>FTCZ01001888.1_pt1 | contig 13359 bp, 11 predicted proteins | sample 1658871 | NCBI WGS metagenome assembly FTCZ01 (sample SAMEA3914864, study PRJEB12502) | metagenome | biome: forest; material: soil | place: USA | collected 2012-03-12 | depth 0.3 m
CCGAGGATGACCGAGATGAAGGAGCGGTTCATGCCCTTGCACATGATGTAGGACAGGATCGCGCCCGAGGAGCCAACCAGCGCGCCAGTGATGATCAGCGCCAGGTTGCCGAGCGTGAAGCCGATACCCGCTGCTGCCCAGCCCGAATAGGAGTTCAGCATCGAGACGACGACAGGCATGTCCGCACCGCCGATCGGAATGATCAGCGTCACGCCGAGCACGAAGCTCACGAGCACGATCAGCCAGAATACGACCGGGCTCGCCGTCACGATCAGCAGGATGATCAGCAAGACCAGCGCAGCGCCAAGCGCGATGTTCAGCAGATGGCGCTGCGGCAGCATGATCGGCTTGCCGCTCATCCGCCCATCGAGCTTCAGGAAGGCAATGACAGAGCCGGTGAAGGTGATCGCGCCGATGGCGACGCCAAGCGACATCTCGAACAGCGCCTGGCCATGGATATGGCCTGCCGAGCCGATGTTGAAGGCTGCCGGCGCGTAAAGCGCCGCAGCCGCCACGCAGACGGCCGAAAGACCGACCAGTGCATGGAAGAAGGCGACGAGCTGCGGCATCGCCGTCATCTGCACGGTGCGGGCGCGATAGGCGCCGATGGCCCCGCCGATGCCGATGCCGACGATCGCCAGCGCGAAACCGCCGAAGGACGGTGGCGCGTAAAGCAGTGTCGTCAGGATGGCGAGGCCCATGCCGATCATGCCGAACAGGTTGCCCTGCCGGCTGGTCGTCGGATGGGAAAGGCCTCGCAGCGCCAGAATGAACAGAACGCCGGAGACGAGATAGGAGAAGTTGGCGATATTGGCGTTTAGCATGGCTAAGCCTCAGCCCTTCTTCTTGTACATGGAGAGCATGCGCTCGGTGACGAGGAAGCCACCGAAGATGTTCACCGAGGCGAGGATCAGGCCGAAAAAGCCGAAGCCGCTCGCCAGGCCCGTCGCTTCACCAGCGACCGCCTTCGCGCCGACGGCGAGCAGCGCGCCGACGATGATGACGGATGAAATCGCGTTGGTGACCGACATCAGCGGCGTGTGCAGCGCCGGCGTCACCGACCAGACCACGTAGTAGCCGACGAAAATCGCCATGACGAAGATGGCGAACTGAAAGACGAAGGGGCTGACGATCCCACCGGTTGCCGCCTCGACGGCGTGCCCACCAGCATTGAGCGTCTGCTGCAATGTATCGAGCGCAACCTGCGCCCGGGTGGCGGCGGCTTCGGCGGCGGCCTGCGCCTGGCGGGCCTGTTCCAGAAGTTCGGCGGGAGTGGCCATGGTCAGCGCCTCAGGCTTTCGGCTGGAAATTCGGATGAACGACCGCGCCATCGCGGGTCAGCAGCGTCGCCTTGACGAGTTCGTCGTCCCAGTTGATGGCGAGCGCCTTCTTTTCCTTGTCGATCAGGGTCTCGACGAAGGCATAGAGGTTCTTGGCGTAAAGCGAGGAAGCGGTCGCCGCCAGACGGCCGGCGACGTTGAGATTGCCGACGATCTTGACGCCGTTCGCCGTCGTTACCGTCTCGCCCGGCTTGGCCATCTCGCAATTGCCGCCACGCTCGACCGCGAGATCGATGATGACGGAACCGGGCCGCATGCTTTCGACCATCGCCTTGGAGATCAGCTTCGGCGCGGGGCGGCCAGGGATCAGCGCCGTGGTGACGACGATATCCTGCTTGGCGATGTGGCTGGCGGTCAGTTCCGCCTGCTTCGCCTGATATTCTTTCGACATTTCCTTGGCGTAGCCGCCGGCGGTCTGCGCCTGCTTGAATTCTTCGTCCTCGACCGCCAGGAACTTCGCACCGAGCGATTCGACCTGTTCCTTGGTGGCAGGACGTACGTCCGTCGCGGTGACGATCGCGCCGAGACGGCGCGCCGTCGCGATGGCCTGAAGGCCAGCGACACCAACGCCCATGATGAAGATCTTCGCTGCAGGCACGGTGCCGGCGGCGGTCATCATCATCGGCAGCGCACGGCCATATTCGGCCGCGCCATCGATCACCGCACGATAACCGGCGAGGTTCGCCTGCGAGGAAAGCACATCCATGACCTGCGCGCGGGTGATGCGCGGCATGAACTCCATGGCGAAAGCGGAGAGCTTCGCAGCGCCCATGGCGTTGACGGCATCTTCGTTGCCGTAGGGGTCCATGGTCGCGATGACAGCAGCGCCAGCCGGGATCAGTGGCAGATCGGCTTCCGTGGGGCGACGCACCTTCAGAACGATATCGGCGCCCTTGAGCATATCCTTGGCGGCCTTGCCGATGGTCGCACCTGCAGCCTCGAAATCAGAATCGAGAATGCCGGATTGCAGCCCTGCCCCCTTCTGCACGGCAACGGTTGCGCCGAGGGCAATAAATTTCCTCACCGTTTCGGGCGTGGCGGCAACGCGCGGCTCACCAGCGGCAGATTCGTTCAATACAGCGATATTCATCGCCCGCTCCGGTTGAGAGTCTCGAAGGTCATGCCCGGCCGGGCCCGTAAAAGCCCCTCGGCCGTCAAGCTTGCACGGCGCGGAGCGTCACAGCAAGAAGATTGCCATGAAGATCAGGATGAGGATGACGATGATGGTGCCCCATTTGGCGGCCCAGAGGAAACCGGAATAGGTCCGATCATGCTCGGCATAGTCCATCTGCGGCACGATGTCGGTATGTTCAGCCATCGGAATGATCCCTGCTACGAAACTCGTCGTCAGGATCGCTTTACCCAATGGATCGCCAAGGCGCAACGGACGGGAAGGCGATCATGTGGCAAAATCGTGGCCGGCTTGCACAAGCGCATCACTCTGTCTTTTGCCGAGCGCCGCAAGGTCGAAATTCTCGATCGCCTCGTTGAAGAGACGGTAGAAATTCAATTTCGCCCGCAGGTGCAGGAAGACGCCGCCAAGCCCGATCGCGGCGCGATCCATGAAGACGAATTCCTGCGGCACCGTCACCGGCCCCTTGGCCTTCAGCGCCTGGTGCACGCGATAGGCCTCGCGCCGGCCATATTCCGAGGGGCTCACGCCTTCCGCGATATTGCGGACACGGTCTTCCAGCAGCGGACCATAGATGAAGCGCGCCCAGATATTCATGATCTCGATCAGTTCGCGCGAGAGTTTCTTGAACCCCCAGACCTCGTAGGCGTGGACGACGCGCGCTTCGTCATTCTCCTGCAACCCGCGATAGAGATCGACCACACCGCCGACGAAGCTCGGCGGGAAGATGCGGATGCAGCCATAGTCGAGCAGGTTGATACCGGCCGGACGATCGCCTTCTGAAAACACCGTGTAATTGCCGAGATGCGGGTCACCATGGATGACGCCGACACGAGCGAAAGGATGCCACCAGGCCTTGAACATGGCGGTCGAGATCGTGTTGCGATCCTCCTGCCCGTGCTGCTTGAACGAGAGCAGTTTCTCGCCCTGCAGCCAGTCCATCGTCAGCAGCCGGCCGGTCGAAAGCTCGTCATGGATGCCCGGCACGCGCACTTCGGGCGCATGTGAAAGCATGTTCCGATAAAGCCGGGCATTGGCGGCCTCGCGCCGATAATCGAGTTCCTCACGCACACGCGCACTGATCTCCTTCAGGATCTCGCGTGTGTCGATCGCGGGGTTCATCTGCCGGTGCAGAGCGAAAAGCAGGCCAAGTTGTCGGATATCGGCCTCGACCGCCGACTGCATGTCAGGATATTGCAGTTTCACGGCAAGTGGGGTGCCATCCTTGGCGGTCGCGCGATGCACCTGGCCGAGCGAGGCAGCCGCGGCCGGCGCATGCTCGAAGGAGCCGAAGCGGCTCTCCCATTGGGCACCGAGTTCGGCAATCATCCGACGCTTCACGAAAGCCCAGCCCATCGGCGGCGCTTCGGATTGCAGCTTCTGCAATTCGGCAGCGTATTCGGGCGGAATGACATCGGGAATGGTCGAAAGAAGCTGCGCGACCTTCATCAGCGGGCCTTTGAGCCCGCCGAGCGAACGGGCCAGCGCTGCCGCACTGCTTGCATCGTTCTTGGTCGAGCGGCCGGTCAGCATATTGCCGGCCATCCGCGCCGCCATGCCGCCGACGCTGACGCCAACCTGGGCATAGCGCGAAGCGCGGGCGGATAGTCGATTGGCTTCCTGATCGCGCTCGCTCATGTGCTTCCCATCAAAAATCGGTTCGCGCCTGATATGGCGTATCCCGTCACGCTTCGACAGGGGCAGATGGATCGGCAGCGATCACGGTTGTTTCAAGGCGGTGCGAACATCAGAGACGCTGGCCGCACGACCACCAGCCGCCTCAACTAGCCTTATCGCCTCCGCGACCAACGCGCCGTTGCGCGTCGTAGTACCGAAAGACGCATCTTCAAGCCCTACACGGACATGGATGTCATTGGCGACGGCTTGCGGAATGAGGGGCCGGATATCGACATTAAGCCCGGCGATCATCGCCGGCGCACCAGGCGCATAATCCGCCAGCAAATGCTGATATGCTTCCAGCGCATAGGATTTCGGCGGGAATCCCCAGGCAAAACCATCCGAAAACATCAGCCGGTAGATCGGCACCGGCATAGCAGGATAGGCTTTCGCCAGCGCAGCGCCCGCCCGCATGAAGCCAGGCTCATAAATGGCGTAGCTCGGATGGATGCGATGCTTCTCGGCGATCGCCATCCCCTCGCGGATATGTTCCTCCGGGTTCTGGTAGATGAAACCGATCTCGCCTTTGGGCACATCATCATAGGCGGTCCAATTGACGCTGCCCGGATCAAGCACGCCCCATTCGACCAGGCCGCGCTTCGCCAGCTCATCGAGATGCGCATAGCGCCCGCTCTGCGATCGCGCCGGGCCGGCATAGCCTGAGCCCGCAATCGGGATGGTCGGATAGATGATCGCATCAACCCTGGCGCGAATGCCTTCGATGGCGCGGGCATAAAGCTGCCAATCGTCGCGCTGGCGGCCGGTCGCCTCGTCATAGACATGCAAGTGAATGATCGCAGCGCCCGCTTCAGCAGCAGCAATACCCTCCGCAATGATATCCGGCATGGCGATCGGAATGGCCGGCTGCCGCTCTCTGCCCCAAGGACCGTTGATCGCAGCTTCGATCCAGATCGGCTTTGGCATGGGAAGTCTCCGCTTATTTCGGCAGATTGTCCTTGAACCACTGGCCAAGGCTCTCCTCGCTGATCTCTCCAGCCGCAAGAGCAAGGATGATCGCAGCGAACTCGGTCTCGGAAACATCGAAATCGATGCCGTTGAGATCGAGGAAGATCACGGACGCCAAAAGCGCTGCACGCTTATTGCCATCCACAAACGGATGATTCCGCGCAATGCCATAGGCATAAGATGCGGCAAGGTCAGGCAACTTCGCGCCTTCATAAGCCCATTTGTTCTTTGGCCGGTCGAGAGCGGATTCCAGCATGCCAAGGTCGCGAATGCCCGGTGGACCACCGAATTCCTTTAGCTGCCGGTCATGAAAAGCGATCACGAGCTCGACCGTGAGCCAACCCGGCTCGGTCATTTCGCAAGTTCTGCGAGCGCGTTTCGATAGCGTTTGATGGCTTTTTCCGCAGATGCCATGCCTTTGGAAAAATGCGGGTCGCGCGGCGTGAGTTGGATCGAGCCATCCGGCATTTCAGCCACGTATAGCTTGTCTCCCTCCGACCATTTGAGACTAGCCAACAATTCTTTCGGCAGAATAAGCCCGACGGAATTCCCGATCCGCCGAACCGTAAGCGCCTCGGCTTCCGCTTCAACCTTGCGCGGCTTCTCGTTCATGGCGGCGACCTCCGTTATACAGAATGTATAACATTAAACCGTCACGCCGCCAATCTCCTCCGCCAGCCCGGCGAGGCCAGCCATCAGCTCATCGCGGTTCAGGGTCATGCCCTTGTAGTTGAGCTGGTCCGCATCGAGCATGCCGATCTGCCCGCGCAAGGCGAGCGCCAGCTCGGCGCCTTGCGGATGCTGGCGGAAGCCGGCCAGTTGATCGGTGTGGATCTTGATCGTGAAGAGGATGTCGCCGGACACCGGCATGCGGCGCAGCGTCTGCCGCTCGACGCGGACAAAGGCATTCTCGCCGAAATGCACCCCGGGATCGCCGAAACTCTTGCGGCCCTTCTTCACAAGCGGCTTATGGAATTCGCCGTCATCTGAAATCGACCAATTCAGCCGCTCGACAATGTTGCCGACAGGCAGATTGTCGAAGATGCGCGCCATACGCGTGCCGAGCGCGCCCTGATAGCCCGGCACGAAAGCGTGGAGATCGTCGAGCGATCCACCGCCTTTCTCGATCAGCGACCAGCTTGAAGGAAAGCAAAGAGAAGCGGCAACCAGCCGCCAGCCGCGTTCGTCCCGGCGCATCAGGCAAAGATCATCCTGAATGAGGCGCGACGCGTTAACGAGCGCCAGTTCATCCTTGTCGAACGGCACGAAACGGTCGCCGCCGATGCGCACGCCATTCGCCTCGCGGACATAATCGCCGCCCGGCATGTCGCAGAGAAAGCCAACCAATGCATCGCGGATTTCGAACTGCGACGCCTCCGTACCGCTTTCCGAATAAATCGTGATTTCCGGCTTTTCAGCCAGTAACGCGTCCTTGCGGGCAAGTTCCGTATCGCGCCCGCTATCGGGCTCGATCCAGTTGGCGGGGTCGATCGGTGCAAGCCCGATCGAGAATGGCTTCCGGCTGCCGAAATAGGGCGTGTGACGAAGCTGTGGTGCGCTCAACCTTCCATGCCTTCGAGTTCCGCGATCAGGCTTTCGATCATGCCGAGGCCAATCTGCCAGAAGGCAGGGTCTTTCGCGTCGAGACCGAACGGCGCCAACAATTCCGAATAATGCTTGGTGCCGCCCGCCGAAAGCAACGCGAAATATTTATCGACGAAGCCTTTTTCCGCCTTTTCGTAGACACCGTAGAGCGAATTCACCAGGCAATCGCCGAAAGCGTAGGCATAGACGTAGAAAGGCGAATGGATGAAGTGCGGGATATAGGCCCAGAAAGTCTCGTATCCCGGATGCATCTTGATCGCCGGCCCGAGGCTTTCAGCCTGCACGCTCATCCAGGCCTCGCAAATCTGCTCGGAGGTGAGTTCGCCATCCTTGCGCGCCGTATGGATCTTGCGCTCGAAACTGTAGAAGGCGATCTGGCGCACGACCGTGTTGATCATGTCCTCGACCTTGCCGGCGAGCAGCGCCTTTTTCGCTTTCGGGTCCCTGATCTCCTTCAGCAGCTTGCGGAAGGTCAGCATCTCGCCAAACACGCTTGCTGTCTCGGCTAGCGTTAGTGGCGTCGGCGCCATCAGCGCACCGTTATGGGCGGCGAGCACCTGATGAACGCCATGGCCGAGCTCATGCGCGAGCGTCATCACGTCGCGCGGCTTGCCCTGATAATTGAGCAGCACGTACGGGTGCGCGGACGGCACGGTCGGATGCGAGAACGCGCCTGACTGCTTGCCCGGCCGCGTCGGCGCATCGATCCAGCCTTCGTCAAAGAAGCGGCGGGCGATATTGGCCATTTCGGGCGCGAAACCGGCATAAGCGGTCAGCACTGTGTCGCGCGCATCATTCCAGGAGATGTTGCGCTGTTCGACCTTCGGCAGCGGCGCATTGCGGTCCCAATGGTCGAGCGTCTCGCGGCCGAACCATTTCGCCTTCAGCTTGTAATAACGATGCGAAAGGCGCGGATAAGCCTCGCGCACGGCAGCGACCAGTGCATCGACCACCTCACGCTCGACGCGGTTCGAGAGATGGCGCGAATCCGCGATATCCTCGAAACCACGCCAACGGTCGGAAATCTCCTTGTCCTTCGCCAAGGTGTTGGTGATGAGCGAGAAGGTGCGCAGGTTCGCCTTGAAGGTTTTCGCCAGCGCTTCTGAGCCTGCCTTTCGCGTCTCCGCCTTGGTGTCCTGCATCAGGTTCAGGGTCGGCTCCAGGGCCAGCTCCTCACCATTCACCTCAAAGCGCAGCGCGGCCATCGTCTCGTCGAAGAGCCGGTTCCAGGCGCCTCGCCCGGTGACGGACTTCTCGTGAAAAAGCTGCTCCAGCTTGTCGTCGAGCTGGAACGGCTTTTCCTTGCGGATGTCTTCGAGCCAAGGCCGATAATGGTCGAGCGGCGCTTTCGCCATGGCGGCATCGAGAAGCGCGTCATCAACCCGGTTCAGTTCCAGCGCGAAAAACAGCAGGTCGGACGAAATCGTGGTGATCCGCTCCTGCGCATCACCATAGAATTTACCGCGCGCCGGGTCACTGGTATCGCCGGCATAGACGAGGCTGGCATAGGAAATGATGCGGCCGAGCCGGTCATCGATCTTTTCGTAAGTCGAAATCGCCTCATGCAGCGCGGCCGGCGCATCGGCTCCGCTGGCAAGCGTTGCGAGCTGGCCTTGATAGCGCGCCGCGAAAGCCTTGGCGTCCGCCGCCGACGTCTCGAGATCGGCCTTGTATTCCGGGGCGTCCATGCCGGCGTAGAGATCGCCGAGCTTCCATTCGGGAAGCGATGCGGGATCGACCACGGAACCGCCAGCTTTGGTTTCCATCGGCTTGGCTCCGGTCATTGGCGACATCCCTTTCCGTGCTTCACGGTTCGCTTGCTTCCGAGTGTTTCATATGAGGCCAAGCCGCGGAGGGATCAACCGCAAGCGCAGTGAAATCACCCCCGCCCTTTGCAAACGCTCCCTTAACAAGCGGCCTTAACACCATGTTTACGCTCGACGTTCACAGTGGCTCGAAACGGCACAAGACCGCATTTCATTCCAACCGATTGATTGCCCCGAGGATTTCATGGCCGCGACCATCCTGATTGCCGATGACGATCCGATCCAGCGTCGCCTCCTCTCCGAGATGATCCGTCGCAGCGGTTACGATCCGGAAGTCGCCGAGGATGGCGCAGCTGCGCTCGCCCGTATCAATGCCGTGGACCTGCCGAAGATCGACCTGCTGATTCTCGATCTCGTCATGCCCGATCTCGATGGCATGGGCGTACTCCAGCGCCTGCGGGCCGATGAAATTGCCGTCCCGGTCATTGTGCAAACCGCACATGGCTCGATTGAAACCGTGATTTCGGCCATGCGCGCTGGAGCGGTCGATTTTGTCGTGAAGCCGGTCGGCGCGGAGCGTCTGCAGGTCTCGATCAAGAACGCCTTGCGCGTCAATGCGCTCGAGGGAGAAATCCGTCACATCTCGAAGCGCTCGGCCGGAGCGCTGACCTTCCGCGATCTCGCCAGCCACAGCGCCGAGATGCAGAAAGTGATCCGCCTCGGCGAACGCGCCGCGAAATCCTCGATCCCCGTACTGCTCGAAGGCGAATCCGGCGTCGGCAAGGAAGTTGTCGCCCGCGCCATCCAGGGCGGCGGTGAACGGCGCGGCAGGCCTTTCGTCACCGTGAACTGCGGCGCGATTCCCGCGAACCTTGTCGAAAGCATCCTGTTCGGCCATGAGAAGGGCGCCTTCACCGGCGCGACCGAAAAGCATCTCGGCAAATTCGTCGAGGCGCATGGCGGTACGCTCTTCCTGGACGAGATCGGCGAATTGCCGCTCGACGCACAGGTGAAGCTGCTGCGCGCGATTCAGGAAGGCGAAGTTGATCCCGTCGGCGGGCGTAAATCCGTGAAGGTCGATATCCGCCTGATCTCGGCAACCAATCGCGACCTGATCGAGGCCGTGAAACAGGGCCGCTTCCGCGAAGATCTTTATTATCGCCTCAACGTCTTCCCGATCGGCGTGCCATCGGTCCGCCGCCGCCGTGAGGATATCCCGGATCTTGCCCGACGCTTCCTCGTGCGTTTCGCGGCGGAAGAAGGCCGTAATATCCGCGGCATTTCCTCCGAGGCGATCGCTCTGCTGCAACGCTACGATTGGCCCGGCAACGTCCGCCAACTCGAAAATGTGATCTTCCGTGCCGTTGTGCTTTGCGACGGGCCGGAATTGACTGTCGCCGATTTTCCGCAGGTTGCGGCGCAGGTCGAGGGTTTCGACGTGCGCGTGCCGCCGCTCCCCGCGATCGGCGCCGTCGCGCCGCAATCTTCGCGCGAGATCGTGCATGTCGAGATCAGGGACCCGAACGCGATGACGCTGCTAGACATATCAGGCGATGTGCGGAAACTCGATGAAATCGAGGGCGAAACCATCAAATTCGCCATCCATCATTATCGCGGGCAAATGTCGAAGGTCGCGCGCAAGCTCGGCATCGGCCGCTCGACGCTTTATCGCAAGCTGAAGGACCTCGGGCTCGCCGATGACGAGATCGCCGAGGCAGCCGGAGAGGACTGGATGAACGAGGATTCCGGCCGCGCCGCGTGACGGAAGGACACTTGAGACCCTTTGCCGATTCAGATATTGCGAGGAACCTTTTTCATCATGCGAAATCTGGCGCCGGTAGGGCTGAGAATGTTCAAGCCTTTGTTTGTGGTTGCGGCGCTGCTTTCTCTCGACGTGTCCATCGGAATAGCGAAAGCGCAGGACGAGAATCCCGTCGCTGAAAATGCGCTGGCGCCAGCCGCCACAATCGCTCCTCCGATTGCAACCGCCGAAGAGCCTGTTCCGGAAGGCGATCAGCAACTGCTGATGCCTGTGCCGCAGGAGCCGATCACGACCCTGACGATCGTGCAGGAAGAAAAGGCTTCGCCAAGCGAGGCGACGCAGCAGACTGAAGCAACCGCCAAACTCGACGACAGCGCCATCCAGAAGATGATGCCGCCTCCCGCCACTCCGCCAGACGAGTTGGCCGTGGTGCAGGACAACCTCCACCAGAGCGAAGCTAACCAGCCGACGACCACCGCCTCCATCGGCAAACAGCCTGAACAGCCAGTCGAGGCAGAACCGGTGCCGGCGAGCATGCCGGCAGAACCCATTTCACAACCTGCCGCTCCGGCAAGCGTCGCTTCCGCGCCAGTCGCCCCGCCGGTAACGACTGAGCCGCCGAAGGAAGTCGCGCCCACAAAGCCTGTCATCGGCGCCGACGCCCTTCGTCAGGCGATCGAGCATGAGCGCGCCACCGCGCGCCTGCCGGCGAAGGAAGCCCAGGCGCTTGCCGATTTCTATGCCGCCCGCGACATGAAACCACTTTGGTTCGACGATGGCCGGTGGCGCTCTGCGGCGCGGGACGCGCTGAAGCGTCTGTCGCTTGCTGGCGAAGACGGCATGCGTCCGGAAAAATATGCGGCAGCGCTCTCCGATGGGGCGGATGAAGCGGCGCTTGCCACAGCTGAAATCGCTTTTTCCGAATCCGTCATCCTCTATGCTCGCGACGCACGCGGTGCGCGGATCAATCCGGTCCGCGTCTCGCCGCTGATCACCGCCACGCCCGACATTCCCGGCACAGTGGATATCCTGAGCACGGTCTCTGCCGCACCTGACGCGGATAAGGCCCTCCGCGATTTCAACCCGCCACAAGCTGGTTATGCCGCGCTACGCGCCAAACTCGCCGAGATGCGGGCCGAGCAGGTGAAGCAGCCGGCGCCGATCCGCATTCCCGCCGGCCGTCTGCTGCGCGTAGGACTGCGGGACCCTCGCCTGCCCCTGCTGCGCCAGCGGCTCGGCCTGCCGGCTTCCGAAGACCTGACCTATGCTCCCGAGGTCGCCGATGCGGTGGCGGCCTTCCAGAAGACGAACAATCTCGTCGCCAACGGCGTACTGAACCGAGCGACGACGATGGCGCTTTCCGCCGAGGCGGACGCCACGCCGAGCGAAGCCGAGATCATCGCCAATATGGAGCGCTGGCGCTGGCTGCCTCGCGATCTCGGCAGCCGCTACGTGATGGTCAATATCCCGGAATACACGCTGCGGCTGATGGATAATGGCGCGGCGATCCACACCGCCCGCGTCATCGTCGGCAAGACGGATTCGCAGACGCCGGTCTTCTCCGGCTCGATGGAATATCTCGTCGTCAACCCGTCCTGGAATGTGCCGCCTTCGATCCTGAAGAAGGAATTCCTGCCACAGATGGCGATCGATCCTGATTACGCGGCGAAGAAGGGTTTCGAAGTCATCCGCCACGGCAACCAGGTCACGATCCGCCAGCCGCCGGGCGAGCGCAATGCGCTTGGCCATATCAAGTTCATGTTCCCCAACCGGCATGCGGTCTATATCCACGACACGCCGTCACGCGGGCTCTTCGCCAATGCCAGCCGCGCCTATAGCCATGGCTGTGTGCGCGTGCAGGACCCGTTCCACCTCGCCGAAATCGTGCTGGGTGTGGATAACGGCTGGAACGAAAACCGCATCCGCGGGCTGGTCGGCTACGGCGAACGCACCATCCGGCTGAAGCAGGTTTTGCCGGTGCATCTGGCCTATTTCACTGCCTGGGTTGACGAAACGGGCAAATTGCAGACCCGCGCGGACCTTTACGGCCACAGCCGTCGGGTCCAAAGCTTGCTCGGGTTGCTGTAATCATGGCGGCGGCGAGGCGTTATTTTGCCATGATCGTGGATCAAGGAGCGATCCTGTCTTGCGCGAAACCCGCCAGTAGGGTTCTGTTAACACTTATCGAGAAGATGTCGCCAACACCACGGCCGCCCGCACGACGCGCAGTACGGCCCAACGAAACGGTGAGTCTGCCTTTGCCTTCGAAACGGCCGGATAATTCTCGACCCCGTCTGGCGAACCTCGCCACCAAAGGGGTGATGACCGCGACGCTTGCGGCCGTCTTCTGTGCCGTGGGCGCCAGCGAGAGCCAGAATGCCGCCGCGAATGGCGAAACCCGTACGCTGAGCATCTTCCATTCCCATACGAAGGAAGCGGCCGACATCACCTTCATGCGCAACGGTCAATATGACCCGGAAGGCCTGCAGAAGCTGAACTGGATCCTGCGCGATTGGCGCAAGGATGAGCCGATCAAGATGGACCCGCAGCTCTTTGATCTGGTCTGGGCGGTCTATCGCGAAGTCGGCTCGCATGAGCCGATCGTCATCATGTCGGCCTATCGCTCGCCGGGCACCAACGCGATGCTGCGCCGCCGCTCAAGCGCTGTCGCCAAGAACAGCCAGCATATGGCCGGCAAGGCGATGGATATCCATCTGCAGGACGTTTCGATGCAGACCGTGCGCGAGGTCGGCCTGCGCCTGCAGCGTGGCGGCGTCGGCTACTATCCGACCGCCGGCTCGCCCTTCGTCCATCTCGACACCGGCACTGTGCGGCACTGGCCCCGTGTCAGCCACGAATACCTCGCCAAGCTCTTCCCCGACGGCAAGACCGTGCATATCCCGAGCGACGGACAGCCGCTTGAGCATTATGCGGAAGCGGCCGCCGAAATCTCGGCGCGCGGTGGCTCGGCCATCGCCCTTGCCGACCTCAACAGCAATCGTGGCAAGAGCTTCTGGGCAACTCTCTTCGGTGGCGGCGGCGAGGATGAAGATGATGACCGTCCGGTCCAGCGCGGCCGTGGCGGTGCAAGCCGCACCGGCGTCGCTTCCG
>FTCZ01002758.1_pt1 | contig 13359 bp, 12 predicted proteins | sample 1658871 | NCBI WGS metagenome assembly FTCZ01 (sample SAMEA3914864, study PRJEB12502) | metagenome | biome: forest; material: soil | place: USA | collected 2012-03-12 | depth 0.3 m
GCAGCACCTTCTCACCCTTGTATCCCGCATCCTTGATCGCCTTGGCCGCCGCCGCAATGTCGCGTGGCCCGTTCAGCGCCTCCATGCCGGCCTCGTTCGCCATGACGCCGCCCGGCGCAAAGAAGCCCACCTTATCGCGCCAAAGCGAGGTGTCCTCGCCCGCAACCGCCGACATGAATTCTTTCTGGCTGATAGCCGACAGCACCGCCCTGCGGATCGCAGGATTGTCGAAGGGCGGTTGCGTGTGGTTGAAGCGCAGCACGCCGACATTGCCGATCGGATCGAGCAACTCGACATTCAGCGCCTTGTTAGCCTTCAAGGTGGGCAGGAGATCGAAGATGGGCTGATCCCACCAGTCAATCTCACCTTGTTGGAGTGCCGCCGCGGCAGTCGCCGGATCGGGAATAATCTGCCATTCGACTCTGTCAAAATTGGCGATCTTCGGCCCGGCGAGCAGGCTTGCTGCCGCCTCGGTGCGCGGCAAATAGCCGTCAAAGCGCGTATAGACGATCCGCGAGCCCGGCACATGCTGGTCCGCCTGGAACTTGAACGGTCCTGAGCCGATAAGCTCCTTCACCGGCATGGCGCTATCTGTCTGCGCCAAGCGCTCCGGCATGATGAAGGCGACGATGGCGCCGACCTTGCCAAGCGATTCAGCCAGCAAGGGAAACGGAGATTTCAGCTTCCAGCGCACCGTCTTGTCATCCGGCGCGGAAAGCTCATCGACCACAGTGAACAGCGAATTGCCGAAAGCGTCGCGCGAGGCCCAGCGTTTCAGGCTTGCCACCACATCGCGGCCGCGCACCGGCTCGCCGTCATGGAACTTGAGTCCGTCGCGGAGCGTCATCGTCCAGAGTTTGCCGTCATTCTCGATCGTATGACCAGCAACCATCTGCGGCTGAATCTGGAATTTCTCGTCGACGCCGTAAAGCGTATCCCAGATCAGGAAACCGTGGTTGCGGTTGACGAGACCCGTGGTGATCATCGGATCGAGGATTGCCGCATCTGCCTGCGGCACGAAGCGCAGCGCGCGTGGCGTTTGGGCCCTCGCGATGTTTGGCGCGAAGACGGGAGCGCCGATCGCGCCACCAAGACCCACACCCAAGCTGGAACGGAGGAAATCCCGACGGCGCATATGCAACTCTCCCGATGCGTGACTGATGAAGCGGCGGATCAGTTCTTGATGCGAACCTTCTCTTCCACCTGGCGAAGCGTCTTGCCGAACAGATCAAGCAATTCGTCGATTTCCTGCGCGTTGATGACCAGCGGCGGGCACATGCCGATCGTATCACCCATCGGGCGGATCACGAGGCCGTTTTCCAGCGCCAGCATATCGAACAGCGCGCCGACCTTGAGCGCGGGGTCGAAGGCGGCCTTGGTCTTTTGGTCCGCTACGAGTTCGACGCCGATCATCAGACCCTCTCCCCGTACCTGACCGGCGATCGAAGACTCAGCCGCGATCTTGTCGAGGCCTGCCCGCAGCCTCGCGCCCATGGCGCGGACATGCGGCACGACATCCATTTCCTCGTAGATTTTCAGCGTTTCGATCGCGATGGCCGCACCGACTGGATGGCCGGAATTGGTGAAACCATGTCCGAAAATCTCGCCGCCCTTATTCATCTCGGCGAGCGCATCCTGGATCGGCTTGCCAAGCAGGACGGCAGACATCGGGAAGTATGAAGAGGTTATGCCCTTGGCGAGCGCGATCATGTCAGGTTGCATCCCAACCGTCTGGCAGCCGAACCAGTTGCCGGTGCGGCCGAAGCCACAGACCACTTCATCGCCCAGCACCAGGATATCGTGCCGGCGCAGCACGGTCTCGATCTTCTGGAAATATCCTTTCGGCGGCACGATGATGCCGCCGCCGGCATTGATCGGCTCAGCGATGAATGCGGCGATCGTATCGGCGCCCTCGGCAAGGATCATCGCCTCGAGTTCGGCGGCCAGCCGATCACCGAATGCGTCATCGCTCTCGCCCGGCTTGGCGTTGCGATAAGCATCAGGGCAAAGCGTGTGCAGGAAGCCAGGCAAAGGCAGGCCGAATTCGCGATGCATGCGCGGCAACCCGCACATGGAAGCGGCGACGATGGTCGAGCCGTGGAAGCCGCGATCGCGCGCGATGATCTTACGTTTGCCGGGCTTGCCCCGCGTCATATGGTAAAGCCACGCAAGCTTCACCATGGTTTCTGTCGCCTCGGATCCTGAGGTCGCGAAATAGGCCTTTGCATCCGGAATGGGCGAGATGGCGACCAGCCGCTCGGCAAGGTCGATCGTGTTGTCCGGCGTCTTGTGGTTGAAGCTGTGGTAGAAGCCAAACTTATCATAGGCTTCGGCAGCAGCAGCTTTCAGCCGTTTCTCGGAGAAGCCGAGCGACGTACACCAGAGCCCCGCCATGGATTCGAGGTAGCGCTTGTTCTGCGCATCGAAGACGTAAACTCCCTCGCCGCGTGTCATGATCAATGGCCCGACTTCTGCATGTCGCTGCGGGTTGGTTTGCGAGTGGACGTGGAACATCACATCCCGCGCCTCGGCCGAGTTCGGTATCCGGTTCGACACGTCTCGCTTCTCCCCTTCAGGTCCGGTTGGGCAACATTTGGAAAAATTGGCCTGACCAGATTGGCTAGGCCAATTTGTCGGCCGCTACCTGGCTTGTCAAACACAAAGAAAGCGACGATGTGCTTGTTTCATGCTGCCCGAGTCATCGCCGCCTCCGTTGCGAAGCTTCGAAATCGTCGCCAGGCGGATCGCCGCGATGGTGCATGCAAACTATCAGATCGGCCAACGGCTGCCCGCCGAGCGCGAATTGGCAAAGACCTTCGCCGTATCGCGGCCAACCATCCGCGAGGCCATCCTTTCCCTGACGATGGCCGGCATGCTGCAGGTCCGGAACAACAGCGGCGCTTATGTCATCGGCAGGCAGGAAGCCCCAGAGGTGCATAAGCTCGAAGGATTCGGGCCATTCGAAAACCTCGAGGCCCGCCAATTGATCGAACCACAGATCGCAGCGATTGCGGCGCAGCGCGCCTCCGACACCATGCTCGCGCAACTCTCCGAGTCGCTCGCGATGATGCGCCGCGAGCACGCCGAGGGCCGCGAGGCCGACGCCTCCGACCATCGCTTTCACATGATCCTCGCCGAAGCCACGGGAAATGGCGCGCTTGTCTCGATCAGCGATTCCCTATGGCGCGCTCAAAGCGAGTCCGGCATCTGGCAGGAAATTCACAGCCATATGCGCATGGAGGATTACCGCCCGAGGTGGTTGAAGGATCACGAAGAGATATTTGAAGCGGTACGCGCCAAAAGCGCCCGCAAGGCCAGCAGCGCAATGACGCATCATCTGAGCAATATCCGGAATGCGTTGATGGAGGCATCCGACGCCAGATCGATGTCGACACATGCCGAGTTTCGACCGCCTCGTGCGAAATCCTGACTCGGCTCCCCGGGTATTCCTGGCGCCGCCAGCGGTCGCGCTTTCCACCCTGCTCATCGTGCATCGAAATGCCAGGCCGGAAATTGGCGGATGATAAGAGGTCAAAAACCGTGTCCGCGCAACGGCGAGCTAGGTGCGATTGACAAATCCGGGAACGGCATTATCGATAGACTTATCGGGGTTTGCGATCTCCCGACGAGGCGGCATGCCCAAGCATCGCGTCCAGCTCAATTCAAAGCTTGAGGACGCGCTATGTCTGCCTTCACGACCATCTCGTCGGAAAAACTCGCCCGCCTGATCGGCCTGCCGCATTGTCCGGCCATCGTCGATGTCCGTATCGAAGACGATTTCAAAGCCGATCCCTTCCTGATCCCCGGCTCCATCAAACGCTCACACAAGAATGTCAGCGAGTGGGCACAGGATTACGCCGGCAAATCCGTCATCGTCTCCTGCTTCAAGGGAGAGAAACTTGCGCAAGGCACTGCTGCTTTGCTGCGCGTCGAGGGGATCACCGCCGATAGCCTTGAGGGCGGCTTCACCGGCTGGGCCGCAGCCAAACTGCCGCTCGTGCCGATGGCCAGGATTCCCGAACGGGATGCGAAGGGCCGCACAATCTGGGTCACGCGCTCGCGGCCCAAGGTCGATCGTATCGCCTGCCCCTGGCTGATCCGCCGCTTCGTCGATCCCAACGCGATCTTCCTGTTCGTCTCACCTTCCGAGGTCGAGGCGGTCGGCTCGCGCTTCAACGCCAGCCCCTTCGATATCGAGAATGTCTTCTGGAGCCATCGCGGCGAGAAATGCACCTTCGACGTGATGGTCGAGGAGTTCGGCCTCGACATCGAACCGTTGAAGCGGTTGGCGACGATCGTGCGCGCCGCCGATACGGCCAGGCCGGAGCTTGCGCCGGAAGCGCCCGGCCTTCTCGCGGCCTCACTTGGCCTGTCGCGCATGTATTCGGACGATCTCGCGCAGCTTGAAGCCGGCATCGCGCTCTACGACGCCTTCTATCGCTGGTGCCGCGACGCCGCCGATGAAACCCACAACTGGCCGAACAAGAAACCGGGAGCCTGACGATGGGCGATGCCATCACCGCCATCCGCGCCGGTCAAAGCCCGGCGCCCGCCCATGGCGTCTCCTTCCGCGAGGCCTTCTGGGTCTGGCTGAAGGTTGCAGCCTTGAGTTTCGGAGGGCCGGCCGGCCAGATCGCGGTGATGCATCGCATCCTCGTCGAGGAGAAGCGCTGGGTCTCTGAAGGCCGGTTCCTGCATGCGTTGAACTACTGCATGCTCCTGCCTGGTCCGGAGGCCCAGCAACTCGCCACCTATATCGGCTGGCTGATGCATAGGACGCCAGGCGGCATCTTGGCCGGCGGGCTGTTCATCCTGCCAGGCATCGTGTCGATCATGGCGCTGAGCTATGTCTATGCTCTGCTCGGCAATGTCGGCGTCGTCGCAGCTCTGTTCTTTGGGCTGAAGGCGGCAGTCCTAGCAATCGTCATCCAGGCGGTCTTCCGCGTCGGTGGCCGGGCGCTGAAAAACAATGTCCTGAAAAGCATCGCGGCGGCGGCCTTCATCGCAATCTTCTTCCTGGACGTGCCCTTTCCCGTCATCGTTCTTGGCGCTGGCGTCATCGGTTACCTGGCGACGCGCTCCGGTTCGACGGCCTTCAAGGCCGGCGGGCACGGCTCCGCCAAGGACGGATCGTCCGAAAGCCTGCTCGGCGAAGAGATGCCGGAACATGCCCGGCTCTCCGTCGCCGGCTCACTGCGTGTCGGCGCCGTCTGGCTTCTGCTCTGGCTGGTGCCGGTTGGACTGCTGCTCGTTTCGCTCGGCGGAACGAATGTTTTCAGCCAGATCGCCGTCTTCTTCAGCAAGATGGCGATGGTTACGTTTGGCGGCGCCTATGCCGCGCTTGCCTATGTCGCGCAGCAGGCGGTCGATCACTATCATTGGCTGAAGCCCAAGGAGATGCTCGACGGGCTCGGCATGGCGGAGACGACGCCCGGCCCGCTAATCATGGTGCTGCAATTCGTAGGTTTTATGGCTGCATTTCGCGACCCAGGCGACCTGTCGCCGGTGATCGCCGGCACGCTTGGCGGATTGCTCGCAACCTGGGTCACTTTTACGCCGTGCTTCCTGTGGATTTTCCTTGGTGCGCCGTTCATCGAGGCGATGCGAGATAATAAGGCGCTCTCCGGTGCGCTCTCCGCCATCACCGCGGCCGTCGTCGGCGTCATTCTCAATCTGGCGATCTGGTTTGCCATTCACACCATTTTTGGCGAAGTCCGCCACATGCAGGGTTATGGTTTCGCCTTCGACGTTCCCGTATTGTCGAGCGTGGATCCATGGGCCCTTGTTCTTTCCGTCGTTGCCGCCTTGGCGATCTTCCGTTTCAAGATCGGGATGCTCACGACACTTGGCTTCACCTCGGCCACCGGCATCATCCTGCATCTGGGCGGCGCCCTTCATTTTGGCGGCTGAACATGGACTGGCGCCAGCAATGAGGCCGGTATCTGGTGCAATCATCGGCTTCGCAGCTTTGGTTCATTTCTGTATTCCGGCTCAAGCTCGGCCGCCAACGGAAGACGGTTTCAGGAGGCTCAATGCAGGGCAGATCAGGCAGGCCCTGGTCGGTCGGGAATTCAGCGACGATGTGCATTTCCGTTACCAATATCAGGCCGATGGCAAGATCATCGGGCAGGGTATGGGGCAGAAAGTGAGCGACCGCTGGAGGATCGCGGATCAACAGTTATGCATGATCAGTCGCGGGCGCGAGAGCTGCTATTTCGTCTGGAAGAAGGGCAAGGCCATCCGTCTTCTCATCGAGGATTCCGATATTTCGATCGACGGGCAGATCCGATGAAAAGAGGCGGCTAGGAGCGCCGACTACAGCTCCTGCCAATACCGCGCTGACAGGCCGATCACTGTGCAGGCTGGTCCGACCAAGAACGCAGAGACGCAACGAAGACATGATAGGCTGCGCGGATGTGACTGGACATCACCGACTCGGCCCAGACCGAATCCTTCACCTGGAAGGCCGCAACCAATTCCCGGTGATGCGAGATGCTGCGACCGAAGCTGATATCGGAATAGGAGCTGAAAGTCCGCGAGACGAGCGCGATCTCGACGACACCGGCGATCATCGCCGAAAGCCTGCGGCTCGCGGCTGCATCGATGATCAGCCGGTGGAATTCCTTATTGGCCTCTGTCACTGCACCGATGTCCCGCGCCGCGCCGAAAGCGTGATGCTCCATCCGATCGGTCATTTCCGATAGCGCTGCGATCTGCCTGTCGGATAAGCGCTGCGCGGCGCGTGCCGCAGCATGGCTTTCAAGCACCACCCGCAGATCGAAAACCTCCGCCGCGTCTTCTTGGCTCCAGCGGGCAACGAAAGCGCCGCGATTGGCGAAGAATTCGACGAGCCCTTCAGCATGCAGCCGCCGCAGCGCCTCACGCACAGGCGTGCGACTGACGCCCAGGCTTTCCGCGAGGCCTGCCGCGCGCAGATGCATGCCGTTGCCGTAGCTGCCATCCGTGATTGCACGGCGGATCGCTTCATAGGCCTTCTGTTCGGATGCCGCCACGAGCTTGACCTGTCAGCGGAAAATCCCGCGTCGGCAGTTTTGTCGAAACGCCGGTTGCATGCAATCTCGACTGTCGTTGAATGCAATCCGGGCACGCTTAACGCGCCAAATCGAATATTTTGGGATATGCGACAGGATTGCAGCTTGCATCAGCAACACGATCTCCTAGATTGCATGCAAAATAAATTTCTGGCCGCATTGCTCGGATCAAAGCTTTCGCTTTTCGAGGCATGCGGGAGGTCAACATTCAGGGAGGCGATTCATGGCTGGATCGAAGACTTTGCGCGCCATGTTGCAGGAAGACGGCTGTCTGACGCTGCCCGGCGTCTATGACGGCATTTCGGCGCGGATGGCCGCCAGCATCGGTTTCGACGCTCTCTACATGACGGGATATGGCGTGGTCGCGTCCGCGCTCGGTGTGGCCGATGCAGGTACGGCGACCTTTACCGAAATGCTCGATCGCGTGCGCTGTGTTGCCGGCGCGGTCAATGTGCCCTTCCTCGCTGATGGCGACACCGGTTATGGTGGCTTGCTCAACGTTGATCGCACAGTGCGGGGATATGCGGCGGCCGGCGCTTCGGGCATTCAGCTCGAAGATCAGGAATTTCCGAAGAAATGCGGACATACCGAGTTTCGCCGGGTTATTCCGGCCGATGATGCTGTCGCGAAAATCCGCGTGGCGGCCGAGGCCCGGCCGAGCAAGGATTTCCTTATTGTCGCCCGAACTGATGCGCGCTACGCGGAAGGCATGGACTCCGCGCTGCGCCGGGCCGAACGTTTCCTGAAAGCCGGCGCCGACGTGCTGTTCGTCGAAAGCCCGGAGAGCCTTGAAGAGCTTCGGCGCGTGGCGGAAACCTTCAAGGGCGCGCCGCTGCTGGCCAATATGGTCGAGGGCGGCCGCACGCCGTATCTTTCAACTGGCGAACTGGCCCGGATGGGCTTCAAGATCGCACTCTATCCGGGCAGCGGCTTCCTCACGGCGGCTGGCGCGCTGAAGGTCGTCTACCAGCACTTGAAATCGGAAGGCATCGGTACCGGCAGCGCCGCGCCGATGCTGCCCTTCTCCGAAATGAACCGCCTGATGGGTTTCCCGGCGGTGCATGAGTTCGAGAAGCGCCACGGGCTCGAAGACAGCCACAAGGAGTAGGCCTGATGCTGAACTCCGCCGCCGAGAGGCTCGACCGGCTGCCGATCCTGCCGTTCCATCACCGCCTGCTCTGGCTGATCGGCGCGGGCATGTTCTTCGACAGTTTCGACATCTATCTCGCCGGGTCGGTGCTTGGCGAGTTGGTGCATAATGGCTGGTCGAGCTTTCCGCTGAACGCCAAATTCATTTCCTACACCTTCATCGGCATGCTGATCGGCGCATTCGGCGCTGGGTTGCTTGGCGATAAATTTGGCCGCCGGTTCACCTACCAGTTCAATCTCGCCATTTTCGGGCTGGCTTCGCTTGCCTGCGCAGCGGCGCCCGACATGGACTGGCTGATCTGGGCGCGGTTCGTTTCCGGCATCGGCCTCGGCGCGGAAATCGTGATCGGCTACGCGACGATGCTCGAATTCGTGCCGCCAACCTATCGCGGCCGTTGGGCGGCTTTGCTGTCACTCGTCACCAATTTCGGGCTGTTTGCAGCGACGCTTGTCGCGTGGCAGGTCATTCCAGCGTTTGGCTGGCGACCAATGTTCGTGATCGCCGGTGTTGGCGCTTTCATCGTGCTCTGGATGCGCAAGGCCATGCCGGAATCGCCGCGATGGCTGGAGACTAATCACCGACAGTCGGAGGCGGATGCAATCCTGAAGGGGATCGAGGCGGAAGCAGGCACTACGCTGCCGCCGATACCCGCGCGCCGGGCGGCGGCGGATGTTCCGGCGAGCCTGTTCGACGGAAATTTCCTGAAATCGGTGATCGTCGGCAGCATCATGCAGGTGGTGCTTGGCATCGCGATCTATGGTTTCGTTGCTTGGGTGCCAAGCTTCCTCGTCAAGAGCGGCATGCCGATCAACCAATCGCTTGGCCAGGCCGTGCTGATGTCCTTCGGCGGACCGGCAGGCGCGGCTGTTGGCTGGCTGCTAAGCGACCGCATCGGCCGTCGACCCTCGATCATCATCGCGTCACTGCTGGCGGCGATCTGCGGCCCGGCCTTCGCCTATGCACCCTCGCAGGAGATCGCGACCGTCCTCGGTTTCTTCATGTTCACGCTGATCTATTTCATGGTGGCGGTCATCGTCGCCGGCTACGTGCCGGAACTCTTTCCGACAGCCGTCCGCATGCGTGGCAACGGCATCACCAGCATGGTCGGGCGTCTAACTACGATCTTCGTGCCGCTTGGCGTGGTCGAATTGTTCAACCGCGGCGGCGTGCCGGCGGTGTTAATCGTCATCGCCATCGCGCTTTTGGTGCAGGCGCTGCTTGCCTTCATTTATCGCATTGAGACGAATGGGCGGAGCCTGGAAGCTATCACTGCCGAAGAAGAGGGGTTGCGCGCTTCCGCGCCGTTGACACGCTAGCGCTTCGGCTCGACGATCAATCCAACAAAGAAATCTGCTGAAGACGGATCATAAGAATTGGGAGAACGCCATGTTGAAGGGAAGGACATTCTCGCGGCTTAGCCTTGCTATTGGCCTGGCCGCCGCAGCACTTGCCTGGCAAGCGCCCGCTAAAGCCGAAAACATCACGGTGACGCATTGGGGTGGCCAGTTCTATGGCGTGCCTTATGCGGTTGCGATGGAGAAGGGCTTCTTCAAGAAGAATGGCGTCGATGTCACCGGCATCCTGACTGCCGCAGGCGGCGGTACGGCCGTGCGCAATACGCTGGCCGGCGGTATCCCCTTCGGTGAGGTTTCGCTGGCAGCTGCGGTTCAGGCGATCAATTCCGGCCAGAAGCTGGTCATGGTCGCCGCCGGTGTGACGACGGTCGCCGACCAGATGTGGGTGGTAAAGAAGGATTCGCCACTCAAAAGCATCAAGGATCTCGCCGGCAAGCAGATCGCCTATACGTCTCCCGGCTCCGTCAGCAACATGGTCATCCTGATGGCGCTGAAGGCCAATGGCATGAAGCAGCAGGACGTGAAGCTCGTGCCGGCTGGTGATCTCGGCGCCAATCTCTCGGCGGTCATGAGCGGCGCCGTGGATGCCGGCTTTTCCGACGATCTGGTCTACGCGCAGAACAAAGAACTCGTGCGCCCGCTCTTCCTCGTGAAGGACGCGATGGACCCGAAGATGATGCAGACCGTAATGATCACCACGGCCGAATACGGAAAGGCGCATCCGGAAGTGATCAAGGGGCTGATCGCGGCGCGGCGCGAAGGCATCGCCTACACGCGCGAGCATCCGGATGAGGCCGCAGCGATCACCGCGAAAGCCTATAACAACCCGAATGTCGACTTGTTCAAGGCGCATATGATCGAGCTGAAGAACGACAACTACTGGAGTGATGGCCGCTTCGACTACCCCGCCATGAACCATATGGTGGAAGGCCTGCAGATCACCGGGCAGGTCAAGGGCGATATCGATTGGTCGAAATATGTCGATACCAGCTATCTGCCATCCGACCTTCGCGCTTCCAACTGAGGCGCGAGGACATGGCCGATCAGCCGCATGTCTCGCTTCTCGGGGTGGTCCGTCGGTATGACGGGCCGCCTGTCGTCCATGCGCTCGGACCGATCGATCTCGAACTGGCGCGTGGCGAATTCTTTTCTGTCGTCGGCCCGTCCGGCTGCGGCAAGTCCACTTTGCTGGATGTGCTTTGCGGCCTGAACAAGCCAAGCGCCGGCTCCATTACCTTTGAGGGCAAGGAGCTGAACGGCAATGTGCCTGATGGCATCGGCGTGGTCTTCCAGGAAGATTCAAGCATGCCGTGGCTTAGCGTTCGCCAGAACGTCGCCTTCGGTTTGCGTACTTCCGATCTTTCGGCTGCGGAAATCGCCGAGCGTGTCGATCACGCCGTCGCCTTCATGGGATTGAAGCAATTCGCGGATTACTATCCGGCGCAGCTTTCCGGCGGCATGCGCCAGCGCGTCTGCATCGCCCGCACGCTTGTGCTCAGGCCGCGTTTCATCCTGCTCGACGAGCCGTTCGGGGCACTCGACCAGCAGACCCGCCTGCTGATGGGCGACGAATTGCTGCGGCTCTGGCGCGAAACCGGCGCGACGATCCTGCTGATCACCCACGCACTCGACGAGGCGGCGATGCTCTCCGATCGCGTTGGCGTGATGAGCGCGCGGCCCGGCTACTTCATCGACATGGTGGAGACTGGCTGGCCGCGTGACCGCGACAGCCGCATTGTGGCGGATGCCAATTTCGGCATGCTGACCTCCAGGCTCTGGTCGTTACTGCGTGAGGAATCGATGAAGACGATGGGGCGCGCCGCGTGACGCGTGGCCGAGCCGTCTTGCTGGTGCGCACCGCCGTGCTGGTCGGCCTAATATTGTTGCTCGAACTTCTGTGCCGGAGTGGCGTGATCGATCCGCTGACGATCCTGCCGCCCAGCGAAATGTTTTCCGCGATGCTCGAGCATGTCGGCTCGGGAGAGCTGAATGAAAGCATTATTCAGACCTTCTCGACGATCGCCATTGCCTTCGTGCTGGCGGTTGGCATCGGTACGCTTGGTGGCGCGCTGGTTCATCGTTCCCGCCGTCTGCGCGACGTGATCGATCCGCTACTCGCGTCGTATTATTCCATCCCGACCTTCATCTTTTATCCGCTGCTCGTTGCGCTGCTTGGGCTCGGCAAGGCGCCGCTCGTCGTGCTCGGCATACTCTCGGCGACGCCGGCCGTTATGATCAGTACGCTATCTGGCCTCGACAGCGTCTCTCCCGTGCTTTTAAAGCTCGCGCGGGTGCAGCGGCTTTCACCTTCGCGCACACTGCGCTGGATCATTCTGCCGGCGGCGATGCCGCGCCTGTTCAGCGGCTTCAAGCTGGCGCTCAGCTATGCGCTGATCGGCGTCATTGCCGGCGAATTCATCCTTTCCGGCACCGGTCTCGGCTACGCAATCTCCTTCGCCTATCAGAGCTTCGATAATCGAGCGATGTATGGGCTGATGCTGTTCGTGCTGCTGATCGCGGTGGTTGCCAACGGCGTCCTCTATGTCTGGGAGGGGCGGCTGGCGCGCCGTCGTTCCGTGCGATGAGCGATTTCGCCATCGAGAACACGCCGTCCTCTAAACCTGTCGGGCGGACACGCGCCATCGATGCGCTTGTATTGCTGGTTCTGATGGTCGTGCTCTGGCAGGCGATCGGCAGTTGGACCAGCGGCATCGCTGTCTCAACCCCGCTGAAGACCCTTGCCTATCTCGCCGATCTTGTCGGCACATCAATGTTCTGGGATCACGCGGCGGCAACCGTCGGTGCGTTCTTGCTCGCCTTCGCGCTCTCGGCTGTCATCGGCCTGCTGCTTGGCCTGGTCCTGGGCTTGCAGCGCTTCGCTGGTGATGTCGCCGAGCCGATCCTTGCCGGCTTCTATACTATCCCCAAGGTCACGCTTTATCCGGTGGTGCTGCTGATCTTCGGTCTTGGTATGTCCGCCAAGGTCGCATTCGGCATCATGCATGGGCTCGTGCCAGTCACGCTGTTCACGATCGGCGCGGTGCGTAATCTTTCGCCGGTGCTGATGCGGCTTTCAAAAGTGCTGCGCCTTTCGCCCGCGCGCACCATGCGTTGGGTGCTGGTACCCGCTTGCCTGCCGGATATCATCAATGGTCTGCGCATCGGCTTCTCATTGAGCCTGCTCGGCGTGATCATCGGCGAGATGTTCTCTTCGCAGCGTGGGCTTGGCTTCCTGCTGGTCAACGGGATGGCGCAGCACAATGTGCCGCTCTCGACGGCGGTGGTTTTCGTCATCGTGGTCTTCGCCATCGCCGCCAATACGCTGATGCTGCGGCTTGGCCGCCGGATCACGCATCGTTCGAGCTAAGTCTTCGAAAAGGAGAAGCGCCATGCGTGCCACCACGCGTCTTCGGCAATTGCTATCCGATCCGGATATGCTGGTCGCGCCCGGCGCCTATGATGGCATCACGGCCAAGATGATCGAGCAGGCCGGCTTTTCCGCCATTTATATGACAGGCGCGGGCACCTCCGCGTCCTTCGGCCTGCCTGACTACGGCTTGCTGACGATGAGTGAGATGGTCGGCAACGCGGCTCGAATCACCGCGGCGAGCACTCTGCCTCTGATCGCTGATGGCGATACGGGCTATGGCACCGAACTCAATGTCGTGCGCACCGTGCAGGAACATGAGCGCGCGGGCACTGCCGGCATCCATATCGAGGATCAGGTCTCGCCGAAGCGCTGCGGCCATCTCGACGGCAAGGAGCTCGTTTCGCTGGAGGAGTTCGTCGCCAAGATTCGCGC
>FTCZ01006181.1_pt1 | contig 13326 bp, 11 predicted proteins | sample 1658871 | NCBI WGS metagenome assembly FTCZ01 (sample SAMEA3914864, study PRJEB12502) | metagenome | biome: forest; material: soil | place: USA | collected 2012-03-12 | depth 0.3 m
CAACAACGGCGTGTTGCCCTCGCCCAACGTCACGGCCTCTGCAGCGGGCGCATGCAGGAAGGCATCCCAGCGCCACATCGAGCCACGGTTCTGCCGGATCGCCTCCTTCGACGCGCCGGCACCGGGTGTGCCGCTATAAGCAACAGTGAGGTTCGCGGGCGCGCCTTTGGCGCGGCAGGCGGGACAATCCCGGGCGTAGGAATCGACGGAAAAGCAGGCGCCGCAACGAACGCAGGCCAGCGCACTTGGAGTAGGCATTGGTGCCACGTTACCACTAGAGTGCTGGACCATGTCCACGGTCCTGATCACCCATCCCGCCTGCCTGCACCACGAGCCGGGCGAGCATCATCCCGAGAGCCCGCAACGCCTGCGTGCGGTGGTGGCGGCGCTCGAGGGCGATGCCTTCTCAGCCCTCGACTGGCAGGAAGCGCCGGCCGCCTCGCGCGAAGAACTCATGCGGGTGCATCCGGCGAACTATGTCGATGCAATCCTGGGCATCCGGCCGGCCGCCGACGAACTTGCGATGATCGACGGCGACACCTTGATGAGCGCCGGCAGCGCCGAGGCGGCTCTGCGCGCGGCAGGCGCCGTCGTGGCGGGCGTCGATGCCGTCGTCACCGGGCAGGCGAGCAACGCCTTCGCCGCCGTCCGTCCGCCCGGCCATCATGCGACGCCGACGGTACCCGGCGGCTTCTGCCTGTTCAGCAACGTGGCCATCGGCGCGCGTCATGCGCAGGCCAGGCACGGCATCGGCCGCGTCGCGATCCTCGACTTCGACGTCCATCACGGCCAGGGCACGCAGGCCACCGTCGAGACCGATCCTTCGCTGTTCTACGCCTCGACGCACCAGTCGCCGTTCTATCCCGGCACCGGCTCGCCGCGCGAGCGCGGCGTCGACGACAACGTGGTCAACGTGCCGTTGATGGCCAACAGCGGCAGCAACGAGTTCCGGGCCGCGTGGGGCGACCGCATCCTGCCGCAGCTCGACCGCTTCGCGCCCGACATGGTGATCGTGTCGGCGGGCTTCGACGCCCACCTGCGCGATCCGCTGGCCCAGCTCCGTCTCACGACGGATGACTTCAGGTGGATCACCGCCGAGCTTCTGGCGGTCGCGCGGACCCACGCGCGCGGGCGGATAGTATCCGCTCTCGAGGGAGGCTATGACCTCGAGGCTCTTGCCGATTCAGCCGCTGCACACGTACGCGTGTTGATGGGCAACTAATTCGACATAAATCTGGAATAGTTGGCAGCGAAGTTGCGTAGACTTTCCGGGTAATGCGGAAGCAACAATGAAGCTGCGTGGGTTTTGGGGATTTTGGGCGGGGACGGCCCTGCTGGCGACGGCGGTGCCCGCTTCGGCGGAGGATCCTGCGCGGCTCGCGTCCGGCTTCTACATCGGCGGCAACGTGGGCTACGGCGCGGGCAATGCGCGCGCCACGCTGACCGACCCGGGCGGGTTTGCCCCGAGCGGCGGGACCAATGCCGCCGGCACCCTGTTCGGCGGCGTGCAGGCGGGCTACGCGAAGTACTTCTCCTCGCGCCTCATGCTGGGTATCGAGATCGACGCGACGTTTCCCGGCTACATGGATCTGTGGGACGTGATGTCCTACCGCGCGACCGCTTCGAGCGAGGCCTCCGAGCAGCTCGAATATCTGGCGACGGCGCGTGGGCGCATCGGCTACGCGATGGGCAGCTGGACTCCCTACCTCACCGGCGGCCTCGCGGTGGCCAGCACGCGCATCGCCCGCACCGACTACACGACCCTCTTCGAGGAAGCGTCGGCCGGCCAGTTGCGCACGGGCTTCGTGGTGGGCGCCGGCGTCGACCACGCGCTCGACAGCAACTGGTCGGCGCGGCTGGAGTATCTCTACACCAATCTCGGAGCCACCAGCTTCCAATTCAGCAACGGCTCGCGCTACGACACGCAGTACGACCTGCATGTCGTCCGCCTCGGGCTGAACTATCACTTCGGCCAGGCTGACGAGAAGAAGAGCGAAGACACCGACGATCGCGGCCCCGGGAGCTGGGAGATCCACGGCCAGTCGACCTTCATCTTCCAGGGCTATCCGGCCTTTGCCGCCCCCTACGACGGTCCACTCAGCCTGCCGGCAAGCGGCCAGGCCCGCGAAACGTGGACGACGTCGCTGTTCCTCGGTGTGCGACTGTGGCAGGGCGCCGAGTTCTATTTCAATCCCGAGCTGCTGCAGGGCTTCGGCGTCGCCAACACCGCGGGCGCCGGCGGCTATCCGAACGGCGAGGCACAGAAGTCGAATTTCCCTTTCCCGCGCTTCAATCCCTCGCGCTTCTTCGTGCGCCAGGAATTCGGCCTGGGCGGCGAGACCGAGAAGGTCGAGAGCGACTACGGCCAGCTCGCCGGCACCAAGGACGTCTCGCGCTTCACCGTCCAGGTCGGCAAGTTCGCGGTGAAGGACCTGTTCGACACCAACGACTATGCGCAGGATGCGCGGGTCGACTTCCTCAACTGGTCGATCTGGGCCTCGGGCGCCTTTGACTATCCCGCCGACAGGGTCGGCCTCACCTACGGCCTCGCCGCCGAGCTCAATCAGAAGCAATGGGCGGTGCGTGCCGGCTACTTCCTGGTCGGCAACGAGCCCAACGCCAGCGTCTTCGACTGGAACCTGCTCTCCCGCGGCGGCTATGTCGGCGAGCTCGAGCTGCGCTACGATGCCTTCAAGCGGCCGGGCCAGGCCAAGATCGGCACCTGGCTCACCAGCACCTTCTCCGGTTCGTACAGCCAGGCGTTGGGACTTGCGGCGTCCGGCGTCGACATCAACCAGGCGATCGTCAGCACGCGCCAGACCCGCACCAAGTACGGCTTCTATCTCAACCTGCAGCAGGAGATCAGCGACGATCTCGGCCTGTTCGGGCGCATCAGCTGGAACGACGGCCACACCGAGATCTCGGCCTTCACCGACATCGACACCTCCTTCTCGCTCGGCGCCTCGCTCAAGGGCACGGCCTGGGGACGGCCCGACGACCGCGTCGGCCTCGCCGGCGCCCTCAACATGATCACGCCCGAGCATGCGAGCTTCCTCGCCAACGGCGGCCTGGGCGTCCTGGTGGGCGATGGGCGGCTGAACTACCGCCCGGAAAAGGTGATCGAGACTTATTATGCGTTGCAGCTCTTCAAGGGCCTGATCGTCACCGCCGACTATCAGCTGCTGGTCGATCCCGCCTACAACGCCGATCGCGGCCCGGCGCATGTCTTCAGCGGCCGGCTGCACGCCAGCTTCTAGAGTTTTCCGCCACATGTCGCACTGCACAAGAGAAGCGTCACCGAACTGACATCGTTCGTTCATGCGCGCTCCCTAGCGTGCGCACTCCGACTGAAGGAGTGCTCCATGCAATTGCGCCGCCGCCGTCTCATCGCTGCCTCGGGTCTGGCCACCGCCGGCTTCATCCTGCCCCGCGTCGCGCTGGGCCAGGCCGACCGCCGGCCGAGCATCACTATCGCGGTGCAGCAGATTTCCAACAGCGCCTCGCTTGAGCCGCTGCGCGAGCAGTCGAACGTCGGCAGCCGCACCTTCTCGTTCATCTTCGAGACGCTGATCATGCAGAACCTGATGGGTCAGCTCGAGAACAAGCCGGGCCTGGCCGAGAGCTGGAAGCGCATCGACGGCCGCACGGTCGAACTGGCACTGCGCAAGGGCGTGAAATTCCACAACGGCGACGAGATGACGGCCGACGACGTGGTCTTCACTTTCAGCCGCGAACGGATGTTCGGGCCGGACTACGACATCTCCAGCACCAAGACCGTGCTCGCCAACGTCAAGATCCGCGACCAGGTCGAAGGCAAGACGCTGCCGGCCGAAGTGCCGGCCGTCGCCAAGCGCCAGTTCCCGGTGCTGGAGAAGGTCGAGGCGATCGACAAGTACACCGTCCGCTTCGTCAATCGCACGCCCGACGTCACCCTCGAAGGCCGCATCGGCCGTCTCGGCAGCGACATCATCTCGCGCCGCGGCTACGAGGAGGCCAAGACCTGGCTCGACTGGGCGCGCGCGCCGGTCGCCACCGGTCCCTACAAGGTCCGCGAGTTCATCGCCGACCAGTCGCTGACGCTCGATGCACACGAGGACTACTGGGGCGGCAAGCCGCCGCTCAAAAGCATCAAGCTGGTCGTCGTGCCGGAAGTCGCCACCCGGATCAACGGCCTGCTCGCGGGACAATTCGACTTCGCCTGCGACATGCCGCCGGACCAGATCCCCGGCATCGAGAAGAACGCCAAGTTCGAGGTGCTGGGCAGCACCATCGTCAACCATCGCCTGACCGTGTTCGACAAGCATCACCCGCAGCTGGTCGACCCGCGCATCCGCCGTGCCTTCACCCATTCGATCGACCGGCAGGCCATCGTCGAGAGCCTGTGGGCCGGCCGCACCCGCGTGCCCGCGGGCCTGCAGTGGGAGTTCTACGGCCCGATGTTCGTCGAGGACTGGAAGGTGCCGGAGTTCGACCTGGCCAAGGCCAAGGCGCTGCTCAAGGAAGCCAACTACAAGGGCGACCCGATCCCCTATCGCCTGCTCAGCAACTACTACACCAACCAGGTCTCGACCGCGCAGGTGCTGGTCGAGATGTGGCGCCAGGCCGGCCTCAACGTGCAGATCGAGATGAAGGAAAACTGGCAGCAGATCTTCGACACCAACACCCAGCGGGGCGTGCGCGACTGGTCGAACAGCGCGGGCTTCAACGACCCGATCTCCTCGATCGTGGCGCAGCACGGACCGCAGGGCCAGCAGCAGCAGGTCGGCGAGTGGAGCAACGAGGAGATGAACAAGCTCTCCGACGCGCTCGAGGTCGAGACCGACATGACCAAACGCAAGGCGATGTTCCGGCGCATGCTCGAGATCTGCGAACGCGAAGATCCCGCCTACACGGTGCTGCACCAGAACGCGACGTTCACGGCCAAGCGCAAGGACATCCGCTGGAAGGCTTCGCCATCCTTCGCGATGGAGTTCCGCTCGCAGAACTACGCAACCAACTGACGATGGCCGCTCCTCTCGTCGCGATCGAAGGCCTGACGGTCGACTTTTCCGCCGGCGCGCCCGCCGTCGACGGAGTCGATCTTCAGGTGGTTCCCGGCGAAGCCCTCGGCATCGTGGGCGAGTCGGGATCGGGCAAGAGCGTGACCTGGCTCGCCGCACTTGGGCTTCTACCCACAAAGGCGCGCATCGGCGGCTCGGTGAAGCTCGACGGCCAGGAGCTGGTCGGCGCGCCGCGCCGCGTGCTCGAGGCCATGCGCGGCAAGCGCATCGCCATGATCTTCCAGGACCCGTCGAGCTGCCTCAACCCGGTGCATCGCATCGGCTGGCAGCTCGGCGAGGCGCTCAGCCTCCATCGCGGCCTCGACCGGCGCGCCGCCACCGCCGAGTCGCTGCGCCTGTTCGACCAGGTCGGCATCGCCGACGCCAAACGCCGGCTGGACGACTTCCCGCACCAGCTCTCCGGCGGGCTGAACCAGCGGGTGATGATCGCCATGGCGCTGGCGGGCCTGCCCGACCTGCTGGTGGCCGATGAGCCCACCACGGCACTCGATGCCACCATCCAGGCGCAAATCCTGGCGCTGCTCGGCGGCATAAGGCGCGACACCGGCATGGCGATGGTGCTGATCAGCCACGACCTCGGCGTGGTCTCCGAGAACGTCGATCGCGTGGCCGTCATGTATGCCGGCCGGCTGGTCGAAGAGGCGCCGAGCGCGGAGCTGTTTGGCGCGGCACGACACCCTTATACGCAGGGCCTGCTCGCGGCCCTGCCGGAACTGACCGGCCCGCGCCGCCGCCTGGTCGCCATCCCGGGCACCGTGCCTGAGCCCGGCAACATGCCCACCGGCTGCCGCTTCGCGCCGCGCTGTCCCGTGGCGGACGCCACTTGCACGTTCGTCACGCCGCCGACCCGCCGCCTGGGCGCGCTGCATCGCGCCAACTGCCATCGCGCGATCGAGCCCGGCCGGTCGGTATGGGCCCTGCCGAAAGCCGCCGAATGAGTGCGCTGCTACAGGCCCCGCTACTGCAGGCAATCGACCTGCGCCGCGAGTATGTCGTGCGCAGCAAGCGCGGCCCGTTCGGCGCCAAGTCCGTGCTGCGCGCCGTCGACGGCGTGTCGTTCACCATCGAGCCCGGCCGCACCCTTGGACTGGTGGGCGAGTCGGGCTGCGGCAAGTCGACGACCGGCAAGCTGGCGCTTGGCCTCATCCCCGCGACCTCGGGCGAGATGCGCTGCGAGAATGCGCCGATGCCGCCTCCGGGCAGCGCCCAGTGGCGCGCGCTGCGGCAGCGGCTGCAGATGGTCTATCAGGATCCGCTGGGCGCACTCGACCGGCGGCTGCCGATCGGCCGGCAGATCGCCGAGCCGCTGGCCATCCACGGCATCGGCACGCCGGCCGGGCAACGCGAGCGCGCCCTCGCCGCCATGCGCGACGTCGGCCTGCAAACGCATCAGTTCGACCGTTACCCGCACGAGCTCTCCGGCGGCCAGCGACAACGCGTCGTGCTGGCCCGTGCGCTGATCACCGAGCCGGGGCTGCTGGTCTGCGACGAGCCGATCTCCGCGCTCGACGTCTCGATCCAGGCGCAGGTCGTGAACCTGCTGCTCGACCTGCAGGATCGCCTGGGCATCGCCTATCTCTTCATCAGCCACGACCTCCGGGTCGTGCGCCAGGTGAGCCACGACGTAGCCGTCATGTATCTCGGCCGCATCGTCGAGCAGGGCGAGGCCGAAAGCCTGTTCGCCGAGCCGGCACACCCCTACACGCGCGCGCTGGTCTCGGCGATCCCGACCACGGGCGCCAAGCGCGAGCGCCTGCTGCTGCAGGGCGATCCGCCCAATCCGGTCGACGTACCCGCGGGCTGCGCCTTCCACACGCGCTGCCCCTTCGCGACGGAGCAATGCCGGCGCGAGACGCCCGTGCTGAAGCCGCTCGGCCTGTCCAACGATCCGGAACGCCGGGTCGCCTGCCATCGCGTGCACGAACCCGCCCTGCAGGTCGCCGCCTGATGCTGATGTTCACCATCTCCCGTCTGCTACGCGCAGCGCTCACCATCCTGTTTGTGATGACCTTCGCCTTCGTGGTGCTGCGCCTGTCGGGCGATCCCGCGCTGCAGATCATGTCGGTCGATGCGCCGCCCGAGGCGATCGCGGCCTTCCGCAAGGCCTGGGGTCTCGACCGGCCGATCTGGGAGCAATATCTCTCCTATATCGGCCATGCGTTGACCGGCGACTTCGGCAAGTCGATGCGCGACGGGCGCGCGGCGATCGACCTCGTGATGGAGCGCGTGCCTGCCACCCTGATGCTCACCCTGCCCGCGCTGGCACTCAAGATCGGCATCGGCATCCCGGCCGGCATCTACGCAGCCCTGCATCGCAATTCGCTGGCCGACCGGCTCACCATGGCCATTTCGGTCGCGGGCTTCACCCTGCCGAGCTTCGTGCTGGCGCTGCTGCTGGTCCTGGTCTTTGCCGTGCAGCTGGGCTGGCTGCCGGCCAGCGGCAGCGGCTCGCTCGCCCACACGATCCTGCCCATCATCACGCTCGGTACCGCGGGTGCGGCCATCATGGCGCGCTTCACCCGCTCGGCGATGCTGGAAGTGCTGGGCCAGCCCTATGTCCGCGCGGCCTCCGCCAAGGGCGTGAGTTGGAAGCGGGTCATCACGCACCACGCGCTGCCCAACGCCGCCATCCCGACGGTCACCATCGTGGGCTTCATGATCGGCAGCCTGGTCGCGGGCGCCGTGGTGGTCGAAAGCGTGTTCTCCTGGCCGGGCATCGGCCGGCTTCTGGTCTCCGCCGTCGCCAACCGCGACCTCGCCATCGTCCAGGCGCTGCTGATGGTGATCGCCTCCTGGATGGTCGCGGCCAATCTGGCGGTCGACCTCGCCTATGGCTGGCTCGACCCGCGCGTGCGCGCCGTGGGAGCACATTGACCGTGGCGATCCGCGAAACCCTTGCCGTCCCCACGTCGCGCTTCAAGCTGAAGCTGCCGCCGCTCATGGTGAGCCTGGGCATCGCCTGGATCGCCCTGATCATCGTGGTGGCGGCCGGTGCGGACGTCCTCACCCCCTATTCGATCACGGCCTTCGACCTCAGGGCGCGTCTGAGCGAGCCGCTGCAATCGTTCAATCATCCGCTCGGCACCGACGAACTCGGCCGCGACGTGCTCTCGCGCCTGATGTTCTCGATCCGCATGAGCCTGCTGATCGCGCTGTTCGGCACCCTGATCGCCACGACGCTCGGCACGGCGCTGGGCTTCCTCGCCGCCCACTTTCGTGGCCGCGTCGAGCAGCTCATCCTGGTGGCGATCGACTTCCAGGCCAGCATGCCGTTCATGATCATCGCGCTCGCAGTGCTGGCCTTCTTCGGCAACAGCCTGCCGCTGTTCATCGGCCTGATGGGCTTCCATTCCTGGGAGCGCTACGCCCGCATCGCCCGCGGCCTCACGCTGTCCGCCAACGAACAGGGCTATGCCGCCGCCGTGCGCCAGCTCGGCGCCGGGCCGTGGCGCATCTATGGCCTGCACATCCTGCCCAATATCGCCTCGACCCTGATCGTGTCGATGACGCTCACCTTTCCCGAGATCATCCTGCTGGAAAGCGGCTTGTCGTTCCTGGGCCTCGGCGTGCAGCCGCCGCTCACCTCGCTCGGCAACATGGTGGGCTATGGCCGCGAATACATCACGCGCGCGCCCTGGATCCTGCTCGCCCCCTCGACGGTGATCGTGCTCACCACCTTCTCGATCAGCCTGCTGGGCGACTGGCTGCGCGACAAGCTCGATCCGACGCTGCGCTGACGGATTATTCCACGCCGAGATAGATGCGCTGGACGTCGGGATTGTCGGCCATGGCCTTGGCCGGTCCCTCGAGCACGGTGCGGCCGACCTGCAGCACATAGGCGTGGTCGGCGGCCTCGAGGGCCAGGTCGACCGACTGCTCGGCGAGCAGGATCGTCTGGCCGTTCTTGTGGAGGGCGGCAAAGCAATCGTACATCGTGTCGACGATGGCGGGCGCGAGACCCAGGCTCGGCTCGTCGAGCAGCAGCAGCTGCGGCGCGCTCATCAGGGCGCGGCCGACCGCCAGCATCTGGCGCTCTCCCCCCGACATGGTGCCGGCGCGCTGGTTGCGCCGCTCGGCCAGCCGCGGGAACACCGTGTAGACGTGATCGAGCAGCTGCGGGATGCGCTTGCGGTCGCCAAGCGGCGTGGCGCCCAGCATCAGGTTGTTCTCGACGCTCTGCTGGGCGAACAGCCGCCAGCCCTCGGGCGACAGTGCCAGGCCCTTGCGCACGATGGCGTAGGCCGGCTGGCCCGCGAGATCCTCGCCGGCGAAGGTCACCTTGCCGGCCGACACGCGCGCGATGCCGGCGATCGCATTCAGGGTCGTGGTCTTGCCGGCGCCGTTGGAGCCCAGCAGCGCCACGACCGAGCCCTTCGGCACCTCGAGCGACACGTCGGCCACGCCGATCAGGTCGCCGTAGCGCACCTCGAGATGCTCGATCTTGAGCAGGGGTGCGTCGCTCATGCGTCACCCGCATGCTTGACGTGGCGGCGACCGAGATAGGCCTCGATCACCCGCGGGTTGCTGGTGACCTCGCGCGGCGTGCCGCGGGCGATCTCGCGGCCCTGGTGGAACACCACGACGCGGCGCGTCAGCGAGGTGATCACTTCCATGATGTGCTCGACGATCACGATGGTGATGCCGTCGCCATGGATGCGCCGCACCAGCTCGATCGCCTCGTGCACCTCGGTCGGCGTGAGGCCCGCCATCGCCTCGTCGAGCAGCAGCACCTTGGGCTCCGACGCAAGCGCGCGCGCGATTTCCAGGCGCTTGCGGCCGGGCGTGCCGAGGCTGCGGGCCGGCGTGTCGGCGAGGCGCCCGAGGCCCACGCGATCGAGCACGGCGCGGGCACGGGCGCTCGCTTCCTTGGCATGGGGATAGCGCAGCAGCGCGCCGATCGTGACGTTGTCGAGCACCGACATCGATTCGAACGTCAGCGGCACCTGGAAGCTGCGGGCCAGCCCGAGCCGCGCCCGTTCTTCCGGCGGGGCCCTGGTCACATCGACATCGGCGAAGTGGACGGTGCCCGAGGTCGGCGCCATGTCGCCGGTCAGGCAGTTGAAGAAGGTCGACTTGCCCGCGCCGTTGGGGCCGATCAGCCCCAGGATGTCGCCCTCCTCGACCGAGACCGAGGCATCGTCGACGGCCTTGAAGGCACCGAACGCCTTGGTGATGTTGCGCGCTTCAATCAGCATGACCGCTCACCGGCTTGGAGCGGGAGGACTCGGCCTTCTTCGCCGAGGATGCCGTGCGCTCGAACAGCGAGAGCAGGCCGCTCGGCAGGAAGCGCGCGACGATCACGATTATGGCGCCATAGACCATGTAGGTGATGCCCGCGCCCTGGCCGCCGAGATAGGAATTCGACAGCTCCTCGAGCGGCACCAGGATCAGCGCGCCGACCAGCGGGCCGAACAGCTGGCCCGCGCCGCCCAGCGCCGCCATCACCACCATCTTGACCGAGATCAGGATGCCGAAGCCCGATTCGGGATCGACGAAGCCGAACATGCAGAGATAGAGCGAGCCCGCGATCGAGGTGAAGGCGGCGCTCAGCATGTAGGCATAGAGCTTGTAGCGGCCGGCCGAGACGCCGAGCGAGCGGGCGGCGCGTTCGCTGTCCTTGATGGCGCGCAGGTAGAAGCCCATGCGCCCGCGCTCGATCGCCCAGGTGACGCCCAGGATCGTCACCAGCACGGCGAGGAAGATGTAATAGTACGGCATCGCGCTCAGGAACGAGAGATCGAACACCGTGCGCGGCATCGGCGGGCCGCCCAGCCCCTGCGCGCCGCCCAGGAACTCCGAGGTCGAGCAGAGCACGCGCACCAGCTCGCCCATCGCAATGGTCGCCATGCTGAAATAGTGGCCCGACAGCCGCAAGGTCGGCACGCCGATCAAGGCCGCGAGGCCCACGCTCACCGCCATGCCAATCGGTGCGCCCACGATCGGCGGCAACTGCAAATGAACGAACGCCGTCACGGAGGAATAGGCGCCTATGCCGAAGAACACCGCATGGCCGACCGAGACCTGTCCCGCATAGCCGCCGACGATGTTCCAGGCCGAAGCGCCGATCGCGGCCAGCAGCACCAGCGCGCCCATGCGCTGGTAGACCGCCGACTCCATCGTCAGCAGCGGATAGACCAGCACGACCGCCAGCAGTGCGAGCTGGATCCAGTGGCGCCCAGAAAAGCGGCCAGTCATGCCTTGCCCATCAGGCCCTGTGGCCGGAACCACAGCACCAGCACGAAGATCGTGTAGACGATGACTTCCTTGTAGACCGGGCCGATCCAGTAGGCCGACAGCGACTCGACCACGCCGATCAGCAGGCCGGCCACCAGCGCGCCGGTGACGCTGCCGAAGCCGCCGAAGGAGACGGTGACGAAGGCCACGATCGCCAGCGTCTCGCCCGAGGTCGGCGAGATCGGCAGGAAGAGCGCGATCAGCGCGCCCGCGATGCCGGTCGCAGCCCCCGCCATCGCCCAGGCCAGCGCCTGCATGCGCTGCGGGCGGATGCCCATGAGCTGTGCTGCCGTCGCATCCTCGGAGACCGCCAGCATGCGGCTGCCGATCGCGGTGCGCGTCAGGATCAGGTGCAGCAGCAGGGTGACGCCGAGCCCGACCGCAGCGGCCAGCACGCGCGAGCCCTCGAAGCGGATGCCGCCCAGCACGAAGGAGTGGCCCACGATATTGTCGGGCAGGCTCTTGAAGTTGGCGCCGAAGAACCACAGCGCGCCGTAGCGCAGGAACAGCGCCAGCCCGAAGGTGCCCAGGATCTGGGCCAGCATCGGGCCCTTCATGATGTGGCGGACGAGGAAGAAGTAGCTGATGACGCCCAGGGTCGCGATCAGGATGGCGGCCACCGGGACGGACGCCCACGGCCCGCCGCCCAGCGCGGTCCAGATCACGACGGCGGTGTACATGCCCAGCATGACGAAGTCGCCGTGAGCGAAGTTCACGACGTTCATCATGCCCCAGATCAGGGTCAGGCCCGACGAGAAGAGCGCATACACCGCGCCGAGCAGCAGCCCGCCGACGATGACCTGCACAAGAGTCATCGACATCCGGCGAAGCCTTTCACCGGATGTCGGTGGCCCGCCGCCATTACCAGCCCTTGTAGGGCAGCACGAGCGGATCGGTGGCCCGTGCCTTGGGCCAGACGGCGACGTAGTTGCTGCTCTTGAGCTGCGTCACCAGGGTCGAGGCCAGCACGTTCTGGCCCTTGTCGTCGAACTTCACGCCGTCATAGCCGGCGATCAGCTGGTCGGGCTTGAGGTCGGTGGCACGGAGCGCCGCCTGGACCTTGGCCGGATCGGTCGAGCCCGCGCGGTTGATCGCGTCGGCCACCACGAAGAAGCCCTGCAGCACGCGCGCCGACACGTCGTCGAGCCCGTCGCCGCCGGTCTTCTTCTTGTAGAGCGCGTCCATCATGGCCGCGACCGTGCCCGGCTTGCCCTGGGCGAAGACCGAGCGGCTGATCAGCCCTTCGGTGACCGGGCCCATCTGCTTGGTGAAGGCCGGATCGTTGAAGCCGCCGTCGTCGGCGATCAGGATCGCGGGCTTCCAGTTCAGCTCCTTCATCGTCTTGGCGTAGAGGATGGCGTCCTGCGTGTAGGAGATGAAGATCACAACGTCGGGATTCTTCTCCTTGAGCTGCAGCACCTGCGGCTGCACGTCCGGACCGTTGGCCGCGTAGGCGACCTTCATCGAGACGCTGAGGCCTCCCTTGGTGAAGGCGTCGGAGATCACGCTTGACACCGAGTTACCGTACTCGGTGTTCTCGTGCACGATGGCGATCGTGTCGATCTTCTTGCCGGCTGCCTTCTGCTCCTTCAGGAAGGTGAGATAGGCGGTGGCGAAGTCGGCGGCGACCGGCGTGGTGCGGAAGAACCACCTGAAGCCGCGCTCGGTGAGGTTGGCTGCGACCGACTCGGCGTTGAGGAACGGCACGCCGTACTTCTCGGCAATGGCGCTGGCCGTCACCGTGATGGCCGACTGGTAGCAGCAGATCACGGCCGCCACCTTCTCCTCGGTGATGAGACGCAGCGTCTGGTTGGCGCCGGCCTGAGGGGTGCCCTGGTTGTCGGCGATCACCATCTGGACCTTGGCGCCCTTGAGGCCCGGGAGTCCGCCGCCCTTGGCGAGCGGGAAGATCTTGGCGAGCTCGGGATCGCCATTGTTGATCAGGTCGGCGCCCATCTCGAACGCCATCTTGGCGTAGTTGCCCGTGCTGGCGGAGTTGCCGGACAGCGGATAGACCGCGCCGATCTTGACC
>FTCZ01005488.1_pt1 | contig 13313 bp, 9 predicted proteins | sample 1658871 | NCBI WGS metagenome assembly FTCZ01 (sample SAMEA3914864, study PRJEB12502) | metagenome | biome: forest; material: soil | place: USA | collected 2012-03-12 | depth 0.3 m
CCTTCCGCCCGGACCGGGGTGGCCACCCCGGTCCGGGCAATCCAGCATGACCCAAACGGACCGCAATGTCATAAGACAAGCAGTTTCCAATCCGATTGCATCGGATCAACTGCTCTAAGTTTTTGGTTTGTCGCGTTTCCGAGTTATCAGGTAATTCCACCTGATTAGAAAACGCTCTAACCGATAGCGGCTAAATCCGCTCCGCGTGGAGGATATAGCGCCATGGCCCGCGCCGGACCGCGTCGAAGGGCCAACAAGTGACGAGGTCCAGCCGCTCGCCCGCAACTAATTCGGGCACCGCATAACCGTCCCAGCGCACCACGTCCGATCCAATGACGCGATAGCGGCGTTGCAGTCCCTCGCGCGTCTGGACGGTGATCACATCGCCCTTGTGGAGATCGCGTAGGAAGCTGAAGTGGGTGTCGCGATGCGCGGCGACGACGGCGGTTCCGGGCTGGCCGAATGCGGCCGCGCCAGGAAGCAAGGTCGGCCCGAAAGCCATCGCCTGACCCGATCCGCTGCCGAGTACCACCCGCGTTACGCCCAAGCGAGGCGCCGAAATCCGCGCGACCGGGGCCATGTCCGCCCAGGCCCACGGCTTTTGCGGAGCGTGGGTAGCAAGGCTGCGCTCAAAGGCACGATCCAGCAGCACTTGCGCCACCATGGCCTTGGCCGGGACGTAGAGCCCGCGCCCGATCTCGCCCATGCCAGCGAGACAAAGCCCCGTCAGCAAGAGCATGAGGAGGCCGCGCCCACGCGCGACCTCCTGGATACGGGCCAGAGCGTTCATGCCGCCCTCCGGCGCAGCAGGATGGCCAGGCCGGCAAGGCCCGCCAGCAGCATCGCCAGCCCCTTGCCCACCAACCCGACGAAGCCCGTAGCTGTCTGCGGCAGTTCCAACGCATCGGCCTGTGTTGCCGCCAGATCGCCGGCCGGCTGCGCCTGCACGACGTCCTTGCCGAAGAGCGTATCGAAGTCCCAGCCTGCCGGCAGGTTGATCGGCAGATCTTCCCGCGTCAGCCGCGCGCCGGCGGGACGCGTGGGCGTCTCGTCCACGGCGACAAGGCTGGTGCGGCTGGTAACGATGCCGCTTTCCATACCGATCTTCTCAACCTCGGCATCGGCGGCACTGTCCTCCAGCTTGCCCAGTGCGCGGTCCGCCTCAACATCGGTGATGCGCCGGTGTGCCCAGAGCTTCTCGATCGCCGGGCTCGGCAGGGCCGAGGCAAGGTCCACGCGCCGTTCCCAGTGCTTGCCGCCGATCGTGCCGCTGACCGTCAGCGTGCCGGCGAGGTGATCGGTCCGCCCCACCAAGACCAGCGGTCGCCCAGCATAGACATCCGGCAGACGCGACGGCGTGAGGTCGAGCGAGCCGCCCTCCACCCGCACCGACAGGTCGCGAACTGCCGGATGGCTCAGCACGTCCAGCAGCGGCATCATCTTCGCCGCCACTTCCGCCGGCGCGCCGACATGGGTGTAGACGCCGCCGCCGATGGTGGACATGCGCTCCATCAGGTAGTCGTTCGGGGCCGATCCAATGCCGACCATGAAGACATGACTGCGCCCAGCATCCGCACCGATCGCGGCCATCATCTCGCGCTCGTTGGAAATCTCGCCATCGGTCAGGAACACGATCTGGCGGAGCGCATCCGGTGTCCCGCCGCTGCCCGCATCCTCCAGCGCAGCCTGCAGCGCGGGCAGCATCTCGGTGCCGCCCTGTGCCTCCAGCGATCCGGCGAAGCGCTTGGCCAGTGCTACCTGATCGGGCGTAGCGGCCACGCTGTGTTCGAACAGGCGGGTCATCGTATCGTCGAAGCGGATCACGTTGAAGTGGTCTTGCGGTCGCAAGGTGCCCAGCGCGTGGATCAGGCTGGCCTTGGCTTCCTCCATCGAATCCCCGCCCATCGATCCGCTGTTGTCGATCACGAAGACCATCTCGCGCGGGGGTGTGGGAACGTTGGAGAGATCGGCCGGCGGCGTGACCGAGGCCATGACATAGTCGCCCTTGTCGGTGTGCTGGGCGAAGAGGCCCAGCGTGGGATCGGCGGAGGCCGAGCGCCAGTCGAGCACGAAATCGCGGTCCGCGGGCACGCTTGCATCCGCCAGATTGATGGTGCGGTTGTCGAGCGGACCAGTCACGTTGACCTTGTGATAGCGGCTGATCAGGTTGGCGACGTCGAAGCCCGGCGCAAGGTGGACCGAGATCGTCGTGGGGTTCAGCCCGGCACCCGCCTTGGGATCGAGCACGGGTGCGGCGGTCACTTCGTTCGCGTCTTCGATAGCGGCCTTCGAATCCAGCGTGTGCGCCGGGGTGTAGCGCGGGCCGACCACCAGCGGCAGGCGCAGCGAGAATGTACCGTTCGCCTGCGATACCGGCGCCTGGTACTCGATCGAGATCAGCACCGTCTCGCCGGGGCCGACATTGGCCACCATCGTCGTGAACATGTTGGGGCGCTGCTGTTCGACCAGCCCGGCCTTGCGGCCGCTGGCCTTGGCGGCCTCATAGGTCTCGCGCGCCTTTTCGCGCGGCTGGATATGGCCGACGATCACGCGCTGGCCCACCACCATCTTCAGGGAATCCACCGCGCCATCCTGCGGCAGCGGATAGAGGTAGTGCGCCTCCATCCACTTGTCGGAGGTGTTGCGAAAGGCCTGCGTTACCCGGACGCGGGCGATCTGCCCGGTTACCGTCACGTCCATGTCGGTGCCCAGCCGCACGGCAGGGAGGCTTTTGGCGATGCCCTGCCCGGTCAGCATCAGCGTGCCGGCCGCCGGCCCCTCGTCGCCATTGGCGTCCGAAGCGCCGGCATCGTCCGCATCGTCCGCGGCGACGGCAGCGGTAGTGTGAACGGCCAGCGCGACGGGCGCAGCCAAAGCAAGCATGGCGGCGGGGATCAGGGCGCGGCGGAAAGACAGGAAGTGCGGCATGACAGGCTCCTTCAGTAATCTGGAGCCCTCCCTCTATGCGCACGCCGGCCCGTACAGCCACGAGCAGTCTTGGCCAATTCCAGCCGCAGATGTGCGGAACGTGCGGGATTACGCGCCGATCATTGAGGGCCATTGACGGGATGTGCGCATTTGTGCGGAAATAGGCGGACATGATTACGCCCGAACCCGATGTCGCCGATTCCGCCCCGCTCTCTGACGAGAATGCAGAGACTGCCCGCCTCGTGCGGGAGGAGATCGCGCGCCGCCGCATCTCGCGACAGGCACTGGCGGACATGGCGCGGATCAGCCTGTCCACGCTGGAGAAGGCGCTGGCCGGCAAGCGCCCCTTCACTTTGGCAACGCTGTTGCGGATCGAAGAGGCGCTGGGCGTCACCCTGCGCGCCGAAAGCATCGCCCCGCAACCGTCGGGCGGCGATATCGCATCGGAGACGCTGGGCGCCTATGCCCGTTCGGCCGTGACCTGGCTTGAGGGCCGCTACCTGACCCTACGCCCCAGTTTCGGCACGCCCGGCGGCGTGTTCGCCTATCTGACGACGATCCGCTGGGATGCCGCCAAGCCTTGCTTGGTCTTCGCCGAATCCGGCCGATCGGATGCCCGGTTCGAACAAGCGGGCCATGTCTCGATGCCCAACCTTTCCGGGCACATCTATCTGGTGACCAACGAGCAGGGCCAATACCGCCTTGCCATCCTCTCCCGCCCCACCATCGACGGCGGGCTGTTCGGCATTCTCACCACGCTGGAAGTCGGCAACGGGTCGCAACTCGTTCCCGCCGCCGCCCCGCTCGCCCTGCGCAAGCTGGCTGAGGGAGAGGACGTCGCACTGGGACTGGTAACGCCGGACATGGCGCATTTTGACGCCTACCGCACGATGCTGGGCCGATCGACCGAGGGCGACTACGCGCGGCTTCATCTACCGGCCTAGCGCTCCACGATATCGGTAATTACCCGTAAGGCCTTGCGCCGTCACGGCATTGTCGGGCAAAAACGGCAGCTAGCAAGCCGCGCCCTCATCCGCTGCTCAGGAAAAGAGCCCGTGATCGACCGACGCACAGTGCTGTCCGTGGCGGCCGTTTCCAGTGCAGCGGCGCTGCCGATCATGCCTTCTGCGCCGCTGCCCGAAGAACCGGTCGGCCTTGATAGCATCGCCCGCCGCCGCTGCCTCCGTTTCGGGACGGCGGTGACGGCACGCAATCTTGATGAGCCTTCGTACCAGCGCCTGCTGGTCCGCGATTGTTCGGTGATCACGCCGGAAATCGACTTCAAGTGGAAGCGGATAGAACCGCAGCGCGGCATCTACGATCTCAGGCAGGCGCGGCAGATCAATGCCTTTGCCGATACCCACGGCATGACGGTCCGTGGGCATACCTTTGCTTGGAATGACGACGATCGACTGCCCGCTTGGCTGACGGCAATGGAAGACGAACTACGCCTCAACGGGGGACGCAAACTCGTAAGCCTGATGCGCCGCCATGCCCGGTTCCTGGCCCGAACCTTCCCCCACATATGCAGTTGGGATGGCGTGACCGAGGCGCTGCGGGTGGAAGACGGCACATTGGCCGATTCCATGTTCACCCGCATATTGGGCGAATCCTACTTCGATATCGCTTTCAGGCTGGGCAACGAATGCATGCCTTGGGCCAAGGCGGTCTATAACAGCAACGTGAGTTGGGAACAGGATCCGCGACATAGGGCCGGCGTGCTGCGGCTGCTGGAAGGCGCCCTGTCACGCGGAGTCCGGATCGACGCGCTGGGAATCCAGAGCCATCTCGGCACCACGCTCGGCCGGCCTCGGGACGAGCGGGACTGGCAGCGCTTTCTGGAGGAAATCCGGGGCATGGGGCTGGAAGTGCTGATTACCGAGCTGGACTGCTCAGACCGGAATATCGAGAGCACGGACCCGGGCATGCGCGATGCGCAAGTCGCCGCGCAAGTTCAGGGCTATCTCGACCTTACGCTCAGCTTCACGAATGTCCGTTCCGTCATCACCTGGGCCCTGACCGATCGGCACAGCCAGATGAACCAGCCCAGCTATCCGGCCGATCGGCGCCGCGCTGACGGTCTGGAAATACGCGCCACACCCTATGGCGACGACCTTCAGGCCAAGCCGATGTATCGCGCAATTGCCGCCGCTTTGGAAAATGCCCCGCGACGTTGAGCGGGTGCCACTAGAGCGTTTTCTAATCAGGTGGAAGCACCTGATGGCTCGGAAAACGCGGTAAATCAAAATCTTATATCAGTTGATCCGATGCAATCGGATCAACTGATCTAGCGCCGGATTTTCAGGCCTTGCGCCAGTGCAGCAGGGCGATCGTCAGCCACGCCCCGATCGAGAGATGCGCGCACCACGCCACGGTGCCGTATCCTCCGCCGAACGCGATCACGTCGACCGCGAACGCCGCCACCAGGAGGATCGCGCCCAGATAGCGTGCCGCCTGCGCCTGGCTCTTCGCCAGCGTGCGCCCGACAAGCTCGCGCTGGTGGCGCGTCATCGAAAGGGCCAGCGTGCAGAAGCCGGCCAGCGAGAGCAGGATCGAAAGCAGGTGGCTCATGCCTGTACCGCCCTCTCCCGGCGCACGGCGCGGTCGGCAGGTTGTCGGCGTGATCGGGCCGAAAGCTTCGCTGCCGCGGTGCCAAAGAAGGCTGCGAAAGCCAGCATCACCAGATCGAAGGCAATGAAAAGCCAGTCACCATGCATCAGGCTGACAGGCAGCCCTCTGCTGGTGGCGAAGGCATTCACGAACGGCACGGCGGCATAGAGCAAAGCCGCCAATGACAGCCCCTCGATCCAAGCGCGCGCCGGCGGTCTAACCAGAGACCAGAGCAGCACGCCCAGCCAGACGAGGAACAGGCTGTTGATCTCCCAATCCGCGCGATCGGCCATCCCGGTGGGCAGCAGGCGGTTGGCCAGGAAATAGGCCGGAATGCCCGCACCCAGACCAGCGATAGCTGTGACATTAAGCCGTTCGACGAGTTTGAAGCCGAAGTGCGGACGATCCGGGTTCGGCAGTCGTTGGCGACGCTTGACCGTCCACAGCACCAGCCCCGTGCCGACCATCGCCGTACCGGCCAGACCGCTGAGAAAATAGAACCAGCGCAGTGCGATTCCGGAGAAACGGCCGGTGTGCAGGCCGATCATCACGCTTTCCGTTTCCAGCCCCGCGCCTTTCGTCATGCTTGCACCCATCTCACGACCAGTCGCACCGCTGAACGTCAGCACTTCGCCGCGCGATCCCATCGCCTGGCCCGGCGCGCGGGTGAGTTCGATCGTGGCAGTCTTATCACCCGGATTGTTGATCCGCACGAAACCGACCTGACGGTCCCCCCACCGTGCGGTGGCAGTTTGCATCAGCGGAGCCAGATCGGCGAGCGGCGCCGGCTTGCCGCTGCGCTCTGCCGCCGGCGGATCGCCAAAGACCTGCGTCTGGTAGGTATCGGGAGAGGCATAGTTCGCCAGCACGCCCCATGGCACGTACATCGCCATCAGCGTCACCAGCCCGGTGAACGTGATCATCAGGTGGAACGGCAGCGCCAGCACGGCAGTCACATTGTGCGCATCCAGCCATGACCGCTGCCCCTTGCCGAAGCGCAGCATGAAGAAATCGACGAAGATCTTCTTATGGGTGATCACCCCGGACAGGATCGCCACCAGCATGAACATCGCCGCGATACCCACCAGATAGCGCGCCCAGATCACCGGCAGGTAATGCAGGTCAAAGTGGAAGCGATAGAGGAAGTAACCGCCGCGCGTTTCCCGCGCGGTAACCTCATGCCCGCTCTCGTCGACGACGGCTTCGGTCTGCGTGCTGCCATTGGCACTAGGATACCAGAATAGCTGCGTGGTCGCGCTGCGCCCGTTGGGCAGCGACATATACCAGAGAGTGGCGTCCGGCGCGGTACGCTTCAGGAACTGCAAGGCTCCTTGGGCGGATTTGACCGGATCGGCATCGCCCGTGACTTCGGGCTGCATCCAGCGCGTGATCTCATCCTGGAAATAGGCGGACGTGCCGGTCGCGAACATGGCGAACAGCAACCAGCCAAGCACGAGCCCGGTCCATGTATGGACCAGGGCCATCGATTGCCGCAGGCTATCCTTCACAGCCGTCCTCCCGTCGACAGAGAGAACCACAGCAAGCCCGCCATCACAGCGCCCGAAACGATCATCCAGAGCCACAACCGCGCGATTGATCGCATGCCAAAGGCCATCAGCGCCAAGGTCGCGAAAATGGCAAAGGACAGTATCGTAGCTGTCACGCTGGCTTCGGCGGGCGCGACTGAAAGTCCATGCGCCAACACCCGCGCGATACAAGCGGTTGCGAGCGAGGAGAACAGATAATTGGCGGGAATCGCAGCAATCAGCCGCGCCGCCAGATTGCCCTTACCGATCCCGTTCGCTTGCGATGCCATGTCCGGACGGCTCCTCAAGCCCGACGCGGCGAGGGGCACGCGGCCCCAACCACGCTAGCGCGAGAATCACGCGCGGTAGGATCGAGGGACGCGATGATCCGGGAAGCCATTGATTTCACCGTCGGAACACCCCGGACACACGCTATTGCGAACTATTCGCATTGCCGCAACTGCTAGTCTCGCCAGAGTTGCGAGTCAATTGCATAGACAGTGAAAGGCTCGGCATTTCTGCCTGATCCTTGTGCTGGCAAAGTCCACAGCATCAACCCGCCCGGACGATGCCGGCCGGCCTCGAGGCTTGCAGCCCTTCCCCACCACCGCTAGTGCGTGGCTGTTCGTGGCCATCCTCAACAGGGCGGCAGCGGGCAAGATCGCGCCGGTGCCTTGAAAGAGGCTTAATACGGGAACACGGTACGAGCGGCTCGCCGCTTGAAACCGGGGCTGTCCCTGCAACTGTAAGCGGCGAGCGCGATGCACATTCGCGGCGGGGCACCTGCTCCCGACGCAGCCACTGGGCCGGACGCTAAATCATGCGAGGCCTGGGAAGGCCGTGCATCGTGCCGTGACCCGTGAGCCAGGAAACCTGCCGGCGTCGATGTCGCTCTTGCCCGGGTCCAGGGATTGGCCAAGGCACGGTAACTCTTCCGTCTGAGCGACGTGATGCATGCGGCCGGAGCCGCAACGGCATGCCACGTCGGGCGCCCGCGCGCCTGTCCGTCGTCGCAGGCCGGGCGCCGCGTTTCGGGCATCCGGACGCGGCGAGACGCTCCGCCCGCTTTCGAGTTACCGGCGCGCGGGAGAAGACCGTTGAGCAAAGTTCCCACCACCGTCATCACCGGCTTCCTTGGCGCCGGCAAGACCACGCTGATCCGTCACCTGCTGCAGAACGCCAAGGGCCGCCGCCTGGCTCTCATCATCAACGAGTTCGGCGACGTCGGTGTCGACGGCGAACTGGTGAAGGGCTGCAACGATGAAGCCTGCCCGGAAGACGACATCGTCGAACTGGCCAACGGCTGCATCTGCTGTACCGTCGCCGACGATTTCCTGCCGACCATGCAGAAGCTCCTCCACCGCGAGAACAAGCCCGATCACATCATCATCGAAACCAGCGGCCTCGCCCTGCCCAAGCCGCTGGTGAAGGCCTTCCAGTGGCCGGATATCCGCACCCGCGCCACCGTGGACGGCGTGGTCGCGCTGATCGACGCCGATGCCGTGGCCGCCGGCCGCTTTGCCACCGATGAAGCCGCCCTTGCCGCCGCGCGCGCCGCCGATCCGATGCTGGACCACGAAAGCCCGCTGGAAGAACTGTTCGAGGAACAGCTCGGCTGCGCGGACATGGTCGTGCTCAACAAGACCGACCTCGTCGATGCCGATGCCCTCGCCCATGTCGAGACGCTGGTGCTGGCCGAAACGCGCCCCGGCGTGAAGATCGTGCGTGCCGATCACGGTGCAGTCGATATCGCCGCGCTGCTGGGCATTACCGCCGCTGCCGAGGATGACCTCGATTCCCGCCCCTCGCACATCGACGGGCTGGACGAGGATCACGATCATGACGACTTCGACAGCTTCGTCGTATCCGGCGGCGATGTTGCCGATCTCGATGCGCTGCTCGCACGCCTCAAGGACCTGATCGCGGAGCATGACGTGCTGCGCGTGAAGGGCATGGTCGCGGTGGGCGGCAAGCCCAGCCGCCTTGTCGTGCAGGCCGTCGGCCCGCGCATCCAGCACTTCTACGACCGCGCCTGGCTGCCCCAGGAAGCGCGCCGCACCCAGATTGTGGTCATCGGCCAGAAGGGGCTGGACCGCGCCGCCATCGAGGCAGGCCTTGCAGACGTTCTCGGTACTGTGGACGCCTGATGCACCTGCTGTCCGCCACGCCGGGGACGATCTCCAACGGCGAGGAGGCGATCGACCTCGACCAGTCTCCCGGCGACATGGTGATCCTCACCGTGGCGGACAGCGAACTTGCTTGCTTTGCCGGCGCGGCGGCGCGATTGGCGGAGGGCGCGCCCCCCAATTCTACGCCGAGCGTTCGGCTCGCCAACCTGCTGCAATTGCGCCACCCCTACTCGATCGACCTCTATGTCGAGAAAGTGATCGCGCACGCCAAATTCGTCTGCGTGATCCTGCTCGGCGGCAAGAGCTATTGGGGCTACGGCATCGACGAGATCGCCCGCGTCGCGCGCAAGAACGGCATTGCCTTCGCCGCGATAGCCGATGGGCGAGAAGCCGATCCAGCGCTCGACCGCGCGTCCACCCTGCCTGCCGAGATGCGCGAGAAATTGCGCGACTATCTGCGGCAGGGCGGTACTGCCAATGCCCTCTCGTTCCTTCGCACCGCCGCGCGGACCATCGGCCATGATGCGGGAGAACCCGACGATCCCGTGCCGGTGGCCGATGCCGGGCTTTACCTTGCAGGCACGGAGCGCGCCGGGCTTGCGGAGCTGCAGGCCGGATGGGTCGAAGGCCGGCCGCTGGCGCTCTTGGTGTTCTACCGCGCGCTGATGATCGCAGGCACGCTCGACGCGGTGGACGCCATGATCGCGGCGCTGCGGGAACGCGGCTTCAACGTTGCCGCCGTCCATGTCCGCGCCTTGCGCGAACCTTTCGCGGTGGATTGGCTGGGCAGCCTGCTCGGCGAAGTGGCGCCCGACGCGATCGTCAACGCCACCAGTTTCGCATCTTCCTCGGCAGGCGACGACCGCAAGCCCGGCATTCTGGAAAAGGCGAACTGCCCGATCCTGCAAGTCGCCTTCGCGGGCGTAGAGGAAGCCGATTGGCAGGGCGCCGCGCGCGGTCTGGGCCCGCGCGATCTGGCGATGAACGTGGCGCTGCCCGAAGTCGACGGCCGCATCTTTACCCGCGCCGTCGCCTTCAAGGCGGCCGAGCGCTTCGACGAAGTGACGCAGTGCGGCATCGTCGTCCCCCGCGTCGCGCCGGACCGCGTGGATTTCGTCGCCGACCTCGCCGCCGGCTGGGCGAGTCTGCGTCGCAGTGCCCCGGCCGAGCGCCGCGTAGCATTGGTGCTGGCGAACTACCCCAATCGCGACGGACGCATCGGCAACGGCGTCGGACTCGACACGCCTGCCAGCACCGCCGCCATCATCGCCGCGCTGGCCGGGGCCGGTTACGACATCGGACACGCCCCTCGCGACGGCGCGGCGCTGATGCGGATCATGACCGGCGGCGTCACCAACGACCTCACCTCGCTGGACCGCCCCAGCGAAGTCTCGTTGCCGCTTTCGGCCTACCAAGCCGCCTTCGCCGCAGTACCGGAAAGCGCCCGCAAGGCCATGCTTGAGCGCTGGGGCGAGCCATCCGCCGATCCTTTCGTCCGCGGCGGCGCCTTCCGCCTGCCGGTCCATCGCTTCGGCAAGCTCGCCATCGCTGTGCAGCCCGCGCGCGGCTACAACATCGATCCCAAGGCCAGCTATCACGACCCGGCCCTGCCGCCGCCGCACGCCTACCTCGCGTTCCATATCTGGCTGGCGCAGGATTTCGGGGCGCAGGCGCTTGTGCATGTCGGCAAACACGGCAATCTGGAATGGCTACCCGGCAAGGCGATTTCACTTTCGCGCGATTGCTTTCCGGAGATCTGCGCCGGGCCGCTGCCGCAACTCTATCCCTTCATCGTCAACGATCCCGGCGAAGGCACGCAGGCCAAGCGCCGCATCAGCGCGGTAGTGATCGACCACCTGACCCCGCCTCTCACCCGCGCGGAGACATACGGCCCGCTCAAGCAGCTGGAAGCGCTGGTGGACGAATACTACCTCGCCGCCGGCATGGACCCGCGCCGCCTCGATCGGCTGCGGCGCGACATCCTGGACCTTGCGCGCAGCCATGGCCTCGACCGCGATGCCGGGGCCAGCGGCGATGATGACGATGCCCTGTCAGCCATCGACAACTACTTGTGCGAGCTGAAGGAATTGCAGATCCGCGACGGTCTGCATGTCTTCACGCAATCGCCCGAGGGCCGGTTGCGGCGCGATCTGCTGGTGGCTCTGGCCCGCACGCCGCGCGGGTACGATCATGCCGGGCAGGCCTCGCTGCTGCGCGCCATGGCCATCGACTTGGGGCTCGACTTCGATCCGCTAGACTGCCGCATGGGCGATCGCTGGGACGGCGCGCGGCCGCAGGCGCTCGCTGCGGTATCGAACGAGCCGTGGCGCACGCATGGCGATACCGTCGAGCGGCTCGAACTGCTGGCAGCCGAATTGGTCGACACGCCGAGCGACAACCTCGGCAGCGAGACCGCCGCCGTCCTCCACGCCATCCAGACCGACCTCGCCCCCCGCATCGACCTCTGCGGCCCGCGTGAGGCCGAAGCGCTGCTGGCGGGGCTCGACGGTCGCTTCGTGCTGCCCGGTCCCTCTGGGGCGCCCACGCGCGGACGGCCCGACGTGCTGCCGACCGGCCGCAACTTCTACTCGGTCGACACGCGCGCCGTCCCCACTGCCGTCGCATGGGAGTTGGGCCGCAAGTCCGCCGACCTGCTGGTAGAGGACTACCTCCAGCGCGAGGGCGAATACCCCAAGGCCATAGCGCTCTCTGCCTGGGGCACCGCCAACATGCGCACCGGCGGCGACGACATCGCGCAGGCCCTCGCGCTGATGGGGGCTCGGCCGCGCTGGGACTGGACTTCAGGCCGTGTGGTCGGCTTCGAGATCATGACCGTGGCCGAACTCGGCCGTCCGCGCGTGGACGTGACCTTGCGCGTCTCCGGCTTCTTCCGCGATGCCTTCCCCGAACAAATCGACCTGATCGACAGCGCCGCGCGCGCGGTGATGGCGCTCGACGAGCCGCTGGGCGACAATCCCGCCGCAGAACGCCACCGCGCCGAAGCCGCCGCACTCATCAAGGAGGGCGAGGCCGAAACGCAGGCCGCCCGCCGCGCCGGCGCGCGTGTCTTCGGATCGAAGCCGGGCGCATACGGCGCCGGGCTTCAGGCCATGATCGATGAGAAGATCTGGCACGAACGCGGCGATCTGGCGGACGTCTATCTCGACTGGGGCAGCTACGCCTATGGCGGCGGCGTAGAAGGCGATGCCGAGCGCGGGCTGTTTGCCGCCCGCCTCGCCTCCGTCGATGCCGTGGTTCAGAACCAGGACAATCGCGAGCACGACCTGCTCGACAGCGACGACTACTACCAGTTCGAAGGCGGCATCGCCGCCGCCGTCGAGCATCTGAAGGGCCGCGCGCCGCTCAGCTATCACAACGACCACAGTCGCCCGGAACGTCCGGTCGTCCGCACGCTGGAGGACGAAATCGGCCGCATCGTACGCGGACGCGTCACCAATCCCAAGTGGATCGCGGGCGTCATGCGCCACGGCTACAAGGGCGCGTTCGAAATCGCCGCCTCGGTCGACTACCTCTTTGCCTTTGCCGCCACGACCCACGCGGTGAAGGACCACCACTTCGACGCCGTCCACGCCGCTTTCATAGAAGACGAGGCCGTGCGCGACTTCATGGCGGAGGCGAACCCGGCGGCCTTGCGCGAAACCGCCGCGCGCCTGGCCGAAGCGCTGGAGCGCGGCCTCTGGAAACCCCGATCGAATAGTGCGGGCCTTATGCTCGCTGAACTCTCTGGAGCATGACCATGGTGCAGCGTACCGACGAACAGCACGCCGAGAAGATGAAGAAGAAGCAGGCCGCGCATGACAAGATCATGGCCGGCAAGACGGTCGAAAAGGGCCTGCTGATCGTCCACACCGGCAAGGGCAAGGGCAAGACCACCGCCGCCCTCGGCATGGTGGTGCGCGCCATCGGCCACGGCAAGAAAGTGGGTGTCGTCCAGTTCGTGAAGGGCGCGATGACCACTGGCGAGAAGGTGGTCTTCGATGCCTTCCCCGAACAGGTCGAATTCAAGCCGATGGGTGAAGGCTTCACCTGGAACACGCAGGACCGCGCCCGCGACGTCGCGATGGCGCGCGAGGCGTGGGAAGAGGTGAAGCGGATGATC
>FTCZ01004636.1_pt1 | contig 13289 bp, 10 predicted proteins | sample 1658871 | NCBI WGS metagenome assembly FTCZ01 (sample SAMEA3914864, study PRJEB12502) | metagenome | biome: forest; material: soil | place: USA | collected 2012-03-12 | depth 0.3 m
CGAGGATGCCGCGCCGGAGCCGGTCAGCGAGCCCGTGCTGGCCGAGGCCGAAGTCGCCGACATTGCCGAGCGCCGCGCCCGCAAGGATGCGATCCGCTCCGAGAACGATCGCAAGGGCTCAAGCGGTCGAAACGACTCTGGCAATCGAAACGACTCAGCCAATCGCAACAATTCGGGCAACCGCAACGAACAGCGTGGCGATGCCCGTCCGCCGCGCGACCAAAACCGCCCTGCCCGCCACCGCCGTGAGGAAGACGACGGCACCGTCGGCTTCGGCGACGACGTGCCGGCCTTCATGCGCATCGTCGCGAAGGTCTAAGCCCGACCACAGCAGGCAGATATAAAACGGCCCGTACGGGGGCCGTTTCTTGTTGCTGCTTCGTCCACAGGATCCAGGTTTTGCCTTACATCGGGCCAGGCATCATCTTGGTCGGTTTTTCCAGCATCGGGAAATCGGCCTTGCTGCATTTCACGTTCGGATTGGTCGGGCTGAACATGCCGTTCGGGTTGTCCCTGAAAAGCCAGGCGTGAAGATCGTAGTGGACGAACTCCCTCGGAATGAGCGGATAGTGTCCCTCCATCGGACCCATGAATTTCTGGCCGAACAGTGAGGGAGCCTCCTTGGTGTCCGGCGTCAACGGCACCAACCACTCCACCCCCACCAGCTTCAGGCCTTTCTTGGTCGGCTCGTAGATCAGGACGTTGGGCTTCATCGGATCAAGCGGCTTGCCGACGCTTGGAACGTTGACGAAATGGATGCCCATGGCGCCTTTCGGATAATACATCGCACCGGATAGTTTCTCGCCAGCGTAGTAGACGCAGCCAACGGTCGATAGATAAAGGTCGCGGACAGCCGCGGTGTAGTCTTCATACTTGGCCAATGATTTCTTCAAGGCTTCGATATCGGCCTTGTTGGCATCTTCGGCCTGGGCAGTCGCAACGCCGAACGATGCGCCGAGAAGGCCAGCCAAAACGAGGACGCCGCAGCGCCCAGGGCGAGCTGTTCTTGTCATGCATTCCTCCCAGATATTTTCATCTGGCCGTGCAGACCGAGGCGGGAAAATGCTGATTGCGCGGCCAGTTGTACCGCCTCATCCCCTCTGGAACAGCGTCGATGCTAGTCCTTTCGATGACTATGGAAAAGCTGTTATTTAGAACTAGCTAATTTTCTTTTGAGGATCGAAGCCGGCCCCCTATCCACTCAAACAAAAACGGCCCCTTGCGGGACCGTTTTGCGTTCGAATACCGAACGGATCAGGTGAGCGGCGACAGCTGGATTTCGACGCGACGGTTCTGCTCGCGGCCGGCGGCCGTGGCGTTGGAGGCGATGGGCCTTGTCTTGCCGAAGCCGGTGACGGCGAAGCGGCGCTGATCGACGCCCTGACCGGCCAGGTAATTGGCGACCGCGAGCGCGCGGCGCTGCGACAGGTCGAAATTGTGCTGGTCGCCGCCGGTCGAATCGGTGTGGCCAAAGACGTCGACGGTGGTCTGGCGGAACTTCTTCAGCACCAGCGCGACCGAATTCAGCACCGGATAGAAGCCCGGCTTCACCGCATCCTGGTCGACGTTGAAGGTGATGTCTGAAGGCATGTTGAGGATGATCTGGTCGCCGCTGCGGGTGACGCTGACGCCGGTGCCCTGCAACTGACGGCGAAGCTCCGCTTCGTTCTGGTCCATCGTTGCGCCGATCGCGCCGCCGGCGAGCGCGCCGATGCCAGCACCGATGAGGGCATTGCGGCGGTCGTTGCCGCCGGCGAGCAGACCAATGCTCGCGCCTGCGAGCGCGCCAAGACCGGCGCCGGCCGCCGTGTTGGAAATCTTCTGGTCGCCGGTATACGGGTCGGTGGTGGTGCAGGCGCTCACGAGCAGAGCCGTCGCCACGACGACGAGCACGGTTTTTTTCATGAAATAGTCCCTCTCAATTCGTGGCCGAGCGGCCACGCCAAATCAGCCCTTCCGCACGCCTTGTAGCACGAAATGCGGCGAAAAGCGGAACAGGAAAGCGGCCGAAAAATGCTTCACCGGCAATCGTTCGGCGGTCGCGCTTGCGGCGGCCCCCCGGCGCGGTTCCGCCTACCATAGATTCTTGCCATCGATGACCACCACCTCGACCTTGTCGAGATCGAAATCGTCGAACAGGCGGGAATTGACGCTGATCTTGGGATTGTCGAAATCAGGCTTGCCGGTCGACCAGTCCGGCGTTTCGGTGAAGGTGCCGCAGCCGCAGGTAGCGCAGAAGCCGTGTTTGACGGTTCTCGAACCCCATTTGTAGAAAGTCACGTTTGCAGGCGGGCTGGTGAGCTTGAATTGCGATGGGACGTAGTAGGCCCAGAGCGAACCGCGCTTGGAGCAGAAGGAGCAAGTGCATTGCGTCACCGTCTGCGGCGCTTCCGAAACCTCGAACGTCGTCGCCTTGCAGTGGCAGCTTGCCTTGATGGTCATCAGATCACCTCTCCATTGTCCGCCGCCGCGCCGCAATCCCCTTGCGGCAAGGCAACATAAAGAAGCGATCCTGACAACTGCCTGTCAGCAGCGTCGGCAGATATGCTGCCGCGATTCCAAGACCTCGCGTTTACGCCGCCAGGCCTCAGTAAGAAGGCGGCGGCACGAACAGGCAGATGGTCCTTCCGGCATCGAGCCCGGCCTGATGCGCGCACCAGTGATATTCGCCGTCAGGCGAATTCCTGACGCGCTTGTCGCTATAGGCCACCACCTCGCCGGTACCCGTTATGACATAGCCCTCAGGCCGTTCGCTGATCGACGATTGCGGCACTTCCTTGCAGTCATAATTGGCGCAACAGGCAAAGGGATAGCTCCAGCCTTGAGGCATCGCCGCTGTCGGCTTGGCGTCATGAGCAAAGGCCGGCACGGCCAGAACCGCAACGGCCCCGGTCGCGAACAGGGAAAATAGAAGTCGGCCAGCCGGTCGAACGGCTTGGGCCGATCCTGGTTTGGCAGCAGACATCGAAACGTTCCTTTCGAGCATCAAGCGTTTTCGCTTGCCCGTTCCCGGAACGTGTCTTCCCAGCAGCCGGATCGTCAGTCGCAGTCATGCCGCGTCCGGCCATAAATGCTTCTATACCGCAGCTCGAAGGCTGCGCTGATTCCTTGGCCGGCGCAACAACCAACCCGATGAGCACTGCGGGCAACTCGCGGACCAAGGTGCCTACAAACGGGATTGCGGCAATGTCGGTTCCAGCCACTCAGCCGGGACCATGCTCATCATACTGCGGCAGGTCGTCGGTGATTGTGAACCACTTCGCCTTGGAACCGACAAAGAGGTGGGCGCTCGGCCGGATGGCCGGTTCATCGACGAGCGTCCCCATGGGAACATGGACGTAGGCGCCGTCGCGCACCAGCGAGTAGAGCAGCGAGCCGCACCGCCCGCAATGCGCGTCGTGGCCGCTCTCGTCACCGTAGATCAGCAGCCGGTCGTCGCCTTCGGTCAGGCGGAACTTGTCGCGTTCAATGCCGGCGAAGGGCTTGAAGGCCGAGCCCGTGGTGCGCCGGCAGTTCGAGCAATGGCAGTTCGCGGCATAAGCGAATTCATCAGCCACTTCGTAGCAGACGGCGCCGCAAAAGCATTTCCCGGCAAGTTTGCGCGTCACGGGCGCTCCTTCCTGAAACGGCGGGATATGTCCATATTGAGGTCAGGCTGAGCCGAGAATGGTGGTTTTCCGAGAACCGGAGCGGAGCGTACTTAAAGTACGTGAGCACCGGAAGCGCAGGAAACCGTCATTCGCAGGCCAGCCTCACCTGAATATGGACATATCCTAGTCGAGGTCCGCCACCGCTTCGCCCGCCCCGCCTTCGATACGGTGCGACAGCGACGCTTCCATGAACTCGTCGAGGTCGCCGTCGAGCACGCTCGACGGGCTGGTGCTTTCGACGCCCGTGCGCAGGTCCTTCACCAGCTGATAGGGCTGCAGCACATAGGAACGGATCTGGTGGCCCCAGCCGATGTCGCTCTTCGAAGCCTCGGTGGCATTGGCGACCGCCTCGCGCTTCTTCAGCTCTTCCTCGTAGAGCCGCGAACGCAGCATTTCCCACGCCTTGGCGCGGTTCTTGTGCTGGGAGCGCTCGGCCTGGCAGGCGACAGCGATGCCGGTCGCCAGATGGGTGATGCGCACCGCCGAGTCGGTGGTGTTGACGTGCTGGCCGCCGGAACCGGAGGAGCGATAGGTGTCGATGCGCACGTCGGATTCCGAGACGTTGATTTCGATGGAATCGTCCACCACCGGATAGACCCATACGCTGGCAAACGAGGTGTGGCGCCGCGCATTGCTGTCGTAGGGCGAGATGCGCACCAGGCGGTGGACGCCGGACTCCGTCTTCAGCCAGCCATAGGCGTTGTGGCCCTTGATCAGCACGGTCGCGGACTTGATGCCCGCTTCTTCACCGTCATGGACTTCCAGCACCTCGACCTTGAAGCGGCGGCGCTCGGCCCAGCGCGTGTACATGCGCAGCAGCATCGAGGCCCAGTCCTGGCTCTCTGTGCCGCCGGCGCCGGCATGGATTTCGAGATAGGTGTCGTTGGCGTCGGCCTCGCCCGACAGCAGCGTCTCGACCTGGCGGGCCTTGGCCTCGCCCTGCATCGAGCGCAGCGACGCCTCGGCTTCGGCGACGACGCCTTCGTCGCCCTCTTCCTCGCCCAATTCGATCAAGCCGATATTGTCTTCCAGCGCCTGTGTCAGCCCCTTGACCGCGGCGATGCCGTCTTCGAGTTCCTGGCGCTCCCGCATCATCTTCTGGGCTTCGATTGGGTCGTTCCAGAGGCTGGAATCCTCGGCGCGCGTGTTCAGGTATTCAAGCCGTTTTACAGCCTGATCCCAGTCAAAGATGCCTCCTCAGCAGGGTTATCGCCTGCCTGATCTCGTCGACAATGTTCAGCGTTTCCGCGCGCATGGCTTTTCGTTCAGTCCTGTTCTTCTCGTTCTTTTCGGATTAGGCGCGATACATAGGCACGGCATCGCCGCCTGTAAAGCGAATTGGGCCGGCTCAACCGTGAGTCCGAAAAGGGGAAACCGGTTTTCGGAAAAGGTCACGGTCCAGGAACAAGTCGCCGGCCCATTCGACAATGCGGAAGGTCAGTAAAGGCCGCCGCCGCCGTCCTGGATGGCCTGGTTGGCCTGCGGCGACAGCGCGCCGCCCGAACCATTGGAACCATCCGCGCCCATGCCGATCACCCAGTAGCTGTCGGCCGGGCCGGTGCCGGGCTTGAAGGCCTCGATGATGGTGTTGGGGTCGCCTTCGGCGGCGCGCATGCCGGTCTTGCGGTTGATGGCGATGAGTTTCATGCCGTCCGGAACCTGGAAGTCGGTGTTGGGCTTGCCGTCGAGCGCCACGCGCATGAAATCCTTGAAGATCGGCGCCGCAAGACCGCCGCCGGTGGCGCCATGGCCAAGGCCGCGCGGCGTGTCATAGCCCATATAGAGGCCGACGACGAGGTTGGGCGTGAAGCCGATGAACCAGGCGTCCTTCTCGTCATTGGTCGTGCCGGTCTTCCCGGCGATGTGGCGGCCGAGTTCGCCGATGGTGGCGCCGGTGCCGCGCTGCACGACGCCTTCCATCATCGAGGTGATCTGGTAGGCGGTCATCGGGTCGAGCACCTGCTCGGAATTATCGACCAGTTCCGGCTCCGGCTGGTTCTTCCATTCGGTGGCGTTGCAGCCCTCGCAGCCGCGTTCGTCCTGCTTGAACACCGTCTTGCCGTAGCGGTCCTGGATGCGATCGATCAGCGAGGGTTTGATCGACTTGCCGCCATTGGCCATGATCGAATAGGCCGACACCATGCGCATGACCGTGGTCTCGCCGGAGCCCAACGCCATCGGCAAATAAGGCGCCAGATGGTCGTAGACGCCGAAGCGCTCGGCATATTCGACCACCAGCTTCATGCCCATGTCGTTGGCGAGCCGCACCGTCATCAGGTTGCGCGACTTTTCGATGCCGGAGCGCAAGGTTGCCGGACCGGCGACCGTGCCGTCATAATTCTTCGGCGTCCAGGTCGTGTTGCCGCTCTGGATGGTGATCGGGCCGTCCATGATCACCGAGGCCGGCGTATAGCCGTTGTCTAGCGCCGCCGAATAGACGATCGGCTTGAACGAGGAGCCGGGCTGGCGCATTGCCTGGGTGGCGCGGTTGAACTCCGACTGCGCGTAGGAGAAGCCGCCTACCATGGCCAGCACGCGGCCGGTATGCGGATCCATGGCGACGAGACCGCCTTCGACCTCGGGCACCTGGCGCAGCATATAGGTGTTGTCGGAACCTTCGTTCTTCTGCACGAAGACGACGTCGCCGGGCTCCAGCACCTCCGCCGGGGATTTCGCCCTGACGGATTTGCCGTTGACGAAGTGGCGCATGGCGAAGCCCATGTCGTCCTTGCTGACGGTGCCCTGGACACGTTCCTTGACGATATCGCCGGAGACCTGGCGCGCCGGCTGCAGGCCGATGGTCAGGCCGGAAGCCGAGCTGTCGAGAACGACGGCAAGCGTCCATTCCGGCACGTCCTCGAGACCCTTCACATTGCCCAGCGGCACGCCCCAGTCGCCGGAAACGTCGATATGCGTCACCGGTCCGCGATAGCCGCGCAGCATGTCGTATTTGAGCAGGCCGTTCTGCAACGACTTGCGCGCGATCAGCTGGATCTTCGGGTCGAGCGTGGTGCGAATGGAAAGCCCGCCCTCCAGGAGCGCGTTCTCACCATAGCGGGCGATGATCTGGCGGCGAACCTCTTCGGTGAAATACTCGCCCGCGAAGAGGTAGGAGCCTGTGCGGCGCGGGACGACGCCAAGCGGTTCGGCCTTGGCCTTGGCGCCTTCTTCGGGGGTCACATAGCCATTCTCGACCATCTGGCCGATGACCCAGTTGCGCCGCTCGATCGCGCGATCGGCGTGTTTGAAGGGGTTGTAGTTGGCCGGACCTTTAGGGAGCGAAGCGAGATAGGCGGCCTCGGCCACGGTGAGTTCATTCACCGATTTATCGAAATAAGTGAGCGCGGCGCCCGCGACGCCGTAGGCATTGAAGCCGAAGAAGATTTCGTTGAGGTAGAGTTCAAGGATACGATCCTTGGAATAGGCCTGTTCGATGCGGAACGAAAGAATGGCCTCCTTGGCCTTGCGTTCGAGGGAGCGCTCGTTGGTGAGAAGGAAGTTCTTGGCGACCTGTTGGGTGATCGTCGAACCGCCCTGCATCGGTCCGCCCGAAACATAGGTCAGCATCGCTCTGCCCAAGCCCGTTATGTCAACGCCGGGGTGGCTGTAGAAGTTCTTGTCCTCGGCGGAAAGAAACGCCGCCTTGACACGATCCGGGATGGCCTGAATCGGCAAATACAGACGCCGCTCACGCGCATATTCGGCCATCAATGATCCGTCCGAGGCATGGATGCGGGTGGTCACCGGAGGCTCATACTTGGCCAGCACCTCGTAGTCCGGCAAATCCTTTGCGATATGGCTGATGTACAACGCCACGCCGGCAGCCACCAGCAGCGCCAGCGTCGTGCCGATGCCGAAGAAATAGCCGATGAGACGAATCATGCCCGCTCCAGTCCGAGGTTCGGGATTTTCCTAAACGAAGCCGCCTATCGGGCAAGCTTCCAGGCACGGTCCCAATCCGCAATGGAAGACCCTTGTCGCGACCATGTGGACAAAATACGGCAGCGCCGGATTTCAGGACTCGGTCCTGCAGATAATAACGCCTGGTGTTGTCGTCGTGCAACGCTGCTTGTGGTTGCAGACGGCTGGCGGTTGTAACCGACTGTGGCCCGGTCAGCCACCGGTGGCTGACCCTGTCTTCGCCGAGGCGAACAGGGCGACGGCGTTGGTGATGCTCTGGGCGGCCTTGCCGCGCCAGTCGGCGTTGAGCAGCTGCGCCTCGTCCTTGGCATTGGAAAGATAGCCGAGTTCGACCAGCACCGACGGCACGTCCGGCGCCTTGAGCACCCTGAAGCCGGCCGAACGCTGCGGATTGTTGATCAAGCCGACATTGGTCGACAGCTGGCCGACCAGCGTGTGGGCGAAGCTCATCGAGAAGCTGTGCGTTTCGCGGCGGATCAGGTCGATCAGGATGTCGGTGACTTCCTTGTCGTCGTCTTTGATCTTCATGCCGGCGAACTGGTCGGACAGGTTTTCGCGGTCCGCGAGCGCCTGGGCTTGCGGATCGGAGGCCTTGTCCGACAATGTGTAGACCGTCGCGCCGCGAAGACCCCTGACGGCGATCGTATCGGCATGGATCGAGATCAAGAGATCGGCCTCGTGCTGGCGGGCGATGCGCACGCGGTCGTCGAGGGTCAGGTATACGTCCGTGTCGCGCGTCATGAACACGTCGTATTTTCCGGCCGCGGCGAGCTTGTCGCGAAGTTCCGTGGCAAAGGCCAGCGTTACGTTCTTTTCGACCGTGCCGGCAGAGCTCTCGGCGCCGCCATCGACGCCGCCATGGCCGGGATCGATCACGACCGTGAAGCGATGGCCAGGCGCGGAGACCGGACCGGTGCCGACCCGCTCACCCTTGTCGGTGGAAACGGTCGACCCCGTGGTCAGTGACTGATTGGCCAAAGCTTCGTCGAATTCCCGCTCCGAGGCCGCCGACATGTCGATGGCGATGCGGTAGCCGCTGCCGTCCTCATTCTTGAGCACGTCCAGCTTGTCGACGGCGAACGGCCCCTTGCCGGTGAGGATCAGGCGCGAGCCATCCCCCTGGTCGCCGTAGCGGACGGCCCGCACGAGCCCACGCGGCTTCACATCCTTGGCGTCAAGCGCGAATCGCGTGTGCGGCAAGTCGACGACAAGACGATTAGGGCCGCGCAGCAGGAACCATTTGAGGTCCGGCTCGTGGTCGAAGTTGATGACGATGCGCATCTTGGTGGCATCGCCCGCCATCTTGTAGCCCGTCGCGCCAAGCAGGGCATCGGTGCGCGAAATGCCGGCAAAACCAACGAGGATCGCAAGCGCGAGAAGGGCAGAGGCCAACAGCCTGAAATGCCGCGCGGCGCCACGCCCCTTGTCTGCGGTGCCTGCCAGTCCCATCTCTTATCCGTCGCTCCCGGTTTGGCGCGCAGCGCCGAGTCTTTTCGCAGAGTGCCTGTCAGGCTGCCAACTCGATTAACGATTGGTATGCAGAGAAGGTTAACCAAGCCTTTCAACGCGTGAAATGGCAGCCGGCCTTCCGTTGCGGAAGCGCTTTTTGCCGGCATCCGAAATCGGGGTTGCCTTCCATTCCGCCAAATCATAAAAGCGACGTTGGATCACTGCAATCCTGGAACCGCCCGCCTCAACAGTTTCTGCCAAGGTCGGACGCAAGGCGGGTTCTCCGCTTCCAGGCTCGGGTGATCGCGACGATTTTCGCAGGCGTGCTCCCGTGGCGGGGGAATCGCTTGCGTGAGGGAAACGGCCGGGCTGTCCCCGTGCCGGCTCTGTATGAGCAAACAAGCTGGTCCGGCTTAGCCCGGGCTTTGGTTCAAAAGGTCTGCTGGGTGCCGATGGCTTCAAGCGCAATCATGGGAAGGTCCGCATCGAACCGCGCCACAATGGCTGCGGGCGGCACCCCCATCGCGCTGAAGCGGCGGCCGGCGGACATTCAATTATCCGGCATGCACACACACACAGACGCACAGCGGCGGGTTTTGCCCCGCCAGCTGCGGCTGTCGGCTGCCGGCAGGAAACAAAATAATGCCCAACAAAATGCTGATAGACGCCTCCCACCAGGAGGAAACACGCGTCGTTGTCGTTCGCGGTAACCGCATCGAAGAATTCGACTTTGAATCCCAGGACAAGAAGCAGCTCAAAGGAAACATCTACCTCGCCCGCGTAACCCGCGTCGAACCTTCCCTCCAGGCAGCCTTTGTCGAATATGGCGGCAACCGTCACGGTTTTCTCGCCTTCAGTGAAATTCACCCCGACTACTACCAGATCCCGGTCGCCGACCGTCAGGCCCTGCTGCGCGCCGAAGCGCAAGAGGCCGAGGACGAGGACGACGAGGAGGCCGCTGAAGCCGGCGAGGAACAGCAGGCGCGCGATCGTGGCGGCCGGCGCAACCGGCGGCGCGGCGGCAAGAGCCGCGACCGGGGCGATCACAAGCATGACGTCGAAGCCGCCCCTTCGGTAGGGAGCGGCGAGAGCTCAACCGAAACGGCCGCGGCCGACGAGGCGACGGCTGAATCCGCTGGCAGCGAGACCGGCGACGCCGGCAACGAGGCCTCAGACGTTTCGTCCGAAAACACAGAAGTGCTCGCCGAAGCCGTTGAAGTTACATCGCAAACAAGCGACCAGCCCGCGGTAGCTCAGCCCGAGACCGCCGCGGACGACGCCGCCATGGATGGCGAGGGTGATGACAAGACCTCCGAGGGCGGCCCGACGTCGATCGCCGCCAGCATCGAAGGCGATGTGATTTCCGAAGCCGTGCCGCAGACCGAAGCGGCCAGCGAGGCACCTACCAGTGATGAAGCCGCACCCAGCGACAATGATCGCGGCATGCTGGAAGAGGTGTCGTCCACGCATCCGGACGAACACGAGGTCGAGTCCGTCGGTGCCGAGGATGCGCTGGAAGAAATCCGCAACCGCCGCAAGCCGGTGCGGCGCCAGTACAAGATCCAGGAAGTCATCAAGCGCCGGCAGATCCTGCTGGTACAGGTGGTCAAGGAAGAACGCGGCAACAAGGGCGCCGCGCTCACCACCTATCTGTCGCTTGCCGGCCGCTATTCGGTGCTGATGCCGAACACGGCGCGCGGCGGCGGCATTTCGCGCAAGATCACCAACGCGCAGGACCGCAAGCGGCTGAAGGAAGTGGTCGCCGATCTCGAAGTGCCGCAGGGCATGGGCGTCATCCTGCGCACCGCCGGCGAAAGCCGCACCAAGGCCGAGATCAAGCGCGACTACGAATATCTGATGCGGTTGTGGGAGAACGTCCGCAACCTGACGTTGCAGTCGACGGCCCCTGCCCTGGTCTATGAGGAAGGCAGCCTGATCAAGCGCTCGGTGCGCGACCTCTACAACAAGGATATCGACGAGATCCTGGTCTCCGGTGAGGACGGCTATCGCGAGGCCAAGGACTTCATGCGCATGCTGATGCCGAGCCACGCCAAGGTGGTTCAGCCGTTCCGCGACACCACGCCGATCTTCGTGCGCAACGGCATCGAGGCGCAGCTCGACCGCATGCTGCAGCCGCAGGTGACGCTGAAGAGCGGCGGCTACATCATCATCAACCAGACCGAGGCACTGGTTTCGATCGACGTCAACTCCGGCCGCTCCACCAAGGAGCATTCGATCGAGGAGACCGCGCTCCACACCAATCTCGAAGCGGCCGAGGAAGTCGCGCGCCAGTTGCGGCTGCGCGACCTTGCCGGCCTCATCGTCATCGACTTCATCGACATGGAGGAGAACCGCAACAATCGCGCCGTCGAGAAGCGGCTGAAGGATCACCTCAAGAACGACCGCGCGCGCATCCAGGTCGGCCGCATCTCGCATTTCGGCCTGATGGAGATGTCGCGCCAGCGCATCCGCGCCAGCGTGCTGGAATCGACCATGAAGCCCTGCCCGCATTGCGGCGGCACCGGCCATGTGCGCTCAGATTCCTCAGTGGCGCTGATGGTGGTGCGGGCGATCGAGGAATTCCTGCTCAAGGATTCGCGCAGCCACATCATCGTGCGCACGCCGTCCGTGACCGCGCTTTATGTGCTCAACCACAAGCGTTCCACGCTGGTCGAGTTGGAGGCCCGTTTCGGTCTGACGATAACCATCGAGGCCGACGAGACGCTGGGCACCCAGCATTACGCCATCTTCCGCGGCGCCATTGCCGAGAAGCCGGAAGGTTTCGTCGAGGTGCGCAGCCTGCCGGCCTATGTCGAGCCGGAAGAGCCCGAGGACGAAATCGTCGTCGAGGAAGAGGAAGAAGAGGTTGCGGTGCAGGCCGAACAGCCGCGCCATCCGCAGCAGGGCCAGCATCAGCAGCGGTCCGAGGACGGCGACGGCCGCAAGCGCCGCAAGCGCCGCCGGCGGCGCGGTGGCAGGGATCGCGACCGCGAACATGGTGGCGATGCCGTGTCCGCGCCGATGTCGGCGGAGGCTGACGAAGCCGACGATGAGGCTTCGGACGAGGCGGCTCAGGACGTGACCGCCGGCAGCGAAGCCGTGGCGACAGCAAGCGAGGACAGTGCCGGCAAGAAGCGCCGGCGCGGCAAGCGTGGCGGCAAACGGAACCGCCGTGAAGACGAGGCTTCGGAGGCCGGTGCCGGCGACACCGTCGAGGACGAAGCGGCCGCGGACGGCGACGACGCCGGCCAGCCGGTGACGGCAGCCGCGCCCGAGCAGCCCGCCGCACTCGCTGCGGCCAATGACGATGCCGAGGTGGCCGAAAAGCCGAAGAAGCCGCGTCGTTCGAGAGCCAAGAAAGCAGCCGAGGAAACCGTGGCCGAGACGGTGTCGGAACCTGTGGCGGAAGCCCAGGTCGCGGTACCCGCCGAGCCCGAGCCGACGGCCGTCGCCGCGCCCGAGGAGCCGGTCGCGAATGCTCATCCGACGCGGCGCAAGCCGCAGCCGATCGACGCGCCGGTTGTCCCCATCGTGTCGTCGACTGTCAGCGACGAGGCCAAGACCGAGGACAAGCCTAAGCGCGCCGGCTGGTGGCAGCGCAAGGGCTTCTTCTAAGCTTTTCAAGCTATCAGACTGATTTTCATCAAAAATCCCGCGCCGCCCGGCGCGGGATTTTTCGTATCGGCCTTACGGCGCGAAGATCGACCAATCCATCATGCGGGCAAGCTTTTCCAGCGCGATCGAGCCGAGTTTGGAGTTACCGTTTTCATTGAGGCCTGGCGACCAGACCGCCAGCGAGGCGACGCCCGGAACGATGCCAAGAATGCCGCCGCCGACACCGCTCTTGCCCGGGATGCCGACACGGAAGGCGAAGTCGCCGGAGCCATCATAGTGGCCGCAGGTCAGCATCAGCGCGCCGATCCGGCGGGCCCGTTCGGGGGAGACCACCGAAAATCCCGTTGCCGGGTTGCGGCCGCCATTGGCGAGGAACCGGCCGGCCATGGCGAGCTGCCTGCAGCTCATGGCGACCGCGCAATGGTGGAAATAGACGCCAAGCGCCAGCTCCGGTTCATGATGAAGATTGCCGAAGGATTTCATGTAGTTGGCCAAAGCGAAATTGCGGTAGCCGGTGGCGCGTTCGGAAGCCGCGACCTCGCGGTCGATGATAATGGTATCGTCATCGGCGAGGAACTGGATGAAACGCAGGATCTCGCCGATCGCCTCGCGCGGCTGATGGCCGGCGAGCAGCACGTCCGAGATCACGATGGC
>FTCZ01001269.1_pt1 | contig 13288 bp, 14 predicted proteins | sample 1658871 | NCBI WGS metagenome assembly FTCZ01 (sample SAMEA3914864, study PRJEB12502) | metagenome | biome: forest; material: soil | place: USA | collected 2012-03-12 | depth 0.3 m
CGGGTTCAGGATATCTTTAGCCTCGAGGATTCGGGACATGGACGGCATCGACAAGGTAGGGGGAGGCGGCAATCTGGTGCAGCTTCGGCCGGCGTCCGTACCGACAAGCGCTGCGCCGGTGCCCGTTCCCGCTGTGCCGGCGAAGGCGCCATCTTCGGCGACCGATGTGGCCAATCTCATCTCGCTGCTGGGCGACGCTGCGCCGCCCATCGACAATAAGAAGGTCGAGGCGATCAAGTCCCTGATCGCCTCCGGCGCCTATCCCATCGATGAGCACGCGGTAGCGGCAAAGATGCTGGCCCTCGACTTTCCCGCGCGCGGCGACGACGCCGACGCCTGAAAGGCGCAGAAAAAAAGAGCTAGGCCCGCGCCGCGGCGCGCGCTTCGATCGCCTCCCAGATCAGGGACGGGGTATCGGTTCCGTTGAACTTGTCGATGGCGACGATGCCCGTCGGCGAAGTCACGTTGATCTCGGTGAGGAAGCCGGCGATCACGTCGATCCCGACGAAAACCAGCCCCCGACGGGCGAGCTCTGGGCCTAACTTCGCGCAGATCTCGATCTCGCGCGGCGTGAGGTCGGTGGCATCCGCGCGACCGCCGGCGGCGAGGTTGGAGCGGATCTCGCCATCCTTGGGCAGACGGTTGATCGCGCCCGCCACCTTGCCGTCCACCAGCACAATGCGCTTGTCGCCCTTCGACACATCGGGAAGGAAAGCCTGCACCATGAACGGCTCGCGCCACACCTGGCCGAACAGCTCGGTCAGCGCGGCGAGGTTGGCGTCCTTGCGGCCGACATGGAACACCGCCGAGCCGGCGTTGCCGTAGAGAGGCTTCACCACCACCTCACCATGTTCGGCATGGAAGGCGCGCGCCTCGTCCAGCCGGCGGGTGATCAGCGTTGGCGGCATGAACTCGGCATAATCGAGGACGAACAGCTTCTCGGGCGCGTTGCGCACGGCCGCCGGATCGTTGACCACCAAGGTCTGGTGCTGGATGCGCTCGAGCAGGTGTGTCGCCGTGATGTAGGCGAGGTCGAAGGGCGGATCCTGCCGCATCAGCACCACGTCGCTATCCTCGCCGATGTCGAGCGGCACGACGTCGCCGAACTTGAAATGGGCGCCGGCCACCCGCTGCACGGTGACCTGGCGGGCGGGCGCTGTGACCCGGCCGTCGCGATAGCTGAGATCGCCGGCGGCATAATGATAGAGCCGGTGGCCGCGCTCCTGGGCGGCGAGCATCAGGGCGAAGGTCGAGTCGCCCTGGATGTTGATCGTTTCCATGGGGTCCATCTGGACGGCGACGGTGAGACCCATGTCATTACGCTCCTGAGAATGTGCAGGCCGCAGATAGGCGGCCGCGCGACCCACGTCACCCCTGCCAGACATGTTCCAAATGACGGGGCAGGCGTCCTGGCGCGATCAGCACGGCATCGATGCGGATATCGTCGCCGGGCTGGGCATAGCGCGGGATCAGGATCTCGGCCGCCGCAGCGACCCGGATCAGCCTTTGCCGATCGAGCGCGAGGTCGAGCGCCTGCGACGTCTTACGGCTCTTCACCTCGACGAAGGCGACGAGGCCGGGGCGACGCATCACGATGTCCACCTCGTCGGCGGGCGTGCGCGCGCCGGTCGAGGATGATCCAGGCCTTGAGGCGCAGGAAGTGGGCGGCGATCATCGCGGCCATGCGGCCGCTAGCTTCGGCCGCTGCCCGCGTCATGCGCGCTCCTTGAGCTCCAGCGCGCGGGTGTAGAGATCGTGGCGGGGGAGGCCGGTCGCCTTGGCAACCTCGCTGGCGGCCTTGGCGATTGGGAGGCGTGCGAGCGCGTCGGTCAGCAGCGCGTCGATGTCTTCGGCCTCCGGGGGAGGCGCTTCGCCGGGCGGGCCGACGACGATCACGATCTCGCCCTTGGGGGCATGCTCGGCATAGCGTTCGGCCAACTCTTCCAGTGTGCCAGTGACGCACTCCTCGAACGCCTTGCTGATCTCGCGCGCCACCGCGGCGTCGCGGGTGCCAAGCCCGGCGGCCATCGCCGCCAGCGTCGCGCCGAGGCGCGGGCCGCTCTCGTAGATGACGAGGCTGGCGCGCAGGGCTTTGACCTCCGCGATGGCGTCAGCGCGCGCCTTTTCCTTGGTGGGAAGGAAGCCCGCGAACAGGAAGCGGTCGGTAGGCAGGCCGGCCAGCGTCAGCGCGGCGATAGCGGCGCTCGGGCCGGGGAGGGTGACGATATTGTGCCCCGCCGCGCGCGCGTCTCGCACCAGCTTGAAGCCTGGATCCGAGATCATCGGCGTGCCCGCATCGGAGACCAGCGCGATCGCCTCGCTGCCCAGCCGCGCGATCAGTCCGGGGCGGACTCGATCGGCATTATGGTCGTGATAGGGCGTCATCGGCGTTTCTGTGCCGATGTGACGGAGCAATTTGGCGGTCACGCGCGTATCTTCCGCGGCGATCAGGTTCGCGCGGCTCAACACGTCGGCCGCACGGGGCGTCAGGTCGCCAAGATTGCCGATCGGGGTCGCGACGATGTAGAGCCCGGGCGGTAAAGGATCGGTCATAGGGGATCTCATGGCAGAGGGCTTGGCGCTACCGCAACCGCGGATACTCTCCAAAGGTGCGCGCGTCGGAGGATTGATCGCGACGATGCTGCTCGCCGCCTGCGCGGGCGGCGCGCAGCATGGGCCGAAAGGGCCGGCCGGCAAGCCCGGGCCGACGAAGCCGGTGCCCCAGGCTGGCCGCCTGCCCGAGGAAGTGCGCGATCGTGTAGCCGTGCTGGTGCCGCTGAGCGGTCCCAACGCTGCGGTCGGCCAGTCGATCGCCAATGCTGCCAACATGGCGCTGATCGATTCGGGCGGCGCCGGCGTGCGCTTAACCATGTACGACACCGCCACCGGCGCGGCCGCGGCGGCGAACAAGGCGCTGGCGGAGGGCAATCGGCTCATCCTTGGGCCGCTGCTGGCGGAGGATGTCCGCCAGATCGGCCCGATTGCGGAGGCCGCGCATGTGCCGGTTCTGGCCTTCTCCAACGATATCGATGTCGCGGGGCATGGCGTTTATCTGCTGGGCTTCACGCCGGCCGCGTCGATCGAGCGAGTGGTGGGCTATGCCAAGTCGCGCGGGCTGACGCGGCTGGCGGCGTTGGTGCCCAACGGCCTCTATGGCCGCCGCGCCTCGACCGCGGTGCTCAAGGCGGCGCAGGAGGCACACGCCACGGTCGTTTCGATGCAGGGCTATGACCGGTCCAGCGCCTCGCTCGCGACCGCGATCAAGAAGCTCGGCGATCCCAAGGGCTATGACGCGCTGCTGATCGCTGACAGCGGCAGGATTGCGTTGGTGGCGGCACCGTTGGTGCGGCGTTCGGGCAGTGGTGCGCGGCTGCTCGGTACCGAGCTCTGGAATACCGAGCCGCAGCTCGCCGCGACGAAGACGCTGAACGGGAGCTGGTTCGCGTCCGTGTCGGACGGGCTCTATGGCCAGTTCGCGTCCAAATATCGGGCGCGTTTCGGCAAGAGCCCGTTCCGTCTCTCGAGCCTCGGCTATGATTCGGTGCTGCTCGCGGTGCGCATCTCGGCGGACTGGAGGCCCGGCACGCCCTTCCCCGAGGGGCGGCTGACCGACAAGGGCGGCTTCTCCGGCGTGGACGGCGCTTTCCGCTTCGATCGAGACGGCATTGCCGACCGCATGCTCGAGGTGAAGCAGATCGGCAATGGCGGGGTGACGGTGGTGTCGCCGGCGCCGCAGGGCTTCGGGGGCTGATCGCGGCGGGGGGCCGCAGGAGGAGTGGTGCCATGAGTTATATTCAGGGCTTTGTGCTTGCGGTCCCCACCGACAACAAGGAAGCCTATCGCGAGATATCGGCCAAGATCGCGCCGATGTTCATGGATTATGGCGCCGAGCGCATCGTTGAATGCTGGGGCGTCGACGTGCCCGACGGCAAGCTCACCGACTTCCGCAGGGCGGTGAAGGCGGAGGAGGGCGAGCAGGTGGTCTTCTCGTGGGTCGTCTGGCCCGACAAGAAGACGCATGATGATGCCCACCCCAAAATGATGGCCGATCCCCGCATGGAGTCGAATGGGCCGATCCCCTTTGACAGCAAGCGTATGATCTTCGGCGGATTCGAGCCGATCTTCGACACCGACGAGGGGTGACGCCCTAGCGGACGATCTCCGCGAGGATGCCGTCGAGCAGCAGCATGCCGGGCTCGCGCACGGTCAGGTGATCGCCTTCGCGGGTGAGCAGGCCATGCTCGGTAAGCCTCGCGACTGCACGCGCGTTGACCATCGTATCGATCGCGAGGCCCGTTTCCGTCGCGACCGCAGCGAGATCGAGCCCGGCATCGAGCCGTAGCCCCATCAGCAGCGCTTCCTCGGCGCGGGTGGCGGCGTCGAGTGGCTCCTCGCTTTCGATGCCGTGGCCGTTGCGGGCGACGGCGGCGAGCCAGTTCTCGGGCTTCTTGCGGCGAAAGCTGGCGAGCTGCCCGCGCCGGCCGTGCGCGCCGGGGCCGACGCCGAGATAGTCGCGGTAACGCCAGTAAGCGAGATTGTGGCGGCTCTCCGCGCCGGGCCGGGCGTGGTTCGAGATTTCGTAGGCGGGAATGCCGGCTTCCGCTGTCACCTGCCGGGTGAGTTCGAACAGATGCGCGGCCTCGTCGGGCCCAAGCGTCGGCAGCTCGCCCTTCGCCACCAGTGCCGCGAAGCGCGTGCCGGGTTCGATGGTGAGCTGGTAGAGCGAGAGATGCTCGGTCCCGAAGCCGATCGCGCGATGGAGCTCTGCGAGCCATTGCGCTTCGGACTGGTCGGGGCGGGCATAGATCAAGTCGACGCTCACCCGCCCGAAGGCGGCCTGCGCGGTATCGAGCGCCGCGAGGCTCTCCGCCACGCCATGCGCACGGCCGAGAAAGTGCAGAGCCTGATCGTCGAGCGCCTGCAGGCCGAGCGACACGCGGTTCACACCGGCGGAGGCGAGCGCATGGAAATTGGCAGCCTCGACCGACGACGGGTTGGCCTCCAGCGTGATCTCGATGCCGGGCGCAAAGCCCCAGTGGCACTCGGCCGCGTCGAGCACGGCGGCGACTGTCGCGGGCGCCATCAGCGAGGGTGTGCCCCCGCCGAAGAAGATCGATCCGAGCGGCCGCCCCGGCGTCAGCGCCGCTTCATGCGCGAGGTCGGCGAGCAGCGCATCCCGCCAAGCCGCCTCGTCAATCTCGGCGCGGACATGGCTGTTGAAGTCGCAGTAGGGGCATTTCGAGACGCAGAACGGCCAGTGGACGTAGAGCGCGAGCGGGCCGCTCGATCGCTCCATCGTCAGAACACCGCCGCCACCAGCTTGCGGAACGCGTCCGCGCGGTGGCTCATATTGTGCTTCGCATCGGGGTCCATCTCCCCGAAGGTGATCTCGTGGTGCCAGGGCTGGAACACCGGATCATAGCCGAAGCCGTGATCGCCGCGCGGCGGCCAAACGAGATGGCCATCGACCCGGCCTGCGACCGTGACGATATGCCCGTCCGGCCAGCACAGCGACAGCGCGCAGACGAAATGCGCGTCTCGACCGACATCACTACCCTTGGCGGCGAGGTTCTTCTCGACCAGCTCCATCGCGAGGCCGAAATCTTTCTCTGGCCCGGCCCAGCGGGCGGAGAAGATGCCGGGATCGCCATCCAGCGCCTCCACACACAGGCCGCTGTCATCGGCGAGCGCGGGGAGGCCAGTGAGGTCCGCCGCGAAGCGGGCCTTGAGTTCAGCATTGGCGGCGAAGCTGGTCCCGGTCTCCTCAGGCTCGGGCACGTCGAGGTCGGCGGCCGAGACCGGTTCGATCCCGAAGGGCCCGAGCAGGGCAGCGATCTCGCGGATCTTGCCCTTGTTGTGGCTGGCGATCACCAGCTTGCCGGGTTCCAGCTTGCGCTTCACCGTCCGGTCGCCTTCAGCTGGGCTGCGAAGATCTCGTTGCAGCCGATGCGCGCGAGGCGGAGCATGCGGAGCAGCGCCTCCTCGTCATAGGCAGCACCTTCCGCCGTCGCCTGCACCTCGGCGAGGTTGCCGCCGGAGAGCAGCACGAAATTGCCATCCACGTGCGCGGCCGAATCCTCGATATAGTCGAGGTCGAGGACCGGCGTGCCCTCATGCACGCCGCACGACACGGCGGCGACCTGCGTGGTGATCGGATCGCTGGCGAGCTTGCCCTCGGCCAGCAGCTTGTCGACCGCGATGCGCAGCGCGACCCACGCGCCCGAGATGGACGCGGTGCGGGTGCCGCCATCGGCCTGCAGCACGTCGCAGTCGATGGTGATCTGGCGCTCGCCGAGCGCAGCGAGGTCCACCACGGCGCGGAGCGAACGGCCGATCAGGCGCTGGATTTCCTGCGTTCGGCCGGACTGCTTGCCCTTGGCCGCCTCGCGGTTGCCGCGGGTGTGGGTGGCGCGCGGCAGCATGCCGTACTCGGCCGTCACCCAGCCCTGACCCTTGCCGCGCAGGAAGGGCGGCACGCGCTCTTCGACCGAGGCTGTGACGAGCACCTTGGTGTCGCCGAAGGAAATGAGGCAGCTTCCCTCCGCATGGCGGGTGGCGTTCGCTTCGATGGTAATGACGCGCATCTGGTCGGGCGCACGGCCGGAGGGACGCATGGAGGCTCCTGTGACGATGAATGGGGGCGCTGTAGCGGTGTTGAGCCCGACTTGCCACCATTGCGATGTTGAGCCATCGGCCGCTTCACCCTACATTTCATTATGATGTCCGGTCCCGCCGTCCTCGAACTCTCCGATCGCGCGCGCAGCGTGTTCCGCGTCGTGGTGGAATCCTATCTCCGTTCGGGCACGCCTGTAGGGTCGCGGACGATCTCGCAGCTGTCGGGTCTCAATCTGTCGCCAGCCTCGATCCGCAACGTGATGCAGGATCTGGAAGAGGCGGGATTGCTCGCCGCGCCCCATATCTCCGCTGGGCGGATGCCGACCGAGACGGGCTTACGCCTCTTCGTCGACGGCATGATGCAGGCCGACGAACCCTCCGACGAGGAGCGCGCTGCGATCGAGCGCGGCATCGGCGGCGCCGGGCCGATCGAGGATGCACTGACCGCAGCGTCCGCCGTCCTCTCCGGCCTTTCCGCCTGCGCGGGGCTGGTGCTGGTGCCCAAGCATGAGCCGGTGCTGCGCCAGTTCGCCTTCGTGCCGCTGTCGCGCAACCAGGCGCTGGCGGTGCTGGTCGGCGCCGACGGAACCGTCGAGAACCGCGTCGTCGCGATCCCGCCGGGCACGTCCTCCTCGGCGTTGATCGAGGCAGCCAATTATATCAGCGCCGAATTGGCTGGCCTCACGCTCGGCCAGGCGCAGGCGCGGCTTGCCGCTGAGATCGGGCTCGGCCGCGCGGCGCTCGATCGGGTCAGCCGCGATCTGGTCGAGCGGGGCCTCGCGGTTTGGTCCACCGACGGCGCGTCGCGGCCGGTGCTGATCGTGCGGGGGCAGGCAAACCTGATCGATCCGGGCGCCGCGGAGGATCTCGAGCGCGTCCGCCAGCTGCTCGAAGAGCTCGAAGGCAAGGAGGAAATCGCCCGCCTGCTCGACGGCGCACGGAACGGATCGGCGACCAAGATCTTCATAGGATCGGAGAACAAGCTCTTTTCCCTTTCCGGTTCCTCGATTATCGCCGCGCCATACCGCGCCCAGGAGGGCCGGGTCGTGGGTGTGGTCGGTGTGATCGGACCGACCCGGTTGAACTATGCGCGCGTGGTCCCCATGGTCGATTTCACCGCGCACGCGCTTTCCAGGTTGATGGCATGACTGACGAAAACAAGACGAACACCGACGAAACCCTCCGCGCCGAAACGGCGGCGACGGCCCCCGAGCTTGCCGAGCACGACGCGCTCAAGGCCGAGCTGGAGGAACAGCGCAACCAAGTGCTCTATGTACAGGCCGAGATGCAGAATCTGCGCCGTCGCACCGAGCGCGAGATGGCGGACGCCAAGGCCTATGCCACCACCAGCTTCGCACGCGATCTGCTGTCGGTCGCCGACAATCTCGCCCGCGCGCTGGCCGCGATCCCGGCCGATCTGCGCGCCGACGAGAAGCTGAAGCCTCTCCTCACCGGCATCGAGATGACCGGCAAGGAGCTGGAGACGGTGTTCCAGCGCAACGGCATCACCCGCATCGAGGCGGTGGGCCAGCCGCTCGACCCGAACAAGCATCAGGCGATCATGGAGATGGAGTCGGCGGAGGCCGAGCCCGGCACCGTGATCCACGAGATGCAGTCCGGCTGGATGATCAAGGACCGCCTGCTGCGCCCCGCGATGGTGGGCGTCGCCAAGGCGGCCGAGGGCGTCAAGATCGACATCAAAGCCTGATCGGTCGCGACGCCGCCCCGGCGTGAGGCCGGGGCGGTGTAACACTATCCGCGATCTCTTCGCTATCGAAGGCGCGTGAGCGCTTCACACTCACCGCCTCCGTAGGTCGCGACCTCAGGCCTCGGGCAGGAAATCCGGCACCGACAGATAGCGCTCGCCGGTGTCGTAGTTGAAGCCGAGCACCCGCGCGTTCTTGCCCAGTTCGGCGAGCTTGAGCCGGATCGCCGCCAGCGTCGCGCCGGACGAGATGCCCACCAGCACGCCTTCCTCGCGCGCCGAGCGAAGCGCCATCGCCTTGGCGTCGGCGGCGTCGATCTGGATCGCGCCGTCGAGTAGCTGGGTGTGGAGGTTTGCCGGCACGAAGCCCGCGCCGATACCCTGGATCGGATGCGGACCGGGCTGGCCGCCCGAGATCACCGGCGAGAGCGTCGGCTCCACCGCGAACACCTTCATCGACGGCCATTGCTTCTTGAGCACCTGCGCGACGCCGGTGATGTGGCCGCCAGTGCCGACACCCGTGATGACCGCGTCGAGCGGCGTGTCGCGGAAGTCGTCGAGGATCTCCTTCGCGGTGGTGCGGACATGCACTTCGACATTGGCCGGATTCTCAAACTGGCCGGGGATCCAGGCGCCGTCGATGTCGGCGGCGAGCTCGGCGGCGCGCTCGATCGCGCCCTTCATGCCCTTTTCGCGCGGGGTGAGATCGAAGGTCGCGCCATAGGCCAGCATCAGCCGGCGCCGTTCGAGCGACATGCTCTCCGGCATGACGAGGATCAACTTGTAGCCCTTCACCGCCGCCACCATGGCGAGGCCGATGCCGGTATTGCCGCTGGTCGGCTCGATGATGGTGCCGCCGGCCTTGAGCTTGCCGGATTTCTCGGCGTCCTCGATCATCGACAGCGCGATGCGATCCTTGATCGACCCGCCGGGATTGGTGCGCTCCGACTTGATCCACACCTCCGCGTCGGGGAACATGCGGGCAAAGCGAACGTGCGGCGTGCCGCCGATGGTTTCCAGGATGCTTGCGGCCTTCATGCTGCTTTCTCCTCCAGCGGGATGTCTTCGAAGCTCTTGGGCGGGGCGAAGTTGCGCGCGTGGCGCAGCTCCGGAAACCAGCGAAACCAGGCGAACGCCACCAACACGGCGCCCACGCCGCCCGCCACCACCGCGGCGACGGGGCCAATCAGCGAGGCTAGGAAGCCGCTCTCTGCTTCTCCTAACTCATTCGACCCCGAAATGAACAGCGACGAGACTGCGCCGACGCGGCCGCGCATGTCATCGGGCGTCCAGATTTGGATCAGCGACTGGCGGACATAGACCGAGATCATGTCCGCCGCGCCGAGGATGGCGAGGCAGAGCAGAGACAGCGGCATCCAGCGCGACAGGCCGAAGCCCGCCGTCGCAAGGCCGAACAGGCCGACCGCTGCGAGCATCTTCACACCGACATTGTGCTTCAACGGGCGGAAGGCGAAGACCAGCGCCATCGTCGCCGATCCGAAGGCGGGCGCGGCACGCAGGTTGCCGAGCCCCTCGGCGCCGACATGCAGCACATCCTTGGCGTAGACCGGCAGCATCGCGGTCGCGCCGCCGAGCAGCACAGCGAACAGATCGAGCGAGATCGCGCCCAGCACCAGCCGGTTGCGGCGGACATAGTTCAGCCCGTCGATCATCTGCGCCCAAGGATTGCTCGAACCGCTGATCGCGCGGCGTGGCAGCGGGCGGATCATCATTAGGCAGAGGAAGCAGCCGGCGAACAGCCCGGTGCTCACCGCATAGGGTAGCCACGCGCTCGCTGCGTAGAGATAGCCGCCAAGTGCCGGGCCGACCACCGATCCGCCCTGCCAAGCGATCGAGCTCAGCGCGATGGCGGTGGGGAGCGAGGCGGCCGGTACGAGATTGGGCGAGATCGCCTGGATCGCCGGCCCTGCGAAGGCGCGTGCGACGCCAAGCAGCGCTGCGATCACGAACAGCGCGGGGAGCGTCGTGGTGCCGTACCATGTCATCAGCCCCAGCGCGGCGGCGCATCCAGTCTCCAGCAATGTGGAGCAGCGTGCGACCCAGCGGCGATCAACGCGATCCGCCGTCCAGCCCACCACCAGCGTGAGTGCGGCGAGGGGGAGGAACTGGGCCAGGCCGATCCAACCGAGCTGCATCGCGGCGACATGGACGCCCATCGTCCGCCGCGCGATGTCATAGACCTGCCAGCCGATCACGATCACCATCGACAGCTGCGCCAGCGTCGACATCAACCGCGCCGCCCAGAAGAATCGGTAGTCCCGATAGGTGAAGGGATGGCGCGGCTTATCCATGCAGGTTCCTTAGGACCGGCGACGGCGGGGGCGCAACCGCAGGCGGGCTTCGCGGCGGGCTAGTGGAAATTTCTGCAGGCCGGGGCGCATTCAGGCCGCGCCCGGGTCCATCTCGTCGGCGGCGGGGCGACGCAGCGCGGGGTTGAGGCGGGCGAGGCTGCAAATTCCTGCGATGACGGCGAGCAGGCAAGCCGCGAGCGGCGGCACCCGGCCTTCGCCGAGGCCGAGCGCGAGCAGTGCTGCCAGCGCGGTCGCGCCGAGCGTCTGCCCGGTCAGCCGGGTGGTTGAGATCAGCCCCCCGGCCGATGCGGCGCGGCGACGCGGAGCGGAGCCTACGATCAGCCGCGCATTGGGGGCGAGGAACAGGCCGAAGCCCGCGCCGCACAGCGCCATGCGCCACGCCATGTCGGCATAGTGGAGATGCTCCGGCAGGAAGGCGAGCAGCACCAGCGCCACCGTCGCCACCGCCATGCCGATCCCGCCGAGCAGGCCTGCGGGCACCCGATCCGAAAGCGCGCCGGCGGTAGGGGCTACGATCAGAGTGGTCAGCGGCCAAGGCGCGATCATCGCGCCGATCTCGCTGGGGCTGAAGCCGAAACCGTGCTGGAGCCGGAAGGGCAGCGACAGCATCAACAGCATCGACGCCATGAAGGCGCACAGCGCGCCCGAGGTGGAGAGCGCCAGTACCGGCACGCGCAGCAGATCGACCGGCATGATCGGGTGCGGCTGGTCGAGCTCATGGCGGACGAACATCACCGCGAACAGGATTCCGCAGACCAAGATCGCGGACGCGACCGGCATCGATCCGCCATGCACCGCGGTCTCCATCCCGAAGATGCAGCAGCCGAACGTGACGATGCAGTAGAGCGCGCCGAGCTTGTCATAGGCGCCCTTGTGCGGCTTGACATCGGGCAGCCCGAAGCGGCCGAGCAGCAGCGACAGGATCGCGAACGGTACGCCGGCCGCGAACACCCACGGCCACGGCGCGACGGCCAGGATCGCACCGCCGGCGGTCGGTGCCAGCGCGGCGGACACCGACACCATCACGCTGTTGATGCCAAGTCCGCGCCCGAGCTGGCGCGACGGGTAGATCGACCGGATCAGCGCCGCCATCACGCTCAGCGCTGCCGCCCCTCCCAGCGACTGCGCGGCGCGCACCACCAGCAGGAAGGGCAGGCTCTTGGCGAAGAAGCACAGTCCCGTCGCGATCGTGAAAACGAGCTGGCCGATCTGATAGAGCCGCTTCAGCCCGATCCGGTCGCCGAGCGCCGAAAAGGGCAGCAGCGTCATCACCAACACGAGCTGATAGACGGTGACGACCAGCACCGCCGCTGATCCATCCACATTGAGGTCCCGCGCGATGGTGGGCAGCGCCACGCCCGCAATCTGGCCGTCGATTACCGTCAGGATCGTGCCCAGCGAGATCGCCGCGATCGCCAGATAGCGTTGGGGCGAGGGCATGCCGTCGGCGGGGAGGCCGCCACCGTCTTCGCGGTCGGTCTTGCGGGGCGCGAGATCGGGGGCGAGGGGGCGGATCATGCGGGCGTCACGAAGCTGTCGAGAACATGTTTGGTGCCAGCATGTTCGAATGCGATGGCAAGCTTGTTCCCCTCCGCAGACTCCACGATGCCATAGCCGAACTTGGTATGGAACACGCGTTGTCCGATCGCGATGTCGGTTCGTGGCTTGGCGCTGAAGCTGGCCGGCGAGGAGCGTACCTCCAGCACCCGTCCGCCCGGCCCGGATCGCGCGGAGGGTTCGCCCAATGTGGCCGCGCGCTGCCAGCCGGGGCCGCGGCCGGTGCCACGTTCCAGATGTGCGAAGGGATCGGTGCGTTCGCTCCACTGCGCACGCCACAGCGATTCGCCGCCGGTCATCGTCGTTTCAGCGTCGACATGCTCCTCCGGCAGCTCGTTCACGAAGCGCGATGGGATCGATGACGTCCACTGGCCGTAGATGCGCCGGTTCGCGGCATGCAGGATCACGCAGCGCTTCCGCGCGCGGGTGATCGCGACATAGGCGAGGCGGCGTTCCTCCTCGAGGCTCTTCACCCCGCCCTCGTCGAGCGATCGCTGCGAGGGGAACAAGCCTTCCTCCCAGCCGGCGAGGAAGACGGTGTCGAACTCCAGCCCCTTGGCGGCGTGGATCGTCATGATCGTCACCTTCGCCCCGCTGTCGCTCGCGTCATTGTCCATGACGAGGCTGACATGCTCGAGGAAGGCGCCCAGCGTCTCATATTCCTCCATCGCGCGGGCGAGCTCGGTGAGGTTCTCCAGCCGCCCGGCGCTCTCGGTCGATCGATCGGCCTGGAGCATCGCGGTGTAGCCGCTCTCGTCGAGGATCTGGCGGCAGAGTTCGGGATGGGCGAGGCTGTTGGAGCGGTCGCGCCAGCGCGCGATGTCGCCGACCAGATTGCCGAGTGACTTGCGCGCCGCGCCGGTCAGTTCGTCGCTGTCGCACAGCCGCGCGGCGGCGAGTGTCAGCGGGATATCCTGTGCGCGGGCGAGCATGTGGATCTTGGCCACCGCCTTGTCGCCCAGGCCCCGCTTCGGCGTGTTGACGATGCGCTCGAAGGCGAGATCGTCGGCGGGCTGGTGGACGACGCGCAGATAGGCGAGCGCGTCGCGGATCTCGGCGCGCTCGTAGAAGCGCGGCC
>FTCZ01004141.1_pt1 | contig 13284 bp, 13 predicted proteins | sample 1658871 | NCBI WGS metagenome assembly FTCZ01 (sample SAMEA3914864, study PRJEB12502) | metagenome | biome: forest; material: soil | place: USA | collected 2012-03-12 | depth 0.3 m
CGAGGGCGCTACCGAACGCCCCGGAGCCGGATTAGCACAGCGGTAGTGCAGCGGTTTTGTAAACCGAAGGTCGGGGGTTCGATCCCCTCATCCGGCACCGTCCGAATCCTCAAGATTCGGCCACAAGTTCTTGAACTCAGCACAAAAACACATTTCGAGGCATTGCCGGGGGCCCGACTGGTTTCGACGCGTTTCGACCGGTTTTGACCCCTCTTGTGCCCGAGTTTGTGCCCTGGTTTTCCGTACGCGGAGGGCGGGCGCGTGCCGAGTTTTGGGACATTGCGTGCCGACCTGGAGTCGGAAATGCCAAAACGCATCGCTCTCACACCCGCAAGCATCGATTCGCTAGCGCGGGGAAGTCTCAACGATTCGAGGACGCCTGGCCTCTCAATCGAGGCCATGGCGAGAGGAGGTCGAATCTGGCGCTATCGCCGCCGCCTCCATGGAAATGGCGAGATGGTAAAGCTGACCTTGGGACGGTATCCGCTGTTCAGTATCGCGGATGCTCGGGCGTGGGCCGAGAAGCTCAACGCCGAGGTCGAGGGCGGGATCGATCCCCGGGTTGCGAATGCGGCCGAAATCAGACGGGCCAAGCTGACGGTCGCCTTCTCACATGAGCGCTATATGGAAGCGGTGCGCGAAGGCCGAGCCTCCCGGACCAAAAAGCGTAATCGGCCGCGGACAATCGCCGATAAGCTTGCGATCTTCGACTGCGACATTGCTCCCCAGCTCGGCGCAAAACTGATTTTCGATGTGACCGAAGACGATCTCACGAAGCTCGTGCTCGCAAAGGGTAGAAAGGCCCCCGTGCGGGCGAACCGCCTCGGCGCCGAGTTGAAGGTTTTTTTTGGTTGGGCCTCCTCTCTTCGCGGCACCGAAATCGGTCTCATCTCAAATCCAGCAGCGCGCCTGGCCGACCTGAAATTTCCGGAGGCCCCGCGGAGCCGAAAGCTCAGTCATGACGAGATCAGATGGTTTCTGCGTGCACTTGTAGATGAATCGCGACTTTACCAACGCGGTATGCTGCTGTGGCTTCTGACCGCGGCTCGGATATCCGAGGTGATCTTGGCACGGGCTGACGAGGTCGTTGGGAACGTTTGGACGATCCCGCCGGACAGAGCGAAGAACGCGCACGCCCATCGGATCCCGCTCGGCCCTTGGGGACAGACCCTCGTTCGGACAAGTTCGGAGTGGCTATTTCCATCGGACCGCGTCGATGGACCACGAGGCAAGCGTGGCTGGTACAATGCCCGCACGCGGGTTCTGGATCGCATGTCGTTGCTGGCCGGCCGACCTCTGCTCCATTGGAACCCACATGATCTGCGCCGAACCGCAAGATCCAACACAAGGCGCCTCGGCACGGACTTCGAGACCGCGGAAGCGATGCTCAACCACGTGAAAACGGGCCTCGCTCGCACTTATGATGGCTACGAACTCGAAGATGAAAAGCGTGAATGGTTTCTCGCCTGGGAGAATGAGATAGCGAGGCTGGCGAGTGAAGCAGGCGTGGCCGAAAAGCTCGGGATACCGGCGAGCGTAGCGCCTGTGATCTTCCATAGCGCGCGGCGGCTCCCGCCGCGCCGGTCCCTCACCAGAGCGCCCGGCTCTCGATCCAGGCGATCACTTCGTCGAGCTTGAACCGAGGGCGGTGGCCGCTCTTGGCGCGGCCACTGCCCAACTCATATTCGCGCGGAAAGCCGATCGGCCTCGCCGCACGCATCCTATCGATTTGACGACGCGAAATCCGTGCGATCTCCGCGAATTCATCCGGTGTGACGAACTTCGGGGGGACCGATCCAGTCATGCGATCGTCGCTATTGTCTTGGCGCCGGACGCGTCCCGGCGCCATCGAGCGAAAGCTTTGTCGCTATCGAGGAATGCAACCAGCATATGCGGAATGAGCTCGCCCACCGGCTCCTCCGCGCCGTAAGCCGCTAGGTAGAAAGCAGCATAATCGGCGAGCTGCTGCTGCAGCTCCGGCAGCACAGAGATCGTCAGCTTGATCGCCGTGCGATCGGGAAGCTTTGCGAGGCGGATTGCGGCCATCACCGGTCTCCCTTCCACGGCGCGAGAATCAAATCGCGGTCGACCAGAAGCCGGACCCGCGCACCAGGTCGGATCGTGATCGTCGGCTGGATGTCGAGCGTGCGTGCCGTCAGCTGATCACCGGCCCGCGAGACATTCTGGGTGGCGGACTGCCGAATCGCTTCGACCAGACCGCCATTGCCGCTGAATTGGAGATCAGACCCGATCCCCAGCAGCGTCGAAATCGCGACGCCCTTGATGAGTCGCCACGTGTGAAAATCGACTTGGTCTTCCAGACCGGCATAGCCGGCAACGTCGGCGACCGGCATATTGTCGAGGCTAATCGAGCTGCCGTCCGGCATGATCAACCGCTGCCAGACGACGAGCGCGCGCTTCTGTCCGAAGGCGACGACGCTATCATATTTGCCGATCAGCCGACTGCCCTGAGGCACGAGCAGGATGCGACCGGTCGGACTGTCGTAAACGTCCGCCGTCACCTGCGCTGTGACGAGGCCGGGCAAATCAGAACGCAGGCCCGTGATGAGGCTCGCAGCAATCATGCTTCCAGCCGACAGGAGATAGGGCGACGGCGCCGGAGAAAGCCCGTGTGGATTTGTCGTCCCGCCCTTCGAAAGCGTGGTGACGAAGTCCGCCTTCTGCCCCTGCCCGTTCGGGTCGCGCACAGGATCCACGGCCAACGCGGGTTTGGCGTCCGCAGCCGACGCTGTAGCCGCAGCGGCGTCAGATACGCTCGGCGTCGTCCTCTGCGAAAAGGCGGCCGCATTGGCTATCAGACCGGACTGCAGTGCCGCCTTCGTTTCCGCTTGCCGCTGCTGGCGCGCGGCGTCCACCGCCTGTGCGAATCGCTGCCCATCGCCGACCGCCGGGTTGCCGAGATTGCGCTGCTGCTGGTCCAGCATCGGCTTGCCCAGATCGCCCGGCAGAGGCGGTCCGAGCTTCGGGACATCCCCATAGGTCTTAGGCAAACCGTTGAGACTGTCGCCAGGACCATTCGATGCCGAGTCGGATTGGTCCTGCACCGCGATCTTGTGCAGACCACCATGGCGGAGCGCCGCCCAGGCCGCCAAGAGGACGAAGAGCATGCAGACGGCCGACAACGTGATCACGGTGCCGCGCTTGATCCTGATCGCTCGGGCCGGTCGCGTCCTGATCGCAAGGGACTCGGGATCGAGCTTCGGTGACGTCGGTTCTGCTGCGGCGGTTTCCACAGCCGCGTCGATGTTGCCGGCCCCGGTCATGACGCCCTCCGTGCCGTGGAGCCGTCGACGGTCCGGCTGATCCGCACCACCGCCCGATGTTTCAGACCCAGGCGCAGTTCGGCGTTATCGAAGAGGCGATCCACCACATAGAAGCGCCCCTTGACCCGGTAGTTGACGAGCTGGGCGGCGCCCTTGCCGTCCACGAGAAACAGCGGCGGTGCCTCACCTGTCGCGATGTCGGCCGGAAATTCGATGAATGTCTGGCGGCCATCGTCGAACGCGCGCAGGGGGCGCCAGTCGGGCCGGTCGCCGCTGATCGCATAACCGAAATGGAGCTGCGTCATGTCGAGGCCGCTCGCCACCGGTGCCGCCGCCTCGGCCTTCTCCGTCGCTTGTCTAAGAGCGATCAGCTGGTCTGCCGGATAAGTCCAGGAGAGCGCCGCCATCGCGCTGCCACCGGTGCTGGTCAGGGCGACATAATAGATTCGCCTGTCTGTCGTGATCACCAGATTCGTCGCCAGCCCGGCGGTGAAGGGCTTCACGAGGACATGCGTGCGCTTCGCATCGCCGGTGCCGCTGCTGGTGTCGCCGATGACCCAGCGAACCGTGTCTCCGGCCGCGACCGAGCCAAGGGCTTCGCCCGGCTGCAGCGCGATGTCGGTGACACGTCCGGGAGCGGTGTAGACGTGGAAGATCGCGCCGTCGGCATAGGGATAGACCTGCACCGCGTTCAGAAAGCCCTGAACGATCGGCTCCTGCGTCGCTGCGGAGTTGGCGGACCCAATGCGGGCGTCGGCAGGAGCAACGTACCGATGAACGTGCCTGTGCGTGCCTCCAGCCGGCCGGACCGGTTTACTCGCCGGAGCCAGCGGTACTGCAGGTTGAGTTTTCACAAGCGGTGGCACGGGCGGTGCTGCCGCCTCCAGCAGCAGCGACGCGCTGGCCAGCAGGGAGCAAGCGAAGGGACGCTTCATGGCTGTATCTCCAGATTGGAAAGCGCGGAGGACGGAATCTGCGGCGTAGGCGGCGGGGCGGCCGCCACAGGCGGCCTCGGCGGCGGCAGTGGTTCGAGCTCGCGGCTCCAATCGATTGCATCGACATAGATGCCGAGCGGGTTCTTCCGCAGCACCTCAGCGGTGCCGGGCGTTCGCGTCACGACCGTCAGGATCGCGGTCCAGTGCGAGCTGCCGGCGAGAGCGCCATGATCATAGGCAGTCTCGACCCACTTCACCTGGAAGGATCGGTCGGAGGCACGCACCACGCTGGTGACCTGCACCGACACGCTATGATCGCCGATCGCCGCGAACGGATCGGCGCTGCGCGCATAGTCGCTAAGCGCAGTGGCGCCTCGCTTGGTGGTGAAGTCATAGGCCTCCAGCCATGCGGTTCGGACCAGCACCGGGTCGATCGAGATGGTGCGGACATCCTCGATGAAATGGCTCAGATACCAGGCGATCTCGGGATCGGTCGGCTGATGCGCGACGTCGGCGGCGGTAACCGCCCTCGCCTCCCCCAGCCGATCGACCTCGACGACATAGGGCGTGACTCGGCTCTGCAGCGATTGCCAGACCATGCCGCCGGACAGCCCGATCGACAGCGCGAGGCCGCCAAATGCCATCCATCGCCAGTTGCGGGCCTGGACTCGGGCGGAGCCGATCCGCTCGTCCCAGAGTTGGCCGGCACGCTGATAGGGCGTCTCGGGTTCGGGGGTGCGTCCGTATCGCTGGACGCCGCGCCTGAATTGCATGGGTTCAGTCCTCCTTCTCGGAAATGTCGGGGTGCGCCGACGCGCCACCGCCGTCGCCATCCTTCAGCGCCTGCGCCGCGGTCTGCCGGTGGTGACGAGCGGTCTGTTCAGCACGCAGGCGACGCGCCCAGTCGGGCGCACCACTCGCATCATCGGTCGTCGATTGGGCCGGCGAGCCGGTTGCAGCGCCCGCGCCAGCAAAAGCGGATGTCGCTGCCCGGCGCCCCTTTTCCGTCGCGTCCCTCAGGCCCAGCATGTCGGTTATCCTGGCTTTCGCGGCATTGCCGGCGGCGCGCCCGACACCGCTGATGCCTGCGCCGATCGAGGATGAGCCTGCTGCGGCCTGGCCCAATCCTGCCGCGGTGTTGGCCGCCGTGCCCATCGACGTCGCGGCCCGCACGGCGCCAAGCGCGGCACCTGCGCCAGTCGTGGCAGCACCGATCGCGGCACCGCCGGCAAGCGCCAGCGTACCGGCGGTACCGGCAGCAGTGCCAAGCGCCGCGCCCGCGCCGAGCTGCGGAGCGCCGGCGACAAGCCCGGATGCGATGCTCGGCCCGAAGATGCCGAGACCGAACAGCGAGAGCGATGCCAGCATCAGGCTCATGGCCTGCGCGATGTCGGGCTGCTGTCCTTGGAGCGCGCTGGTGAATTGCGTGAAGAAGGTCGAGCCGATCCCGACGATGATCGCGAGCACCATGACCTTGACGCCGGACGACACGACGCTGCCGAGCACGCGTTCGGCGAGAAAGCTGGTCCGGTTCCACAGAGCGAAGGGCACCAGGACGAAGCCCGCGAGGCTGGTCAGCTTGAACTCGAGGATCGTGACGAACAGCTGGACGGCGAGCACGAAGAAGGCGAGCACAACGATGACCCAGGCGAGCAGCAGGATCGCGATGGTCAGGAAATTCTCGAAGAAGCTCGCAATCCCCATCATCTGCGATGCCTGGTTGAGCAGCGGCCAGGCGGCGGAGAAGCCGGTGCCGGCAAGCTTGCCCGGTCGCAGCAGATCGGCCGCGGACAGGCCCCCGCCCCCTGCCTCCAGTCCGATCGAGGCGAAGGATCGGTAGATGATGTCGGCGAGCGTCGAGAAATTGTTGAGGATGTAGGCGAAGGCACCGACGTAAAGGATCTTGCGAACGAACCGCCCGATCACATCCTGCTCACCCCCCAGCGCCCAGAACAGACCGGCAAGCGTCGCGTCGAGCCCGATCAGCAGCACGGTCAGCGAATGGACGTCCCCGCCGATCAGGCCGAAGCCGCTGTCGATATAGGTCGAAAAGACGCTGAGGAACTGATCGATGATGCCGAGGTCGCTCATGACGATGTCCTGTAAAGGTGCCGCGGGACGCGTGCTGTGGGAGCGGCAGCCCGCGCCCCGCGGCCGCAGCGACGGTCAGGGGGCAAACCGTCGCCACGCGATCCGGCTCGAGGCCTCTAGCGAGGAGTGTAGGCCGAGCCGGAACCGAGAAAGGCTTTGGTCGCCGCCTGGGCGTCGATGCTGGCCTGCGCACGAGCCGAGGCGTCGGTCGCCTCGGCGCGATATTGCGCCGCCATCATCTGCTGGATCTGAAATTGCTGCTTGGCGGTCAGCGCCAGCAATTGGTTAGTCGCCTGCGCCGCCTGCAAGGCCCCTTGCGACGACTGGCTGCGCGATGAGAGCGTCGCGAGCGTCCTGGCATCGGTGGACACATTTTCGGCGATCTGGCTCTGCGCCGCCATCGTCTCGCGATAGGCGGCCATGACCCCGTCCATCCGCGCCTTCGCTTCGAGCAGCTGCTGGCTGGTGGACGTCGCCCTGCCGCTTCGACCGGGGAACAGCCGTGTAAAATCCGCGTCGAGTTCGCTGACCTTGAAGCTGATCCCCTGTGCCTGCCCCATCAATGTATCGATTTTCTGAAGCGTCGTGGTGATCTGCTGGAGTTCGGGGAAATTGAAGGTCGTGAGGTTCCGCGCCATGTTGCTCAGCATGATCGCCTGATTTTGCAGCGACTTGATCTGGTTGTTGATCTGGGTGAGCGTCCGCTCGGCGGTCAGCAGATTCTGTCCGAAATTGCTGGAGTCGAACACCGCCCATTGCGCGTCCGCCGGGCTGGCGTAGGTTAAGGCGACCGAGCCGAGCATCAGGGCGGCGACGAGGCGAGACGACCGCTGACGTCTATTCATCTTACTCTCCTTGGCTGGGGGTAATGGTCGCGGGTCCGCCCATTGACGGGGTGGGGAAGTCGGCGAGCAGCTGCGCAGCCCAGGGCAGGCCGGCATCCTCGAGAAAGCGGGAGGCGAAGGACGCGTCGCCATCCACGGCAAGCAGCTGGTCGATGCGCCGCTGCGACGCCGGATCGGACGCACCGCACAAAGCAAGGGCGATGGGTCCCAGACCGAGTTCGAAGAGCCGGTTGCCGCGGGCGGACTGAAGATAATATTGCCGCTTGGGCGCCGCCCGGCTGATCAGTTCGATCTGCCGGTCATTCAGACCGAAGCGCGCATAGGCGGCGCGGCTCTGCGGCTCGATCGCGCGGTCGTTCGGCAGCAATATGCGTTGCGGGCAGCTTTCGATGATCGCCGGAGCGATCGCGCTGTCGGCAATGTCAGCAAGGTTCTGCGTCGCGAACAGGACCGAAACATTCTTCTTCCGCAGCGTTTTCAGCCATTCGCGGATGCGTGCGGCGAACAGCGGATGGTCGAGGAAGATCCAGGCTTCATCGAGGATCAGCAGCGTCGGGCGCCCATCGAACCGCTTTTCGAGGCGGTGGAAGAGGTAGGTGAGAACCGGGGCGACCGCGCCGCTCTGGCCGAGCAGCGCCTCGGTCTCGAAGCATTGCACGTCGGCGGATGCCGATGTCTCATCGACACTTCCCGGTTCGGCGGCATCGAGGATCCGCCCATAAGGGCCTTCAAGCGTATAGGGCGCGAGCGCGGACCGTAGAGCGTTCGACTGGAGCAGCAGCGCCAGACCGGTGAGCGTCCGCTCACCTTCGGGGGCTGTTGCGAGACTGCCTAGCGCAGACCAGAGAATTTCCTTGATCTCGGGTGTCAGCAGCACGCGCTCATGGGCCAGCAAGGCCGCAACCCAGTCCGCCGCCCAGGCCCGCTCGCTGGCGCGGTCGATCCGGCGGAGCGGTTGGAAGGCGAGAGCCGCGCCGTCATGACCATCGAGCCCGAGCGCATGATGCGCGCCGCCCATCGCCAGCACGGCCGCGCGCGCGGAATAGCCCTTGTCGAAGATGATGACGCGCGAGGCCGCATAACGCCGGAACTGCAGGGCGATCAGCGCTAGCAGCACCGATTTGCCGGCGCCGGTCGGGCCGACGACCAGCATATGCCCGACGTCGCCGACATGCGTGGACAGGCGGAACGGCGTGGAGCCGGAGGTCTGGGCGACCAGCAGTGTGGGGGCGCCGAGATGGTCGTTTCTTGCGGGCCCCGCCCACACGCTCGACAGGGGCATGAGATGAGCGAGGTTCAGCGTGTGGACGAGCGGCTGGCGGACATTGGCATAAGCGTGCCCGGGGAGTGACGACAGCCAGGCCTCGACCGCGTTCACGCCCTCGCGGATGCAGGTGAAGCCGAGTCCGTTGACGATGCGCTCGACGGCGCGAACCTTGTCGGCGACGCGCACGCGATCGCAATCGGAAACCGTGATCGTGGTGGTTAGATAGCCAAAGGCGACATGGTCGCCGCCGAGCACCTGGAGCGCCTGATCGGCATCGACGACCTTGTTGTCGGCATCGCTGTCGAGCAGCTGCGCCGGCTGGTTGTACATGATCTCGCGCAACAACGCCGTGATCGACTTGCGCTTGTTGAACCATTGCCGGCGCAATCTCGTGAGCACCTTGGTGGCATCGGTCTTGTCGAGCGCGATGAACCGCGTCGTCCACCGATAGGCGAAGTCCTGATGGTTGAGCGCATCGAGGATCCCGGGCCGGCTGGCATTAGGAAAGCCGAGGACCGTGACTGTGCGCAGGTGCTGATCGCCAAGCAACGGCTCGAGCCCGCCAGTCAACGCCGCGTCGGCGAGCAGCGCGTCGAGGTAAAAGGGCGTGGCCGGCACCGCGACATCATGGCGGCGGGTCGATATCGTCCCGTGGAGATAGGTGAGCGTTTCGCCCGAGCCTAGCGCCCTCACTTCGGGCATGATCGCCGACAGCAGATCGAGCGCGCGGTCGGTCTCAGCCACGAACCGCTGAAGCGCGCCGCGCCAGTCGCGTGCCGTGTCGCTATCCGGCCGCTCCACGAGGGATCGTCCGGCGGCATCGCTGCTGTCCGCCGGCGGTAGCCAGGTCAGTGTCAGGGTGAAACGGCTCTCATAATGGCGCCCTTCGGCACGAAAGCCGGCGAGACGCTCGCGATCTACAAGCCAGGAGGCGGCGTCGGGGAAATCGCTTTCCGGGTAGGCGATCGCTTCGCGACGCTCGGCCTCGAAGAAGAGTGCCCAACCCGAGCCGAAACGCTTGAGGACATTGTTGACGCGCGCACAGGTGGAGATGAGTTCAGCTTCGGTCGCGCTCTCCAGGTCTGGTCCGCGGAACGCCAGCGTGCGCTGGAAGCTGCCATCCTTGTTGAGGACGATGCCCGGCGCCACCAGCGCCGCCCAGGGCAGATGGTCGGCAAGCCGATCGGCGTTCTGCCGGTATTCGCGGAGGGCTAGCATGCCCAATATCCTTTCTGACGAAGATGGCGGAGCAGCACCGGGGCGAAGTCCGGATCCCGGCGCGCGGCGAAGACGGCGAGGCTGTGCCCCGCCGCCCAGAGCAGGAGGCCGACCAACCATTGCTGAAGCCCGAGGCCGACGGCGGCTGCGAGCGTGCCATTGACGATGGCGAGCCCACGCGGTGCGCCGGCCAGCAGGATTGGCGAACCAAGCGCGCCATGGATCGGGACTTCGAAGCCGGGGATATGCCCGGCTCCAGCATGGGTGGTCGGCCCGGTCATGCGATCAGTGCCCCGCCACCGAAGCTGAAGAAGCTCAGAAAGAAGCTCGAAGCGGCAAAGGCGATCGACAGGCCGAAAACGATCTGGATGAGCCGGCGGAAGCCGCCGCTGCTCTCGCCGAACGCCAGCGCCAAACCGGTGGCGATGATGACGATGACCGCCATGATCTTCGCGACTGGCCCCTGGACCGAGTCGAGCACCGATTGGAGCGGCGCTTCCCAGGGCATGCCCGTCCCGGCCGCCTGAGCGGAGGTCCCGGCCAGCACAGCGATGCTCATGCCGAAGCCAGCGCGCCGCAGCAGGCTGAGTTGTCGATACGGCGATGCCACGCGATATGACGGACGAACGACAAGCACGGTCATGCTGGGTCTCCTTGAGTGAGGTCGGCTGGCTGGATGTCGACGAGGCCGTAGCCACCGTCGGGATCGACGCCGGTAAGGCGCGCGATGCTGGCGATCCGGCGCTGGGTTCCGCGCCCGGAAATGAACACGATCAGATCGATCGCTTCGGCGATCAGGCGCCGGGGGACAGTGACCACTGCCTCCTGGACGAGCTGCTCGACCCGCGTCAGTGCGGCGGACGCGCTGTTGGCGTGGACGGTCGCGATCCCGCCGGGGTGGCCCGTGTTCCAGGCCTTGAGCATGTCGAGCGCTTCGGGGCCGCGCACCTCGCCGACGACGATCCGGTCGGGGCGCAGCCGGAGCGTCGAGCGCACCAGGTCCGCCATGCTGACCATGTTCGCGCGCGTCCGCAGCGCAACGGTGTCGGCCGCCGGGCTTTGCAGTTCGCGGGTATCCTCGATCAGGATCACGCGCTCGTCGAGATCGGCCATCTCGGCGAGCAGCGCGTTGGCGAGCGTGGTCTTGCCCGAACTGGTGCCGCCCGCGACGAGGATGTTGCGTCGTTCGACGACGGCGAGCGACAATATACGCGCCGCGTCCGGCGACATCAGACCGTCGGCGACATAGTCGATCAGCCGGTAGAGCCGTTCCGCGGGCTTGCGGATTGAGAAGCACGGGCCGGTCGCGACCGGCGGCAGGATTCCCTCGAACCGCTCCCCTGCCCTGCCCTCGGCATGCGGTGGCAGCTCGGAGGAAATGATCGGCGCATCACTGTGGATTTCGGCCCGCGCGTGGCTGGCGACCAGGCGGATGATCCGCTCGACCTGCTCGGACGGCATGATGATGCCGGTCTCGGCACGGCCCTCGCCAAGCACATCGACACGTAGCGCCCCGTCCGGATTGACCATGATCTCGATGACGCGCGGGTCGGCAAGCGCCGCGGCGATGTCAGCGCCCATCGCGGTCCGCAACATGGCGCGGCGCCGCTCGGCCGACACGCTGCTCATCGTCCCTGCTCCGGCACGGGCGCGTCGATCGCGCGACGGCCACCGGCGATCTGCCGGCCGACCTGCTCGACAAAGGCATGAAAGCGTTCCCGCGCCAACGCCCTGCCCGCGTGGTCGTTCTCGGCAAGTGGCGCGTGGATCGACAGCTCGTAGCGAACGAACAGCGCCAACGTCTCAAGCAGGATATGTCCGTCGCGCTCAATCCGGCCGAGCGCGGTCGCCATCCGATCGAGGCGACGCTCGAAGCGATCGTCGATCTCGTTTTTCGCCCGCCGGTCGAGCCACGCCACAACCGCCTCCTCCAGCATGGCGGAGCGCGTGACGCCGGGTTTGCCGGCGAGCGCCTCGAAGCGCTCGCTCGTCGCCGGGCTCAGGAACAGCTGGTGGCGGACCTTGCGGCGCATGATCAGAAATCCAGCCCAAGCACGCCCTGGCGAGGACCGGCCTCGTCGACGCCAAACGCGGTGCGAGCGGGAGCCGCGGCTCGCGCCTGTTCGATCGGCTTGGCATCGACGGCGGGATCGCTGTCCTGGTCGTCGATGCCCAGGCCGGCTGCCGATGGGTCCGGTTCGGCCGCCACTGCCGGTTCGGGTGTGCCCAGCACGCGCTGCTGCTCGAGACCACCATCAGTGGCGGCGACAACAGCGTCTTGGGCGTGCACCAGACGCTGGTCGGGCGCGCGCACCGCGTCCTTCCAATCGTCGTGGCGAGGGGCCGGTCGATCCGGATATTGTCCGTCGACCAACACCGGCGGCGCGAGAACACGCTCTGCGAACACCCGGTCCTCGTAATAGCGCAGCTTGGCGGCACGGATCGGCGGAAGCCCGGAGACGAGCACCAGCTCGTCGGTCGCGGGCAACTGCATGACCTCGCCGGGCGTGAGCAGCGCGCGCGCCGTCTCCTGACGGCTGACCATCACATGGCTCAGCCACGGCGCGAGCCGGTGCCCCGCATAGTTGCGCATCGCGCGCTGCTCGGTCGCTGTCCCGAGCGCATCCGAGATCCGCTTGGCCGTGCGTTCGTCATTGCTCGCGAACGCGACCCGGACATGGCAATTGTCGAGGATGGCGTTGTGCTCGCCATAGGCCTTCACGATCTGGTTGAGGCTCTGCGCGATCAGGAAGGCGCGGACGCCATATCCTGCGAGGAAGGCGAGCGAGGTCTCGAAGAATTCGAGCCTGCCGAGAGCGGGAAATTCGTCCAACATCATCAGCAGCTTGTGGCGGCGGGTGTGGTCGGCGCTGTGGAGCTGTTCGGTCAGGCGACGACCGATCTGGTTGAGGATGAGTCGGACCAGCGGCTTGGTGCGGGAGATGTCGGATGGCGGGACAACAAGGTAAAGCGACAGCGGCTGCGGCGCCCCCACCAGGTCGGCAATCCGCCAGTCGCAGGCGGAGGTGACGGCGGCCACCGTCGGATCACGGTAGAGCCCGAGAAAGCTCATCGCGGTCGAGAGCACGCCAGAGCGCTCATTGTCCGATTTGTTCAGCAATTCCCGCGCGGCGGACGCCACAACCGGGTGGACACGCGGTGCGTCGGCTGACCCGAGATGGTTGGTCACCATCATGCGCTTCAGCGTCTCGACGAAGCTGCGTTGGGGGTCGGAGAGAAAGGTCGCGACGCGGGCGAGCGTTTTTTCTTCCTCCGCGTAAAGGATGTGGAGGATCGCGCCGACGAGCAGCGAGTGGCTGGTTTTCTCCCAGTGGCTGCGCCGCTCGAGCGCCCCTTCCGGGTCGACCAGAATGTCGGCGATATTCTGCACGTCGCGGACTTCGTCGGCGCCGCGGCGCACCTCAATCAGCGGATTGTAGCGAGCCGAGCGGCCGTCCGTCGGGTTGAACAGCAGGCAGTGCGAGAAGCGCGCGCGCCATCCGGCGGTCAGCTGCCAATTCTCGCCTTTGATGTCGTGAATGACCGCCGAACCGGTCCAGCCGAGCAAGGTCGGGACGACCAGCCCAACGCCCTTCCCCGAGCGCGTCGGCGCAAAGGCCATGACGTGTTCAGGACCGTTGTGA
>FTCZ01006547.1_pt1 | contig 13281 bp, 9 predicted proteins | sample 1658871 | NCBI WGS metagenome assembly FTCZ01 (sample SAMEA3914864, study PRJEB12502) | metagenome | biome: forest; material: soil | place: USA | collected 2012-03-12 | depth 0.3 m
ACCGGCTACGGTGCGGGTGAGGAGCTGATCATGGAACGCGCAATACGCAACACTACCGCGCTTGCGGGCTATGACGCCGGGCTGCGCCGGCACATGCTCGGCATCTATCGCTATATGGGCCTCGGCCTCGCGTTGACCGGCCTCGTCGCCTGGGGAGTCGCAAGCTCGCCGGTGCTCGTCGCTGCGATCTTCGGTACGCCGCTCAAATGGGCGGCGATCCTGGCGCCGCTGGCTTTTGTGATGTTCTTTTCCTTCCGCATCGAGCGGATGACGACCAATTCCGCGCGAGCGGTCTTCTTCGCCTTCGCGACGGCGATGGGCGTCTCGATGGCCAGCATCTTCCTGGTTTTCACCGGCACCAGCATCGCTCAGACCTTCCTGATTGCAGCCACCATGTTCGCTGGGGTCAGCCTGTGGGGCTACACAACCGGCCGCGATCTTGCCCGTTGGTCGACCTTCCTGATGATGGGGCTGATCGGCGTGGTCGCAGCGTCGCTGGTCAATCTTTTCGTGGGATCGAGCGCTGTCCAGCTCATCGTTTCGCTGGTCGGCGTCGTGGTGTTCGCCGGGCTAACCGCCTGGGACACGCAACGGGCCAAGTCGGACTATATCACTTATGCGGGGACGGAGCGGGCCGAGAAGCTCGCCGTGATGAGCGCGCTCTCGCTCTATCTCAACCTAATCAACATGTTCCAGCTGCTGCTCAGCTTTACGGGGCAGCGAAACACTTGAAGCGGGAGGGGCGTCGGCCACATGCTGGCGCCCTTTCTTCCGTCGACGGAAGGCGGAGCCGTTCCATGTCGCGGATCTAACAACTGTCAGCGACATCACGAATTTCCTTCCAAACAGCCATGTCGTCGGCTCGAAGCCGTCCGATCAACAGTTGGATGGCCGACGTGCTCGCGCATCATTCACGCATGTCGGCTTTCCGCGGTCGGGCCCTGGAAACCGGTCCTTCGGCTTTCGGCCAGATCTTATCGAAAGCCGCCAGGCGATACGCGCTCGATGCCGGCCGTATTAGTGCGCACCAATGGAGTTTGGATGCGAACCTTCGCTTGTTCGGTTTGCTCAACCTGACATGTAATCAGTCGAGATTTGAAGGCGAGCCGCCAGTTCGGGCATGGCGAAGGACTTGACCAGATAGTCGCCTGCGCCGGCCTCCAATCCGCGCGATGAAGGCCGCAGTGGCGTCGTCATCCTTGGCGGTCAGAACCCGTTTTCAGTCTTATGTTCGATCACCCACGTGGCCTCTCGCGTATCTGTCGCCATCAGTCGCGACTACCAATTCCGGGGGCATGCAATTTCTCGATACCAGAGCGAGCCATCCATCGCCGCGAACATGAAAAAATCCCAACCTTGGTTTGCAGTGCGTTGCCGCAATAAAATTACAGCAGAAGTGTCATGCAGCGTCCGTAGCCGATCGCCTCGGGTGGGAAATTTTCTTTTTCCTTAGGGGCGAGCATGAACGATTCGATCCGGCAACGCATCACCTATAGCATCGCGAGTTCGCTGATCCTGGCGTTGGTGAGCAGCACCTCAGCAGCATACGCAACGGATGCAACCACGACTGCCGCACCCCCGGGTTCGGCCGACAATGGCATCGCGGAGGGTTCGGACATTCTCGTTACCGCCACCAAGGCGAACGAGATCGCGCCGGTAACCGCGTCGCTCAAGGAAACGCAGCCAGCCTCGATCGTATCACGCTCCTTCATCGAGGATTCGCTGCCCGCCAGCGCCGATTTCAACGACATCGCCCTGATCTCACCCTCGGTGAGCAATACCGGCGGTGAGAACGGCGTCGGGCTCAACGAATCCAAGACGACGATCCGTGGCTTCCAGGACGGCGAATATAACATCACCTATGATGGCGTGCCGTTCGGCGACACCAACGATCCCACCCACCATTCCAACACCTTCTTTCCCTCGAACACGATCGAGACGCTGGTGGTGGATCGCGGCCCCGGCAATGCCAGCCAGCTCGGCCAGGCGACCTATGGCGGCAACCTCAACATGTTCTCGCGCGAAACGCGGGCCGATCCGTCTGCCGAGCTCAAAGGCACCTATGGCAGCTTCGACACCTGGCTGCTGCGCGGCGTCGTCCAGTCGGGTGCGATTGAAAAGCTCAACGGCACGGAGATCGTGCTGTCCGCCCAGCATGTCGAGACCGACGGGCGGCTGACGCTCAGCCCCTATCGCCAGACGAACCTGTTCGGCAAAGCGGTCGTGCCGATCAGCTCCAGCGTGCGGTTGACGTTGTTGTCGACCTATAACAAGAACCGTTTCAACCAGCCGGACAAGAATGGCTCGACGCTCCAAGAGGTCGCGGCGTTCGGTAAATTTTACAATCTGAACAACGATCCAACCAGCCTGAATTACTACAAATATAACGTCACACACAAGACGACGGACTTCGAGATCGCCAGGCTGGATGCCGATATCGCGCCGAACTCGATGTTTACGAACACGGCCTATACCTACTATTACGACAACGAGACGCTCAGCGGCGCCAACGCGACGACGATGCCGACGGGGGTCGTGTCGCCGACGGGTATCGTCCTTGCGGACGGTAAGACCAAGGCGCCGGGCGTTCCGGGCTATACCAAGACCAACAAATATCGCGTCTGGGGCGATATCCCGAAGATCAAATATGATTTCGGATTCGGCGCCATCACGGCGGGCATCTGGCTAGAGCATAGCGACACCTTCCGACAGCAGACTGACGTCGATCTGCTCACCGGGAACTTCAACTATTCCGAGAAGGCGGTGAAGAATCCCAAGACGGGCGCGCCCACCCCGCAATATGTGAAGTTCAACCAGAACTCACAGGGCAATCACAGTGAGGAGTTCGTCGAGCTGGAACTCCGCCCGATCGTCGGCCTGACGATCACGCCCGGCTTCAAGCACGTGGATTTCGAGCGCAAGGTGAACGCGCTCTACAATCAGACGACCCGCTATGCCGAGACGTTCGGCGCCGACTATCAGAAGAACCTGCCATTCGCGACGATCAACTATGCGATAACGCCGCAGGTTTCGGTCTATGGTCAATATGCCAAGGGTTTCCTCGCGCCGTCGCTGACCGTGCTCTATGTCGCGAGCCCGAACAATTCGACAGTGAAGCCGCAGACTTCCACCAACTATCAGGCTGGCGCCGTCTATCACGGTTCGCACCTGAGCGTCGACGCAGACGTTTATTACATCGACATCAATAACAAATTCCAGAGCCAGAACATCACACTCGCCGACGGCACGTCGGATCTGGCTTGGTTCAACGAGGGAGGCGTCATCTACAAGGGCGTCGAAGGACAGGCGACCTATGTGGTCGGCCACGGGTTCGCGGTCTTCGCCAATGGTTCAGTCAATTCGGCCAGGGAGAAGGTGAGCCACAACCAGGTGGCGAATTCGCCCAAGGGTACGGCGGCAGCGGGAATTCTCTACAAGGCTGGTCCGATCAAATTATCGCTGATCGACAAGTGGACGGGGCCGCAATATTCGACGAGCGAGAGCTTCGTGCCCGCAACCGGACTGAACAGCATCAGTCGCCAGGTCCGCATAGCAGCCTATAATGACGCCATCCTCGCCGCGAGCTACGAATGGCGCAATTTCCGTTTTGGCCTGGAGGTAACGGACTTGTTCAACTCGACCAAGGTAGAGAATATCGGTCTGTCGGGATCGCAACCCACCGGCAGCGGGATTGGCGGCGTCAACAACAATGCCGACCAGTTCTATTATCAGCCCGGCCGGCAGATCACCGGCGACGTGACGGTGCGCTTCTGATGCGCCGCGCGTTCCTCCTTGCTGCGGCGGCGCTCACGTTGGTCGCCGCCAAGCATGCCCCGCAGGAGCGGCTGCTCCTCTCCGACGCCAATTTTGATCCGGCGCAGTTGCTGCCGCCCGCACCTATCGACGCAGGTGCGGTCGGGCAGGCGGAGTTGGCGCAACTCCACGTCATTGACCGGACGCGCACGCCCGACGAGGTCGCGCATGCCAGAGCCGATGGCGCAGTGAAGAACGTCACCATCTTCGCCGCCGCGATGGGCCCGGGCTTCGATCTCGACCGATTGCCGGCTACCAAGGCTTTGTTCCAGACGGTGCGCGCCGAGGAGAAAGCTGCGGCCGATCGTGCCAAGGATCATTTCCGGCGCAACCGGCCATGGATTACCGACCCGACGCTCCACCCCTGCGCGACCGACGACGAGCCCCAGAGCAGCTATCCCAGCGGTCATACATCGATGGGCTACGCGATGGGGGCGATTCTCGCGCGGCTCGCCCCGTCGAAAGCGCCCGCCATCCTCGCAAGGGCGGCGGACTATGCGCACAGCCGTCTCGTCTGCGAGGTGCATTTCCCGGGCGACGTGGTGGCGGGGCAGACTTTCGGCATGCTGATCGCCGAGCGGTTGATGGAGCAACCTGCGTTCGAGGCGCAGTTCGAAGCCGCTGCCAAGGAGTTGAAGGCGGCGGGCATCTCCTAGGGGACGAACTGGTCGGATGATCCCGTGATCCATGGGGTCATCCGATGCCAGTCGAGCGGGTCGGTCCTCAGCAGGCGCCGCCAATAGTTACTGATGACAGTAGTCCGCGTGATGCCATCAGGCTCGATCGCTAACTTTGACTTTCTGTTGATATTGCGGGCCAATACCGCGTGTAGCCTTCCAATCTGGGTTGCAGGTTTTCGCGGTCAATTAAACCTATCGATGCCTACGAACGGCAGCTTCGTAAAAGCTTTATCAGAGAGCTGCCATTCCGGTTGCAGCCAAATTCAGGAATGGCTCGGATCAAAATCAGGCTTCTGCGCCGCGACATAGGCGTCCCACTGGGCTTCGTTGCGGAAGTCGAGGCCCTTGTCCCAGCCTGCGCCCATATAATAGACAAAGGGTCGGTTAGGTTTGACCCGCAGCAGAACGAGGTAATTGTCGGCGTCCTCGCGAACCTCGGCGATCATCGTCGGATCTACCATCAGCGCCACCGCCATCGCGCCTTTGACTGGATCTTCCGGGCCCCACCAGGACAGCGTGCCGCGCGCGCGGTCGACGTGGAGCGTGCCGTTGGCGTCCGAGGTCGGATGCTTGCCTATGCCGACGCCCACCAACATCGTTCCGGGCTTGTCCGAACCGATAGTTGATACCATTCGCGTGAAATTGGTTCCTAGCGGCAGACTGAAGCGGCGCGTCTCCCACACCTTGCGGTCAACATCGACGGGCCAGGGATCGTAGCTCACCTCGAAGCGCGCGACGTCAGGGCCGTTCTGAATTATCCGGTAGTGACGATAATTGCGCGACACCCAGAGCTTGTTGTCTTGCCAGATGCCAAGGCCGCCTGCGCCGCGGAAAGTGTTGACATTGTAGAAGTCGAGCCCTTCGCCGTGATAGGCATGCTGGTCGCCGGTGCGAAGCTGGCGATCCATGAACGGCCAGCGAACATTCTTGCCCCAAGCGTCGATACCGGACGAAGAGGGGGGCTCAGCAGCCTCTAGCGGCTGCCCATAGATCCGGTGGGCGGTGTGGTCATTTTCCCAAAGTATGTCGCCGTAGCGGTAGCCTGCGAACATCACCGTTGCGCGCGGCTGCTGGTCAGCACCGGACGGCGGGGCGAGCGCCCCATGGATTGGCGGCATCGCTTGCAATGGCATCGGTTCCGACCTGGCAATGCCGCTGGCGAGCATCGGCGGCAGCAGGCCGAACAGGAGCCATGCTTGCTTTACGATCGTCGCCATCCACCACCTCCTCATGCTTTTTGCGGCGGATGCTAGCAGTGGCATTGTTGTATGACAACATTGTCGAAAGCGATATAAAAGCGGCTGGTGCGAAGCGTGTCGGGTGATAGTATCTTGGCCATGAACACGACCAAGGCCGCCTCTCTGGCCGACGAACTTGTCCGGCAACTCGAAAGACGGATCGATTCAGGCGAACTCCCCCCGGGGTCACGCTTTCCGACCGAGAAGGCCATCACCGACTCCGCAGGTGTCAGCCGGACCGTGGTGCGGGAGGCGTTTGCCCGGCTTGCAGCGCGGGGGCTGCTTGAATCCCGCCGAGGATCGGGCGCCTATGTTTCGGAGGGCGCGCGCTACCGCGCCTTCCAGGTCGGGCCGGAGGAGATGCGCGAGGTCGAGGATGTCATCAAGCTCCTCGAGATGCGCATGGCGCTGGAAACGGAGATGGCTGATCTCGCTGCCCGTCGCCGTACCGATGCGGATATCGTTGTGCTGCGCGAATGCCTTGATCGTATGGCGAGTGCAGAGGATGTCGAGGAGTCGGTGGACGCCGATGCCGCCTTCCACGCGGCGATCGCCCGGGCCACCCAGAACGAATATTATTCGAGATTCATGGATTTCCTCGGGATCCGGCTGGTGCCCCGGCGTGCAGTTTATCTGCGCGATCAGTCGGAGACGGCGCATCACGCCTATGCGCGCTCGATCCAGCGTGACCATGAAGCCATTTTCGCGGCAATCGTCGCGGGTGACCCGGCCCAGTCCCGCCGTGCTGCGCGACGCCATATGCAGAAGAGCCTGGAACGGCACCGCCGCATGAAGGAAGAGCGTCAGGCCGGGCAGGAGGGCTGACCGCCTCGGCCCGGATCGCGCTCCAGAAAGTTATCATACAACTTCTTGCGCTAATCTCGAAGGGACGATACAGCTCGGCTTCGACAGACCGGCCGCGGCGAGTGGATGCCCGATGGCCGGCATATCGAAAGGGAGCCGATGCCGAGGGATCACGGCGACGCGGTGCGTGCCGCTGCGTCGCGGGCCGGTGCCTATCGCTGGAGGATTTGCGCGCTGCTCTTCGCGGCGACGGCGATCAACTATGTCGATCGGCAGATGATCGGGGTGCTGAAGCCGACCATGCAAGCGGAGCTCGGCTGGCGAGAGAGCCAATATGCCGACATCGTCTTCTGGTTTCAGTTCGCCTACGCGGCCGGTTATCTGGCCATGGGGCGCGTCGTCGACGTGGCCGGCGCACGGCTCGGCTATGCGATCAGCTTCACCTTGTGGACGCTCGCCCACATGGCGCACGGCCTTGTGCGTGGTACCACCGAATTCGTGTTGGTTCGCCTCGCTTTAGGCGTTGGCGAGTCCGGCAATTTCCCCGCTGGGCTCAAGGCGGTTGCGGAGTGGTTTCCCCAGCGGGAGCGCGCGCTGGCGGCCGGTATTTTCAACGCGGGCGCCAATGTTGGCGCGGTGCTGACGCCATTGATCGTGCCGGCGATCACGCTCGCTTACGGCTGGCGGATGGCGTTTATCGCAACCGGGGCGCTGAGCTTCGTCTGGCTGATCTCATGGATGGTGGTCTATCGCCGTCCCGCCGAACGTCCTCGCGTCGATGCTGCGGAGCTCGCGCTTATCGAGGGCGAGGCGGGTCCGGCGGGCGCCCGTACCACATGGCGCGAGCTGTTCGGGCTGCGCGAGACATGGGCACTTGCCATCGCCAAATTCCTGACCGACCCGATCTGGTGGATGTATCTGTTTTGGCTGCCTGATTTCCTCGGCAAGCGTTACGGGCTGAATCTCTCGACCTTCGGGGCGCCACTGGTAGCCATCTATCTGATGTCGGACATCGGAAGCGTGTTCGGCGGTTGGGCGAGTTCGCGGCTACTCATGCGGGGCGCCAGTCCCAATCGCGCGCGCAAGACCGTGATGCTGGTCTGCGCGATCGCGGTGACGCCGATCCTGTTCGTACAATGGGTCGACCGGCTCTGGCTCGCGACACTGCTGATCGGCATTGCTACTGCTGCACACCAGGCTTTCTCTGCCAATTTGCTGACGTTGCCGTCCGATCTCTTTCCCCGCCGTGCGGTGGGGTCGGTGGTGGGCATCGCCGGGACTGCCGGCGCCCTCGGCGGCATGGCGATGGCCAAATATGCCGGCTTCGTGCTGGAAGCCGCAGGCAGCTACGCGCCGATCTTTGCGGTGGCGGGCTCGGCCTATGCGGTCGCGTTGCTGGCGCTCCATCTGCTCAGCCCCCGCCTGGCACCGGTCGAGGGTGCCCTTTCGGAGTCCTGGATATGAGATCGCGCCGCCTTGCGCCGCTGCTTGTGCTGGCCATCCTGTCGGGAGGCGCGCGGGCCGCCAAGCCGTCGGCCGCCGCGCCGCTCGCGGTCGCCGGGCGGCTGGCCGATTGGCAACTCGCGCACCGCGACGACAGCACGCTGGTGTCTCGCTTCAGCGACGAGACCCGCCGGCCGAATTCATGGGAACAGGCGACATTCTGGATCGGCATGACTGCGCTCGCCGATCATCTGCCCGCGGATCGCCATATCGCCCGTGCCGTGATGGCGATGGGCGAGGGGGAAGGGTGGCGGCCTGGTGTGCGGCCCTATCATGCCGACGACCAGGCAATCGCACAGGCCTATCTCTGGGCCGCGGATCATGGCGCAGGTGCCGATGCGATCGTGCCCACCCGTGCGCATATCGATCGCATCCTGGCACGGCCGCCGCAGGTTGGGCTCGCCTTCTATGCCGGACCAAGAGGCATCGAGTGCGAGACTCGCTGGTGCTGGGCCGACGCGCTGTTCATGGCTCCGCCCGTCTGGATTGCATTGTCTCGACAGACGGGCGACGCGCGCTACCAGCGTTACGCGCTGGCCGAATTTCGGCGCACTGTTGAGTTCCTCTACGATCCCGCCGAGCACCTCCTCTATCGCGACAGCCGCTTCTTCGAGCGGCGAGACGTCGACGGTCGCAAGGAGTTCTGGAGCCGCGGCAATGGCTGGGTGTTCGCCAGCCTGGCACGGATCATTCCGATGTTACCCGCAGGCGACCCTGACCGGACGTGGATGGAGGGGCTGTTTCAGGCGATGGCCGCGCAGCTCGTGACACTCCAGAAGCCTGATGGGTATTGGGCGCCATCGCTGCTCGCGGCCGAGGGCTCGCCGCCGGAAACGAGCGGCACCGCGTTCTTCACCTATGGTCTCGCCTGGGGCGTGAAGGCCGGGCTGCTGGAACGCAGTGCCTATGAACCGGCGGCGCGGCGCGGCTGGGCGGCACTTGCTCGTGCGATCCAGCCCGACGGACGGCTCGGTTATGTCCAGCAGGTCAGCGACCGGCCCGAACAAGTCGCCCCCTCCGACACCCAATATTACGGTACCGGCGCCTTCCTGCTCGCCGCCACCGCCATCGCCGACCTCACGCCCGCCCGGGCATCGCGCTGACATCCTGTTCGGAGATTTCGATGTACGCCAAGACGTATTATGCCACCCATCCGATCATGATGCGGTGCGCCACCAACGAGGATTTGCGCGACCGTCACATTGTCTCGGATCTCTTCCGGCCAGGCGAGATCGTGCTGAACTATTCGCACGGCGAGCGCTTCATCATTGGCGGCGCGGTACCGGGCGCTACGCCGCTGGCGCTGCCGGTGCAGGACGAGCCCGCATCCGCCAAGGGGCATCCGTTGCTCGAGCGGCGTGAGATGGGGATCGTCAATATCGGCGGGCCGGGCACCGTCACGGTCGATGGTGAGACGGTGGCGCTCGATCGCTACGAGGCACTCTATGTTCCGATGGGCTCGCGGGACGTTGTCTTTGCCGGCGAAGGCGCGCGCTTCTACCTTCTGAGCGTTCCAGCGCACAAGGCGTTCACGATGCGCAAGCTCACGCTGGACGGCGCGAAGCCGCTCGAACTGGGCGCCCGCGAGACGTCCAACGAACGGACCGTCTATCAGCTGATGCTGCCGGGCCTGTGCGACAGCGCGTCGCTCTGCCTCGGCCTCACCATCCTAAAGCCCGGAAGCGTCTGGAACACCATGCCGCCGCATGTCCACGCGCGCCGTTCCGAAATTTATCTCTATTTCGACCTGCCCGAGAACGGCCGTGTCTTCCACTACATGGGCGAGCCCGATGCTTTGCGGCACATCGTCATGCAGAATGAGGAAGCCGTGATTTCGCCGCCGTGGTCGGTGCACATGGGGGCGGGCACGTCCGCCTATGCCTTCATCTGGGCGATGGCGGGCGAAAATCTCGACTACACAGACATGGCCGTCTGCGACATCTGCCAGCTCCAGTGAGGTTGGCCATGGGTGATCCCTTCAATCTCTCCGGCCGGGTCGCGATCGTCACGGGTGCGAACACCGGGATCGGGCGGGCAATCGCCGTCGCCCTCGCAGCGGCGGGAGCCGATATCGCGGCCGTCGGTCGATCGGCCTGTGACGAGACCTTGACGGAGGTTGCGGCGCTGGGGCGCAAGGGGCGCTTCATTGAGGCGGACCTGTCTACTATCGCGCCTGTAGAGACGATTGTCTCGGGAACGATCGAGGCGTTCGGCCGGATCGATATCCTCGTCAACAATGCCGGCATCATCCGCCGCGCCGATGCACTCGATTTTTCCGAAGCGGACTGGGACGCGGTGATCGACACCAATCTCAAGACGCTGTTCTTCCTTTGTCAGGCGGCCGGCCGGTTCATGGTCGCGCAGAAGGCGGGGCGGATTATCAACATTGCCTCGCTCCTGTCCTTCCAGGGCGGCATCCGCGTACCGGCTTACACCGCGGCCAAATCCGGCGTGGCGGGGCTCACCAGACTGCTCGCCAACGAGTGGGCCGGACAGGGCGTCAATGTGAACGCCATCGCCCCCGGGTATATTGCAACCAGCAACACAAGCGCGCTGAGGGCGGATCCGGATCGCAACGAAGCGATCCTCGCGCGCATCCCAGCGGGTCGTTGGGGCGACGCCTCCGACATTGGGGGGGCGGCAGTATTTCTGGCGTCCGATGCGGCTCGCTATGTCCACGGCCACGTGCTGGCGGTCGACGGCGGCTGGCTCGCTCGCTAGAGTTGTCACACAACTTAGTTGTCATACACCTTTCTCCCTGCTAGGGGGAAATGACAATGCTGTCCTTCGACCTGCGCAGGTCCGGAGGCGAAAAAGCAGAACATGGGAGATAAGGGATGTTGAAGCGGCATTTCCATCTGCGTGCGGCGACCTGCACTGCGGCTCTGTTGGTCGCCGCGCCGGCGCTGGCGGATGTCGGGTCCGACGGGGCGGTAGCGCCAGTGGCGGCTCCCGCGGCCGAAAGCGGGCCGCAGAACAACGGGGTGACCGATATCGTCGTCACTGCCACGCGCCGTTCCGAGCGGCTGCAGGATGTGCCCGTCTCCGTGACCGCCGTGACCAAGGACGTGCTGGAGCGGCAGAATGTCCGCGACATCACGGATCTGCCGAAGCTCGTTCCCGGCCTGACCATCAATTACGGTTCGCAGCCCGGCAATTTCAGCATCAACATGCGCGGCATCGGCACGCTATCGAACGGCATCGCCGTCGAATCGGACGTAGCGGTCGTGATCGATGATGTGCCGGTCGGTTTCCAGGCCGCCGCCTTCAAGGACTTGATCGACGTCGAGCGGATCGAAGCGCTGAAAGGCCCGCAGAGCACGCTGTTCGGCAAGAGCGCGATCGCCGGCGTGCTCAACATCACCACGCAGGCGCCGACCGACATATGGAGCGGCCATGCCACCGGTCTGGTGACCGGCGATCATGAATGGCGGCTGGGAGGCACCATCTCCGGCCCGATCACCGACACGCTCAAGATGCGCCTGACCGCCTCGCGCAATTCCTATGACGGCAACGTCAAGAATATCACGACCGGAGATCGGTTGAACGGCAGCAAGGGTTTCACGCTCACCGGCAAGCTGCTGTGGCAGCCGACCGATCAGATCGCCGTCACGCTCCAGCCGCGCTTCAATCATACCGACGCAACGTGCTGCGTGAGCCCCATCTCGTCGCTGTCGCCAGGCCTCTTCTATCAGGGCATCGTCCAGCTGCCGGAATCGACCGTCCTTGCTGGCATTCCGGTGAACGACCCGCACAACGTCAAGGTTCGCAACGACCAGCGCTCGGGTGGCGATTCCCGGACCTATGGCGGGACGCTGCGCGCCAGTTACTCGCTGGGCGACGGAGGTGTGCTGCCCGGGGCGACGCTGACCTATATCGGCTCCTTCGATCGGTATCGGATGCACGACTATCAGGACATAGACGGCACCGACGTTCCATTCCTGCTCTATTTCCCGGTTGCGGCGCCTTCGGGCATCAACAGCGGCGCGCGAATTCTGGGCAGCTTCCACGCGCGATCGGTCACGCAGGAGGCGCGGCTGACCTCGCCAGGCGGGCAGCGCCTGCGCTACACGGTCGGGCTCTGGTATGCGCGCAATTCGCTTGATCGCTATCTCGATCGCGGGCCAGTGCTTCAGTTCATCAAGTATCTCGCTACCAGTCATAACGAGAATTATTCACTTTACACCGATCTCGCTTGGGACGCGGCCGATAAACTAACGCTGATCGGCGGTTTCCGCCTCAATCGCCAGAAGATCGACTATACGTTCGACAATTATACAGCCGCCAAGCCTTTCCACCTCAATGGCGCCAATTCGGACAATGCGATCACCGGCAAGGTGGGCGTGCAATATCACCTGACACGCGACAACATGGTCTACGCGACCTTCTCGACCGGCTACAAAGGCCAGGCCTATGACTTGGTAAGCACCTTCAACGCCGCTGAGGCTGCGGCTGGGCCGGTGAAACCGGAAACGGCGAGGAACTATGAGATCGGGTTCAAGAACAGCCTGTTCGATCACAAGCTGGTGCTCAACGCCACACTGTTCTGGACCGAATACAAGGGCTTCCAGACTTCGGTTCAATCGTTCCTGCCGGACGGCACCTATCTCACCTTCCTGAACTCGATCGGAAAGCTCCGCTCGCGCGGTGTCGAGGTCGATATGCTCGCGCGCCCTACCAGCCGCCTGAAGTTCAACGCATCGGGCGCCTATGATGACGCGCAGATCATCGATTTCCCGTTCGGTCCGTGCTTCGGCGGGCAGACGGCAGCGCAGGGCTGTGTTCCCGATCCTCGGGTGACCACTAACCCCAGCAAAATCCAGAATTTGGACGGCAAGCGGCTGAACAACGCGCCGAAGTTCAAGTTCAACGTGGGCGGCGAATATGATTTCCCCCTGGGCAACTCGCCGCTGGGTGGCTTCGTCACCTTCGACTATCGTTGGCAGAGCCGGATCAACTTCTCGCTCAACCAGGACCCGGGGACCATCGAGAAAGCCTATGGCGTGCTTGATGCGTCAGTGGGCGGCATCGCCGGTGACGGGCGTTACAAACTCACTGTCTTTGTGAACAACCTCTTCAATAAACATTATGCGGTGGGACTGGGCAACACGACTTCAGGCTTCAGCGCCCCGGGCGTGGTCGCGGTCGGCAGCAACTGGCAGCCGGCGCGCGACTCGTTCCGCTACGCTGGCGTGCGTCTCGACGTCGGTTTCTAGAGCCCACACCGGATCTCCTTGTTTCGG
>FTCZ01007070.1_pt1 | contig 13280 bp, 13 predicted proteins | sample 1658871 | NCBI WGS metagenome assembly FTCZ01 (sample SAMEA3914864, study PRJEB12502) | metagenome | biome: forest; material: soil | place: USA | collected 2012-03-12 | depth 0.3 m
CACCAATCTCGGCAACACGATCAACAGCATCAGCACCGGCGGCGGCATCAAGTATTTCCACGCCAATTCGACGTTGCCTGATTCCCAGGCGCTCGGGACCGATTCCGTCGCGGTCGGCCCGAATGCCGTGGCCAACAATGCCGGCGACGTGGCGATCGGCCTGAATTCGGTGTCCGGCACCACGACCGCGGTCGGCGGCACGACGATCGGCGGCGTCAACTACACTTTCGCCGGTACTAACCCGGCGGGCGCGTTCTCGGTCGGCTCGGTCGGCGCCGAGCGCCAGATCCAGAACGTCGCGGCCGGGCAGTTGAACAACTCCTCGACCGATGCCGTCAACGGTTCGCAGCTGTTCGCCACCAACCAGCAGGTGACGCAGAACACCACCGACATCGCCGCCAACACCGCGGATATCGCCGCCAACACCACCGACATCACCAATCTCGGCAACGCGATCAGCAACATCGCAGGCGATACATCGACGGCCTATACCGACGCCAATGGCGAAGGCATCCGCTACGTACGCACCAATGACACGACGCTGCCGGTCACCGACGCCTTTGCGCAAGGGGTAGGCTCTTCCGCCGTCGGCTACCAGGCAACCGCGTCCGCCGCCGATTCGCTGGCGCTCGGCCGCGGCACCACAGCCACCATCGACGGCGGCGTGGCGCTCGGCTCCGGCTCGGTCTCGGATCGCGCGGTCGCTCCGGCATCGGGATCGATCCTCTCCGGCACCGGCCTCATTCCCTTCAACACCACCGACGCGACCCTGCTCGGTGCCGTCTCGGTCGGCACCTCCACCTCCTATCGCCAGATCATCAATGTGGCCGACGGCACTGAGGACCAGGACGCCGTCACGCTACGCCAGTTGAAGGGCGCGCTAAGCTCCTTCGCGGTGACGGGAAGCCTTTACTTCCATGCCAATTCGACCGCTTCCGACTCGCTTGCGGTCGGCACCGATTCGGTTGCGATCGGCCCACGCACCACCGTCAACGGCGACAACGGCATCGGCATGGGCAATGGGGCCATCGTCCAGCAGACGGCGCCGGGCGGCATCGCGATCGGTCAGAACGCGACCTCCAACCAGGCCGACAGCATCGCCTTCGGCACCAACTCCACCGCCAACGGCGCTCAGTCCATGGCGCTCGGCGCCGGCGCCACCGCCAGTCAGCCGGGCAGCGTCGCGCTTGGCGCCGGCTCGACGACGGCGGCGGCGGTCGCCACCACCGGCACCACGATCAACGGGGTCGCCTATACCTTCGCCGGAACAAACCCGACCAGCACGGTCAGCGTCGGCAGCGTCGGCAATGAGCGCACCGTCACCAATGTGGCGGCGGGCCAGATCAGCGGCACGTCCACCGACGCCATCAATGGCAGCCAGCTCTTCGCCACCAACCAGGCTGTCGAAAGTCTGCAGAGCGGCGTCGGTGATCTGAACGAGTTCGCCGTCCAGTACGACAAGAACGGTGACGGCAGCAAATCCAACTCGGTGACGCTGACCGGCGGCGACCCGGGCGCGCCCGTGGTCATCCACAATGTCGGCGCCGGCGTCGCCGACACCGATGCGGTCAACGTCCAGCAGCTCAACACCGGGCTGGCGACCACGCTCGACAGCTCCAAGACCTATACCAACCAGGTGGCGACAACCACGCTGCAGCAGGCAAACGCCTATACCGACGCCAAGCTCAGTCAGCTCAACATGGATATGGATGAGGCCAAGAGCGAGGCGCGGCAGGCTGCCGCGATCGGCCTGGCGGCCGCGTCGCTGCGCTATGACGACCGTCCAGGCAAGCTAAGCGTCGCGGCCGGCGGCGGCTATTGGCGGGGCGAGGGGGCTGTTGCGTTCGGCGCCGGCTACACCAGCGAGGACGGTCGCGCCCGGGCAAACCTCTCCGGCACGACCGCGGGCGGGCATTGGGGTGTCGGCGCGGGCGTCAGCTTCACGTTGAACTGAACCTGGATATGGCGAGGCAAGCGATCCCTGCTGTCGCAATGTGCGTGGCTGGCCTGCTCCTGCCCGACGCGCCTGCGGTTGGACAGGAGGCGGTTCCGTCCGCGTATCGGATAAAACCGTCCGAGGTCGCGGTGCCTGCGGGCGTAAAGCTTGGCGACTATCAACGCACTACGCGCCCGTTCGAGAACTGGACGCTGATCTGCGACGAGAACCTGCAGGCCAGGAAGAAGGTATGCAACATCAGCCAGTCCTTCGTCGACCAGGGCCAGGCGATGGTCTTCAGCTGGTCGCTCGCCGCCGACGAGAAGGGCAAGCCTTTCATGATATTGCGGACCCCCAGCCAGGCCGGCACCGGCAGCAAGCTTTCGCTGGGTTTCGCAGGCCGCAAGGAGCCGATGGGCGTCCAGTTGCAGGGCTGCGACGCTTCGGTTTGTGTCGGCTACGTACCGGTGGGTCCGCTCCTGCGCGAGCAGATCGGCAAGGAGACCACCGTCCATGTTTCCTATTCCCTGCCGTCGGGGGCGACCGTCAGCCTCGATGCGCCCTTCAAGGGGCTGAAGACCGCCCTGTCGACGATCAAGTAGAAGACTGGGCAAGTAGAAGACTGGGCAATTAGAAAGACCGGCCGATGACCCGCCAATCCATCGAGGAGAGAATTCTGACCCGTCCCCAACCCGTTCCGTTGCAGCCGCTGTCGGCGAACGCGCCGCCGGTGCGATCGCCGGCCTGGCGACTGATCCGAAACACAGCGTTGCTTGGCGCCTTCGCTGTGCTGGTCGCGGCAGCGGTCATAGCCTCGTTTCGCTTCTTTCCGGCGCTGGGCAGCATCGTCGCGGACACGACCTCGGCGCAATCGCAAGTTCCCGCTGAGACCAAGCCGGCGGAAAGCAAACCCGTGACCGCGGATGCCTCTGCCGGCAAGACGCCGTTTCAGACGCATGCGAACCAGGCCGGTGTCCATACCTGCGCCAACCTCTTTGCGGCCCTCGGGCAGGCGCTGACCGCCGGATCGACCTATGCGATCCAGACGCAGTGGGACAGCACCTCGCCAGACACCCACGCCGTGCAGGCGGTCGCCGGGATGAGCTACAACCTGCCGAATTACAAGACGCAGGCCGCCGGCGTCGTCATTGCTTCGCCGGTCGGACAGACCTGCGAGGGCAGCCTCGTGCGCGTGGCGCCTTTCCAGAAGTCCTGCCAGGATGTCGAGCAGACCCTGCCGAAAGGCAGCGTTGCGGCGGACAATCTGTCCAACACGATGCTTTTCAACCTGGCCGACAATGGCGGTCAGGCCCTGCTGGTCCCGACCGGAAACACCTGCATCGTCGTCTCGGTCGCCCGCATGGGCGGATAGCGGCCGTCATTGCCACGAGTTCACGAATAGCTGGAGCATGAATATGCTGTTCAATCGCCGCCTCTCGTTCCTCCCGCTTGCCGCCCTGGCCGGACTGACGATTGCGGGCCACGCCGCGGACCTGGTGGCGCCGCCACCAGCCCAGACAGGCGAGGAAAAGGGCATCTGGGGCGCCATCGCCTACTCGCCGGACGATGGCCGTCACGGCTTCTTCTGGGGCGCGGACAAGCGGCAGGAAGCGGAGGACATCGCGCTCAAGCATTGCCAGAACGCCGATGGCCAGGGTTGCCGGGTGGTCGAGGTGTTCCGCAACCACCGCCATTGGGACGATGATGACGGCACCGGCTTCCCCTACGAGCACTGCGCGGCGCTCTCGGTCGGCAAGAGCCGTGGCGCGGCAACCCCGTTCTGGGGCGCGGCGTCGGCCACGACCCGCCATGAAGCCGAAGACAAGGCCACCGCGCAATGCGGCGGCGAGGAGAGGGCATGCAAGATCCGCGAATGGGTCTGCACCTGAGAGCCGGCAGCTCCTTCGGTCGGAAAGCAGCAGCCCGCCCGCTGCCTCGCCCGACAAGATCGTCGGATTAGAAAATCGCGTCGCCGATGCGCTTCACCGGTCCGAGCAGGATCGAGCCCGTCGGCACGCCGTTGTCGATCGGGATGGCCTTGCGCTCCGGCATGTCGGCTTCCGGAGCCCCGACATTGGCCGTCACGATGACCGGCGACTTGGTCGGCACGCGGTCGTAAAGGTCGATGATGTCCTGGTTGATCAGGCGCACGCAGCCCGACGACACCGACTTGCCGATCGACCACCATTCAGGCGAGCCGTGCAGGCGGTAGAGCGTGTCCTGGTTGCCCTGGAACAGATAGAGCGCACGCGCCCCGAGCGGGTTCTTCAGGCCGCCCGGCATGCCGCCGTTCTTGGCGCTGTATTGCGTCAGTTCCGGCTGGCGCGCGACCATTTCGTCCGGCGGGGTCCATTTCGGCCATTTCTGCTTCCACTGCACGACCGCGTCGCCCGACCATTCGAAGCCGGCGCGGCCGAGGCCGACGCCGTAGCGGATCGCCTGGCCGCCTTCGCGCACCAGATAGAGGAAGTGGTTGGTGGTATCGACGACGATGGTGCCGGGACGCTGTCCGGTCGGGTCGGGCACGATCTGGCGCAGGAATTGGTGATCGATCTTCTTTACCGGGATGGGCGGCAGGTCGAAGCCATTGTCCGACATTGCGCCATACATCGTCTCATAGTCGCCGAGCGGCGGCTCGACATAGGCCTGAGGCGGTGGCGTCTGCACGGGTGCGGGGGCTTGATCGCTGGTGGTGGTGCAAGCGGAAACCGCGACCGACGCAGCGCCAAGGGCTGTGAAATTGAGGAAGCCGCGGCGGCTGATGCGAAAGGAAGCGTCTGACATGGTTGCCTTTTCTAGATCGGAACGACGGTTTCGTCGAATTACCGTTCCGATCTAACCTGTTTGTTGGAGCATGATCTTCTCCGAAAACCGGTCCCACTTTCCGGGATTATGCTCTAGGACTCAATTTGCAAGAAAGCATGAATGCGCAAGCACGTTGCCGACGGCATCCATAACAGTCGGCGGCGATAGGCGGTTCCAATTCTGGCCTGAGGGTGGACAGAAAAAGGCGAAGCTGTGACCGCGCCACAGCTGTTGCGCCGCAGCAACAGAGGTTCAGTTATCCCGTCAGCAGGCCCTCGAGCGACGGCAGGATCAGCCCCGGCGGGAAATCCCTGTATTCGTCGGGCTGGTTGGTGCGGTTGATCCACACGGTTCGGAAGCCGAACTTCGTCGCGCCCGCGATATCCCAGCGGTTGGACGACTGGAACGATACCGCGCCCGGATAGAGCCGCCAGCCGGTGACGACCATGTCGTAGACCGAAGGGTCGGTCTTGAAGCGCTTGACCTGGTCGACCGAAAACACATCGTCGAGGATCTGGTCGAGCGCCGCGGACTTGACCGCGGCATTGAGCATTTCCGGCGAGCCGTTGGACAGGATCGCTGTTTTTGCGCCCGATGCTTTGAGCGCCTTCAGCACGGCCGGCACCTCCGGGTAGCAGTCGAGCCGCCAATAGGCTTCGAGCAGCTTGGTGCGGAGCGACGGGTCGGCCGAAGGCACCTTGCGCAGCGCGAAATCCAGCGCCTGTTCGGTCAACTGCCAGAAGTCGGCATATGCGCCACCCATGAGCGTCCTGACCCAGGAATATTCGAGCTGCTTGGCGCGCCAGATCTCCGACAGCAATTGCCCGTCCGGCCCGATTTCGCCGGCATGGCGGCGCACGGCGGCATGCACGTCGAACAACGTGCCATAGGCGTCGAAGACATAAGCCGCATGGTGCATGAAAAGAGTTTTGCGGCGAGGAGGGGCGTCGCGCAAGCGCTGATTGCAGGTCAATGCATGTCGCCCAAAAGTGTGCCGCGGTTTTGGGAAACCGACATGCATCAAACAAAGACTTACAGGGCGTTGCCCGATCCGTTTTCGGGCTGCGCGCCGCAAGTGCCTCTGGCCTCAACGAATTCCGCCCATGTCGGTTGACGCCAAGCGCCAAAGCATCGTCCTATGCCGGCCGGCAATCACCCACGGGAAGATGAACGATGACATTGGCGACAGCGGCGCAAACCGCGACCTGGACCTATGTGGACGGCGACTGGTATGAGGGCAATGTCGCCATACTCGGACCACGCAGCCATGCCATGTGGCTCGGCACCAGCGTCTTCGACGGCGGCCGCTGGTTCGAGGGCGTGGCGCCGGACCTCGACCTGCATGCCGCCCGCGTCAACGCTTCGGCCGTCGCGCTTGGCCTGAAGCCCTTGATGACGACCGAAGAGATCGTCGGGCTGACCTGGGACGGCCTGAAGAAGTTCGACGGCAAGACCGCCGTCTACATAAGGCCGATGTATTGGGCCGAGCATGGCGGCTATATGGGCGTGCCGGCCGATCCCACCTCGACCCGCTTCTGCCTCTGCCTCTACGAATCGCCGATGATCCCGCCATCCGGCTTCTCGATCGGCGTCTCGCCGTTCCGGCGGCCGACCATCGAGACAATGCGGACCAATGCCAAGGCCGGCTGCCTCTATCCCAACAACGGCCGCGCCATTCTCGAGGCCAAGAGCCGCGGCTACGACAACGCGCTGGTGCTCGACATGCTGGGCAATGTCGCCGAGACCGGAACATCGAATATCTTCCTGGTCAAGGACGGCCACGTCATGACGCCGGCCGCCAACGGCACGTTCCTGTCCGGCATCACTCGCGCTCGCACGATCAACCTGCTTGGCGACTATGGTTTCAAGACCACCGAGAAGGCCCTGTCGATCCGCGATTTCCTGGATGCCGACGAGATATTCTCGACCGGCAATCATTCCAAGGTCGTGCCGGTCACGCGCATCGAAAGCCGCGACCTGCAGCCTGGACCGGTGGCCAAGAAGGCGCGCGAGCTCTACTGGGACTGGGCACATTCGACTTCCGCCGCCTGAGCGGCTGGAACGGTCCACCGTTTTACGGAAACGGCGAACCGCTCCGCCACTTTATTTTCTACGCAATTCCGGCCGGAAAAACCGTTTCACACTTTTCCTGGAATTGCTCTAAAAAGACCGTCGGCGCTTCATTCCGGAGTTGCCCCAGCCCATTCCAGACCTATCTTAGTCCGGTAGTTCACCCGGATTTTTTCCTCGAGGGAGTACCATCCATGGCTTTTGAGTTGCCCGCTTTGCCTTACGACTACGAGGCGCTTCAGCCTTACATGTCGAAGGAGACGCTGGAGTATCACCACGATAAGCACCACAAGGCCTATGTCGACAACGGCAACAAGCTCGCCGCCGAGGCTGGAATGGGCGACCTGTCGGTCGAAGAGGTCGTGAAGCAGTCCTTCGGCAAGAATGCCGGGCTCTTCAACAACGCCGCCCAGCACTACAACCACATCCATTTCTGGAAGTGGATGAAGAAGGGCGGCGGCGGCAACAAGCTGCCGGGCGCGCTGCAGAAGGCCGTCGACAGCGATCTCGGCGGCTATGACAAGTTCAAGGCGGATTTCATCGCCGCCGGCACCACCCAGTTCGGCTCCGGCTGGGCCTGGGTCTCGGTCAAGGACGGCAAGCTCGCGATCTCCAAGACGCCGAACGGCGAGAACCCGCTGGTGCATGGCGGCTCGCCAATCCTCGGCGTCGACGTCTGGGAGCACTCCTATTACATCGACTACCGCAACGCGCGGCCGAAATACCTTGAAGCCTTCGTCGACAGTCTCATCAACTGGGACCACGTCCTGGAGATGTACGAGAAGGTGAAAGCCTGATCGATTTCCTGAAAAGCCCCGGCATGCCGGGGCTTTTCTTTTGCCAGCCAGGAGATCGACTCCGATCGGGAAATTCGTGCGGCACGGAGGAATATTTCCACGGCCGCCTCCGTTAACGTGTAGTCGCGAACTCTCTTCATCCACGGAGCCAATTGAATGAGAAAGCTTGTCATCGCCATCTCCATGCTCGCCTTTGCCGGCACGGCCGCCTATGCCGATCCGATCAAGGATCGCCAGGACCTGATGAAGGAGCGCGGCAAGCTTGCCGGGCAGATTTCTAAAATGGTCAAGGGAGAGACGCCTTTCGATGGCGCCGCCGCGTTGGACGCGCTGAAGGCGATGCAGGCCAATGCCGAAAAGTTCGATGTCGACACGCTGTTCCCGGCCGGCTCCGACACAGGAAAGACGACCGCCGCGCCGAAGATCTGGGAAGACATGGCCGGCTTCAAGGCGGCCGGGGACAAGTTCCTGGCCGATACCAAGGCGGCGGTCGCGGCGACGCCGGCCGATGCCGATGCGCTGAAGGCGCAGCTCAACACGCTTGGCGGCGATTGCGGCACCTGCCACGAGACCTACCGGATCAAGAAAAGCTGATCGGCCGCCATGGCCTGGCTGAAAAGGCTTGTCGGCGCCGTCATCGTGCTTGGCGGCGCCGGAGCTGTTGCCGGCTGGGTTGTTTCGGCGCCGGTCAGACTCGATGCGGCGACCGTAGCCCAACTCGGTCCCGGCGATCCGGCCAGGGGCAAGCGCATCTTCTATGCCGGCGGCTGCACCTCATGCCATGCCAGGCCGGGCGCGCAAGGCGGCGCCCGTCTCGAACTTGTCGGCGGGCTGGAGCTTAAAACGCCGTTCGGCACCTTCGTGCCGCCCAACATCTCGCAGGATCAGAAGGACGGCATCGGCGCCTGGAGCGAGGAGGATTTCGCCAACGCCATGCTGAAGGGCGTTTCGCCCTCGGGCGAGCATTTCTATCCAGCCTTTCCTTATGCGTCTTACGCCCGCATGAAGCCGGCCGACATCGCCGACCTTTATGCCTTCCTCAAGACGCTGCCGGCGGTCGCCGGCAAGGCGCCCGATCACAAGCTTTCCTTCCCCTTCAACATCCGCCGCGGCATCGGTCTGTGGAAGCTTCTCTATCTCAGCCCCGAGCCGGTGATCGCGTTGCCGAGCGGTACGCCGGACAACGTCCTGGCCGGGCGCTATCTGGTCGAAGGTCCGGGACATTGCGGTGAATGCCACACGCCGCGCGACTTTGCCGGCGGCGTCAAGAAGGCCGAGTGGCTGGCCGGCGCCATCGCGGCGGAAGGCTCGGGCGTGGTGCCCAACATCACCCCGCAGGGCGGCATCAAGGACTGGTCGGAGGCCGACATCGCGAACTATCTCGAAACCGGCTTCACGCCCGAATTCGATTCCGTCGGCGGCGCCATGGTCGAGGTCCAGCGCAACATGGCGCAACTGACCGCCGACGACCGCGCCGCGATCGCCGCCTACCTCAAGGCGGTCCCGCCGCACCCGAACGGCTATCCGGCGCGCAAGCCGGCGAGTTGAAGCGATTGGCTTAAACTGCGTCGAACAGCCTTACAGGTGCCGGTCGCCGAGGAAATCGAAGCCGTCTTCGAAGAAGTGGTTGTAGTTGCAGGTCAGTTCCTCGCCGGCGGCGATGTCGCGCAGCGCGTAGGTTTCTTCCGGAGAGGAGACATCGCAGTTCGGGTCGTCGTCATGGTTCATGTAGCGCGCGTCGTCGGCCTCGAAGACGATGAAGCTCGGATCGCGGCGGTCCGGATAGGAATAGCGGTCGAGATAGGATTTCACCGGACCGGTCTGGCTTTCATAGGTGTCGACGGGAATGCGCCGGTCGAACCGCGCGTCGAGCTTCCAGACCAGCGTGCCCTTGGCGATGCGGTTCTTGGCGAAGACGCCGATGCCCTGGATGGCGGATTTGTCGAGATAGGTGTCGACGAGCAGCATGACGATCCTTGCGAATGGATGGATTGCCGCGGTCGGCGGCGCACAAAAAATGGTGCCCAAAAAAGGACGGCGCATTGCGTAGCGTGCGCCCTCGGCAATTGCGAGTGGAAAATCAGGCCTTACCGGTCACTTTCAAGGCATAGGCATAAATATAAGCGATCTCCTCCAGCCGCGAGAAACGGCCGGATGCGCCGGCATGGCCGGAGTCCATGTTGATCTTGAACAGCACCGGCTCGCTGCCCGCCTTGCGCTCGCGCAGCTTCGCCACCCATTTCGCCGGTTCCCAATAGGTGACGCGCGGGTCGGTCAGGCCGGCGAGCGCCAGGATCGGCGGGTAGTCGAGCGCCGCGACATTGTCGTAGGGCGAATAGGCGGCGATGGTGTTGTAGTCGTCGGCCGAGGCGATCGGGTTGCCCCATTCCGGCCATTCCGGCGGCGTCAGCGGCAGGCTGGCGTCGAGCATGGTGGTTAAAACGTCGACGAACGGCACCTCGGCGACGATGCCTCCGAAATCCGTCGGCGCCATGTTGGCGATCGCCCCCATCAGCATGCCGCCGGCCGAACCGCCTTGCGCGACGATGCGGTCGTGTTGCGTGTAACGCTCGGCCACGAGATGCCGGCCGCAGGCGATGAAGTCGGTGAAGGTGTTCATCTTATGCGCGCGCTTGCCGTCGTCATACCAGCCATAGCCCTTGTCCTTGCCGCCGCGCACATGTGCGATGGCGAAGACGAAGCCGCGGTCGACCAGCGAGAACCAGTTGGTGTTGAACGCGGCCGGCACGGCGATGCCGTAGGAGCCATAGCCGTAGAGCAGGCAGGGCGCGGAGCCGTCCAGCGGCGTGTCGCGGTGGTGCAGAAGCGAGATCGGCACCAGTTCGCCATCGGACGCCGGCGCCATCAGCCGGCGGGTGACGTAGTGCTCCGGATCGTGGCCGGACGGCACTTCCTGCGTCTTCAGGAGCAGGCGTTCGCGCGTGCGCATATTGTAGTCGAAGATCTGCGCCGGCGTCGTCATCGACGAATAGGTGAAGCGTATGATCTCGGTGTCGTATTCATAGGAGCCGGAGAGGCCGAGCGAAAAGGCCTCCTCGTCGAAGGAGATGAAATGCTCCTCGCCGCTGGCACGCTCGCGCACGACGATGCGTGGCAGGCCCTCCTTACGCTCAAGCCTGACCATGTGGTGCTTGAAGCCGAGCACCGACAGGATCAGCCGTCCCGGCTCATGCGCCACCAGTTCCTGCCAGTTGGCGCGCACCGGATTTGCGACCGGCGCCGTCATGATCTTGAAGTCCTTGGCGCCGTCGGCGTTGGTCAGGATGAAGAAGACGTCGCCGCCTTCCTCGAGGTCGTATTGCAGGCCGGTCTCGCGCACCGCAACCAGCCTCGGCTCCGCGGTTGGATCGTTGGCCGGCAGCAGCCGGTACTCGGACGTCTCATGGTCGTTGATGCCGATCATGATCCAGTCATTGGCGCGCGTGCCGCCGACATCCATGAAGAAGCCCGGATCGGTTTCCTCATAGATCAGCCGGTCGTTTTCATGCTTGTCGCCGAGCGCGTGGAAGAACACTTTCGACGGGCGGTGGTTGTCGTCGAGCCTTGTGTAGAAGAAGCCGTCGTCGCCGGCGTTCCACACGCCGCCGCCACCGGTATCCGGAATTCGGTCGGCAAGCTCCTTGCCGCTCGCAACATCGCGCACCCGCAGCGTGAAGAACTCCGAGCCTTTGTCGTCGAAGGCCCACAGCAGCTTCCTGTGGTCGGCCGAATGGTCGACGCCGCCGAGTCGGAAATAGGCCTTGCCTTCGGCTTCCGCGTCGCCGTCGAGCAGGATCTCCTCGGCGCCACCGTCGCGCGGGGTGCGGAAATAGCGCGGCTGCTCGCCGCCCTGGCGGAAGGACGAGCCGTAAGCGTAAGGACCGTCCTTCATCGGCACGGTCGAATCGTCTTCCTTGATGCGGCCCTTCATTTCGGCAAACAGCTTGCCGCGCAGCTCCTTCGTATCGGCCATCAATGTTGCCTGATAAGCATTCTCGGCTTCGAGATGGGCGCGGATCCGACTCTCGAGGAGGGACGGATCCCTGAATACCGCCTGCCAGTTGTCGGCCCGCATCCAGGCATAATTGTCCGTGCGGGTGACGCCGTGATGCGTATCGGAGACCGGGTATTTCTCAGGCTGCGGCGGGGTAGCGGTCGGGAAAACGGAAGCTCTGGTCATTACGGCTCGCATTTAGTTTGCTTGAATGGCAGGTGAACACACCGCTCGGCGATGGTTCAAGGGGCGGGGTTTAAACGGGCCTGCGAAGGTGAGTTGAAGGGGGAAAGATGAAATCCTGTGTTCGCGCAACGGTTGTTTTCTTCTCGTTGGCGCTGGCTTTTGCAGGCCAGTCTCATGCAACCGTCTTCGCCGCTTGGCAAGTGGCTGGCGTGCCGTTTGGCGACACGTTGAACGCCCGCAAATATCCATCGAATGCGTCCCAGAAGCAGGCCGCCTATCCGAACGGCGCCCTCCTGCAGATGACCGGACGCTGCACCGGCGGGGTAAACCTGCTCAATATCGCCAGCCAGCCGAAGTGGAAGCAGCGCCAGGCGATCCGCCATCGCTGGTGCGAAATCTGGCACGACCCGGCCCGGGATGGTCATTTTGTGACGGGCTGGGTCTACGGCAAATATATCGCGCCATACTGAGCGGGCCGCTGCGTCTGACCATTCGCCCAGCCCAACACGCCGCAGGATTCGCCGTGCCGGCGCAATGGGCGCCCAAGCATTGACCAAGCATTGAATGCAGCGTGCAGTTGCGATCGGATGTCTAACACTCGGCTTACGCAACGTCACGGCACGCCGCTTCCGTCAGAAAAATCTCGCGAAGTTACACAACGCACGAATTTTTGAAGCTGAATCGGCAATATTTGATGAATATCGGTGAAAGTAAATCAATAGGTGAATTGACTTACTTGCAACTCAGCGCCATGAAGATAACCGACGCGAATCGCAGGGCCTTTCCTGAATGAAATTCGCGCAATGCCCGATCTTTCAAAACGGGCGCAGTTTTAGAAACAACTCTCGTTGGGGCCTAAGCACTATGGAAATCGTCGAAACACCTTCGAAAAACGGTGATGCACTGATCGAGCTGACCGCCGATGTCGTCGCCGCCTATGTCAGCAACAACCCTGTGCCGGTCGGGGAACTGCCGAACCTGATTGCCGATGTCCATGCCGCGCTCGGCCGCGTCGGCGGCACGGCGGAACAGCCTTCGGCCGAGAAGCAGAAGCCGGCCGTCAACCCGAAGCGTTCCGTGCATGACGACTACATCGTCTGTCTCGAGGACGGCAAGAAGTTCAAGTCGCTGAAGCGTCACCTGATGACCCATTACAACCTCACGCCGGAAGAATACCGCGAGAAATGGGGTCTGGACGCCAACTACCCGATGGTCGCCCCCAATTATGCCGCTGCCCGTTCGCAGCTGGCCAAGAAGATGGGTCTCGGCCGCAAGCGCAAGGGCCGCTGACAGGTCAACGGCAGGGCCGCTGACAGGTCAACAGCAAGGCCGTTGACAGGCCATTCATCAAGCATTCGACGGCGCCTTCGGGCGCCGTTTTGCTTTCAGGATGGTGCGCGTTGTCCGGCCTGGATCAGGCGGTCTGCTTCAGCGCCGCCTCGGCATCGCGCTTGATGCGCTTGACCATCGAGCGCAGGCCGTTGGCGCGCTG
>FTCZ01001820.1_pt1 | contig 13275 bp, 12 predicted proteins | sample 1658871 | NCBI WGS metagenome assembly FTCZ01 (sample SAMEA3914864, study PRJEB12502) | metagenome | biome: forest; material: soil | place: USA | collected 2012-03-12 | depth 0.3 m
CGGACCTGGTCGCCTTCGATATCGGCGACGAGGCCGAGGCTGATATAGTGGTGGTGGCCTTCGTGGCCGCCTTCGCCCGAATCCTTCTTGGTCAGCTTGATGCGGTCGCCGTCGACGTGGTCGACCGTGCCGACGTGGACGCCGTCGGCGCCGATGACTTCGGCATGTTCCTTGATCTGTGTGGCATCTACCATGTGAAATCTCCTTGAGGTCCCCCGCTGCGCAACCGTGCCGTTTCAAGGCATAAGGGAACAATGCTCAAGGCGCCTCTACACGGCATCGTCAGAGAGATGTCAGTCGCTGTGAGCGATGCCTTCGGCCGTGATCGCGAGCCACGGATGCCTGCGCTTTTCGTAGACCGAAAAGGCGGGCGTCGCGAAGTATGGCGCGTCGAACAGCCCCATGGGAACGGCGACGACATCCGGGGTATCCGCCATGTAGTACGAGGTGCCGGTGCCGCACTCCGGACAGAACTGCTGATGGACGCGGTTGCCGCTGTCGGCCGTGCGCACATAGTCCTTCGTCGTCCCGGTCATACGGACGCGATCGCGCGGAAAGCGGACCTGGGCGGCAAAGGCGCTGCCGCTCCTGCGCTGGCACGCCAGGCAGTGGCAGACCGATACGCGGACGGGGTCGCCTTGGCAGGTGATGGTGACCTGTCCGCACTGGCATTGGGCGGTGTGGGGCATGCGGGGCTCCTTTTGTGGCGGTGCTCACGATAAGGTGGTTTGTCCGCGGGCCCAAGATGCCTGTTGATGCTGTCAGGTTTGGGTTGGTACGGGCCTAAACATCCGGGCCAAAGCATACTTCCCTTCTCCCCTGAAACAGGGGAGAAGGTGGCCCGCAGGGCCGGATGAGGGGTAGATCGGTAGAGACCGCACACGTATCTGCCGACAATTTACCCCTCACCTCGGCGCTTCGCGCCTTTCCTCTCCCCTCAGGCGGGGAGAGGAGGAATTAAGTAGTTCTCCGAGCTCGACAAAGGCGTTGTGCCATGACCGACAAGCCGATCAAGATTCCGGGGCCGGACCATCCGATCACCATAACGCCCGAGCCGTCGCGCGTCGTCGTCACCGTCGCGGGGCAGGTCGTCGCCGACACGAAGCGCGCACTGAGCCTCAAGGAATCGTCCTATCCGCCGGTCCTCTATATCCCCCGCGAAGACGCCGATATGAGCCGGCTTGAGCCCAGCCAGCATACGACCTATTGTCCCTATAAGGGCGACTGTGCCTATTTCAGTATTCCCGCGGGCGGCGAGCGTTCGCGCGACGCCGTGTGGAGTTACGAGCATCCGTACGACAGCGTCGCCGCCATCGCCGGGCACCTGGCGTTTTATCCCGACCGCGTAACGATCGAGCGGTCGCCAGCGTAAACACCTCAATCTCAAGCGTTTGTGTTCGAAGCCGGGACCACGAAAGGTCAGCCCATGACACCCTGTATGCTGCGCAAAAGCGTTCCCGTTTCTCCCGTCGAGCGCTACGCGCACGTGCGCGACTGGACACTCCATCTGGTCAAGAATCTGTCGGCCGAGGACACGGTCGTCCAGTCCATGCCCGACGCCAGCCCGATCAAATGGCACCTGGGGCATACGACCTGGTTTTTCGAGACCTTCATGCTGAAGGACCTGCCGGGCTATCAGCCCTTCGATCCGACCTTCGCCTTCCTGTTCAACTCGTACTATGAGGCGCTTGGCGCCCGCCAGCCGCGCGCCGAGCGCGGTCTGCTGACGCGGCCGTCGCTCGACAGCGTTCTCGCCTATCGCCGCCACGTCGACCACCATATGGCGCTGCTGCTGGCCGAGGGCGGCAACGATCTGCTCGAGCCGGGCCTCCTTGAGCTAGGCCTGGCGCACGAGGAACAGCACCAGGAACTGATGATGATGGACGGGCTGCACCTGTTCAGCCGCTCCCCGCTCAACCCCGCCTTCGATCCGGACTGGTGGGCCGACGCCCATGGCCGCAAGGGCTATTTCCAGCTGCGGCCGGGCGGGCTGGTCGAGATCGGCCATTCCGGCGACGGCTTCGCCTTCGACAATGAGGGGCCGCGCCACAAGGTCTGGCTGCAGCCGTTCGAGATCAGCGACCGGCTGGTGCGCAACGCCGAATGGATCGATTTCATCAATGACGGCGGTTATCGCCGCCCGGAACTGTGGTTGTCGGACGGCTGGGCCGCCGTGCAGGCCCAGGGCTGGCAAGCGCCGTTCTACTGGGAAATGCGCGATACCTGGCATGAGATGACGCTCGGCGGCCTGCGCCCCGTCGCGCCCGAGGCCCCCGTCACCCACGTCAACTTCTACGAGGCCGACGCCTTCGCGCGCTGGGCCAATGCAAGGCTGCCGACCGAGGCCGAATGGGAGCTGGCGGCCGGCGACAACGTGCTCGATCAGGCGTGGGATATCGGCTGGCAGTGGACGGCCAGCGCCTACCTGCCCTATCCCGGTTTCAAGCCGGGTCAAGGTGCGGTCGGCGAATACAATGGCAAGTTCATGAGCGGCCAGATGGTGTTGCGCGGCGGCAGCGCCTTTACTCCGGAAGGCCATTCGCGCCTCAGCTACCGCAACTTCTTCCAGCCCGACAAGCGATGGGTGCGCACGGCCGTGCGGCTGGCGCGCGACGTCGACGTCCGGGGGCGCGAAGACCGCGACGGCTGGGACGCGGGCTTCGTCGCCGACGTGGTCACGGGCCTGTCGGCGCGGCAAAAGGCCCTGCCGCCGAAATACTTCTACGACGCCACGGGCTCGGATCTGTTCGAGGCGATCTGCCGCACGCCGGAATATTATCCGACGCGCACCGAGACCGCGCTTCTGCGCGACATCTCGGCCGAGCTGGTAGCCGGTATCCCGGACGACGCCGTCCTGGTCGAGTTCGGCAGCGGCGCCAGCGACAAGACGCAGATCCTGCTGGAAACGGCGCCCCAGGTCACGTCTTACGTGCCCATCGACATCAGCGAGGATGCGCTGAGGCTGGCCACCGTCAAGCTTTCGCGTGCCTATCCACAGCTGGCGGTGACGCCGGTCGTGGGGGATTTTACCGCGTCGGTCGAGCTGCCGTCGGCTTTGCGCAACCGGCCGCTGGTCGGCTTCTTCCCAGGCTCGACGATCGGCAATTTCACGCCGCCCGAGGCACGGGCATTATTGCGCGCCATCCGGGGCTGGCTGGGTCAGGGCGCGCGGCTGATCATCGGCGCCGACGTGGTCAAGGACGAAGAAACGCTTCTGCGCGCCTATGACGACGCCGGGGGCGTGACGGCCGAGTTCAACAAGAACCTTCTGCGGCGGATCAACCGCGAGCTCAGCGGCAATTTCGACCTGTCGGCCTTCGATCACCTGGCGGTGTGGAACGCGGAGCTGGCGCGGATCGAGATGCACCTGGTCAGCCGCCACGACCAGATCGTCAGCGCGGCGGGGCATTCCTTCGCCTTCAAGGCGGGAGAGCGGCTGCATACGGAGAATTCGCACAAGTTCACGGAAGGCTCGTTCGCGGAACTGGCCGAAGATGCGGGCTGGACGGTCGAGGCCAGCTGGATCAGTCCGGAACCGAAGTTCGGGGTGTTTGTTCTGGGGTAGAAGGAAAGACGTCTCGGCCCTCCCCATTTATGGGGTGAACGAGGCGAAAGTATAGCTTTCGCCCGCGAAGCGGTGGGCGGGGCTCTTTCCGGAATTTCCGTCTGCAAGGCGGCCAACCGTTAGCGAAAAGGACGCTTCGAGCGGCAGACATTGTGCTCATTGAAGGTAAGCAAGGGAGGGCGAAGCGGTTCTTTAATTTGTCAGCCTTGGCCGCGATGGGAATAAGCATCTATAGTCGGCAGTAAATAACCCCGGGGGCCTTATGTCCGAAGCCGTGTTCCGCAAAAGCGTGCCCCTGGCGTCGATCGTCATCGCGGGCCTGTCGACCGTCGTCGAATGGTATGACTTCACCCTCTACTTCTACGTCGCCACCATCCTGTCGCGCGTCTTTTTCGGCGGCGGCGAGGCCTCGCTCGGCACCACCCTGTTCGGCTTCGCCATCGCCTATCTGATGCGGCCGCTGGGCGCCTTCGTCTTCGGCCACGTCGGGGACCGCTTCGGGCGGCGTCACACGCTTCTGCTGTCGATGGCGATCATGACGGCAGCCATGCTGGCGACGGCGGCCCTGCCCACAACCGCCCAGGCCGGCCCCGTCGCCGGCTGGCTGCTCTTGCTGCTGAGATGCGTCATGGGCTTTGCCGTCGGCGGCGAATATACCGGCGTCGTCGCCTACCTGCTCGAAGGCGCACCCGAAGGCCGGCGCGGTCTCGTGGCGTCGCTGGCCGCTGCCGCCAGCGAGATCGGCGCGCTTCTGGCCGTCGGCGTGGCAGCCGTGACCGTCCATCTGATAAGCGGTCCCGATCTCGACGCCTGGGGCTGGCGCATTCCCTTCTTCGTCGGCGCGGCCCTGGCCCTCGTCGTCTTTGTGGCGCGCTCGAACATGCACGAGTCGCCCGACTTCGAGCGCCAGCGCGAAACGGGCAGCCTGCCCGCCAATCCGCTGTGGCACACGCTGAAACACCATTTTCGCGGGGTGCTGCGCGGCTTCGCCATCTCGGCGCTCGGCTCGATCACCTATTATGTCGGCATCGGTTACGTGCCGGCCTTTATCGCCTCCGCCGGCGCCCTGCCGGAAAGCGAGGCCCTGTGGCTGTCGACGATCGCCGCCGTCGTGGTGATCGCCGTCACGCCGTTCGTCGGCGCCCTGTCCGACCGCCTGGGGCGCAAGCCCGTGCTGATAAGCTTAAGTCTCTGCAGCGCCGTCCTGCCGGTCGCCATGTTCAGCCTGATGTCCAGCGGTTCGCCGGTGCGCGCGCTTCTGGGCGCCGTGACCCTGGCGGCGGTGGCCGGCGGCATCAGCGCGGTCGGCGCCGTCACCACCGCCGAACAATTCCCGGGCGAAGGGCGCCTGAGCGGGCTGGCCTTGGGCGCCACCGTGGCGACCGCCGTCTTCGGCGGCTTTACGCCCTGGGTGGCGCAGGTGCTGATCGGCAAGACCCATCTCGCCATCGTGCCGGGCATCATGATCGCTGTCGTCGCGGTCGTCGTCCTGCCGGTGCTGATCACCCTGCCGGAAACGGCCACACGACGCCGATAATCACGCCTCCGCCAGGAACGGCTCCATCGGCTTCATCGCCAGGACGCGGCTCTTGATAAAGCCGAGCGCGTGCTGGAAGCGCTGGATGACCTCGGCGTCGGGCGTCTGGTCGGCCACCGGGTCGTAGTCGTGCGGGATCAGGCCGTGGCCCAGCAACATCGTCCGCCAGTCGTAGTCGAGGAAGGTTTCGTCGTCGTATTCGACCAGGTGGCCGCGCGCCTGGAACAGCTCGATCTTGTAGGCCAGGGCGTCGGGCACGCGCATGTCGCGGCACCGGTCCCATAGGGGCTCGCCCACACGCCGGTTCAGCTTGTAATGGCAGATCTGGTAGTCGCGGATACGCTCGTAGGCGGCGGCGACGTTGAGATTATATTCCTTGCGCTCCAGCGCCATATGGCCGTCGAGCGGCAGCAGCGACGTCAGGTGCGACAGCCCCGTCACGATGGTCTGGATGCCGATGCTGTCGATGGGATCGAACACCGCCGCGGCTGCGCCGATGCCGATGCAGTTGCCGGACCACGGGGCTTCGCGCCGCCCGGCGGAAAACGGCGTGATGACGGCGTCGGTGGCGACGCGCATCGACGTCACCTGGGTCGCGGCCTGGAGCGCCTGTGCGTCGCCGAGCTCCGCGCCGGCATAGACCAGCTGAACGGCAGTGCGGTTGCGCAAGGGGAACTGCCCGGCGCACCCCGACCGGAAGGCGCTGACCTGGCTGAAGGTCGGCAGCGGCGACAGCGGCGCGCCGCTGACGCTCAAGGTGCGGTCGCACGGGAACCATTGCTGCCATGACTGGAAGCCAACGCCGAGCGCCTGACCCAGCAGCAGGCTGTCAGGCCCCGTGGCGTCGATGAAGACGTCACCGCCCACAACCTGCCCGTTGGATAGGCCGACGCTTGTGATATGGCCGGTTTCCGCGTCGCGCGCGACCTCGCCCAGGGCCGGCGCCTCAAGGTGGACGGCGCCGCGCGTCACGGCCAGTTGCTTCAGCAGGGCGATATAGGGCAATGCGTTCAAATGGTAGGCGTAGTCGCATTCGGCGAAGGCGTCGGTTTCCGCATCGGGCCGGAAGAACCGGCCCTGGCGCGCCGCCACGGCGTTGAGCGAAAAGTCGTCGTATTCGGCCTTGAGGCCGCCGGCCCGCGCCTTGACCCAATAGTGGTGGAACGGCACGCGGTTGATCGCGCGCCCGTCGGAGCCGTAGCCGTGGATAAAGGGCGGCCGCGCCGGGTCGAAGCCCGCGAAGCGCTGGCCCAGCGTATAGGTGCCCTGGGTAACCGCCAGCAGCGGCGTCTCCTTCAGCGCCAGCAGGCGGTGGATGCTCTGCTGGTTGCGCAGCGTCGCGAAGGCCTCGGCGCCGCGCCGCGTCGCCGGCAGTTCGACCGCGACGATTTCGAGGCCCGTGCGGTGAAACGCCGTCAGGAAGACGTTGGCGGCCAGCCACAGCGCTTCGTCGCGGCCGACGATGACGAGCTTGCGGATGGCGGCAAGCGAAGGACGGGCAGGTGACGACATGGCGGGCTCTGTTCTCTTGTCAGGCATCGGGTGTCAGCGGGCGCGCTTGCGCGACGGCGGCGGCGTCATCTTGGTGCAATAGCCGCGCACGAAGTCACCGTGGCGCGGCATCTTGGCGACATTGCCGGCGATCAGCTCGCGGTAGTCCCGCATCGCCTTCAGCATGCTGTCCATATCGATATTGTCGGCCTGGGGGTCGTAGCCCTCCGGCGAAATCCTCTGGCCGGTATAGACCGCGATCCAGCTGGCCGGCGAGAACAGGCCGTCCCTGTATCTGTGGATGTGCCCGCGCCGCTTGAAGATCTCCATCTTCTCCATCAGCGTATCGGGTAGTTGCATGGTCTGGACGTGCTTCCACAGGTCGCCTGTGCGTTCGCCCGACGCATGGTAGTGCAGGATCAGGAAATCGCGGACGCGCGTATATTCGATGTCGACCAGGCGGTTGTATTCGGCCGCCAGCGAGGGGTTGACCGGTCCGCCGGGAAACAGCCGCATCAGGAAGCTGACGGCGATTTGCGACATGTAGATGCTGGTCGATTCCAGCGGCTCGAGGAAGCCGCTGGCCAGGCCCAGCGCGATACAGTTCTTGTACCAGGAATTCTTGCGGCGCCCCGACTGGAACTTGATCAGGCGCGGCTCGGCCTGCGCCGGGCCGTCGAGGTTTTCGAGCAGGACGTCGCGGGCGCGGTCCTCGGTCGTGAAGCGGCTTGAAAAGACGTAGCCGGTGCCGAAACGCTTCTGCAGCGGAATGCGCCACTGCCAGCCCGCCTCGCGCGCCGTGCAGCGCGTCGTGGCGTTGAAGTCGCCGCCGAGGTCGGTCGATATGGCCCAGGCGCGGTCGCACGGCAGCCATTGCTGCCAGTCCTCCCACTGCATCTTCAGCACCTGGTTGATCAGGACGCCGCGGAAGCCCGAGCAGTCGATAAAGATGTCGCCTTCGACCACTTCGCCGGACGCCAGCGTCACCGATTGGATAAAGCCGTCCTCAGGCCGCAGCGTCGCGTCGACCACCGTGCCCTCGGTGCGCTTCAGGCCGCGCTTTTCCGACCAGCGGCGGAGATACGCCGCGTAGAGATAGGCGTCGAAATGATACGCATACGAATAGGTCGAGCGGACGGACGTCATGTCTTCCGACGGGAATTCGAAGCGCTCCTCGCGGCTGGCGACGTTCGGGTAGGAAAAGTCGTCGATATTGAAATGGTGGCCGTGCGCCCTTGCCCTGAGCCAGCACTGGAAAAAGGGGACGCCCTGGATGGCGTGGCCGTGGACGCCGAAGGGATGGAAATACTGGTCGCCCATACGCGCCCAGTCGCGAAACTCGATCGCCAGCTTGAAGGTGGCGTTGGTCTCGCGCATGAATTCGACTTCGTCGATGCCCAGGAAATCGTTGAATTCGCGGACCTGGGGCAGGGTCGATTCGCCGACGCCGACGATGGCGATGTCGCCCGATTCGATCAGGTGGACCTGCGCGAACTCGGGTTTGAAGGTGCGCGTGACCGACGCCGCCAGCATATATCCGGCGGTTCCGCCGCCCAGGATGACGATCTTGCGGGGGGTCTGAGCGTTCATCCGTGAGTCCCTGGAAATTGGCCTTGCCGAGCCGCCGGCGCCTTGTGTGCAGGCCCGTGTGACCTGCGTCAAGAGGTCATGCAATGTTCCTACATAGGTACATTTTTCGGCGGCAAGGCAATGGCGCGACCGGTATGTCTTTGCGGCATTGGGTATTGAACGGTCCGCCCGGGGATTTCCGTCGTCGCGCGACCGGACGCGATGTAGTCCGCTGAATAAGCGGCCGCCCACGGGAGGGGCGACCGCCGCACACACTTGAATGCGCGACCCTACCCCTTAAAAAAATAAGAATCCGGAACGGATCGCGGCCCGTGGCCCCTGACCCGTGCCCAGCCGTCAGATGCCGTGGGCCGGACACTTCGTCCACGGCGCGCCGGAACCCGTCCGGCAGTAGCCGCGCTCGGTGAGGCTGCGGACGGCGTAGTCGCGATCCTGGCAGGCCGAGGCCTTGCCGCCCAGACACGCCCGGGCCGCCAGCGCTTCGTCGGCGGCAATGGTGGCTGCAAGATCGTCGGCGGGCGTGGCCGCGATGGCGACGGCGGGCACGGCGGCCGCCGGTACGGGCGGTTTCGAACAGGCCTGCAGTGCAAGAATGGCCAATGCCGCTCCGGTCATTCGCCACATATCCGTATCCTTGACCGGACACCGAAGGGAATGGCCCCTTCGTCCGCCGGCGTCCCCAAAGGGGCCGGCCAGCAGTAGGCGCTTTCCGCCCTGTTTGCAATGCGGCATGGACGATGACGGCAGGGTACGGGGCGCGCGAATCCCCCTCCGGCCTTTATGCCGGTCGCGGCGCATTCCGACATAAACCTTATCCGCATGGCGGTAGTCTGCCTTATGTCCGACGTCATCGCGCAGCCATTGCGAAAGCCTTTTCCCGCCGTCCTGGTGGGCGGCCTTTTGGCCGTCGCCATCCTGGTCATCATTGCCGGGTTCGCGCAGGGCCGGACGGATATCGCCGGCCTGAGGGAATGGCTTGCCCCCCTGATGCGGCAGCAGGCGCACGCCCCCCTCCTGTTCGCCCTCGCCTATTTCGCCGCCTATGTAGCGGCCACCGCCCTGTGCATCCCGCTCGAAATTCCCTTCGCCCTGGTCGCCGGCGCCCTGTTCGGCCTGGTCTGGGGCGTCGTCATCGCCTCGTTCGCCTCGATCTTCGGCGCGACCCTGGCTTTCCTGGGCGCCCGCTTCCTGCTGCGCGACCACGTGCGCCGGTGCTTCGGGCCGCAGCTCGACCGTATCAATGACGGCATGGCGCGCGACGGGGTCTTCTACCTGATCAATATGCGCCTGCTGCCGGTCGTGCCCTTTTCCCTGTGCAATCCGCTGATGGGGCTGACCCGCATGCGCGTCGGTGTCTTCTTCATCGTATCGCAGGCCTGCATGATTTTCGCGACCGTCGTCTTCGTCAATGCCGGCACGCAGTTGCCGGCCATCCACAGCCTGACGGACATTATGTCGCCCGGCCTGGTGGCGGGACTGGCCGCCCTGGCCGCACTGCCGTGGCTGGGCAAGGGGCTGATCCGCGGCGTCGGCGCCCTGAGGCGCCGCGCGGTGGCGCCCCGTTGACCGGGCCGCCCGCCGCCGTCGCGGGGACCGGCACGGACCGGGACGAGGCCGCGCCGCCCCCGCGCGCCAGCATGTGGCTCAGCGACTTTGCCTGGGAAGACGGACAGCTGCGCATACGCAAGACCGGCATCCGCCTCAAGATCACCCGCGCCCTGGTCAACGAGATCGGGCACTGGGCGATCTACCTTCTCATCCTCAACGCGGTTTCCGCCTGGACGCGCGTGGGGGGCGGGGTGCGCCCGCGCCTCTGGTTCGCGCCCGATCGTCCGCGCCCGTGGTACCTGGTGCGCGGCGCGGCCATGTGGGCGGGCATTGACGTCGCCGCAAGCCCGGCCGACGCCGACGCCGCCGTCTATTTCGACGACAGTACCGAAGGCGCCGCGCCGCCCGTCGCCTGCCCGCGCCGCCTCAACCACGCCTGCACCAATATCGCCAAAAGCCATGTCGCGCGCGTCTTCGAGGAGGTTTTCGGCTATCCGCTCACCGTCGATCCGCAGACCGCCGTGGGCTTGATCGTCGAAAAGCCCGAAAAGAACGGCGTGCACGGCGGGCGCATCGTCACCGCGCCCCTGCCGCCGCGCCCCGGCTTCACCTACCAGCGGCTGATCGACACGCGCGACGGCGACGGCTGCTGCCGGGACCTGCGCACGCCCTGCGCCGGCGGAGAGCCCGTCCTGGTGTGGACGAAGGTCAAGAGCCCGGACGGCCGGTTTTCGATCGACAACCGCCGCGCCACGCTGGACGATCCCGCGACGGTCTATTCGCCCGGCGAACGCGAGCGCATACGGATCTTCGCCGCGCGCATGGGGCTCGACTGGGGCGGGCTGGACATCCTGCGCGATCGCGACGGCCGCATCTATATCGTCGATGTCAACAAGACCGATCTGGGCCCGGTGATCGCCCTGTCGTGGCGCGACAAGCTGGTGTCGATGCAGCACCTGGCCCGCGCGCTGCGGAGGCTGGTCGGCGGGCCGAGATAAATCCGGCCAGGCCCTTACCGAAGGCGGGACGCGTCCCCATATGAGGGACGTGCGCAGCCTGCGCCCGAGGTCGCGCCGGCTCCCAAACCGGGACCTGCGGCCCGCCCTTGAAAGGGGCCAGCACGATGACTATCCAGCGCCACCCAAGCCGCCCGCCCACCCGATCGCGCCCCGGCCGGGTCGCGGCGCGATGAGCGCCGAGGACACCGACCTGGAACGGCGCGTCCTGGCGCACGAACAAATCCTTCAGGCCCTGATCGCCCATATAGTCGAAAGCGAACCGCGCTTTCTGGACCGGCTGAGCGCGACCTTCGCCAACCCTCTCCACATCGTGCCCGCGCGGCACGACCGCGTATCGACGGCGTCGCACGCCGCGCGCTTTGTCCGCGAAATCGTCCGGCTGGCCGGGACGCCGGCGTCGCCGTCGCTGGTATCGCGCTGGGACGACCTGTGGCCGACGTCCGGCGAGGCCGATGTCGTCAACGACAACGCACCGGTCCGTTTCGAAATCCGCAGGCACGACGACCTGTGGGAGGTCCGGCGCGACGGACACCTGAGGGGCGGCTACGTGTCGCGCTCGGGCGCGCTCAGCGCCGTCCAGGCCGAGATGCAGGAGCTGTTCGAAGGCGGCGGCTGCGCGGAACTGCTGGCGGACAGGCCCCAGCCCCAGCCCCAGTCCCAGCCGGACAAGGAGTCGCGATAATGTCGATCAACGATGCCCCGGGCCGCCCGGCATTCACCATCACCATAGAAGAGCTTCTCAGCCGGTATTTTTCGGGACGGACGCCGGCCACGCACACCAACCGCGCCATAGTCGGCCTGTGCATCGCCCTGGCGCCCGAAGGGACGTTCCACGCCGGGGACAAGGACGCGTTCACCGCCCATCTCAAGGCGCTGTTCGCCGACTATCGCGACCGGAAGGTCGACCAGGACATGGTCATGCGGACGGCGATCGCCCTGGCCGCCAGCGCCTTTGACGGCGACCGCGCCGGCATGCGCATCGGCGCGCCGTAAGGCCCGGCGTCAGTCGATCGTCACGCTTATGGCCATGTCGCGGAGCGCACCCGCAGGCCCGCTATAGGATCCGCCGACCGGCACCAGCTGGTCGAGGCAGCGCCCGATGGCCACGGGGACAAGGTTGTGCCCGCCCATATGGCCGTTCGTCGGATCGAAGGCGATCCATCCCGCCCCCGGCAGGAAGACCTCGGCCCAGGCGTGGGTCGTGCCTTCCGACGTATTGCCCGTCGCGCGGGCGTCGGGATCGTAGAGATAGCCCGACACGACACGCGCGCCGAAACCCAGGCTGCGCACGCCCTCGACGAACAGGACGGCGAAATCGCGGCAGGCGCCGGCGCCCAGGATCAGGGTCTGCAGCGGGGCGCGGTGGCCCTCTTCGGGGCGCACCTGATAGGCCAGGCTGCGAAAAAGGCCGCTGTTGATCGCCAAGAGCAGGGTCAGGGTGTCCATGGGCCGGCTGGTGACGAAGCCGCGCACCCATTGGCCGACCCGGCCGCTGGGGTCTGGATATTGCGGCCGCGCCAGGAGGCCGAGATCGGCGCGCACGTCTTCGGGCCACGGGAAGGGAAAGCTGGTGGCGGCGGGATCGATGGTGAAGACCGGCCACTGCGGCGACGACAGGCTCAACTCGGACACCGCCTCGATGCACAAACGGTCCGTTTCGCCGGAAAAGCGCGCGGTGGCGATATGGTTGCCGAAGACGTCCTGCGTCCAGACAAGCTCGGCGTCGGGCGAGACGCTCAAGGCGAAGCTGGCCAGCTGGAGCGTGGGGCCTTCGCGCGGGCGCAGCACCATGCGGTGGGCATTGAGGCTTACGGGGCCTGAGTAGTCGTACACCGTCCGGTGACGCAGGGTGAGCTTTGGTGTCGGCATAAAGACTTCTTCTGGCCGTGGCGCCGCCACGGATTGGCTTGTTATTGAACCGTCAGTTGACGGCGTCGAACCAGTCCGCATGGCCGCCCGCCAGCTGGATCGCCTCGACGGCGGCCTTGACGGATTTGACGGCGTCGAGGCGGTGGTCGAACTCTCCGTAGAGCTTGCCCTCCTGCGTGATCCGCCATTTGGCGTTGCGGGGAATGATCTCGAAATGGATGGCGGCGGATTCGGCCGGCCTGTCCGAATGCGGCGGCTCCAGCCACATCCTGACCCAGCCGGGGGCGCCCTCCAGCAGGGCTTCGGGCCCGGCGCGGAAATCCGCGCTGACCACGCCGCCGATAAAGGTGGAAAAGCATGCCAGCGCCGAGGCCTGCTGCTCCGGCGGCAGGGTCGAGGCAAAGCGCCCGACCTCCGCTTCGAGCTGCATCAGGAGCTTCGGATCGTGGCGCGAGACAAGGGCGACCAGGATCTTCAGCACCTGCGAATGGATAAGGTCCTGCATGCTGCGGTCGGGGCTGGCCATGGCGTCAGTCGCCGCGCACGTAGCGCGGCGGCCTCGGACCTTCCAAGCCCTGGATTTTCAGGTAGAAGGGCGTGGCGCGGTAGCGCAGCCGCCCGCGCCCCAGGGGCTTCGACACGGCGATCGTTCCGTC
>FTCZ01007300.1_pt1 | contig 13261 bp, 9 predicted proteins | sample 1658871 | NCBI WGS metagenome assembly FTCZ01 (sample SAMEA3914864, study PRJEB12502) | metagenome | biome: forest; material: soil | place: USA | collected 2012-03-12 | depth 0.3 m
AGCCTCGCGCACGTCGGGACGGCGCTTGAGCAGGGACGTCCCGTCCCCCACCGGGATCGGATGGCGGATGACGGGCGGCGTGGCGCAATCGCCGACGGAGGCGGGAACGGCCTCGGGCGGATCGCCGGTCAGCGTCGCCAGCAGATAGAGGCCGGCGCGTTGCCGGGCGATGAAGTCCGGCAAGCTCGCCTGCGTCTGGGCCAGCAGCGCACGCGCCCGCACCACGTCGTTGACGCCCGACACGCCACCCCGGAAACGCCTCTGCGTGACCGACACGATAGCGCGGGCGAGCGCGATCGATCGGTTGGCGACGGCGATCTGGTTCCCCGCCGCGCAGACCGTCGCGTAGGCTCCCGTGACGGACGCCGCGACATTCACCCGCGCGAGATCGAGCGCCGCGCGCGCTGCGTCGACGTCCGCGGCGCCGGCCTGGATCGAGCGCCGAAGCCTGCCGAACAGATCGAGGTCGTAGGAGACGGATCCTATCGCGCCAAACACCGGCCCGGGGCTGAGCGCCCTGGGAGCGCCCTTCTCGTCGGCGGAGGCCTGACCATAGGTGACGTCGCCGCTGACCCCGGTCTGCGGCGTCCGTTCCAGCTCGGTGGCACGGAGCGCCGCCTGGGCGGCCTCCAGGCTGGCCAGCGCGGTCCTGAGATCGGTGTTGCGGACCAGCGCCTTGTCGACCAGCGCATCCAGCTCCGGCGCCTCGTAGAGCCGCCACCACGCGGCCGGGGGCTGGTCCGCCGCGAAGGGGGGCGCGTTGCCTTCGATCAGGGAAGGCGCCGTGGCCGCTCCCGTCAACACCGCCGGCGGGCGATAATCCGGGCCGACCGTGCATGATGCAAGCGTTGCGAACAGCGCCGCCCATGTCCCGCGCTTCGCCTTCATCGCGTTGCGGTCGTGGCGACGGCTGCGTTGGCAGGTGTCGCCGGCGCGGTGTTGGGCGACAGGGCGGTTGCCGTGGCGCCTGCCGGCACCGGATGCGCCGTGGGGAGGATGGTCACGGTCGCGGTGCGCCCTGCCACCAGCCGCACGCCCGCCGGCACCCGGTCGAGGACGACGCGGACAGGCACGCGCTGCGCCAGCCGGATCCACGAGAAGGTGGGCGTCACGTTGGGCAGCAGGGCGTCGGAGCCGCTGTCCTCGCGGTCCGCGATGCCGGCCGCCATGCTCACGACGTGTCCCCAGAGCGGACGCGTATCGCCGAGCAGCACGACGCGCGCGCGATCCCCCAGCTGGAAGCGATGCAGCTTCGTCTCTTCAAAATAGCCGAGCACATAATAGCTGTCGGTGTCGAGCAGCGCGAACTTGGGGCTGCCGCTCGTCACATAGTCGCCGGGGCGCATCCTGAAGCCCGTCACATAGCCGTCCACCCGCGCTCGGACGTCCGATCGCTCGAAGTTGATCTCGGCCACCCGGCGGTCCGCGATCGCCTGCCGAACCGCCGCCTGCGCGACATCCGCGGCCGTGATGCGCTGATCGCGGTCCTCGCGGCTGACGAGATCGCCCAGCGCCACATAACGGCGCTGCTCGCGGATCGCGTCGGCCAGCGTCGCCTTCGTCCGGGCGACCGCCGCGTCCGCCTGTTCGAGCTGGGCGGCGTAACGCTCCTTGTCGACCACGAACAGGACGGCGCCGGCCCGCACGAACTGGTTGTCATGCACCATGATCTGCGTGACCAGACCCGAGACGTCCGCCGCGACCTGCACGCTGTCCGCACGCACCTTGCCGTCGCGCGTCCAGGGATCGTCCTCGTAGCGCCGCCACAGGATGATGAGCGCCACGGTCGCGCCCGCCACGAACAGCAGCGTCAGCAGGACGCGCCCGATGCCGATCAGCGCGCGGGTCATGTCGCGATCCCGACCAGCGGCAACCAGCTCGCCGCGGCAAGCAACATGCAGAAGATCGCCACCTCGACCAGCGGCCGGTGCCAGACCAGTCGATAAAAGCCGAGACGGGTCAGGATCGCGGAGATCGCGATGGTGAGCAGGAGCGCCACGATGCAGCCCGAGACGATCGGCGAAAGATAGACCCCGCCGATGACGAACTCGTTGTTCATGCCGCCCCTCCCTCGGAGGCGAGGCCGGACAAGGGCGGGGTCGACAGCGAGACGCACAGGCCGACCAGGGCCGCGAGCGCCTCCGCCCTGGCGGAGCTTGCCGGCTCGCCGACCACCGCCTCGTAGGCGCTCTCCGCCCGCGCGAGCAGCGCAGCCCGGTCTGGCGCCGCCTCTCCCTCGAAGGCGGACGCCAATGCCGTGCGCAGCGCGAAGATCGGCTCGCGCGCCGTGGGGGACAGCGACGGCTCCTGCTCGCGCAGCCGGAGCAGGTTCGCGCCGATGCGGAAGGTGTCGATCAGATCCTCGCGATGCAGCGGATCGTCCTCGGGCAACGCATCGACGATGCCGAAGTAAAGCGCCATGCGATCGACGCTCAACGACAGCAGTCGATCCCGCCTCGCCAGTCTCGTCCCCCGCGCCGCGTCGACCAGATCGCGCCGATGCGCGCGCACCAGCCGCCGCGCCCGGAAACGGGGACGGTCGAACTGGCAGAGATAGAGCGCCGCATTGCCGATCAGGCATCCCGCGATCGAGCCGAACAGATTTTCGAGCGTCGCGCCGAAATTCGCCGCATAGGCGCTCTGCAGGCCGAGGAACGCGAACGCATTCGCGAGGATCAGCAGACCCGCCGGCGACATCGTCATCAGCACGCCGAGCGGCAGCATCCCCACCGACAACGCCGCGATGAGCGTCGGAAAGGCGGTGACGCGCGGCAGGACGGCGAACTGGTAGACGAGCGTGATCGCGCAGGTGATCGCGATCCACAGGTTGATGCCCTGCGCGGCCCGCACCGCGCCCGGCGTGCCCAGGATGAAGCCCAGCGAGATGAAGATGAACAGCATGGCGGGAATGCTCGCCGTCCATGTCGTGACATACCAGAATGTCGCCGCGAACCCGAGCGCCAGCGCCATCGGCGCGACGTCGAGCAGGCCGAGGACATAGTCGATGCTGCGGACCGGCCGGGCCCGGCTCGCTTCGCGACGCAGCGCCGGCGCAAGACGCGTGCCCGTGGCAATGGCGTGGAGAGCGCGCTCGAGACGGGACCATTGATCGACCAGCTCGGCGAGGCGCATCAGCGTGGTGGCGCGCAACATGGTGTCGTGGTCCCCCTGCGCCGCGGCGGCAGGCTCGTAGGCGGCCAGCCGATCCCTCAACGCATCGCCTCTCGCGGCGTGATCGAGCAACGCGGGATCATCCAGGCCTGGGTTCTCGAGCATCCACGCGCGCACTTCGGCCGGCAATTGCCCCATGTCGGGGGCGCCTCCGAAACGGGGCCGCACCGCCTCGATCCAGAGATTGGCCGCCGCGAGATGCGCGACGAGATGCGCGATCGTCAGGCGGACGAAGCGCAGATCGCGTCCCGACGGGGGCTGCGGCACGATGTCGTAGGGAAGCTGGACGCTCAGCGCGTCGAGAGGCCCGAGCAGCCCCGCGATCGCGTGCAGGCCGTTGCGGCGCTGCCTCCGTGCGGCCGGCTCCTGAGAGGCGTCCGGCGCCAGCGCGTCGGCCGCCCACCGGCTCGCCCGCTCGCGCCAGTCGGACATCGAGGTCAGAAAAGCAGGGGTCGCGGCGCGCGGAAATACGATGCTGTCGACCACGCCGATCGCCAGGATGCCGAGGCTGATCTCCATCATGCGCGTCGTGGCGAAGGCGAAGATCGAGGCCGGCGCCTGCACCTGCGTAATCACGACCACCGCCAGCGTCAGCGCCGTCGCGAACCAGGTGTAGCTGACCGGCGTCCGGTCGAGCGTCTTGGCATAATAGGTCAGCACGATGGCGACGATGGCCGCTATGAGCAGGACGCCGACATGGCTGGCGAACAGCGCGGCAAGGAGGATCGCGCCGGCCCCGCCGAGCACGGTGCCGACGAGGCGGAAGAGCGCCTTCGAGCGGATCGCGCCGGCCTCGGGCTGCGACAACAGCACATAGACCGTGAGCGCCGACCAATAGGGATTTTCAAGGTCCTGGCTGAAGCCGACCACCAGCGTGATCGCGACGGCGACCGCCGCCTTCGCGGAGAAGAGCAGCTCATGCGCGGTCGGCACGCGAAGCGCGGCAAAGGTGCCGCGAATGCTGAGCGGGGGCGCGGGGCTAGCAGCGCTCGACATAGCGCAGGAAACCCCTCATCCGCGCATCTCCCGGCACCGCTCCGCGCTGGTCATGATCGTCTCGGCCATCCCAGAGGGGTGTCAGCCCCTTTCCTTGATCCATACGCTCTGCGCGTTGACGAACTCACGCAATCCGAAATGCGACAGCTCCCGGCCATAGCCGCTTTTCTTGACGCCCCCGACCGGGATGCGCGCGTTGGATGCGCTGAAGCCGTTTACGAACACGCCCCCGGTCTCGAGGCGCCGGGCGATCTCGCTCGCCTTTCGCGTGTCGGACGTCCAGAGGTTGCTGCTCAGCCCATAGTCGCTGGTGTTCGCGAGGCGGATCGCGTCTTCGAGATCGTCGGCGACCGTCATCGCGGCCACCGGCCCGAAAATCTCCTCGTCGAACGCCGCCATGCCGGGCCCGACGTCCCCCAGCACGGTCGGCTCGTAAAAGAAGCCGGGGCCATCGATCTTCTTGCCGCCGAGCAGCAGCTTCGCGCCGCTCGCGATCGAGCGCTGGACCTGATCGTGGACGCCCTCGCGAAGGTCGTCGCGGGCGATCGGCCCGATCGTCGTCGTCTCGTCCAGCGGATCGCCGGCCTTCACCCTGGCGGCCGCGCTCACATATTTGCGGATGAACTCCTCCGCGATCGGCCGCTCCAGAATGAAGCGCTTGGCGGCGAGGCAGACCTGCCCCGCATTCTGGAAGCGGGCCTCGATCCCAACCTCCACCGCCCTGTCCAGATCCGCGTCGGCCAGGACGATGTACGGGTCCGCGCCGCCCAGCTCCAGCAAGCTCTTCTTCATCGCCTTCCCCGCGATCGAGGCCACAGCGGAGCCCGCGCGCATGCTTCCCGTGACCGTCACCGCGGCGATGCGCGGATCCCCGATCACGTCGGCCGCCATCTCGTTCGCGATGTGGAGATTGGCGAACAGATGCGTCGGGAAGCCGCTCGCCTCATAGGCCTCCTGCAGGGCGTAGGCGCAGCCCATGACGTTCGGCGCGTGCTTCAGGATGAAGCCGTTGCCCGACAGCATGATCGGCCCCGCCGCGCGCAGGGCCTGCCAGAACGGGAAGTTCCACGGCATCACGCCGAACACGCTCCCGATCGGGAGGAAGGAGACATGGATGCGGTCGCCCCCCTCCGCCGTGACCGGCTCGTCGGCGAGGATCGCCGGGCCATGTTCGGCAAGCCATTCCAGCGTCGCGGCGCATTTCTCCACCTCGGCGCGTGCGGAGCGAAGCGTCTTTCCCATCTCGCTCGTTGCGAGCAAGGCAAGCGCTTCCGCGCGGTCGCGAAGCGTCGACGCGAGGCGCCGATAGCAGCCGACCCGGTCCGCCATCGCGGTGGCGCGCCACGTCTTCGCCGCCTCCGAATGTCTGGCCAGAATAGCCTCGACCTCGTCCGGCGTGTGATAGGCATAGGTCTTGATCGGTTCGCCCGTCGCCGGATTGCGCGAGACCGAACCTGCCGTCGGGTCGACCATTCCGTGGTTCATCGTCTTCTCCAGATTCTGCGGAATGCTGCCACGGCATCGATCGGCTGCCAATGCGGCACCCATCCTTATACTCGCAACGGTGGTCGCGGACGTGATTTCCGCGAGGCGAGCAATGCCCGCCTCGCCTTCCATCGTTCAGTCTGCGGCGAAATCCGTCGAGACCGAGATCGCGCGCCACTCGTCGAGAATGGCCTTGTCCGAAAGATGCTTGCCCTCGATCGCCGCGACGGTATCGCTGCCGAGCGGCAGGCGCAGCGGCGGGTTGGCGGCGTCGACAAATTCGACCAGCACCTTCGCGAGCTTGGCCGGATCGCCGGGCTGTGCATGGTGGAGCCCGGTCGCGACATCGCGGACCTTGCCTGCGGTCTGCTCATAGTCCGCGATAATGGTCGGGCTGACCGTGAGTGACGAGGCATCGAGGAAGTCGGTGCGGAAATAGCCGGGCTCGACCACCGTCACGTGGATGCCGAGCGGCGCGAGTTCGGCGTGCAGCGCCTCGGACAGGCCCTCGACCGCGAACTTGGTCGAGCTATAGACCCCGAACCCCGCCGCGCCGCGATAACCGCCGACTGACGAGATGTTGAGGATGCGCCCCGAACGGGCCTTCCGCATATGGGGCAGTACCGCGCGGGTGACGGTCAGCAGGCCGAACACGTTGGTGCGATAGACCGCCTCGACCTCCGCGGCGCTGGCCTCCTCGACTGCGCCCATCAGGCCGAAGCCCGCATTGTTGAGGAGGATGTCGATGGCACCGAAACGGTCGATCGCGGCCTGGGCGGCGGCGATGGCCTGCTCCTCGCTGGTGACGTCGAGCGCCACGGCCAGGAGATTGGGATGCGCACCGAAGCGGTCGAGAACGGCCTGCGGGTTGCGGGCGGTGGCGACGACGGCGTCGCCCTTGGCCAGCGCCCGCTCGACGATGAGGGCGCCGAAGCCGCGCGAGGCGCCAGTGATGAACCAGGTCTTCATGGGACACTCCTTCTTGGTCAACGTCGGCAATGTGCGCCTGATCGACCTTTCGGATTAGCCGACTTGTTTTCCGATCAATGCTGAGTGAGAATCAGCAATGCGCACCGCCGACCTTTCCGAATTGGCCGCGTTCGACGCGGTCGCCCGCCACCGCAGTTTCCGCCGGGCGAGCGAAGAGCGCGGGGTGACAGCCTCGGCGATCAGCCACGCGATCAGCAATCTCGAGGCGCGGGTTGGTATCCGGCTGCTCAACCGCACGACGCGCAGCGTCTCGTTGACCGATGCGGGCGCGATGCTGCTCGCCCAGCTCTCACCGGCCTTTGGCGAGATCGGCTCGGCGCTCGACGCCCTCAACCAGTTTCGCGACACCCCGTTCGGCACGGTCCGGATCAACGCGCCCAATTCGATCGCGCCGTTCGTGCTCGGGCCGGTGATCGGCCCCCTCATCGAGCGCAATCCCCATCTCGCGATCGAGATCGTCGCGACCGACCGGCTGGTCGACATCGTCGACGAAGGCTTCGATGCCGGCATCCGCCTCGGCGAGAGCCTGCGCGACGGGATGACCGCGGTGAAGATCAATCCCCGGCTGCGTTTCGCGGTGGTCGGCTCGCCCGCCTATTTCGAGCGACACCCGATGCCGGAGAGTCCGGCGGACCTCTCCCGTCACGTCTGCATCCAGAACATGTATCCCAACACGACGCGCTATCCGTGGTCCTTGAGCCGAGGCGCCCGGAAGATGGATTTCCAGCCGACCGGCCCGCTGGCGCTGCACGATCACGAGCTGATGATCGAGGCCGCGCTCGCCGGCATCGCGCTCGCTTATGTCTGGGAGGATCGCGCGCGTCCCTATGTCGAGAGTGGCAGGCTGGTCCGTTGCCTCGACGACTGGATCGAGCCTGAGGACTGGCTCTATCTCTATTATCCGACGCGCAAATATCTTTCCGCAGGCCTGCGCGCCGTGATCGAAGCGCTGCGCGTGTAGCGGACGGGCGCCGTATTGTCGAAATAATCACATCGCAAAGCCTCCCATCAATCACTGTAGTCATTATGGCTTCATTTGGCGTTGACTTCATCCCGCCGGTGATGCCGCCTGCCGGAACGGGCAAGGCGCGCAGCTGCCACAAGAGACCGAATAGCGGGGAGGAAGCATGGCGACGAGGCGTTCGGCATCGATCCTGTTGGCGGCGACGATCTGCGCGGGCCTGTGCCTTTCCGGTTGCAGCGGCTCGCTCAACAGGAGTGTCGCGCGCAATCCGGAGAAGTTCAGCGAGCCGGATCCCTCGCCCATCCCGACCATCGCTACGGATCGCAAGCTCGATAGCGGCGATATCGTGACCATCCAGGTCTACAAGGTCGACAGCCTGTCCGGCGACCAGACGATCGATGCCGCCGGCCGGATCACGCTCCCGCTGATCGGCTCCCTGCCCGCCGCCGGCCGCACGACGTCGCAACTGCAGGAGGATCTCGCCTCGGCGCTCGGACGGAAATATCTGACGGCGCCCGTTGTCCTGGTCGCCCTCAAGACGGCCGCGCAGAAGATGGTCACGGTCGACGGATCCGTCCAGCAACCCGGCATCTATCCCATCGAAACCAACCCGACCCTGTTGCGGACGGTCGCCATGGCGCGCGGCGTCAGCGACGACGCCAATCCCCATCGAGTCGTCGTCTTCCGTCAGGTGAACGGCCAGCGCATGGCTGCATCCTTCGATCTGAGAAAGATCCAAAGAGGACATATCTCCGATCCGGCCATTTATCCCGACGACGTCATCGTCGTTGACGGATCCGCTTTGAACAAGACTTTCAAGACATTGATTGCGGCAATGCCCTTTGCGACATTATTCCGTCCATATTAAGTCGAAGTGCGGCGCGATGACGTGCAAGACGATTGCATCGCCCCATTCAGCCCTATATCATCGACCATCATACGGGGCCTGCTCGATATTTTACTGAAACAACCGAGCGGCCGAGCTTGGTGTCCGACCGAGCCTTGAGGGAGATCGCGATGCGCGGCAGACGCTTTGCTCGCACGGTTTCGGCTATCCTGCTATGCAGCAGCACCGCTGCGGCACTCGCCGCCGTATCCACCGGACTGAGCAGCAATCGCACGGCGCTGGGGCTTCCCTCCGATCAGGCCAGCGGACCCGATGCCAACTGCAAGGACGGCAATCCGGGTGCCTGCGCCCAGGACGGCGCCACAGCCGCACATGCGAGCAACCATCTGTTTTTTCTTCTGAGTGGCCTTGCCGCTGCGGGCGGCATAGCCGGGGTGGCTGCGAGCAGTCATCATCACGGTAGCAGCGGTGGCACGACCAGCGGCGGTTCGACGAGTGGTAGCTCGACCAGCGGCGGCACGACCAGTGGCGGCACGACCAGTGGCGGCACGACAAGCGGCGGCACGACCAGTGGCGGTTCGACCAGTGGCGGCACGACAAGCGGTGGCACGACCAGTGGCGGCACGACCAGTGGCGGCATGACCAGCGGCGGCACTCCATCCAGCCCCTGAACGAACAGTCCTTCACCTATCCCGACGCAGATGATGGTCCGGCCATTCTTGTCGTTGGATGAGAATGCGCTCCTGTTCAGGCTCAGTGATTATGCCATGCGCCAGCGCTTAGCGGATGCGGTTCCGCGGGTCATAACCCCCATATTGCTGGCATCCTGCCTTGCGCTGGGGGGCGCAAGCGCGGCAGGTCATGTTGCCAATGCGGTGCTGCAGCTCATCGCGCTCGCCTGCATCGTTGCCATCTTATCGAGGCGGGAAATGCCCCGACTGCCGACGCCGGCCATCGCGCTGCTCGGCATCTACGGGTTGGCGGCGACGATCATGGTGATGCAACTCGTGCCGCTCCCCCCGTCGCTCTGGCACATGCTCCCCGGGCATCGGACCGCCTGGACGACGCTCGGCCTTGCCCGGGTAGATGCCCCATGGGCGCCGATCTCGCTCGCACCGGAGGCTACCCTTGGATGCCTTCTGTCGCTTCTGCCGCCGGTCGCGATCACGCTTTCCGTTTTCTCATCCGACGCGCTCGGCCGGAGATATTCATTCGTCGTCGTAGTGGCCGTGTCATTAGGCTCGATTGCGCTGGGCATCGCCCAGATTTTCGGCGGCGAGAATTCGTCTCTTTATCCTTACGCGATCACCAATCGCGGTAGCGCCGTCGGCCTGTTCGCGAACCGGAACCATCTGGCGACATTGCTGCTTTCCAGCCTTCCGGTCCTCACCGCGCTCATCGACACCCGGCGCGATGCCCCGCGGCGCATGCTCCATCTCGGCCTTGTCGGAGCTGGAATCCTCATCTTGAGCCTCGGTGTCGTGCTGATCGGGTCAAGAGCAGGCCTCGGGCTGCTGCTGCCCACGCTGGCCGTGACGCTTCTCTTCATGCTGCGCAACGGCGAGAGCCGTCGGATGGGGATGCGACATTGGGTGCTTGCCGCCATTCTTCCCTGCCTTGCCGCCCTCGCCTTCGGCGCGAGCTTGCCCGAAAACGGCGACACAAAGGGTTCAAGTCTTGCAGCCCTGCATCGCCCGGTGATCGTTGCAACTACGCTGAGAGCCGCGCGGGACTATCTGCCATGGGGCTCAGGCGGCGGCAGTTTCCGGACCGTGTATCCCGCCTATGAGGATCCGGCCGCCGTATCGCTCGAATATGTCAATCACGCCCATTGCGATCCGGCCGAACTCGCGCTCGAATATGGCGTTCCCGGCCTGCTCGTCGCGGCCCTGACGCTGCTTCTCCTGGCCAGCCGGGCAGGCCCCGCATGGCAGCTCGCGGGCAGAGCCGGGACGGAGGCGCGCGCGGCTCTGGCCATCCTCGCGATCATCGTCCTGTCGGGCTTCGTCGATTATCCGATGCGCACCGCCGCCGTGGCGAGCCTCGCTGCGATGGCGGCGGCCATGGTGGCGATGCCCCGTCCCGTCGTGCGCGTCAGCGCTTTCGGCCGGCAGCGCGGCGAGCGCGAACCTCATCGCCTGGCCATCTCCACGGACGAGATGTGACCATGCGGAACATCACGATGACTCTCCTGTGCTTGTCGACGGAATTGCTTTTGAAACGACAGTAAATCTCATTTTCCGAGCAAGTTGCTTGCGAATGGCGTTGGGGGCGGGAAGCGGCGTATGAACGAACTTGGCCATGACATCGGATTTTCGTCTCTCCGCCGTACGGCTGACATTGTCCCCGCCGTGCCCCCCTTGGGAAGCGACGAGATGAACAGGGGCGGACAGGCCGATATTGGCGAACTGCTGCGCATCCTCCTCAAGAGGAAGTGGCTGATCGTCGGTTCGGCCTGCATAGGCGTCGCGGTTGCCCTCGCGGTGACCATGTCCGCCACCAGGATCTACCGGGCCTCGGTCACGCTGGACATCAACACCAGCCAGATCGAGATCATGGGCAATGAACGCCAGGTCCAGCCCCGGCCTCGCAACGAGGACTCCTTCCTCCAGACCCAATACGGACTCATCAAAAGCCGCTCGCTTGCGGCACGCGTCGCGCAGATGCTCAACCTGGCGGACGACCCGGCCTTTGTTTCGCAGCGAATGCCGCGGGAAAGGCGCGAACTCGTCGCCACGTCCAAGGTCATGCAGGGCCTGGAGCTCCAGCCGGTCCGCGGCAGCCATCTGGTGAAGCTCTTTTACGACGACGTAGATCCCGATCGGGCGACGCGGATCGCCAACGCCTTTGGCACGGGTTTCCTCGCGTCGGGCGCCGCCCGGCGCTACGAGGCGACGGCTTATGCCCGCAACTTCCTGCAATCCCGGCTGAAGCTCACGCGCGAACGGCTCGAGACAAGCGAACGGCAGCTGGTCGATTATGCGCGCAACAACGGCATCCTTCAGCTGGACCGCTCGAGCGACCCCGGCCCTGTCGGGCGCAAGGGCGACGGTCCCAGCGGCTCGGCAGGGGACTCCCTCTCGTCCCAGTCCCTGACGGCGCTCAACGCAGCGCTGGCCAATGCCGTCGGCGAGCGGATCAGCGCGGAGCAGCGCTACAAGCAGGCGATGGCCAATTCCTCGTCCGGCGACGTGCTGGTCAGCCCCGCGGTCCAGGCGCTGCGGACCGAACGCAACAAGCTCGAGGCCGATTATCGCGAACAGCGGGCGACCTTCCAGCCCGACTATCCGACCATGGTCTCTCTGCGCGACCGCATGGCCGAGATCGACAAGGCGATGGCCCGGGAGACGGGCGACATGTCGTCCTCGCTGCGCTCCTCCTATCTGTCGGCGCTGGGTCGGGAAGCGGAACTGCAGGGGCAGGTCGACAAGCTCAGGGGACAGGTGCTCCAGCTCCGCAACCGGGGCATCGGCTACACGATCCTGCAGCGCGAAGTGGACACGAACAGGGCCCTCTATGACGCGCTCCTCGAGCGCTTCAAGGAAATCGACATCGTCGGCGGGCTGGGCGAATCCGACGCGGAGGTGGTCGATCCCGCGATCACTCCGCGCAGCCCGTTCGAGCCCCGTCCGCTTCGCAATCTCCTCGCGGGTCTCCTTGCAGGCCTGGCACTGGGGCTCGCGGCGGCCTTCGCCATCGAATTCATCGACGATACGATCAAGACGCCCGAGGACGCGAAGACCAAGCTGCGACTGCCGCTGCTCGGCATGATCCCGAACATGGGCCGAACCGCGCTGATGATCGAGCAGCTGGCCAGCCCGCGATCCGATATCGCGGAAGCCTATTATTCCGTCACCACGGCGCTCCAGTTCAGTTCGCGCCACGGCTATCCCAGATCGCTCGTCGTCACGAGCTCCCGTCCGGGCGAAGGCAAGTCGAGCACGTCGCTGGCCCTGGCGCAGAACTTTGCCCGGATCGGCAAGTCTGTCCTGCTGATCGATGCCGATCTGCGCAACCCTTCCTTCCTGAGCAAGGAAACGTCCGGCGTGGGGCTGTCGTCGCTCCTCGTCAGCCTGGAAGGGATCGATGCGCATATCATGCCGACGCGCATCCCCGGCCTGTCGTTGCTGCCGAGCGGCCCCGTCCCGCCCAATCCGGCGGAGCTGCTCGTGGGCAATCGCATCCGGAGCATCATGGCCGAGGCGATGGAGCGCTTCGACATCGTGATCGTCGATGCGCCGCCTGTCCTCGGCCTCGCGGACGCCCCGATCCTCGGCTCGGCCTGCGAGGCGACCATATTGATCGTCGAAGCCGGCAGCATCCGCCGACGCATCGCACTCAATGCGCTCGACAGGCTGATGTCGGCCCAGGCCCACATCGTCGGCATCGTGCTCACGAAATGCAGCGTCCAGTCGACGGGCTACGGCTACGGATATGGCTTCGGCTACGGATATGGGCAGTATGGCAAGCCCGCGGGCGATCGTCCGGCGGCGCTCCTGGACATCGCCTCATGACCTCCGTCGGGCGGCGACGGGGCCAGCGGCTGGTTCTGGCGCTGCTCGTCGTGCTGGCCGGCTGGCTTGCGGTCCGTCATGCGGCCCTTGCGATCTACTCGGCGAGCCGGCCCGACAGGGCTTTGATGTTCGCGCCCGCCGATCCCGTTGCGCTCAGCAACCTTGCGTACGGGCGTATCCTCGATGCCGGCGGCGCGGTCGACGCCGAGGCACGCGCGCTCATCCGTGCCGCCCTGAGGCGCGCGCCCGGTGATGCGGCGCCGGTGGTTCTCGCGGCACTTGCCGCCAGCGCGG
>FTCZ01001345.1_pt1 | contig 13256 bp, 14 predicted proteins | sample 1658871 | NCBI WGS metagenome assembly FTCZ01 (sample SAMEA3914864, study PRJEB12502) | metagenome | biome: forest; material: soil | place: USA | collected 2012-03-12 | depth 0.3 m
GAAAATTGCCTAGGCGGCCGCAGCGCGCGCGAACTGCAGCGGCGTGATGCCGTAGCAGCGTTTGAAATGCTTGGTGAGCGCGCTCTGGTCGTAGAAGCCAACGTCGGTCGCCACTTCGGCCAACGGCCTTGCATGTGCCAGATGCCGGCACGCGACGTTGAGCCGGACCTGGGTGAGGTACGCGTGCGGTGTCATGCCGGTCGTGCGCTTGAACAGCCCGATGAGTTGGAAAGTCGTCAGACCGACAGCGGTGGCCAGCTCCTCCAGCCGCAGCTCGCCGGCGTACTCGGCGTGCATGCGATCCTTCACGCGCCCGAGCAATGTCCGGTCGCGCGGCACCATGTCGATCCGCACCCCGCCGCCGTCGCCATGCCGCTGGAACAGCCGGCCGAAGGTGGCGATCAACAGCTCGCGCTCGCAGAAGACGTCCCGCCCCTCCTCGATCGCCAGATGCATTGCCAGGAACGCATCGATCAGCTCGCGGTCGGCGAAGAGATTGCCGGTGAAGTACGGCACGTCCTGGAGGCCGAGGCCGCTTGCGACCTCCGCCAGCGCCGCGCGCGTCAGGTACATCGAGCGATAGCGCCAGCGCTCGCTCCACCCCATGCGGCCGGCATGCGGCTCGCCCGGATTGAACACGAACAGCGTCGATGGCGTCGCCTGCTCGATCTGCCCGCGGCTGCGAACGATCGAGCCGCCCTGCTCCGTCATGGCGACGACCAGCGCCTCGTGCGTGTGCAGCGGATACTCATGCGTAGTGAAGTCGGCGTGCAGCAGGCTGAGCCCGGTGAGATGCCGGTCCCACCAGTACTGGGTCGAATTCCTGGGATCGCTGCGGGCCACGGCGCAATTTTTACCAATATCGCCCCTGCCCACGCCACTAGGCTGCGGCCATGATTATCAGACTCTGGCGCGGCGAGGCCGCAACGCCTGCGGGGGCGCATGCCTATTTCGAGCATGCCACCGGTACCGTCTTTCCCGCGCTCAAGGCGCTTCCAGGACATGTGGATGCTTGGCTGTTGCGGCGGGAGGTCGAGGGCAAGACCGAGTTCCTGGCAATGACGCTCTGGACGTCGCTCGAGGCGATCAAGGCCTTTTCCGGCGGTGACGTTGGCGCAGCGATCGTCGAGCCGGAAGGCCGCGCCGCACTCTCGGACTTCGACGACTTCGCAAAACACTACGAAGTCGCCTTCAGGTCCTCCGGCGCAACAGATAGGTATCCATGATCCAGCCGTTCGCGGCCCGCGCCCTGGCACGCCTCTGCTCGATCTCGTCCTTCACGTCGGAGAGCTTGCCGGCGACAAGGATCTCGTCCTTCGTGCCGAGATAGGCGCCCCAGAAGATGTCGTAGTCGCCCGGCACATGGGCGAAGGCCTGGTCGCCGTCGAGCATCACGACGCTGTCGACGCCTTCTGGCAACCCTTCCATGGCCTTGCGTCCCGTGGTCACCAGCACCGGCTCGCCGATCCGGTTGATCGCGATCTTGTGGCGGGCCGCCAGTGCCTGGATGGCGGTGATGCCGGGGATCACTTCGACCTCGACGTCGAGCTTCCCCATGATCCGGAGCGTGCTGTCGTAGAGCATCGGGTCGCCCCAGACGAGGAAGCCGCCGACCTTGTCATCGGTCAGGTGACGGTCGAACAGCACCTGGTAGTTCGCCGTCAGCGTCGCGTGCCAGTCGTCGACGCTGCCGCGGTAGTCGTCGCCCGCCGCGCGGCGCCGGGGGATCTCGACGCCGACCTCCTCGTAGCCGCGGCCCTCGATGAAGCGCTCGAGAATCTTCTCGCGAAGCTTGCGCAGAGCCGCCTTCTCGGCGCCCTTGTCCGGCATGAAGAATACGTCGACCCGATTAAGGGCATCGATCGCCTGAACCGTCAGATAGTCCGGGTTCCCCGCGCCGATGCCGATGATCAGGATCTTCGTCATCAAGCCCCGCGCAGGATCGACTTGCCGGCGTAGCGGGCCTGGGTGCCGAGTTGCTCCTCGATGCGGAGCAGCTGATTGTACTTGGCGAGGCGATCGGAGCGCGACAGCGAACCGGTCTTGATCTGGCCGCAGTTGGTGGCGACGGCGAGATCGGCGATCGTCGAGTCCTCGGTCTCGCCCGAGCGATGCGACATCACCGCGCCGTAGCCCGCGTGGCGCGCCATCGCGACGGCTTCCATCGTCTCGCTGAGCGTGCCGATCTGGTTGACCTTCACCAGGATCGCGTTGGCGAGACCATCCTTGATGCCCTGCGCCAGGCGCTTGGGGTTGGTGACGAAGAGATCGTCGCCCACGAGCTGGATCTTCTTGCCGAGCTTGTCGGTGATCGCCTTCCAGCCGGCCATGTCGTCCTCGGCCATTCCGTCCTCGATCGACACGATCGGGTAGCGCTTCACGAGATCGGCGTAGTAGTCGACCATGCCGCCGGCATCGAGCGACTTGCCTTCGCCTTCGAGCTCGTACTTGCCCTTCTTGTAGAACTCGGTCGAGGCGGGATCGAGTGCCAGCATGACGTCCGCGCCGGGGCGATAGCCCGCCTTCTCGATCGACTTCATGATAAAGGCCAACGCTTCGTCGGCGGTGGCGAGGTTGGGCGCAAAGCCGCCCTCGTCGCCCACGTTGGTGTTGTGGCCCGCGTCCTTGAGCTGCGTGCGTAGCGCGTGGAACACTTCGGAGCCCATGCGCAGCGCCTCGGAGAAGCGGCTCGCGCCCACCGGCATGATCATGAATTCCTGGATGTCGATCGGATTGTCGGCATGGGCGCCGCCGTTGATAATGTTCATCATCGGCACCGGCAGAAGGGAGGCCTGGCTGCCGCCGACATAGCGGTAGAGCGGCAGGTCGCTTTCCAGGGCGGCGGCCTTGGCGACCGCGAGCGAGACGCCCAGGATCGCGTTGGCGCCGATGCGGCCCTTGTTCGGCGTGCCGTCGAGATCGATCATCGCCTTGTCGATCTTGATCTGGTCGCGGGCGTCGAGGCCGGACAGCAGGTCCATGATCTCGCCGTTGACCGCGCTGACGGCCTTCAGGACGCCCTTGCCGCCGTAGCGCTTCTTTTCGCCGTCGCGCAATTCGACTGCCTCGTGGGCGCCGGTCGAGGCGCCGGACGGCACGCCGGCCCGGCCGGTGGCGCCGCTTTCCAGCTCGACATCGACCTCGACCGTCGGATTGCCGCGGCTATCGAGGATCTCACGGGCACGAATATCGACAATGGCGCTCATGCTGCAGGACTCCAGTTAGGGGCGCGGCCTGTCTAGCCCCTGCGCTCCGGATTTTCTATACTAACGTCATGCGTGGTGTTCATGACATGGGCGGCCTCCAGGCGGGACCGGTCGAGCGGGTCGAGCACGACTACCAGCTTTGGGAGAAGCGCGTCGATGCGCTGATGGTGCTTCTGTCGCGCAAGAAGCGGTTCACGGTCGACGAGCTGCGCAAGGGTATCGAATCCCTGCCCGGCAACGCCTACGAGAATCTGACCTATTACGAGCGCTGGATCGGCTCGATCACCCAGGCCCTGATTCATCGCGGAACGATCAGCATCGACGAGGTCCGCGCCAAGCTCGCCGATATCGAGAAGCGGCCGGACGGGCCGAAGGTCGGCAAGCCATGATGCCGCGCTTCGATGTGGGCGCCCGGGTGAACGTGCGGCGCGGCAATCCGCCGGGCCATATCCGCACGCCCTACTACATTCGCGGCAAGTCGGGGATCGTCGAACGGATCTGCGGAGAGTTCCGCAATCCCGAGGAACTGGCCTACGGCCGCACCGGCGAGCCCAAGCAGGTGCTCTACCGGATCCGTTTTGCGCAGAAGGACGTCTGGCCCGGCTACACCGGCCCGGCCGGCGACACGCTCGACGTCGAGCTCTACGAACATTGGCTCGAAGCATGATGGACAACATCACCCACACGCATGATGGGCCCGACCCGCACGCGCCGCGGCCCGATCACGACGACACGCTGACGCATCACAAGATGCTCGAGATCGCCGTGCGCGAGCTGCTGATCGAGAAAGGCATCATCACTGCCGACGAAGTCCGCGAAGCCATCGAGCGCATGGACGCGCGCGGTCCCCATCTCGGCGCGAAAGTCGTTGCCAAGGCCTGGAGCGATCCGGCCTTCAAGGCGCGCCTGCTGAAGGATGGAAGCGCCGGCGTCGAGGAGGCCGGCGTCCAGATGGACCAGCCGACGCGCCTGATCGTGGTCGAGAACACGCCAGAGGTTCATAACCTCGTCGTCTGCACCCTCTGCTCCTGCTATCCACGCATGGTGCTGGGCATTCCGCCCGACTGGTACAAGAGCCGCGCCTACCGCAGCCGCGCCGTGTTCGAGCCGCGCGCGGTGCTGGCCGAGTTCGGCACGTCCCTGCCCGACAGCGTGGCCGTTCGGGTGCACGATTCGACGGCCGACATGCGTTACCTGGTGCTGCCGATGCGGCCCAAGGGCAGCGAGGGACTAGATGAGTCCCAACTCGCCCAACTGGTCACCCGCGATTCGATGATCGGCGTGACGACGCTCTAGAGATCAGCGCCAGTCGCTCTTCAGCGCCTGGTCGCTCTTCCACTTCTCGACGGAAGCGATGTCGTCGCAGCCATAGGCCTGCGCTTCCTTGCGCGGCGTGGCTTCCACCCAGGCGAAGACCAGGCACTGCGGGTAGCTCTTGCCGTCCTGCTTCGTGTCGAACTTCACCTCGGCCGTGGTGGCGGTGCCCGCTTTCGCAGAGCCGTAATCCTCGACCGCCGGGGTGATGTCGCCGATCGTCCGGCCCGCCGTCTTGTTGTCGGCGTACCATTTGGCGAAGCCCGGGAATTGATCGCCGGCCACGCCCTTGCCGTCCGCCGCGACATAGGCCTTCACGTCGCGCGCGAGCGCCTGGGCCGCAGCCTCCGCCTTGGCTTCGGCCGCCTTGCGTTGGGCCGCGCGCTTGGCCTGCAGTGCCTTCAACAAATCGGCATTGGACGGCGGCGGAGCCGCAGCGGCGGTCTGGGTCGAGGGATCGAGACGGCGGATTGGCGCCTTGGCGGCCTCGGCGTTCAGGGTCTGCGCTTCCGTCGGCGTCAGCTTGCCGACCTGGGCGTAGCCACGACCCTTCTGCCACTCGGCGATCGCCTTGGTCGTGGCTTCGGATTGCAGGTTGCCGTCGATCGGGCCGTTGTATTTGTCGAGCGTGCGCAGCGATTCCTGCAGCTTGCGCCGCTCGGGCTCCGAGCTGTTGAGCACCGACGTGTAGTCGGGCGCAGGACGCGCGGCCACGACCGGCGCAGGCGCCGGAGCGGGAGTGGGCGCAGCCGCGGCGCCGCCGGAGGGGCATCCGCCGTTCTGGAAGCAGCGCTCGACCTCGGCAGCGCTCTGCGCAAAGGCCGACGCCGGCAGCGTCGCCATCATCGCCGCCACAAGCAGCGCGAGGCGCATGCTAGATCCCGCCATAGGTGTTCATCGCCAGCTGCGCCGGCAGGCCGATCGACATTACGACGGGCTGGCCGTTGCGCGTCGAGCCGCGCGCGATGATGTGATCGTTGGGCGCGCCGACCTTGCTCTCGTAGTTGCCGTTGCCGCCAAACCTGCCGTCGAAGCAGGACAGCGAGAAGCGGCCGGTGCTCGGGGTCTCGTTGGTGAAGGTGCCTTCGCAGACAGGCTCGGCCCGGACGTTCTCGACCGAGAAGGTGACGGAACGGTCGCGGCCGATCAGGGCGCCGTAGCGCGCGATGCCGTTCAGGCGCGCGACGTTGCCGTTGGGATCGCGATAGAAGATCGAGACCGGGCCGTAGGCCTGGTCCGGCATGGCCTCCGGCGCCACGACGTATTTCTCGTCGCTGATTACGACCCTGCAGGTGCAGTTCACGCTGTAGTTCTCGCCGAGCGGGCCGAGCTGGGCAAGATGGCGGCTGCAGTTCGACACGGCGGTGTCCTGCACCTCGCGCTCGCTCATCTGCCCGCGTGTGTAGGAGTCGGCATAGACGAAGGCGCATTGCTTGGGCAGCGGCACGGCCACAGCCTTGTGGCTCGCCGTCATGGTCTCGGTATCGACCCAGAAGCGCTGCGCCATCTCTGGAAAGCGTAGGAAGATCGGGTCGCGCCGCGTGGCCTTGGCGTAGGGTGACGTCGCGGCGCTCTGAGCCCAGGCACCGGCGGCGAGCACGGTCAAAGTGAACAAGGCGGCAAGGATGGGACGGAGCATGGCACTCGACTTGAACCGAGGAAGGTGACGGAAATACGACCTTGGCGCCGCCGCCATCCCCGTTCTAGACGAGGCGGCTCTGGTTCTTGGCAGCGCCGATGAACGACGTGAACAGCGGATGCGGTGCAAACGGCCTGGATTTCAGCTCGGGGTGGTACTGCACCCCGATGAACCAGGGATGGTCGGGGATTTCGACGATCTCGGGCAGGATGCCGTCGGGCGACATGCCGGAAAAGCGCAGGCCGACCTGCTCCAGCCGGTCCTTGTAATTGACGTTGACCTCGTAGCGGTGCCGGTGGCGCTCGCTGATCACGTCGGCGCCGTAGATATCGTGCACCTTGGTGCCGCGCCGCAGATGGGCGTCGTAGGCGCCGAGCCGCATGGTGCCGCCCAGGTCGCCGTCGGCCGCCCGCTTCTCGATCTGGTTGCCCTTGATCCACTCGGTCATCAGGCCGACGACGGCGTTGTCGGTCGGTCCGAACTCGCTCGACGATGCATTCTCGATGCCGAGCAGGTTGCGTGCCGCTTCAATCACCGCCATCTGCATGCCGAAGCAGATGCCGAAGAACGGCACCTTGCGCTCGCGGGCGAACTTCACGGCGTGGATCTTGCCTTCGGTGCCGCGCTCGCCGAAGCCGCCCGGCACCAGGATGCCGTGCACATGCTCGAGATGGCTGACGGCGTCGTCGCGCTCGAAGATCTCGGAGTCCATCCACTCCAGCCCGACTTTTACGTTCGATCCGAAGCCGCCGTGCGTCAGCGCCTCGCTCAGCGATTTGTAGGCGTCGAGCAGCACCGTGTACTTGCCGACGACGGCGATCGTCACCTTGCCCTCGGGTTCCCGCACCGAGCGCACCACGCCGCGCCAACGGTCGAGGTTGGGTTCCTTCAGGTCGAGCCCGAAATACTTGCAGACCTCGGCGTCGAATCCTTGGTCATGATAGGCGATCGGCACCTGGTAGATCGTGTCGACGTCGCGCGCTTCGATCACGCGCTCGGGCTTCACGTTGCAGAACAGCGCGATCTTGCGCCGCTCGTTGGCCGGGATTTCCTTGTCGCCCGAGCGGCAGACCAGGAGGTCGGGCTGGATACCGACGCTCAACAGCTCCTTCACCGAGTGCTGCGTCGGCTTGGTCTTGAGCTCGCCCGCCGTCGGCACCCACGGCAGCAAGGTGAGATGAACGAACATCGTGCGCTCGCGACCGATTTCGTTGCCGACCTGGCGTATAGCTTCGAGGAACGGCGTGCTTTCGATGTCGCCCACCGTGCCGCCGACCTCGACCAGGACGAAGTCTTCCTTGTCGGTGTCGGCCAGCACGAATTCCTTGATCGCGTCGGTGACGTGCGGAATGACCTGCACGGTGGCGCCCAGATATTCGCCGCGGCGTTCCTTGCCGATGACCGTCGAATAGATCCGGCCGGTGGTGATGTTGTCGGTCTGCCGGGCATCGACGCCGGTGAAGCGCTCGTAGTGACCGAGGTCGAGATCGGTCTCCGCGCCGTCGTCGGTGACGAAAACCTCGCCATGCTGATACGGGCTCATCGTGCCCGGATCGACGTTCAGGTAGGGGTCGAGCTTGCGCAGTCGGACCCGATAGCCACGAGCCTGCAGCAGCGCGCCGAGTGCTGCTGACGAAAGACCCTTACCAAGCGAGGAAACCACGCCGCCCGTTATGAAGATAAAGCGCGTCATGGAGCTACAGACTACTAAATCTTGTTGGGTTGGACCATGGGGATATCACCCCGCCGGAGGTTATTCGGCGAGGGGAACGGCCGGTTCGGAACATTGTTCCTAGCGGTTTGGTGCAGACGGCGTGGCCGGCGCCGTGGGGGCGGTCGGTCCGCCCGGCGCCGGCTCGCTGCCGCCACCGAGGCCCGGGGTCGGCTTGGTGCCGGCCGGAACGCTGTCCATGATCGATCCGGAGCTGCGCACGGGCGCACTCACGCTCCAGGCCATCAAAAGGCTCAGAAAGAAGAAGATGCCAGCAAAGATCGCCGTCATGCGCGACAACACATTGGCCTGGCCGCGCACAGAAAAAAGCGCATCGGTGCGGCCCATGCCGAGACCGCCGCCCTCGCTGCGCTGAAGCAGGATGACGACAATCATGGCGGCCGTGACGCCGACGTGGACGATCAGCAGCACCAGCCGCCAATCGTGGAGAAATGCTCTTACACTGTCCATTTTCGCCCGGGCTTCTAGCGTCTTTAGACCGCCTTGGCGATAGACAAAAAGTCCTCGGCCTTGAGGCTGGCGCCGCCGACCAGCGCACCGTCGACGTCTCCGGCGGACAGCAGCTCGGCGGCGTTGCTGCCCTTTACCGAGCCGCCGTACAGCAAACGAACCCCCGCCGCGTCGGGCACGAGCCCGCTCAGCACCTTGCGAATATGCGCGTGCGCTGCGGCCACTTCCGGCGTGGTCGGCGTCTTGCCGGTGCCGATGGCCCAGACTGGTTCATAGGCCACGACCAGCCTGGCCGCCGTCGCCCCCGCCGGAATGCTGCCCTTGAGCTGGGTTTCGAGGACGGACAGCGCCTTGCCCCCTTCCCGTTCGGCCAGGGTCTCGCCGATGCACACGATCGGCAGCAATCCGGCCCGCCAGGCCGCCTCGGCCTTGGCGCGGACGATCACGTCGGTCTCGCCATGATCCGTGCGGCGCTCGGAGTGGCCCACGATCACGTGGGTGGCGCCAGCGTCCTTTAGCATTTCGGCCGACACATCGCCGGTATGGGCGCCGCTGGCCTTGGCGTGACAATCCTCGCCACCGACCAGCACGCCGCTGCCCTTCACTGCCTCGGCAACGGCCATGATCAAGGTCGCAGGCGGACAGACCAGGACCTCGCGGTCGCGCCAGCCACCCTGCCTCACCCCGTCGGCAACGCTCTTGGCGAGCGCCAGGGCATCGGCCTGGAGGCCGTTCATTTTCCAGTTACCGGCGATCAGTGGAATTCGTGTGCGCGGCATGATTTTTCCCGTTCTTGCTGGCCCATCTTGAGGCCAGCGTGTCTAACCGTGACGGCGTTTGCGGTCAAAGGGCACCAATGGTAGGCATGCGCCCCTCTTAAAGCCCTATTTGGCCGCGAAGCTCAGCCCGTGAATAAATTCCGTAAATACGCCCAATACGCCGTCCTCTCCGTGCTGCTCGGCATGCTGATCATCAGCTTCGGCCTGTGGGGCGTCGGCGACATGCTGCGCATGGGCAACAGCAATACCGAAGTGGCCCACGTCGGCGGCACGCACGTGCCGGTGTACGGCTGGGTCGGCGGCACATCGGTGTCGGTCACCGAGGTGCGCGATCTCTTCAATCGCCAGCTCGAGCAGATCCAGCGCCAGACCGGCCAGCGGCCCGAGCCCGAGCAGGCGCTGCGCTACGGCATCCATATCCGCGCACTTGAAGACACCGTGCAGCGCGCCGTGATCGACAACGCCATCCAGGAATACGGACTCTCGGTCGGCGACGCAGAGGTCCGCGCGGCGATCGCACGCAACCCCGCCTTCCAGACCAACGGCTCGTTCGATCCGATCCTGTACAAGAACCGCCTGCAGCAGGCCCGCATCCCCGAAGCCTCCTATGTGGCCGACATCCGCCGCGAGGTCGCCTCCGCCCAGCTCCTGGGCGTGATCCAGACCGATGGCCTTGCCCCCAGGATGCTGCGCGACGAGATATTCAAGATGGAGGGCGAAAAGCGCGTGGCCGAGACGGTCTATGTGCCCGACGCCGTCATCACCACAGTGCCCAAGCCCACGTCGGAGCAGCTGAACACCTACTTCGAGGCCAACAAGCTCAAGTTCCAGATCCCCGAGTACCGCGCCTTCTCCTATGTCCTGATGAGCGTCGACGATGTGCTGGATCAGGTCACCGTGACTCCGGAGCAGGTGAAGCAGGAATACGACGCCCGCCAAGCCGAGTTCGGCGCGCCCGAGAAGCGCGACGTCGACCAGGCGATGGCCGACACCGAGGACAAGGCCAAGAAGATCATCGCCGCGGCCCAGGCCGGCAAGTCGCTCGAGGACGCGACCAAGGAAGTGATGGGCAGCGCCGACGGCGTGATCAAGCTCGGTACGGTGATGAAGAAGGACCTTCCCGCGGGGCCTCTCGCCGATGGCGTCTTCGCAGCACCTCAGGGCCTCGACCCCACTCCGATCAAGTCGCCGCTCGGCTGGCACGTCGTGCGGATCAACAAGATCGACGCCGGCAAGGTGACGCCGTTCGACGAGGTGAAGGACAAGCTCGCCAAGGACCTCAAGACACAGACGGCACCCGACGTGCTGATCAAGCTGGTGAACGACTTCGAGCGCGTGTTCAGCAAGAACCAGTCGATGAAGGCCGCGGCCGAGGAGCTGCAGCTCAAGGTCAAGACCTACGACAACGTCGATGCGCGCGGCCAGGATCCGTCGGGCAAGCAGGTCGTGGTCGGCCCCGCCGCTGCCGAACTGGTGCAGGCCGCCTTCTCGACCCGCGAGAGCGGCGAGAGCGATCTTCTGGAGACCCAAAAGGGCGAGTATTTCGTCGTTCGCACCGACCGCGTGACACCGGCTCGCGTCCCCGCCCTCTCCGAGGTCGAAGCCAAGGTCACCGAAGCCTGGCAGGCCGAAGAGCGCCGCAAGCTCGCGGACGCCAAGGTCAAGGAAGCGCTCGACAAGGCCAATGGTGGCGGCGACCTCGCCACGATCGCCAAGGATCTCGGGGTGGAGCTGCGGACCACCAAGCCGGTGACACGCTTCGATGCCGACACCGCCAACTACCTCACGCAGCAGGCGACCGCCGAGCTTTTCAAGCTCCCCGTTGGCAAGGCCCAGTCGGTGCGCAGCTCGGACGGCACGGTGATCGTTCGGCCGAAGGAGATCCAGCCCGCCGACCTCTCGCAGGCCAAGGACACGCTCGACCGCTTCGGCAAGCAGCTCGACTCGTTGGTCGGCAACGATCTTGTGGCCGAGATGCTGGGCGCGCTGCGCCAAAAATACGGCGTCACCGTCAATCAGGCCGTGTTCGCCCAGGCCTTCGCGCCGCAACAGCAGCAACAGTAACGTCCCATGTCCGTACAGCCCGAACTCGATGCCTTCACGCGGGTCTACGAGGCCGGCAAGCCGCAGATCGTCTTCACCAAGCTGGTGGCGGATCTCGAAACGCCCGTCTCGGCCTACCTGAAGCTCGCCGACGGGCGCGCCAACTCGTTCCTTCTCGAGTCGGTCGAGGGCGGCTCGGTGCGCGGCCGCTATTCGATCATCGGCTTCAAGCCGGACGTGATCTGGCGCTGCATCAAGGGCAAGGCCGAGATCAACCGGCGAGCCCATGTCGACTCGCGGAGCTTCGAGCCCCTGCCCGGCCGTCCGCTCGAGACGCTGCGCACGCTGATCCGCGAATGCCAGCTGGATATTCCCGCCGGCCTGCCGCCGATGGCATCCGGCCTGTTCGGCTTCCTCGGCTACGAGATGGTCCGCGACATGGAGCGGCTGCCGAGCGACAAGCCCGATCCGCTGAACCTGCCCGACGCGATCATGGTGCGGCCAACGATCGTCTGCGTCTTCGATCGGCTGGAAGATATCGTTACCCTCGTCACGCCGGTGTGGCCGCAAGATGGTGTCGGCGCCCGCGCTGCCTACGACGCGGCCTCCGAACGGTTGGCCGATGCGGTCTCGAACTTCGAACGTTCGCTGCCGGTGCGGCGCGAGAGTGCCGATGCGCTGGCGCCTCTGCCGGCGCCCAAGCCGAACATGAGCGAGGCCGAGTTCAAGAGCATGGTCTCGGTCTGCAAGGAATACATCGCGGCCGGCGATGCCTTCCAGATCGTGCCGTCGCAGCGCTTCTCGCTGCCCTTCAAGCTGCCGCCCCTGTCGCTCTACCGGTCGCTCCGCCGCATCAACCCCTCACCGTTCCTGATCTTCTTCGACTATGGCGACTTCCAGATCGTGGGCTCCTCCCCCGAGATCCTGGTCCGGCTGCGCGACAACACCGTCACCATCCGGCCACTTGCCGGCACTATCCGACGTGGCGCCACGCCTGAAGAGGACAAGCAACTCGCCGACAAGCTACTGGCCGATCCCAAAGAACATGCCGAGCACCTGATGCTGCTCGACCTCGCCCGCAACGACGTGGGCCGCGTCTCCAAGATCGGCTCGGTCAAGGTGGTCGAGCAGTTCACCATCGAGAAGTACAGCCACGTCCAGCACATCAGCAGCCATGTCGAAGGCACGATCGAGGACGGGCTCGACGCGATCGACGCGCTGAAGGCGGGGTTCCCGGCTGGCACGCTCTCGGGCGCCCCCAAGGTGCGTGCCATGCAGATCATCGACGAGCTCGAGCCGGTGAGCCGTGGGATCTATGCCGGCTGCGCGGGCTACTTCGCGGCCAACGGCACGATGGACACCTGCATCCTGCTGCGCACCGGCCTGGTGAAGGACAACACGATGTACGTGCAGGCCGGCGTCGGCGTCGTGGCCGATAGCGACCTCGAGGCGGAATTCCAGGAAAGCCACCAGAAGGCGCGCGCCCTGGTCCAGGCAGCGGAAGAGGCCGTGCGCTTCGCCAACGCCGCCAATTGGACGTCCGGCAACACGAGGCGCTAGGCTCTCCTCCAAACGGAGGAGACACCAATGTCCGAGTGGCAAAAGCGCTACCAGCGCCTGTTGTTCGATCGCCCGCACCCCAAGGTGCTGCGCGTCACCATGAACCGGCCGGAGAAGTACAACGCCACCGATGCGATCATGCACCGCGAGCTGGTCGACGTGTGGCGCGACATCGACGGTGACGACACGGTCAACTGCGTGATCATCCAGGGTGCGGGCGGCAAGGTATTTTCGGCCGGCGGCGACTTCGACATCATCGAAAAGAACATGAAGGACCACAACGCGCTGCTTCGCACCTGGAAGGAAGCGCGCGACATCGTCTACAACGTGATCAACTGCTCCAAGCCGATCGTCAGCACCATGCGCGGCCCCGCCGTCGGCGCGGGCCTGGTCGCGGGCATCCTGGCCGACGTTTCGATCGCCTCTAAGAAAGCCAAGATCATCGACGGCCACACCCGGCTTGGCGTGGCCGCGGGCGACCATGCCTGCATCGTCTGGCCGCTGCTCTGCGGCATGGCGAAGGCCAAGTACTA
>FTCZ01000400.1_pt1 | contig 13199 bp, 14 predicted proteins | sample 1658871 | NCBI WGS metagenome assembly FTCZ01 (sample SAMEA3914864, study PRJEB12502) | metagenome | biome: forest; material: soil | place: USA | collected 2012-03-12 | depth 0.3 m
CAACGCCAGCGGCCGCTACCGCCACAAGAAGGACCAGTACCTCGGCGCGCTCGACCCGAACTTCGGCGGCTGCGGCCGCGTGCTGACCGACGAGAACGGGCACTACGTGTTCCGCACGATCAAGCCGGGCCCGTACCCGTGGCGCAACCGCATCAACGACTGGCGCCCCGCGCACATCCACTTCGCGATCTCGGGCAGCGGCTGGGCGCAGCGCCTGATCACGCAGATGTACTTCGAGGGCGACCCGCTGATCGCGACCTGCCCGATCCTGCGCACCATCCCCGACGAGGATCAGATCCGCGGCCTGGTCGCGCAGCTGGACATGGGCTCGACGGCGCCGCTGGACAGCCGCGCCTTCCGCTTCGACATCACGCTGCGCGGCCAGCGCGCCACGTGGTTCGAGAACGTGCTGCAAGGAGAAAAGTGATGACCCCGCTGCTGCGCGAGACCGCCTCGCAAACCGCCGGCCCCTACGTGCACATCGGCCTCGCGCCCAAGGCCGCCGGCTTCGACATCTTCGAGAACGACTTCGGCAACGTGCTGACGACGCCCGAGACCCAGGGCGAACGCATCACCATCGAGGGCCGCGTGATCGACGGCTCCGGCACGCCCGTGCGCGACGTGCTGCTGGAGCTGTGGCAGGCCAACGCGCAGGGCCGCTACGCGCACCCGGCCGACAAGCAGGCCGGCAAGCAGGCCGACCCCGCCTTCCGCGGCTGGGGCCGCGCCTGCAGCGACTTCGAGACCGGCACCTGGACGTTCGAGACGATCAAGCCGGGCCCGGTCGTCGGCCGCCACGGCGTGCTGATGGCGCCGCACGTGAACCTGTGGATCGTCGCGCGCGGCATCAACATCGGCCTGAACACGCGCATGTACTTCGACGACGAGGCGGCGGCCAACGCGAAGGATCCCGTGCTCAACCTGGTCGAGTGGGAGGTGCGCCGCCAGACGCTGATCGGACGGCGCGAGCAGCGCGCCGGCGCCACGGTCTACAAGTTCGACATCCGCCTGCAGGGCGATGGCGAGACCGTGTTCTTCGACGTCTGATGCGCGGCACAATCGACCGATGATCTTCGATCGCTTCCTCGCTTCGCCCGAGATCGCGCGGGTGCTGGACGAACGCGCGTTCGTGCAGGCGATGCTGGACTTCGAGGCCGCGCTCGCGCGCGCGCAGGCGGGCGTGGGCGCGATCCCGGCGTCGGCCGGCGAGGCCATCGCCGCCGCGTGCGACGCGCGCGGCTTCGACGTCGACGCGATCGTCATCGAGGGCGGACGCGTCGGCACGATCGCGATTCCGCTGGTCAAGGCCCTGACCGCGGCCGTCGCGAAGATCGATGCGGAGGCGGCGCTGGTGGTGCATGCGGGCACGACGACGCAGGACGTGCTGGACACCGCGCAGGTGCTGGTCACGCGCCGCGGCCTCGCGTTGATCGACCGCGACCTGTCGCTGCTGATCCCTGCCTTGCTGCAGCTGGCGGCCGCGCACGGCGATGCGCCCATGCTCGGACGCACGCTGATGCAGCCGGCGCAGGTGATCAGTTTGGGCTTCAAGCTCGCGGGCTGGGTCGCGCCGCTGGTGCGCGCGCAGGCCCGCATCCGCCAGGCCGGCGCCGCGGCACTGCAGCTGCAGCTGGGCGGCGCCGTCGGCACGCTGGCGGCGATGGGCGAGCACGGCCCCGCGGTCGCGGCCGCGATGGCCGAGTCGCTCGACCTGCGCTTGCCGCCGGCGGCCTGGCACACGCAGCGCGACGAGCTGGTCGCGCTCGGCTGCGAGCTGGGCGTGCTCGCCGGATCGCTGGGCAAGATCGCCACGGACATCGCGCTGATGGCGCAGGGCGAGGTCGGCGAGCTGGCCGAGCCCTCGGGCGGCGGGCGCGGCGGCTCGTCGGCGATGCCGCACAAGCGCAACCCGGTCGCCGCGATGACGGCGCTCGCCGGGGCCGTGCGCGCGCCGCAACGCGTCGCGGCGCTGCTTGCGGCGATGCCGCAGCAACACGAGCGCGGGCTGGGCAACTGGCAGGCGGAGCTCGCCGAGTTCGGCGGGCTGCTGGCCAGCGTGCATGGCGCGCTCGCGGCCATCACGCTGGCGGCCGGCGGCCTGCAGGTCTTTCCCGAGCGCATGCGCCACAACATCGATGCGCTGCAGGGCCTGGTCTTCGCCGAGTCGCTGGCGACGCGCGCCGCGCGCGAGATCGGCAAGTCCGCGGCGCATCACTGGGTCGAGGGATTGTCCAAGGAGGCGGTGGCCTCGGGCGGGCACCTGCGCGACATCGCACTGAAGGCGCTGCCGCACGACGAGCGCCTGCGCGGACGCCTTCCCGCCGCCGAACTCGCCGCGCTGTTCGACGCCGACGCGCCCGCGCGTCACGCGAGCGCGCTCGCCTCGCCGCAGCTGGCCGCGCTCGCCGCGCACGCCGACGAACTGCGCCGCGACCCGCCGTGGCAGGACCATCTTCTCCGAGGAAGCACCCATGGATCGTGAAGACGATTTCGACCGCGGCCTGAAGAACCGGCGCGCCGTGCTCGGCGACGCCTGGGTCGACAAGTCGCTGGTCAACGCCAACGCGTTCAACGCCGACTTCCAGTCGCTCATCACGCGCTACGCCTGGAACGACATCTGGGGCCGCCCCGGCCTCGACCCCACCACGCGCCGCCTGCTGGTGCTGGGCATGACGATGGGGCTGGCGCGCTGGGAGGAGTTCGAGCTGCATTGCGGCGCGGCGATCCGCGCGGGCGTGCCGCTCGACAAGATCCAGGAGACGCTGATGCAGGGCGCGATCTATTGCGGCGTGCCGGCGGCCAACACCGCGTTCAAGCTGACGATGGACATCCTGCGCCACGAAGGCCTGCTGCCCGACGCGGCGCCGCTGACCGCGGCCGCGCGCGCCGCCACGCACCACACCTTCAGCGCGCCGCAGCTGCGCGTCACGCTGCAGGGCGAGGGCACGCCCGTGGTGCTGAGCCACGCGCTGGGCCTGGATTCGTCGATGTGGGACGACTACGCGGCGCACCTCGCATCCCTACCCCACCAGGTATTGCGCTACGACCACCGCGGCCACGGCGGATCGGCGAAGCCGGCCGGCCCGTACACGATGGACGACCTGGTCGACGACGCCGCGCGCGTCATCCGCGAATGGGGCCGTGGGCCCGTGACCTGGATCGGGCTGTCGATGGGCGCGATGGTGGGCCAGGGACTGGCGATCCGCCACCCGGAGCTGGTGAGCCGCCTCGTGCTGGCGAACACGACCTCGAAGTATCCCGAGGCCGGCGTCGCGGCCTGGGCGCAGCGCATCGCCACGGTGCAGGCGCAGGGCATGCCCGCCGTCGCCGAGATGGTGGTCGAGCGCTACCTGCACGCCGATTTCCGCGCCGCACATCCGGCCGCCGCCGACACCATCCGCCAGCGCCTGCTGCGCGACGACCCGGCCGGCTACGCCGCGAGCTGCCACGCCGTCGGCCATGTCGACTGGCTGGAGCGCCTCGCGCAGGTGCGCTGCCCCACGCTGGTCATCGCAGGCGCCCGCGACGCCGGCGCGCCGCCCGCGATGGGCCAGGCGATCGCGGACCGCATCCCCGGCGCGACGATGCGCGTGATCGAGGACGCGTCGCACCTGAGCGTGCTGGAGACGCCCGACGAGTTCCGCCGCATCGTCGACGACTTCATTCGCTGAACCGCCCGTCCCGCGAGAGGCCGTCCGAACGGCCCCGCGATCCCACCTTCGGCAAGGAGACAAGCCATGCCCGACCCGCAGACCGTCGACGTCCAGGCCTTTCTCAACGAGCACCGCTTCTCGCGCTTCCAGTGGGCCATCTTCTGGCTGTGCTTCCTGATCGTGCTGCTCGATGGCTTCGACACCGCGGCGATCGGCTTCATCGCGCCGTCGCTGCTCAAGGAATGGGGCCTGACGAAAGCGTCGCTCGGCCCGGTGCTGAGCGCGGCGCTGTTCGGCCTCGCCGCGGGCGCGCTGTCGTCCGGGCCGCTCTCCGATCGCATCGGCCGCAAGCGGGTGCTGGTGTCGTCGGTGCTGCTGTTCGGCGTGGCCTGCGCCGGCTCGTCGTTCGCCGGCTCGCTGACGCAGCTGACCGCGCTGCGCTTCGTCACGGGCCTGGGGCTGGGCGCCGCGATGCCCAACGCCGTCACGCTCATGAGCGAGTACTGCCCGGACCGGATGCGCGCGACGCTCACCAACGCGATGTTCTGCGGCTTCCCGCTGGGCGCCGCGTTCGGCGGCTTCCTGGCCGCGTGGATGATCCCGCAGTTCGGCTGGCGCAGCGTCCTGCTGCTGGGCGGCGTCGCGCCGCTGGTGCTGGGCGTGGCGATGTTCGCGCTGCTGCCCGAGTCGGTGCGCTACATGGTGGCCCACGCCCAGCCGGTCGACAAGATCCGCGCGGCGCTCGCGCGCATCGCCCAAGGCGCGGAGCGCGCGACGTCGTTCGTGCTGAGCGAGACGCGGCCGTCCATCGCCGGCAGGAGCGGCGTCGCGATCGTGCTGTCGCCGCGCTACCTTGTCGGCTCGATCATGTTGTGGATCGCCTACTTCATGGGGCTGGTGATCTTCTACGCGCTGATCAACTGGATGCCGATCCTGTTCAAGGACGCCGGCGTCGCGCCACGTTCGGCGACGCTGATCGCCGCGCTGTTCCCGCTCGGCGGCTGCGGCGCGATCCTGTTCGGCTGGCTGATGGATCGCTTCAACGCCAACAAGATCATCGCGCTGGGCTTCTTGGCGACGGCGGCGCTGGTCTACGCGGTGGGGCAGGCCGCGGGCAACGTCGGCGCGCTGGTGGTGCTCGTGTTCCTGGCCGGCGCGTTCATGAACACCGCGCAGTCGTCGCTGCCCGCGCTGGCCGCGGCGTTCTATCCGACCGCCGGACGCGCCACCGGCGTGTCATGGATGCTGGGCTTCGGCCGCTTCGGCGGCATCGCCGGATCGCTGCTGGTGGCCGAACTCTCGCGCCGCAACGTGGGCTTCGTCGGCATCTTCAGCATCGTCGCGATCCCGGGCGTCGTCGCTGCGGCGGCGCTTCTGGTCAAGCACCTGGCGGAGCCGGGCGGCGACGGCAAGCCGCGCCTGGCGCCGGTCTCGGCCCACTGAGCCTGACTGTGGCTCGCGCGCTCGCGCGAGCGCTGCGTGCCTCAGGGGACGAGCGAGAAAGTGACGTAGCCGGCCCCTGCCTCCGCAAGCTGCTTGATTCCCGCCGTTCCCGCACTGATGGCCATGAACTTCAGGTGGCGTTGGGTTTCCCTGGCGTGCTTCGCGAGTTCCAACGCGGCGGTCATGCGATCGCTGGCGTGCGGCGCCAAGTCGCTGTAGGGAAGCTCGAGATCCGCTCCGGCGGTCATGAGCGAATTGAGGTACGGGGCTTTGAACGTGGTGTTGATCAAGTGACGTCTCCGTGGTTTTCGGTCAGCATATTGCCGGATCGGAGATCGCTTGGGGAGTACCAGGATGTCAGACGCAATCGTCGTCAAGAAGGCGCGCCGCAAGGCGACTGCGAAGCCCGTCGCGAACCCGGCCGGCAAAGCGTCGCCGAAAGCAGGCGAACCCGGCAAGGGGCCGGCCGCGCAAGCCGTCGCCACGACGCTGCCGGCCGCCATGACTGGCCGGGCCAGTCCCGCGAAGGCCAAGGAGGGGGACGAGCCGGTCTTTGCCTACATTCGCAGCCTGCCGCAGCCCCAACGCGGTATCGCCGAACGCGTCGACGCCTTGGCCGCCAGGACGCCGCCGGCCTTGAAGCGCTCCGTGAAGTGGGCCATGGCGTGGTATGGGGTCGGCGACGGCTGGTGCTTCTGCTGCGGCGGCTTCGCCGGCCACGTCAAGCTCACGTTCGGGCGCGGCACCGCGCTCGATCCCGTGCCCCCGGTCGCGCCGACGGGCATGGGCAAGGACTCGCGCGGCGTCGACCTCCAATCGGTGGACGACCTCGACGAACGCCAGGCCGCGGCGTGGATGAAACAGGCCACGGACCTGCCCGGCTTCGGGAAGCGGCGCTGAGTTCGAGGCATCGAGGCGTTCTCACGGCACCCGACACCGAAGGCCGGCGAGGCGACTGCGCGAGCAGCAATCGCCTCTGCCGCCTCGCCTACGCGTCGACGCGACGTCGCTTCGGCATCACGGCGAAGATTCCGAGCGATGCCAGCAGCAACAGGACATTCAGCGGCTCTGGCACGGCCGTGACCGTGAGCATCCCCTGGTACGTCGCATCCATCGCCGTCAACGCCGCCGCGTCGCCCGCGAAGCCGGTCACCAGCAGTTGCAGCGGCTGGTCGGCCGTCACCGTGGTCTCGAAGACGAAGGCCGGGTTGCCGCTTTCCGGCATGTAGCCGAAGCCCTGCCCGTTGAGGATCGCGGTGAAGAAATTGATCGGCCCGGCGGCATCCGTCAACTCCACCTTCACCCGGCCGGACACCGCTGCGGGCGTGAACGTGAAGGTGTCGAAGAACGAGCCGTTGGCGCCCTGGACGAAGCTGCCGGTGAAGCCGCCGCCGCCGGTCGGCGTGAGCGGCACCGTTTGCGCCCCCGCCGCGAGCGACAGGGCCGCCAGCGCGCAGCACATGAGTCTTTTCATGGTCGTCTCCCGTGTCAGTTGTTGAAGTTGCCCGGCAGCGGCGTGTCGAGGTACGGGAACACCATCTGGAAGTCCGTGTAGGTCTTGCGCACGCCGTCCGTGAACGGCAGGCCACCGGCGGGCGCGTCGCTCGGCTTGCAGCCGACCTTGAGCGTGTCCGTCGAGCCCGTGAGGACGCAAAGGGCGCCCATCGCGACGCGCAGCGACAGGTCGACGACGTCATCGCCCGGCCGGCGCCCGTTCGGGAAGCCCGCGTTGTCGCCGCCTGCCACGCCCAGCGGACTCTGCGAGCCGTAGTTCGGGGCGATCGACGTGTTGAGCCGGAGCATCTCGGACGGCGTGACCGTCTTCGGCTGGTTGAGGCCCTGGATGCCCGTCAGGAACGCCGCCACGAGGTCGGTGCGCGGGAAGTTGGTCGGTGCCTTGGCCGACGGGAACAGCGACTGCACGAGCGCGGGCAAGGACGGATTCGTCACGTAGTTGGCGAAGTAGCTGTCGGTCGACGGCTTGGACGCGTTGAAGCGATCCTTGTCGTCGAGCCCGATGACGACCTCGTTGACGAGCGGCATGCCCACGCGCGACACCTGCACCCACGAGCCGCCCGCCACGACGGCGTTGTTGATGCCATGGCCCGGCGTCGGGTTGAGCGTCTGGCCCTGGCGCAGGCTGGCGGTCGACCAGGCGCCGATCACGGGGTCGGTCGCCGTGGCGAGGCAGGAGATCGGGATCTCCATCGCGATCGTGCTGATGTTCTTGGACTCGAGATCGTTCTTGTTGCCGTTGACCTCCGGCCCGAGCGGATTCAGGTTGAAGAGATCGAAGATCTTGCCGACCGCGATGTAGAACGGCTCCTTGCGTTGGCCGACGAAGACGCGGCCCGCGCCGCAACCTGGGATCGAGACGTCGTAGACGTGCTGGGCGGCATACGTTTCGTAGCCCGAGGCGCTGCCGAACGTCTTGTCGCCGATGTTGTCGATCGGCTTGTCGAAGGTCGTCGCGCCGGTCGAGATGCGCTTGAGCGCGGCGGGCGTTCCCGTCGTGCTGTCGCCGCGGACGATGCTCACGTTGAACGTCTCGCGCACGTTGATCGTCGGCGCGTTGACGCCGGTGATCACGCCGCTGTCGATCAGCGGGATCTCCGTGTTCTTGCCGCCGACGGGCAGCGTCTCGCCCTTGGACGTGCTCTTGAACGTGAACTGGAACGTGACGTCTTCCTTCGCGTCGCCGTTGTTGTCGAAGTGGATCTGGTAGAGCGCATTCGGGTTGAACTGGTAGAAGTTCGGCCCGCCTTGCGGATCCTGGAACGGGATGTAGTCGGCCAGCACGGTCACGTAGCCTTGCCGTCCGGTCTCGTAGCTGCGGAACATGTAGAAATCGGTGCCGTCGACCGACGGCTGAGTCGCGATGAACGGCGCTTCGCGATGGCTGGAAGCCTGCGCCTGCCCGAACGCGAGCGTGAGACAGACGCAGATCGTCGAGAGCGCGAATGCCTGCGCCTGGCGCGAATGATGGAGTCGTGTCGTCATGGAGTCACCTTGGAAGTGGGCTTGCAGTCGGCCTGACCCCGCCGATCCCGACAACCCCCTAACGAAACGCGGCGGGTTATGCATCCACCCATGCGCGCGCTGCGTAGTGGCTGCACCGGCGCCGGAGACAATCCCATCCTGCGCCATTTCAGGGCCGCCGGCGATCCCCTTCACGCGGCCGGGATTACGGCGTCGACGCGGCCCCTTCACCGGACAGCTGGCAATCGATCGGCTGTTCCTTCAGCCTCGACAGCGACAACTCGTCCGGCGCATCCTGACGCCGGCGCGCTTCCATCAGGGCAACTATTGGCTCTTCAAGCTCGCAAGCCTGGCCTGCGCCTCTTGCTTGCCGATGCCGCGCAGCGCCGCGATGGCGGCCAATGCGTCGGGCCTCGGCTTGGTCTTTCCGGATTCCCAGGAATAGACCGACTGGCCTGTTGCACCCACGAGAAGTCCGAAGTCGGCCGCGGACAGTCCCAGCCGCTTGCGGTTCGCGATCATGCCCTTTGCCTGAAAGCGCAGGCCAGCAGAGGACTCTTCGCCTTTGGCCGTGGGCGCCTCGACTCGCCGCCCCTGCTGTCCAGCGGCAACGTGCCCCTTGGCGAGCCGCTTGACGATGCCCTCCAGGTCGTGGAGCCGGCGCTTGAGACTCGCGATCTCGGCGCGATGTGCCGCGACGGCCTTCTTGACGGCGTCCCCGCCATCACGCACTTCCTTGCGCGCGAGCCGCGTGATTTCAGCTTTGAATACGGTGGCGATATTGGGCATGTGCTGGGGCCATTCGAGGGCCATTGCATGGACGCATGTCGCAGTCGTCAGACTTCCATCTGCTCTGCGATCTCGATGGCGTCCTCAACTTCGATCCCTGAGGCCCGAACTGTACTCTCCAGCTTCGCATGGCTCCGTAACAAAAGCTGACGGCATCGCCGAGTGCTTGAATCAGATGTTAGTTGATGCCGCGCGCGGCTTTCGGTGTCGATCGGCGCCTTCGGTGACTGAGCCGCGAACCCGGCGCGCATCGCCATGAAAAAACGGCGGCCCGAAGGCCGCCGCTGCCGAAGCGGATGTGATCAGCGGCTCTGGTCGCCGCCGCTGCGCTTGGAGTTGTCGCTGCCTTGCTGCATGGTGGAATCGCGCAGCGACTGGTCGGACTGCGACATCAGCTTGTCGAAGTCCTTGCGCTGCGCGGCCTCGGCACCCTGCTGGCCGCCCGTGCCCCCCGACTGGCTCTGCTGGCCGGTCCCGCCGGAGACCGAGCTGTCCTTGCTGCGCTGGCCGCTCTGGCTGCCTTGCTGGCCCTGCGAGCCGGACTGGCTCTGCTGACCCTGGCCCTGGCTGCTCTGGTTGCCCTGCTGACCCTGCGAGCCCGACTGGCTTTGCTGGCCGCCCTGGCTGCCACCCTGGCCGATCGATTGCGACTTGTCGCTTCCTTGACCTTGCTGGTTCGAGTTCATGTTGGCTCCTTGGTTGGATGGGCTCGCCTTGTTGGCGAGCACGGCCTGCCTGCCTCCGGCAACCCGTGACCCACTGCGGCAACGGCCATTCCCGCCTGCGCGCTGAACGGTCGATCGAGCTGGCCCCGACGCTGACCCTACGGCGCCAGCAGCGTGCGGATGAGGCGGCGCGCCTGCGCGGGGTCCGCGCACCCTTCGCGGTGCAGCTGGTGCATCTGCTCGCTCATGTCGTCGCGCCGGATCAGGCCCATCGCCCAGCGTGAGAACTGGCGCTGCACGATCGGCTCCTCGAGCAGCACGCGCAGCTCGCCGTGGCGCGTGTCGGCGCGGATTCGCTTCATCAGGGCGGACACCGCGTCCGCGCGCCCTTCGAGCACCTGGACGAAGTGGCCGTCGCTCTGCGCCAGCATGCCGGTCACGTCGAGCCGCCGGTTGTTGACCTGCGCGACGCCGAGGATGACCTGCATGTCGACGTCGGTCACGCCCGGTGCGATCGCGCTGACGTAGAAGATGCGTGTCAACATGGCCTGTGGATGCAGGCAATCGCCATACCGCGATCCGTCGCGGCATCGCGCGGCGATCGACATACCTGACACCGTATGCCGAATCAGTCGGCGCCGGCCTCTTCGTCCGCCGACATCAGCAACTCCTGCCGCGCGGCCATCTCCGCGCCGAGCTCCTCCAGGTCGAGCGAGGTGCGGCGCACGCGCGGGAACAGCTCCGTGCGCTCCTCCTCGAAGTGCTGCATGATCAGCTCGTGCAGGATCCGGATCTGCGCGTCGTAGCGCGGCTCGGTGGGATCGCCGGCCTGGATGTCGTCGACCAGCGATCGCGCGCCGTCCTGCGCGACGAGCGCCTCGTCGATCAGGTAGTCCTCATCGAGCACGTCGCGGACGGCCGGGTAGAAGATCTCCTCCTTGATCGCGCCGTTCACGAGCACGAAGGTGCAGATCTCCTCGGCCAGTCCGCGGCGCTCGTCGGCCGACGCCTCGTCGGAGGCCAGCGCCTCGTAGCGGTCGAACAGCTCGCCAATCTCGTCGTGGTCGTTGGCGAGCAGGTCGACGGCGTCGCCGTCGATGTCGCCGGGGTTGGTGCGGGGGGTGGCCATCGGGAGTCTCCTTGTGCCTGGCGGCGCCTGGTCGGCGCGTGGACCTGGCCAGAAGAAAGCCCGCAGTCCATTCCTGGAGCGGGCTTTCCGGTGTCCGCGGACGCGTGGCGTCGTCTGGACGTCTCCAATGTAGGCCGCGCGCGCGCCGCCACGTGTAGGACGAGCGCTCGTCGATACCCCGCCGACACGACGAGCCTCGGGTCGAGCGTCTGCCGTGCGCGCCATGGCAACCGGGCTCTACCTGCTGCCATGGTGCGCGATTCTTCCCAGGCCACGCGCCAGCCCCGCGGCGGCGGCGAGGCGCACGTCCCCGCGTGACGATTCAGTCGGGCCGGGTCGCCTTGGGCGAGCGCGGCGCCGTGTCGTCGCCGGCGTCGGGCCGGCGGATCAGGCTGATCTCGCCGTCCGACTCGAGGTACATGAACTCGACCTTGCTCAGGTCTTCCAGCCCCTGCTCGCGCACCTTGGACATCAGCTCCGCGTCCGAGATCAACTCGCGGCGCATGTTGCGGCGATTGCGCCTGCCGTCGCGCACCAGCAGCAGCCGCTGCGCGTTGAACAGCTTCTCGATCGCGCGGAAGCGCCAGGTCGCCCAGTCGATGACGACGTTCCAGAACACGAGCGTCGAGATCAGCACGATGGCGTCCGTCGACGACGACGCCTCGCCGATCATGCCGTTCTGCGCGGCGTCGCCCAGCAGCACGACGAAGAGAAAATCGGTGATGCCCATCGAGCCGACGTCGCGCCGCAGCACCAGGCGGAACACGAGCACCAGGAACCAGTACATCACGCTGCCGCGAACGAACAGCTCGAGCAGGGGCATCGTCATGCCGAAGACGTCGACGAGGTCGCTGTGGTCCATGGCCTGTCCGCCGGCTTGGGCGGCCGAGTGTTGACGTGCGCGACAAGGCAACGCCGGTGCCCGTGGCTTCAGGCGCGCACCTTGCCGGAGCGGCCAATGCACCCGGCCCGGCCGGCGCCGGCGCCGGCAAAGGGCGCCCGCGCGGGCATGCCGTCCCAATCCCTCAACCAGCAACGACTCGACGATCATGGAACAAGACACCAACACCCCAGCCAGCAACACCACCAACAACGCCACGACCAAGCCGTTCCCCGTCTCTGGACAGGCCGCGCCCGCCTCGAACGCGCCGGCGGCGTCGCAGCCGTCGTCGGACAGCGGCGCCGCCGCGTCGGCCGCGCCGGTGGTCGACAACCTGCTCAAGCGCGTGACGCAAAGCGCGCACGACGCGGTCGACGGCGTGGCGGCGAAGATCTCCTCCACGGTCGACGGCCTGCAGGGCGGCGTGTCCAAGGTCGGCGACACGCGCGACGAATGGCTCGAATCGGCGCGCGAGGCGATCCGCCAACATCCGTTCGCGGCGATCGGCACCGCCGTGCTGGTCGGCCTGGCGCTACGCAGCCTGTCGTCGTCGCGCGACCAGTGAGGCCCGCGCGCGGCCCGGCCCGCGCGTGAACGTCCGTCCGGGTTCGGAGCTTGCCGCGAACCCGGCTTCGCCACGCCCGCGTGGCGCTTCGCCCTTGCCCTCCATCTCCCAGGAGCACGTCGTGCCGAAATCGAAATCCGGGTCACCCGTCGCCCAGGCGCCCGGCTCCGCCGCCAGCACCGTCGGCGGTCCCGCCGCAGGCATCGCGGCCGATCCTGCACTGAGTTCGACCGGGCCGTCGATCGGTGCCCTGGCCGCCAAGCAGGCCGGAACGCAGGCGCTCGCGCAAGCCATGCCGTCGAATTTGCTCAAGCCTCTCGACCATGGCCTGGCCGCGGGGCACTCGCCCACCGAGGGCCAGTGGGTCGAGCCCGCGTCCGACGCCATCACCGGCAGCACCTTGAGCGAGACCAACGAATCGGCGAAGGTGGGCTCGGGCGGCGTAGTGGGCCTCAATGCGAACGCCGGTCCGCTCGACGACGCGCGCGTCGACTCCGGCGGCCAGGCGCTGACGACCAACCACGGCGTGCTCGTCGCGGACAACCAGAATTCGCTCAAGGCCGGGCTGCGTGGACCCACGCTGCTCGAGGACTTCATCCTGCGCGAGAAGATCACGCACTTCGACCACGAGCGCATTCCCGAGCGCGTGGTGCATGCGCGCGGCTCGGCGGCGCACGGCTACTTCGAGTGCGACGTCGCGCTCGGCGAGATCACCAAGGCCGCCCCGTTCGCCGAGAAGGGCAAGCGCACGCCGGTGTTCGTGCGCTTTTCGACCGTGGCCGGCGAGCGCGGCTCGACCGACACCGCGCGTGACGTGCGCGGCTTCGCCGTCAAGCTCTACACCGACGAGGGCAACTGGGACCTGGTGGGCAACAACATCCCCGTGTTCTTCATCCAGGATGCGATGAAGTTCCCCGACCTGGTGCACGCCGCCAAGCCCGAGCCGCACCACCAGATGCCGCAGGCCGCGACGGCGCACGACACGTTCTGGGACTTCGTGTCGCTGTCGCCCGAGACCACCCACATGCTGATGTGGGCGATGTCGGACCGTGCGATCCCGCGCAGCTACCGCATGATGCAGGGCTTCGGCGTGCAC
>FTCZ01001950.1_pt1 | contig 13188 bp, 13 predicted proteins | sample 1658871 | NCBI WGS metagenome assembly FTCZ01 (sample SAMEA3914864, study PRJEB12502) | metagenome | biome: forest; material: soil | place: USA | collected 2012-03-12 | depth 0.3 m
ACACCGAGCTGAAGCCGGCGGCGGCGAATATGTCGTTGAGATAGTAGAGGATGGCGTTGATGCCGGTGAACTGGTTGAACAGGGCCAGCAGGACCGCGAACAGGATGGGCTTGCCGTGTTTGCTGAGGCTCAGCCTGTCCCGACCCACGTCGGAGCGCTGGAATTCGGCGATTTCGGTGGCGGTGTCGGCGACGCCCAGCTTTTTCAACCCGGCCACGGCTTCGTCGATGCGGCCCTTGGCGACCAGCCAGCGCGGGCTCTGGCCGATCAGGAAGAGCAGGGCGAAGAACAGGCTCGACGGCACGGCGGCGAGGCCCAGCTTCCAGCGCCAGGCGTCGGCATGGATCGCCTGGCCGACCAGGTAGTTGCTGAGATAGGCCAGCAGGATGCCGAAGACGATGTTGAACTGGAACAGCCCGACCAGCAGGCCGCGGCGTTTCGCCGGCACGATCTCGGCGATATAGACCGGCGCCAGGACGGACGAGCCGCCGATGGCCACGCCCAGTACGAAGCGGCAGCCGACAAAGGGCCACAGGCCGGCGGAGAAGGCGCTGCCGAGCGTCGCCAGCACGTACATCAGGGCGATGATGCGCAGGGCGTCGCGGCCGCCGATGGCGTCTCCGAGCCGGCCCATGAACAGGGCACCGATAAAGGTGCCCCACAGGCCGGCCGAAACCGCCAGGCCGAGATTGGCGTCGCTGAGATGGTAGACCTCGCGCAGGGCGCCGGTGACGCCCGATATCACCGCCGTGTCGAAGCCGAACAACAGCCCGGCCAGGCTGGCGATGACCACCGCCGTGACATTGGTCTTCACGACCGCCTCCCGTAATAATTATATTTGATTACGGTATGCCACGGAATCGCAAGTCTAGGAAGCGGAGCTAGAACAGGGCGCGTCTGTAGCGGCTTTCGGCGATCGCCGTGGTCATCCAGTCTTCGCCAAGGGCCTGCGTCAAGGCGGCGTCCACCGCCGCGCCCATGGCCCGGCCGCCGCACATCGCCACGCGCCCGCCTGGTGCCATGAAGTGCTTCAGGTCGCCTGCATATTGCGTGACGATATCCTGGACATAGCGTCCCTGGCCGCCTTCGGGACAGGAGAGCGCCAGGTTGAAGCGGTACAGGCTGCCGTCCCGGTGCCACGCCTGCAATTCGCGGCACGAATGGCCGTGGCTGTCGCCATGCCGTTCGCCATAGATCAGCCAGGCCGGTTGTTTCGCGCCGAGGGCCTCGAGGATATGCGGGCGCAGGCCGGCCAGGCCCGAGCCGGCGCCGACCAGCAACAGCGGCCCGTCGCCGGCGGGCGCACGGAAGGCGTCATTGGGCTTGATGCGCAAGCTGATGGTCTGGCCGGGCTGGTTTTGGTGCAACAGCCACGCCGTCCCGGCTCCGAGCCTGCCGTCCGTCGTCTTCGTTTCGCGGACCAGAAGGTCGAGGCGGCCTTCCGACGGCAGGGAGGCGATGGAATAGCTGCGCCTCTGGCCGTCCGGCATCTCGAATTCGGCGATATCGCCGGCGCGCCAGGCGGGAACGGCGCTGTCGGGCGGGACCAGTCCGATGCGATAAAGCCGTTCGCCTCCCAACGGGTTAACATGGTCCCGGGCAACCATTTGCCACGGCGTGAAGCCGGATGGCCGCGCATCACCGGGCGTCGTCCCCTGTAACATAGCCATAGCCCTCTTACGCCTTACGCCATTTCACCCGCTTCTGGCCGGCTACGCTTTGGCCGCGGCCTTTTTCGCGGCCGGCCTTTCAAGCGAACGCAGGTCGAGGCCGCGGGTCTCGGTGCCGTATTTGATAAACAGGACGAGCGTCAGCAGGATGGGAATCATGATCAATGCCGCCGCCAGGCCCATGGGCGGCGCGTGGATGCCCAACGCCGGCACCAGCGCCGCGACGGTCAGGAACTGGGCGAAAACGCCGCCGCCCTTGGTGCACGCGGCGATCCAGCCGGTCGCCCGGCCGCGGAACTGCAACGGATAGCTCTCGGAGGCGTAAGGCAGGATGATGGCGACAATGCCGTTGGTGCCGATGATCAGCAGGGCAATCGGCAAGACGGGGCTCGCCAGCATGTGCGCTTCGAGCATCCACACGCCGACAAGGCCGAGAAACGTGACGGCAATCGTCGTCACCAACGCCCATTTGGTGCTCCATCGGCTGTAGAGAAAGCTGCACAGGAACACCGTCGGGAAAGCGATCAGCGCCGATTGCGCCAGCAGTTTCGATGACACGGCCATCGAATAGCCCTTGTTGACCAATTCGTTCGGCATCCACAGCAGCAGGCCGAAATTGATCAATCCCCAGGAAAGGGCGCCGATCGTCAGGGCGGCCGTCTTGCCGATCAGGCCGGGTGTCCACAGCTTCGGTTCATGACCGGTGTGGTCGGCGTGGTGATGGACAAAGACGTCGTCGACGTCTTCCTCGTTCGCCCGCAACTGGTGGCTCGTCGTGCCGAAGCGCGCCATGACCTTGTGCGCTTCGTCGCTACGGCCGCGCGACAGCAGGAACTTGGCCGATTCCGGCATCAGCCCGCCCATCGCGATCAGGGTCAGACCGGTCGGCAGGTTGAGCAACCACAGCACGCGCCAGCTCCAGTGCGGTACCAGAAGATAGGACGCGCCGCTGGCGGCGAAATAGCCGCCGACCGCGCCCAGGCCCCCCACCAGGACCAGCGCCCAGCCGCGGTGCTTCGACGGCATGATCTCGGCCAGGAGGGCATAGGTCACCGGCAGCATGCCGCCGGCGCCCATCCCCATCAGGAAGCACATGCCGATATTCCACTCCAGCGACGGCATGGCGCCGCAGATCGAAGTGCCGACAAAGACCACGGCCGACAGCAGGATCGACGCCTTGCGGCCGTAAAGGTCGGCCAATATGCCCCACAGCACCGAGCCGGTGGCTGTGCCGATCAGGGCGAAGAAGGGGACCAGCGAGGCCTGCTGCTTGGTGACACCGTATTCCTTGATAAGGCCGGGGACGGTGAAGCCGAGCGAAGCCGGCTTCATGACATCGATGACCAGCGCCACAACCAGCACGCCCATCAAGCCCCAGTGCGCCGGACCAAGCTTGAGGTCTTCGGGGGCGGTGACGGCGACGCGCGACGACGCCTGCAGGTGTTCGACGATCTTGGGCGGCAACAAACCGTAGGCCGCAACGAAGACGCCGGCGACAATGGCGAACATGCCGAAGATCATGCCGGGATCCATGGGCATGCCGGCGAGCTTGAAGCCCATATTGGCGCCCATCATGAACATCGGAATGTGCAGCAGCACGCCGATGACCACCGCGACGCAGCCGAGCGCAAAAGCCCAGACTCCACGTCGGTCGTCGAAAACGCGTGTGCGGATCATACCTGTCCCCGTAAATTTGTTTCGTTGTCTGCGAAGGCTACGCATAAATGCTGAAATGGAAAGCCTTATTTTTAAGGGCCCCGAGCCGTTCCGCCGGCTCAGAAATGTTGCTACGTTGGGAACATCTTTGCGAAATCGAAGATTATGCGAGCTGAACGCCGGTCCTCACGGTGGAAATTTTTTTGGCGGTCGGGCGGCGTGTCGACGTCCGACGCATGACCCTCTGTCGGTTTCGGGTGCGGTCGTGATCGTCAGCCTTTCAGCCAGGCTCTTAGCCGGTCCGCCAGGAAATCGGCGACGCGGCGCACACGCGGCTGGGCGCGCAGGTCTTCGTGCATGACCAGCCAGACCGGCAGGTCGGGCGCCTGCATGCCGATGTCGAGCCGTTCCAGCCCGGCCGGTTCGGCGATCCTGCGCTGCGCGAAGCCGAGCCCGGCGCCGGCGCACAGCAGGTGCCAATAGACCATCTGGTCGTCGACGCGCAGCGGGAAATGCTCGCGCGGCACCGGATAGCCGTGGAAGGCGTAGCCCTTGAGGATGGCTTCGCCGCGGTCGAAGCCGATGACGTCGTGGTCGAGCAATTCGGCCAGGATCTTCGGCCGGCCATGGCGTTCGATATAGGTCCGGGCGCCGAACAGCCCCAGCGGCGTGGCGCCGATCTTGCGGGCGATCAAAGAATTCTGCGTCGGATCGAACATGCGCACGGCGATGTCGGCGTCGCGGCGCAACAGGTTCTGCGCCTCGTCGGAGGCGACGATCTCGACCTGGATTTCGGGCTCGGCCAGACGCAGGTCGGCGATCATCGCCGGCAGGACCAGGTTCGACATGACGACCGAGGCGGCCAGCCGCACCGTGCCCGCGACGGTTTCGGTCCGCCCGGCGGCCTTCAGTGACAGGGCATGGGCCGCTTCGCCCATGCGCCGGGCGTCATCGATCAGGCCCAGCGCCACGTCGGTCGGCTCCAGCCCGCGCGGCACACGGCGGAACAGGATGAGACCGAGTGCCTTTTCCAGCTCGTGGATATGGCGGCTGAGCGTCGGCTGGGTGGCGCCGACCCGCGCCGCGCCGGCCGACAGCGAGCCGGTCTCGACGGTCGCGAGGAAGGATTGCCACAAGGTCCAGTCGGCCATTGCCGTCTCCGTGATATGCAAAATCGAATACATTATATCGAATTTGCCGCAATTTTCATGCGAAATCGCATGGCGTAAGGTTATCTCATCGAACAGGAGAGACGATCATGAATACGAACGGATATGTCACCGGCGCCCCAAGGGGGCTGCTGCAACTCGAAGGCCTGGGCGTGCTGGCGCTGTGCGCCGCCGCCTATCACCAGACCGGCCTGGGCTGGGGCTGGTTCGCCGGCTTCTTCCTGGCGCCGGACCTGGCCGCGCTGGGCTATCTCGGCGGCCGCAAGCTGGGCGCCTTCGCCTACAACGCCGCCCACTGGTACGCCGGGCCGATGCTGCTGACGGCGGCGGGCTTCATCACCGGCATCCAGCCTTTGCTCGGCGCCGGCCTGATCTGGGCGGCCCATATCGGCTTCGACCGCGCCCTCGGCTATGGCCTGAAATACGGCGACGGCTTCGGCGTCACCCATCTGGGCGTCAAGGGCAAGGCGGCGCGCCTCGAAGCGGCCACGGCCTGATCGTCATCACATCATTTAAGGGAGGTTCTCATGTTTATCGGACACTATGGTCCCGCGTTCGCCGCCAAGCCCGTCCAAAGGCAGGTGCCGCTGTGGCTGCTGTTCATCGCCGTGCAATGGATGGATTTCGGCTGGTCGGTTCTGGTGCTGCTGGGCATCGAAAAGGCGCGCATCATTCCGGGCTTTACCCAGGGCTCGTCGCTCGACCTCTATTACATGCCCTATACCCACGGCCTGATCGGCGCCTTGCTGCTGGCCCTGGTTTCGGGGGTGATCGCGGCGCAATTCTTCCGCGACCGCAAAACCCTGACCCTGGCCGTGGTCGCCGGCTCGGTCTTTTCGCACTGGCTGCTCGACCTCGTGGTCCATGTACCGGACCTGCCCCTGGTCGGCGACACGATGAAGGTTGGTTTCGGCCTGTGGCGCCATGTGATGATCAGCCTGCCGCTGGAGCTGGTGATCATGGCCGTCGGCGCGCTGATCTACGATCGCAGCACGCCGTCGGGACTCGCCGGACGCATCGCCCTGTGGCTCTTCGTCGCCTTTATGGCGGCCTTCCAGGTCTATGCCAATTTCGGCCCGGCGCCCGCCTCGGCCTAGGCGGAAGCGGTCACCGCCCTGGTCGCCTATGTCGTCCTGGCGCTGCTGGCCGCCGGCGTCGAAGCCCTGAGGCGGCTGGCGCCGGGGCGCGCATAAATGGAAAAGGCGGAGACTGGATCTCCGCCTTTATCGTCATGCGGGCTCGGTTTGCCCGGCGCGGCTGGCCAGGGCGACGTCGAGCGCGCGGCCGTCATGTTCCCACAGCTCGCCGATATGCTGGGCGACCGGGTCGGGGAAGATGTAGGTCTCGTCCTTTTCCAGGCCGGCGACGATCAGTTTGGCCGCCGATTCCGGCGTCGCCTTGTCGAGCGGCAGGTCGCGCGCCAGGTCGGTGTCGATCGGGCCCGGATAGATGCCCAGCACCTTGACACCCTTGTCACGCAGGGTGACGCGCAGGGTCTGGGTCAAGGAATGCAGGGCGGCTTTCGAGGCTGAATAGCTCGGCAGGAACGGCGCCGAGGTCAGGCCGACGACGCTCGACACATTGGCGACCGTGCCCGAGCCGCGCCTGGTGAACAGGGGCGCGAAAGCGCGGATGACGTTGAGGGTGCCGTAATAGTTGGTATCCATGTCCGCCCGGATGACATCGAGCGGGCTGTCGACGAAATCGGCGAACAGCGCCGTGCCGGCATTGTTGACCAGGATATCGGTATCCGCCGCATTGGCCGCCGCGGCGCGGGCGGAGGTTTCATCGCGGATGTCGAGCGCCAGCGGAACGACGCGGGCATCGCCGAAGTCGGGCAGGGCGGACGGCTTGCGCGCGGCGGCATACACCTTGGCGACGCCGGCATTCAGGAGCTCGCGCACGACGGCGGCGCCGATGCCGCGGTTGGCGCCGGTGACCAGGACGGTTTTGCCATTCAGATTAGCCATGGGGATATTTCCTTGGATCAAGGCCGGATCGTGGGCGCCTGGGGCGGCGAGGCGGCGGAGTTATGTAAACCGATCTGTTTACGTGGCGGTGATGTAAACAGATCGGTTTACATTGTCAAGCGCCTTTGCTATAATTTTTGCGAATTGGAGATCGTCATGGCCGACACCGTCGCCCCAACCGCGAAAAAACAAGAGATCGTCGATCGCGCCTATCGCCTGTTCTACGAGGGCGGCTTCCACGCCACCGGGGTCGACGCGGTGATGGCCGATACCGGCATTTCCAAGCGCACCCTGTACAAGTACTTCCCGTCGAAGGAGCTTTTGATCGAGGCCGTGCTGGCGCGATATGGCGACGCGGTCGAGGAAACGCTGTACGGGCCGGCGTTCGCGCGCACGGACGATCCGCGCGGCCGCATTCGCGCCCTGTTCGACGTGCGCCGCGAAGCCATGGACACCCACAGTTGCCAGGGCTGCCTGGCGATGAAGGCGGCCGGCGAATATGCCGGCAAGCACGACGGCATCACCGCCATCGGCGTCCGGTCGTCATTATATATCGAGCAGCGTTTTGCCGACCTGTGCCGCGAGGCGGGCCTGGCCGATCCGGGCCTGCGCGGGCGGCAGATCAACCTGTTGTTCCAGGGGGCGGTCCTGACCTCGCAGGCCCGGGGCAATACCGAGACCTTCGATGCGGCGAAACAGGCGCTGGAGCTGTTTTTGTAGCCAATCGCAAGCGAAGCGGCATACCTTGGCCCCATGACTGTTCCGCATACTGAATTTTCCGGCCCGGCGCCGCAGGAGACGCTGCCCGTCGCCGTTCTGCTGATCCTGGCGGCCGGCATGCTCGACGCCTACACCTATGTCGGCTATGGCGGCGTCTTCGCCAACGCCATGACCGGCAATATCGTCATTCTGATGATCCACCTGGCGCGGGCGGATTTTACCGGTGCCCTGCGCTATGTCTGCCCGGTCGCCGCCTATCTGTGCGGGGTTGCGGTTGCGCATTCGCTGAAGGAAAAGCCGTTCGCCGCGGTGGTCATCTATCCGGCGCGCGCATCGCTGGCCATCGAAGTGGCTTTCCTGGTGATCGCGGCCGTGATCCCCGGCCTGCCCGATGCACTGATCGTCACCGGCATCGCCTTTGTCGCGGCGATGCAGGCGACCGCCTTCACGCGTGTCGGCACCTTTGCCTTCACCTCGGTGACCACCTCGGCCAATCTGCGCCACCTCGCCGAAAGCTTCATGGCCGCCGTCGTCTTCCGCAACGGCCTGGCGGCGTGGCGCGAACTGATCTTCTTCGCCAGCGTCGTGGCCTGCTTCGTTGCCGGAGCGGCGACCGGCGCCGTCGCGACCCTCAGGCTGGGGCACGCGGCGGTGTGGTTGCCGGTGGTGCTGCTGTCGGGCGCACTGATCCTGTGCATGCCGTGGAACCAGCGGCTGCACGCCATCCTGCAAAAAAATTAGAAGACGCAGTCATTGGGGATCCGGGCTTCCGTCCAGGCCTCGACCGGGATACCGCCCGCCGCCACCTTGACCGCGCCGCTCTTGCCGACGGATCCCTTGCCGTTCAGATAGTTGAGGTCGCACGACCCGCCTTCCGCGGGATCGCGCGGGTCCCAGGCCTTCAGCCGGACACCGGCGACGACAAAATGGCCGTTGCGCCAGGCCAGTTGCATGTCGCGCGTCCATTGGCTGCCGCCGCCGGCCGTGCTCTCCGAATGCAGGATCAGCGCGCCGTCCCTGGTCTGGCGCAATTCCGGAATGGTGCCGAACAGCGTGCCGGACGGCGCGATATCGTGGGCGAAGGCGGCCAGAGTCACCTTGTGATCGGTGTCGCCGATGGCGTCGACATAGATGGCGAGGTCGACCGCCAGATTGGCCGGATCGTCGATCAGCACGGCGCGGTTGGCGCCGCCGCTGCCGTCCCAGGCGCCGGTGACGGCGCTGACGACCGCGCCGGGCGAGACGCTGGCCGGCGCGGCGAACAGGGCGGCGCCCAGAGCAACGAATTTCAACATGTTACCCCCCAAGGAAAGCGTGTTTAGAACTGGCAGGCCTTCGGGATCATGTCCTCGGTCCACTTTTCGACCGGGATGGCGCCCATCGCTACCTTGATCGCCTTGCGGCCCGCCTTGGCCTTGCCGCTCAGGAAGTTGATGTCGCACGACCCGCCGGCCTTGGGATCAAGCGTGTCGAAGGCGGAGAGGGTCAGGCCCGAGACCACGAAATGGCCGTTGCGGAAGGCCAGGGTCATGGTGCGCTCCCACTTGTCGCGGCCGACCGCCATGTTTTCCGAATGGACCTGCAGCGCGCCTGTCTTGGTGGTGCGCAGTTCCGCCATGTTGCCGAACATGGCGCCGGATGAGGCGATGTCGTGGGCGAAGGCGGCCAGTTTCATGGGATTTCCGGCATCGCCGGTATAGATGGCGAGGTCGACCGACGCGTTGTCGGCGTCCTCGATCAGCACGGCGCGGCCCAGGCTGCCGTCGCTGGTGAAGTCGCCGCTGGCGGCGCTGACCACCTTGGACGGCGGCACGACCGGCGGCGCGCCGGGCAGGGGCGCCGCCACTACGGGGGCGGCCAGAAGGGCGGCGATGGCGCTCAACGTGGCGATTTTCAGCATCGGATTTCCCCCTGGGATTGTGGGCCGGCGGCTGGTCGTTTCACGCTTAACCGCTTTGGGTAAATCTTTGCACCGAAAGCACAATCGTGCAAGGCGATTGGCCTTCACAACCGCGGCGGCGCGGCCTAAAGAGGACGCTGCCGGCCACGCAACGGGCGGCGTGCGGATACGGCCCGTCATGGCCTTCCAAGGCGAAATCCCTCTCGACCGCAAAGTCAGGCGCCCGGTGCTGCGCGGGTTCGCCCTGTTCAAGCGCCAGATCCAGGGTTCGGGCATCCTGTTCATCGTGCTGTCGGCCGCGGTCGGCTGGATCGCCGGCGTCATGGCCGCCCTGCTGGGGCACTTTTCCCACCTGATGCAGTCGTTCTTCTACGGTTTTTCGCCCGACCTGCGGCTGAGCGGCCTGGATACCGTGCCGTTGTGGCGCCTCCTGGCCCTGCCGGTGGGCGGCCTGGTCCTGGCCGGCGTGCGCCTGGCCTTTCCGCGCCGCACCCGCGCGCCGATCGACGTCATCGAATCGAGCGCCCTCTATGGCGGACGCATTCCGGCGCGCGACACCCTGGTCGTCGCCCTGCAGACGCTGATCTCCAACGGTTTCGGCGCCTCGGTCGGGTTGGAGGCCGCCTATGCCCAGATGGGCGGCGGTGTCGCGTCGAAGATCGGCCAGTGGCTGGACCTGAAGCGCTCGCAACTGCGCACCCTGGTCGGCGCCGGAGCCGGAGCGGCGATCGGCGCGGCCTTCGGCGCTCCGCTGACCGGCAGCTTCTACGCCTTCGAGATCGTGCTGGGCGCCTATACCCCGGCCACCCTGGCGCCGGTCGCCGCGGCGTCGCTGGCCGCGGTGGTCGCCGCCGGCCTGATGCACGCCGAACCCTTCGTCATACCGCCGCCGGCCCACCCGAATATCGCCCTGATCGGCTACTTCCTCTACGCCCTGCTCGGCATGATCTGCGCCGGCGTCGGCATCGTGGTCATCAAGCTGGTCGCCAATATGGAGGCGCTGATCCGCCGCCTGCCGATCGGCGAGGTGTGGCGCCCGGTGATCGGCGGCGTGTGCCTGATCCCGCTGGCCTGGGCGGCGCCGCAGGTGCTGTCGTCGGGCCATGGCGCCATGCAGCTCTATTTCGACCAGCATCCGTTCGTCACCACCCTGGCCCTGGTCTTCCTGCTGAAGATCAGCGCCTCGGTGCTGTCCCTGGCCTTCGGCTTCCGCGGCGGGATGTTCTTTGCCTCCTTGTTCCTCGGTTCGATGCTGGGCGCCAGCTATGCCCAGATCGTCAACGACATCTATCCGTCGGCGCACCTGGAAGTGCTGAACGCCGCCCTGGTCGGCATGGCGGGCCTGGCAGTGGCCATTGTCGGCGGGCCGATGACCATGTCGCTGATGGTGCTGGAAGTGACCCACGACTTCGCCCTGACGGCGGCGGTGGTGACGGCGGCGCTGTGCTGCTCGACGATCATCCGCGACAAGTTCGGCTATTCCTTCTCGACCTGGCGCCTGCACCTGCGTGGCGAGGCGGTGCGCAATCCGCGCGACATCGGCTGGATGCGCTCGATGACGGCATCGCTCCTGATGCGCAAGAATCCCGTACAGATGAGCGAGCACGCCTCGATCGCCGAGCTGCGCGACCATGTGGCGCTGGGCTCGACCAGCCGGGTCTTCCTGGTCGATGAAATGGGCGACTATCGCGGCGTCGTGCCGACGGCCCAGGCCTATATCGAAACGCTCGACGTCGATACGCCGCTGTCGCAACTGGCCAAGCAGACCGAGGTCTATGTGCGACCGGACATGGACGTCTCGGCGATCCTGCGGGTGTTCGAGGATTTCGGCGTTGACGACCTGGCCGTGGTCGACGAGGACCATCGGCTCATGGGCATGCTGACCGAGAAATACGTCAACCGGCGCTATGCCGAAGAGCTCGAAAGGTCGCAGCGCGATTTCTTCGGGGAATAAAGGCTAGATCGTTTTACGATTAAGCAGAGGCGGTTTCCTTTCCGCCCGCCCCGTAAACGGGGCGGGCGGCGATCTTGGTTTCGCCTAAATTCATAACGAGCTAGAACAAGCTCAGAGTTTCACCCGGCTTGGGTGGAGGCGCCTCTTCCAGGAGCCGCAAGGGCGTCGGCTCAAAGAGATCGACGCGGCCATGGCGCATCCAGCCTTCCCAGACGTCCGGCGGCAGAATCACCGGCTCGCGATCGTGGATGGCCCGCATATCTTCACCGGCCGCGCGGGTCAGGATGCAGAAACTGGTGACGTCGCCGTCGGCGCAACGCGCTTCGTCCCACAGCCCGGCAAAGGCCAGGGGCTGGTTGTCCTGTCGCGTGATGCGCCATTTACGGCGGTCGTGCCTGGGCCCTGACCATTCGTTGAAGGCATCGGCCGGCACGACGCAGCGGCGGTATTTCCACGGGCCATGGAAGGTGCGCTTTTCGGCGGCGTCCTCGACGCGGGCATTGAAGGTCGAGGCTTTCCAGTCGCGCAAAGCGCCGCGGTACCAATGCGGCACCAAACCGAATCGCGCTTCGGCGACGCCGCTTTGCCGGCTTTCGAAATCATGGACGACGATCGGCGCGGGAACCGAGGGCGCAATGCGGCGCGCCTCGACGATGTGCGGCTTTCCGGCCTCGTCCTGGCGTTGGGCGTTTAACAGGTGCAGATATAGACGGGCTTCGAAGTGTCCGCACATAAGGACTTTTCCTTCTTATGTGCGGACGACTCTTACCCTCCCCAACTTCCCTCGGGAAGTCCCCCATGCAGACTCCGGTCGCACGACGCGGAGCAGGCCTCGTTGAACCGGCGTCGGGCGTGCCGGTTTTGATCGTCCACGGGGTCGTGACACCGGCGCTGGGCCTTGGTCATGACGCTCTATAAACGATTGTTTTCGCGCATGTAATTTGCATGACGCCACAGAAATAACCATCACGGATTTTCGTGATGCGCAGCGTGATCAGGGGCGGATATGACCACCCATGATAGCCTTGACCACAGCCGTGACGCGATTGGGCGCGTCAAGTTTCTGGAAGATGTGGCGCATGTGGGTGTCGACCGTATTGCGGCTGATGCTCAATATGGTGCCGATATCGTCGTCGGTCTTGCCGGCGGACACCCAGTGCAGGATCTCTTTTTCCTTGGCCGACAGCGGGGTGTCCGGCGCGCCATCCTTGGGGCGGGCATAGAGGCGCTTATAGGACATGTAGAACTGGGTGCAGAAGGCGTTGAGCAGGTCCAGGCGCGGCTGGCTGGCGTCGGTCGCCTGGCTTGCGGCCAGGCCGACACCGGCAATCACCGAACGGCCGGCGCGCAAGGGGACGCCGACGCCGTTATGCAGGCCGGCGTCTTCGGCCAGGCGCATGAAGCGGATCTGGGCGCGCGAAAATTCCGAGGTTTCCTCAAGCTCTTCCCAGGTGAAGGCGCTGGCCCGGGTCGAGGCGGCCAGAAGCACGGGGTCGAAACGGGCGCAGTCGTTTTCGGCATAATAGGCCTGCCAGTCGTCGGGATAGTTCTGGATCAGGCCCTGGCGATTCAGTTCGGGCGGCAGGTCCAGGTCGAACGGGGCCGAGAAAATGACCCGGTCGAAGCCGTATTGGCCGACGGCGCGACCCAATAGGGAAAATAACGCTTCGCCATCGGCGGCGCGATTGGTGTCCGTGACAAACTCTTCGAAACTATAGCCCATGGACCGATCGGACGTGACGCGAAACAGATAACGGAGGGTATCGATAACACGGGTTCAATCGATCGTCGTCGAAATTTTTTAATCTATGGCGGCCCGATCGCGATATTGCGTGGCCCGTGCGCGCAAGTCCCGTTCCATGCGACTGACGGCCCCTTGGGTCGAAAGCCAGATGACCGCGGACGTAGCGACATTGACGACGGCCTCGATGGCGCCATTTAGTGGCGACGGCGTCAGATGCGCGGTGGCGTAGTCGAGATGGCTTTGTTCCTCGACCTGTATATCAGCGATCAGAGCGTGCAATTCGGCATCGCGATCGGCCAGAAACAGCAACTGTGCTTCCAGATGGTGGTGCACGGTCTGCTCGACGGCCTTGGTGCAGGCATAGGTGGCGTTGCGTCCCATCAAGGCGGTGATAGCGCCCAGGGC
>FTCZ01007067.1_pt1 | contig 13184 bp, 11 predicted proteins | sample 1658871 | NCBI WGS metagenome assembly FTCZ01 (sample SAMEA3914864, study PRJEB12502) | metagenome | biome: forest; material: soil | place: USA | collected 2012-03-12 | depth 0.3 m
AGCTGATAGATCAGCTTCTGGACCTGGTAGAGGCTCATGCCTTAGGCACCTATGGTCGTGCCGCCGTCGGCGATGAAGGTCTGACCCGTGATGAAGGCGCCGCCCTTGCCCGCCAGCAGCACCGCCAGCCCCGCGATGTCGTCGGGCGCGCCGAGGCGCCGCAGCGGCGTGGCGGCCTCGCGCGCCGCGCGCTTCTGCGGATCCTCGTACAAGGCACGCGCAAAATCCGTGGTGACGAGGCCCGGCGCGATGGTGTTCACGCGGATATTGTCGGGCCCGTATTCGGCCGCGAGGTTGCGCGCCATCTGCATGTCGGCCGCCTTGGAGATGCAGTAGGCGCCGATCACCGTGCTGGCACGCACGCCGCCGATCGACGACACGATCATGATCGAGCCGTCCTTCTTGGCGCGCATGTCGGGCAGGCAATTGTTGATCAGCCACATGTTCGATAGGATGTTGTTCTGCATCACCTTCATGAAGACTTCGTCGGGCAGCTTCTCGTTCGGTCCGTAGTACGGGTTCGAAGCGGCGTTGCAGACCAGGATGTCCACGGGGCCGAGCTGCTTCTTCGTTTCGGCGATCAGTCTCTCGCACTGCGTCTTGTCCGAGATGTTGCAGGGAATGACGGTGGCGTTGCCGCCGGCCTTCCGGATCTCGGCCGCGGCCTCCTCGCAGGCCGGCGCCTTGCGCGACGACACCACGACCTTGGCGCCCGATAAGGCCAGATGCATGGCGATCGCCTTGCCGATGCCCTTGCTCGAGCCGGTGACGACGGCGACCTTGCCCGTCAGGTCAAAAAGCGGCGATGCCATGTTGGTTTCCTCCAGAATTCTTCAGCTATCTTTTGCACAATCGTAGCGGCTCAGGAAGGCGGGATCGGGATCGTGGCCGAGGCCCGGCCCCGCCGGCACGTCGATATACGGCTGCCAGCGAGTGATGCCAGTGCCGTACATGTCCTTCGACTCGTCGGCCTCGATGGTGGCGAAGTATCCTTCCTTCTCCGTCACCGACAGCATGTGCAGCGAGGCAAGCGCCGCCGGGCCGACGAACGGCGTGTGCGGCGCCGCCGTCTTGCCAACCTGCGCCAGCATTGCGAGCGCGCGCCGTGCCTCGGTGAGGCCGCCCAGCATGCAGACGTCCGGCTGCAGCACGCCGACCATGGCCGTTCTGCTGTAGAGCGCCATCTGCTCGGCCGAGCCGAAGTCGGCGCCCATGCCGATGGCGATCCCGGGCATCGCCGGTGCGATCAACAGGTCTTCCGGCGGCCAGAACGGATCCTCGAACCACAGCATGTCGAGCGCGCGCCACCGTGCCTCGTCACGGCGGATGTCGGCCAGGGTGTGGGCGTTGTTGCAGTCGGCGACGAACGGGATCGCCGCCGGAACGGTGCGGCGCGCTTCCTCGATCACCTCAAGATTGGCCTCGTGCACTTTCGCGGCCTTCACGCCCGATACCAGTGCCTGCTCCAGCCGCGCGCGCACCTTGGCCTTGTCGTCGTATTTGTCGAGGCTCGCCATCACCGGTAGGCGCGTGTGCCGGACCGGCGCTCCCAGCATTGCCGACACCGGCGCGGCCGCCGCCTTGCCCGCGATGTCCCACAGCGCGATGTCGATCGCGGCCAGGGCGTTGAGCACCGTGCCGGCCCGCCCGAAGCTCGCGAAGCGGCGGCGCGCGGCGAGATTCAACGGCCCAAAATCGTCGACGGACTTGCCGATATAGAGCGGCGCGATCGCGTCGCGGATCGTGGTGAACAGCGCCTGCTGCATGGGTGGCTTGTTGCACAGGCATTCGCCGTAGCCGACCAGGCCCGATTTCGTCGTTACGCGGCACAACAGCAGCGAAAGCGTGCCGATTCTGAGCGCAATCGGCTCGATCTTCTCGATGATCATGTGAAACTCTCCCGCCCGCGCTATTGAAGCGCGGTCCGCATTTTGCAAGGTTTGACCCCGACCGCAAAGGAGTCTTCCCGTGGACCAAGTCATTGCCCGTTCGATCGATCCCGTCGCACCGCCCGTGCTGATCGGCGGCGAGATTCCGCTGATCGATGTCGCGGACTTCCTGGCCGGCAAGCCAGGCGCCGCCGAAAAGGCCGCCGCGGAGCTGCGCTACGCCTTCGAGAACGTGGGCTTCTATTATCTCGCGGGCCACGGCGTGCTGCAGGCGCTGATCGATGCGCAGTACGAACAGGCCGCGCGCTTCCACGCCATGCCGCTGGAAGAGAAGCTCAAGGTCAAGGTCGACGAGCACACGATCGGCTACATGCCGATCCAGGACAAGGCGCCGCCCAATGCCGCCGCCCAGGGCAAGAAGCCCAGCCAGAACGAGGCCTTCTTCCTGCGCCGCGAGCGCGACGCCGCAGATCCCGATGTCGTCTCGGGCCGCCGCTTCCACACGATGAACAAGTGGCCCGCCAACCTGCCGGGCTTCCGCGAGCAGACGCTGAAGTACATGACCACGCTCGAGGCGCTCTGCCAGAAACTGGTGAAGCTTTACGCGCTGGCGCTCGACCTGCCGGAAAGTTATTTCGACGCCTGTTTCAAGAAACCGCACATGATCCTGCGCCAGTCGCGCTACCCGCAGATCGATGCGGGCGACGAAACGGTGGCGAGCCTCGTGCCGCACACCGACTCAGGCTTCATGACGTTGCTTCCGCCCAACAAGGTCGAGGGCCTGTCGATCCTGTTGCCGAACGGCCAGTGGCTCGACGCACCGACCGTCGAGGGCGCCTTCGTGGTGAACGGCGGCGACATCCTGCACCGCTGGACCAACGAGCGCTTCCTGTCGACGCCGCACCGCGTGCGCAATGTCTCGGGCACCCTGCGCTACGCTATCCCCTTCTTCTGCGATCCCGACCACGACACGGTCATCGACTGCCTGCCGAGCTGCCAGTCCGCGGACAGACCGCCCAAGTATCCGCCGATCAAGTTCGGCGACTACGCGGTCTGGTTTGCTGCCCAGCGCTACAACCACATGGCCAAGGTCGAGGCCCCCTCGGAAGCCGTGATCGCCCCCGGTGAACGCGCGACCTCGCGCTGGAAGAGTTGAGCACATGAACTGGCGTACTCTCGCGGCATCCGTCATCGCCGCCTCCCTTGTCGCGTCTCCAATCTTGGCCCAGGACAAACCCAAGACCATCCGCGCGGTGATGCACTCGGACCTAAAAGTCCTCGACCCGATCTGGACCACGGCCAACATCGTGCGCAACCACGGCTACATGGTGTGGGACACCTTGTTCGCCATGGACGAGAAGCTCACGCCGCAGCCGCAGATGGTCGACAAATGGGAGCTGAGCGCCGACCGCCTCACCTATACGTTCACCCTGCGCGACGGCCTGAAGTGGCATGACGGCAAGCCGGTCACGTCGGAGGACTGCATCGCCTCGCTGAAGCGCTGGGGCGCCAAGGATTCGACCGGGCTGAAGCTGATGAGCTTCGTTTCCGGCTTCGAGGTGGTGAACGACAAGACGTTCAAAATCCTGCTGAAGGAGCCCTATGGGCTCGTGCTCGATTCGTTGGCCAAGCCCGGCGGCTCGACGCCGCTGATGATGCCCAAGCGCATCGCCGACACCGATCCCAACAAGCAGATTTCCGAGTTCATCGGCTCGGGCCCCTTTATCTTCAAGGCGGACGAATGGAAGCCCGGCGACCGCACCGTCTATGTCCGCAATCCCGACTACGTGCCGCGCAAGGAGCCGCCGTCAGGCCTCGCCGGCGGCAAGGTCGCCAAGGTCGATCGCGTCGAATGGCTGGCCATTCCCGACCACCAGACCGCGGTCAACGCGCTGCTGGCCGGCGAGATCGACTATATCGAGGCGCCGCCGCACGACCTCAAGTCGCTGCTGCGGGCCGACAAGAGCGTGAAGCTCGAGGTCTACAACACCATCGGCGCACAATACGCCTTCCGCTGGAACACCGTCGTGCCGCCCTTCAACAACGAGAAGATCCGGCGTGCCGCGATGTACGCCTTTGACCAGAAGGCCTTCCTCGAGGGCGTGATCGGCGACAGTGCCTACTACCAGACCTGCGACGCCATGTTCGTCTGCGGCACGCCGCTGGAGAACAGCGCCGGCATGGACGGGCTGGTGCGCGGCAACTTCGCCAAGTCGAAGGAGCTCTTGAAGGAAGGGGGCTACGACGGCACGCCGATCGTGATGCTGCACACCACCGACATCGCGGTGCTCACCAATGCCGGCCCGATCGCCAAGGACCTGCTCGAGAAGGGCGGCTTCAAGGTCGAGATGGTGCCTCTCGACTTCCAGGCGATCGTGGCGCGCCGGCTGCGCAAGACGCCGCCGGCCGACGGCGGCTGGAACGGCTTCATGACGTCGTGGCTCTCGGTCGACATGATGAACCCGTTGACCAACAGCATGGTCGCGGCTTCGTGTGACAAGGCCAACTTCGGTTGGCCGTGCGACGCGGAGGTCGAGAAGCTGCGCGACGCCTTTGCCCGGGCGCCCGACGCGGAGAGCCGCAAGAAGATCGCGGCTCAGATCCAGGAACGCGCCGTGACCTACGGCACGCACATCCATCTCGGCCAGTACACCCTGCCCACGGCCACACGCGGCCTGTCGGGCATGGTGACCAGCCCGATCCCGGTGTTCTGGAACATCGAGAAGAAATAGTTCCGCACGACCTCATCCTGAGGAGGCCCGCAGGGCCGTCTAGGCGCTTTTGAGCGCTTGCGCTCAAAACGCCCAGAAGGATGGTCTACAAGCACGGTGCGCATGCCCATCCTTCGAGACGCGGCCTTTCAGGCCGCTCCTCAGGATTAGGCTTAGGCGTGTAATTTTGTTGCGCAGAGGGGGTGGTGAGATTCTGAGACGAAGCGCCTCAAACCCTTATGACATAGGCATCGGAGGTGTCTCAGGACCGTGAGATTTTTGGACGCCTCTAGACCGCTCCCCCGTCCACGCTGCGGCCCTCGCCGCGCCAGCGCAGCATGCCGCCCGGCAGGTTGGCCACGTCGGCGAAGCCCGCCTTCTGCAGGATCGATGTCGCGTGCGCGGACCGGCTGCCGGCGCGGCACACCGCCACGATCGGCTTGTCCTTGGGAAGCTCCTTGGCGCGCGACGCAAGATCGCCGAGCGGCACCAGGGTGGCGCCCTTGATGTGGCCGAGCGGCCCGGTGAATTCGTCGGGCTCACGCACGTCGAGCACGCGCACCGCCGCGAGGTTCTCCTCCAGCCAGTGCGGCTCGACTTCCCAGACGCCCGAGAAGGTGAAGCGCAGCGGCGCCCAGCCGGGTTCCGGCGGCAGCTCGGCGTCGTTGCCCGGCCGGCCGCAGCGCAGGTTGGCGGGCACCGCCTCGTCGATCTTCTTCGGGTGAGGCAGGTCGAGGTTCTTCATGTAACCCGCATAGTCGGCCTCGCCGATCTCGCCGCCCAGCCGCGGATTGAACTTCTTCTCCTCGCAGACGCTGGTCACGGTGAGGCCGCGGTAATCATGCGCCGGATAGAGCAGGCAGGTCTCGGGCAGCGAGAAGATGCGCGAGCGCACCGAGCGGTAGAGCGCACGGGCGTCGCCCTGCTGGAAGTCGGTGCGGCCCGAGCCGCGGATCAGCACGCAATCGCCGGTAAAGGCCATGCTCTCGTCGTCGAGCACGAAGGTGACGCAGCCGCTGGTGTGGCCCGGAGTCGCGCGCACCTCGAGCGAGCGCCGGCCAAAGACGACCTTGTCGCCGTCCTTCAGCAGACGGTCGGCGCCGGTCGCACCGCTCGCCTCGGCGAGCGCAATCTGGCTGCCGAGACGGTTCTTCAGCAGCCAGGCCGCTGTCACGTGATCGGCATGGACGTGGGTCTCGAGCGTCCACAAGAGCTTCAGCCCGAGCTCCGAGACCAGGGCCGCGTCGCGGCGGCCCTGCTCGAACACAGGATCGATCATCACCGCCTCGCCCGTCGCCGAACACCCCAACAAATAGGTGTAGGTGGACGACGTCGGATCGAAGAGCTGGCGGAAGACCAACATCAGGGCGCGCTCGCCTTGTCGATGGCAGCCACGTCGGCCGCATCGAGCTTGACGTTGGGCGACGCGATCAGGTCCTTGAGCTGCTGCAGGCTGGTGGCGCTCACGATCGGCGCGGTGATCGACTTGCGCTGCATCAGCCAGGCGAGCGTGATCTGCGTCGGATTGGAATTGTGCTTCTTTGCGACATCGTCGAGCGCTTTCAGCACGCCGAGGCCCTTGGGGTTGATGTACTTCTTCACGCCTGCGCCGCGCTTGGCTTCGCCCACGTCCCCTTCCGACCGGTACTTGCCCGACAGGAAGCCGCTGGCCAGCGAGTAGTACGGGATCACGCCGATCCCTTCCTTCAGGCATTCGTTCTCGAGCTCGCCCTCGAACAGGCCGCGCTCCATCAGGTTATAATGCGGCTGCAGGCTCTCATAGCGCGGCAGGCCCTTGTCCTTGGAGATCTTCGCCGCCTCGGCGAGCCGCGGCGCGTCGTAGTTGGACGCGCCGATGAAGCGCAGCTTGCCCGCTTTCACCAGCTCGCCGTAGGTCGAGAGCGTTTCCTCGAGCGGCGTCGTCTTGTCGTCCTTGTGCGACTGGAAGAGGTCGATGCGGTCGGTGTTAAGGCGCTTCAGCGATTCGTCGACCGACCACTTGATGAAGTCGCGCTTCAGCGCGCCCTCGGCCGGGACCATGCCGCACTTGGTGGCGATCTGGACCTTGTCGCGCTTGGCCGGGTTCTTCTTCAGCCAGGTGCCGATGATGGCCTCCGACTCGCCGCCCTTGTTGCCGGGATACCAGCGCGAATAGACGTCGGCGGTGTCGACGAAGGAGAAGCCCGCATCGACGAAGGCGTCGAGCAGTCTGTGCGAGGTGGCCTCGTCGGCGGTCCAGCCGAACACGTTGCCGCCGAAGGCGATGGGGGCGAATTCGAGGCCCGATTTGCCGAGCTTGCGCTTTTCCATGGTCTGCTCCTGTTGCTTACTGGGCGGCCGCCGCGCGGGCGGCAGCCGGTGGCTCCGGACTGGCGCCGCCGAGGCCCGCGAACATCGCGGCGTAGGCGGGCTTGGCGAACTCGATGCCCTTGTCCGGGAAAGCCTCGTACATGCGCCGGATCGCGGCGCGCTGCACGAGGCTCGGATTCTGCGGCTTGGCGGTGAACTTGAAGCGCACGACCAGGGCGCCGTCCTTGATGTCGACGATGCCCTGCATCTTGAGCGGCTGCAGCAACTCCCTGGCGAAGGCGGGCTCGGCCATCATGTCGAGGCCGATCTTCTTCACCGTCTTGCGCAGCAGCTCGACGTCGGTGTCGATGGCGAAGCTGAGGTTGAATTTCACCGTCGTCCAGTCGCGGCTGAAATTGGTGATGTGCAGGATCTGGCCGAACGGCACGATGTGCAGCGGCCCGTTCTGGTGGCGCAGGCGGAGCGAGCGCACGCTGAAGCCCTCGACCGTGCCCTTCACCTTCGACGAATCGATGTACTCACCGACCCGGAAGGAATCCTCGGCCAGGAAGAACACGCCCGACACGATGTCGCGCACCAGGGACTGGCTGCCGAACGACACGGCGAGCCCCAGCACCGAGGCACCGGCGATCAGCGGCGTGATGTTGACGCCGAGCTCCGACAGCACCAGCAGGCCGCCCAGGATCAGAATGGCGATGCCCGTGGCGATGCGCAGCACCGGCATGACGGTGCGCAGCCGCGAGGCGGTCGACGGCGCGTCGTCGTCGCCGTCGGCGATGAAGCCCGCGACGGGCAGCGGATTGTCGGCGATATAGCGGTCCATGCGGTACTTCACGAACCGCCACAGCGCATAGGCGGAAAAGGCGGAGATCGCCGCGACCTTCATCGCGGCGTTGTGCGGTGCCCATTCCTCCGGCGTCACGAGACCCAGCGCGTTCAACACAACGGCGTCGATCACGACGATCAACACCAAGAGCCGGAAGGCAAATCTCAGGCTGGCGGCGATCACGTCGCCGACGGTCGGCACCTCCATCTGCAGGTGCCGGGTCTTGCGATAGACCAGGGTTTCGAACAGCAGCAGCAGGAGCAGCATCGACTCGACGATGCCCAATCCGCGCGTCGCCGATTCGCGCTCGGTGAGCGCTGCGAGCACGGCCGCGAGGCCCGCCGAAGTATAGAAGGCGAGGCCAGCGACCCACCAATTGTGGGCCGCCCCGATCTTCAATGCACGAAACGCGTCCTTCTGATTGACCATGCCCTCCAGCCACGCCGCCATATCGTGGCGCCAGTGCCAGACCACATAGACCAGGGCACCACCGATAATGGGCACGAACAGCACGACCGCCGTCGACATCACCTCGCGCGGCGCATGGGTCACCAGCATGAACGTGACCAGATTCCGCCCGATCATCGGCAGCAGGATCACGACGTTCAGTGCGACCAGCAGCCGGCTCGCCTGGCCGTCGTCGACCGGCGCGATGCGGCCGTCCGGCGTGTTCGGCCGGAGCCAGGCGCGGAAGACGAAGTTGAAGCCGCGCCAATAGAGCAGTCCGAGCAGCACCTGGTGGGCGACCGCCCGGTGCAGCGGTTGCCCGTCGGCGACCTGGCTTGCGACCAGGCGGGCCACGATCCACAGCGCCAGCAACGCCACCGCGTCGAGCGCGACGGCGTGCACGAAAGCCCGCAACGGCGAGTCGCCGGCATGGCGCTCGAAGACGCCGAGCCGCGCCCGCTGCAGGACCAGTCGAGTGAACTGCTCGGCGAACAGGCCCGCGACCACAATGGCAATCAACAGCCCCGTCGTGCGGAAATCGAACAGGGCCGGCAGGCCGGCCAGATAGTCGCCGACGGCCGGAATATGGGTGAGAGTCGTATCGAGCCGGGTGAAGAAGGAATTGAGCGCCGCGGCGAAAGCACCGTCGCTGCCATAGGGCGTCGCTGCCCGGGCAAGGCCCGCGCTCGCCATGACCATCGCGGCCGCCGCAAACATGCTTTTGCGAAGCATCACGTCTATCTGCCTCCGCCTCTCTGCGGAACGGTAGGCCAGAACGGCCGCAATCGCCAGTGGAGCGAAGGGCCCGGCGGGCGTATCGTTGCCGTACAAGGAGTTCGCGGCATGACCACAGAGACCATTCCCGTCATCGACCTTGGGCCCTATCTTGCCGGCGAAGCCGGTGCGCTCGATCGCACCGCCGCCCAGCTCCGGACGGCCCTGACCGAGATCGGCTTCTACTTCATCGTGAACCACGGCGTGCCGCGCGAGAAGATCCGCAGGGTCTTTGATGAGGTGAAGCGGTTCCATGCCCAGCCGGTGGAGACGAAGCTCGCGCTCAAGCTCAACCCCGACAACACCGGCTACCTGCCGATGCGCGGCAATACACTTCGCACCTCGACCGTGCAGACCAACACCAAGCCCAATCTCAACGAAGCCTTCTTCGTGAAGCGCGAGCTGCCCGCCGACCATCCCGACGTTCTGTCGGGCCGACGCTATCGCGGCCCCAACCGCTGGCCCGACAGCCTGCCCGGCTTCCGCGAGACCGTCGTCGACTATTGCGACACGCTGGAACGGCTGGTGCAGAAGATGGTGCGCCTCTATGCACGCGCGCTCGACCTGCCGGCGACCTACTTCGATACCGCTTTCGAGGATCCGCAGTTCTCGCTGCGCATGACGCACTACCCGCACCAGGATGGTCCCGTGGAGGACGAGTTCGGCCTCGCCCCGCACACCGACACGAGCTTCCTGACCTTGCTCGCACCCAACGACGTGCCGGGCCTGTCGATCCGCACGCAGAGCGGCAAGTGGATCGACGCGCCCGCGATCGAGGACGCCTATGTCGTGAACGGCGGCCAGATGCTGCAGCGCTGGACCAACGACGTCTTCCTGGCGACGCCCCATCGCGCCATCAACCGCAGCGGCGGCGAGCGCTACGCCATCCCGTTCTTCTGTGACAGCAACATCGACTGGCCGATCGCCGCGGTGCCGACGACCGTCGGCCCCGACAAGCCGCCGAAGTACCCGACCACCTATTATTCCGACTACATGGCCTGGTACCAGAAGCGGAACTACGACGTGCTGAACGACGCGCAGGCTGCCGACTAGGCCAACCGTTTGACTTCAGCCACCCTGGCCCGCGTCGAGGCGCACGTCTTCCGCACGCCCATCCAGGAGCCAGTCCGCACCTCCTTCGGCACCATGACCGAGCGCGCCGCGGCATTCGTCTCGGTCGAGGACAGCGACGGTGCGCGCGGCTGGGGTGAAATCTGGTGCAACTTCCCCAACGCGGCTGCCGAGTATCGGGCGCAGCTGTTTGCCGACATCGTGGCGCCGCTCGCGCTCGGCAAGTCGCTCGACGATCCGGTGGCGCTGTGGAACTCCATCGACCGCGCGCTCCATGTGCTGCGCATCCAGAGCGCCGACTTCGGCGGCTTCTTCTCCGCGGCCGCCGGCCTCGATCTCGCAATCCACGATCTCCATGCCCGCAAGCGCGGCCTGCCTCTCTGGAAGGCGTTAGGCGGTACCGACGGATCGCCCGTGCCGGTCTACGCCTCCGGCATCAACCCCGGCGCCAGGGCCTTCGAGACGGTCGAGCGGATGCGCGCGACCGGCTATCGCGCCTTCAAGATCAAGATCGGCTTCGGCGAGGAGACCGATCTCGCTTCGCTGCGCCCTGCCGCCAAGGCGCTGAAGGCCGGTGAGCGCCTCATGGTCGACGTCAACCAGGGCTGGGACGTCGCGACCGCTTGCGCTATGGCCCCCAGGCTCGCGGAGTTCGGCCTGGGCTGGATCGAGGAGCCACTGGGAGCCGACAGCCCGTTCGCCGACTGGAGCAAGGTCGCGGCCGCCGCGCCGGCGCCGCTCGCCGCCGGCGAGAACATGCGCGGCGTCGCCCAATTTCAGGACGCCATCGACTCCGGCCTGTTCGGGGTTCTCCAGCCCGACGCTGCAAAATGGGGCGGCCACTCCGGTTGCCTGCCGGTCGCCAAAGCCGCGCTCGCGGCGGGTCGGTCCTATTGCCCCCACTATCTCGGGGGCGCCATCGGACTTATGCATTCCCTGCATCTGTTGGCCGCCGTACGCGGGCCTGGGATGCTGGAGGTCGACGCCAACGCCAACCCGCTGCGAGAAGGTCTGCTGCAGGATCATTTCGCCGTGGCCGGAGGCGCCGTATCCCTTCCCGACGGCCCGGGTCTCGGGCTAGAACCTGAGATCAAGAAACTCGCGTCGTTTCGGAGCCTGCATCTGGAGCGCCGCGCATAAGCGACAAAGAGGAAACGCCATGCTTGGCCTGATGCAAGACCGTCCGCTGCTGATCTCCCAGATGATCGACTTCGCGGCGCGCTACTACCCCGACGTCGAGATCGTCTCGCGCACGGTCGAAGGCCCGATCCATCGCTACGGCTACAAGGATGCCGCCAAGCGTTCGAAGAAGCTGGCCGAGGCGCTGCAGGGCCTGGGCATAAAGCTCGGCGACCGGGTCGGCACCATCGCCTGGAATACCTATCGCCACTTCGAGCTCTATTTCGGCATCTCCGGCATCGGCGCCGTCCTGCACACGATCAATCCGCGCCTCTCGCCCGAGCATGTGGCCTACATCGCCAATCATGCCGAAGACCAGATCATCTTCGTCGACCTCAACCTGCTGCCGATCGTCGAGGGCGTGATCGGCCAGCTCAAGACCGTGAAGCACGTCGTGGTGATGACCGACCGCGCGCACATGCCGGCCGCGAGCAAGATCGCGAACCTGCTGTGCTACGAGGAGCTGATCGCAGACAAGCCCGGCACCTTGAAGTGGCCCGACTTCGACGAGAAGACCGCCTCCTCGCTGTGCTACACCTCGGGCACGACCGGCAATCCGAAGGGCGTGCTCTATTCGCACCGCTCGACCGTGATCCATTCGATGATGATGTGCTCGGGCCCGGTGCTCGGCATGACACCCGACGATTCGATCCTGCCGGTGGTGCCGATGTTCCACGCCAACGCGTGGGGTCTCGTCTATGCCGGCCCGATCTGCGGCACCAAGCTCGTCTTCCCGGGCCCCAAGCTCGACGGCGCCAGCATCTACGAGCTGCTCGACAAGGAGAAGGTGACCCTGAGCGCCGGCGTGCCGACCGTGTGGCTCGCCCTCCTCGACTACTGCGCCCAGAACAAGCTCAAGATGTCGTCGGTGCGCCGCACCCTGATCGGCGGCTCGGCGGTGCCCTATGCCATGATCTCGCGCTTCTGGAAGGAACACGGCGTCGAGGTGGCCCAGGGCTGGGGTATGACGGAGATGAGCCCGCTCGGCACGCTGACCCGTTTCAACAAGGGCGAGCGCGAGCTGCCCGAGGAGGAGCGCTTCGCCATCACCGCCAAGCAGGGCCGCCCGGTGTTCGGATGCGAGATGAAGATCGTCGACGATGCCGGCAACGACCTGCCGGAGGACGGCAGCGTGTCCGGCAACATGGTGGTGCGCGGCCCGTGGATAGTGAAGGGCTACATGAAGGGCGACGGCCGGAGCCAGTTCATGGAAGACGACTGGTTCCAGACCGGCGACGTCTGCAAGATCGAGACGGACGGCTCGGTCGTGATCACCGACCGTTCCAAGGACGTGATCAAGTCGGGCGGCGAGTGGATCTCCTCGATCGACCTCGAGAACGCGGCCATGGGCTGTCCCGGCGTGGCCGAGGCCGCCGTGATCGGCGTCGCTCACCCGAAGTGGGACGAGCGGCCGCTGCTGATCGTGGTCAAGCGGCCCGAGGCCGACGTCACCAAGGACGACCTGATCAAGTTCCTCGACGGCAAGATCGCCAAATGGTGGATGCCCGACGACGTGCAGTTCATCGATGCCATCCCGCACGGCGCCACCGGCAAGATCCTGAAGACCGCGCTGCGCAAGCACTTCGAGGGCTACAAGCTGCCGACGGCCTGAGCGTCCGTCGCCCTGGCATGCAGGGCGATATCCGCTACTACGGCGGCGAGCACAATCCCGCCGCCGAGCAGGGTCGCGGTCGCCGGATTCTCGCTGAAGGCCAGCCAAACCCACAGCGTGCCGAGCGGCGTTTGCAGTACGCCGAGCAGCGCGCCGCGCGTCGCGGAGACAAGCGGCGTGCCGAGCGCCAGCAGCAGCAGGCCCATGCCGAACTGCGTCGTGCCGAACAGCGCGAGCAATCCGAGTTCGCCCGCATCGACGGAGAACGGTTGCGCGAACGGCAGCACGAACGCCGCGCACAGGAACGCGGAGAGCCCGACCGCCGGCAGCATGTTGACGAAGCGCTTGCGGCGGATCAGCACCAG
>FTCZ01002789.1_pt1 | contig 13183 bp, 11 predicted proteins | sample 1658871 | NCBI WGS metagenome assembly FTCZ01 (sample SAMEA3914864, study PRJEB12502) | metagenome | biome: forest; material: soil | place: USA | collected 2012-03-12 | depth 0.3 m
AGACGATCCTGCCGAATGGCAGCGGCACCTGGGACACCAAGACGGTGCTCAGCGGCTTCCGCCTGGATCGCGACGGGCGACTGATCATCGGCAGCATCGGCGCGCTCGAATCCGCCGCCCAGCACATTCATCGATCCTGGGCGCGACGGCACATCCGCAAGCTCTTTCCACAGCTTGGCGATGTCGAGTTCGAGACGGAATGGTTCGGCAAGATCGGCATGACCGGCGATCATCTGCCGCGCCTCCATACCTTTGGTCCGAACTCGATCAGCATCAACGCCTATAACGGCCGTGGGATTGCGCCCGGCACGGTAATGGGTCGCGAGATCGCCAACCTGATCAGCGCAAAGGTCGATCTCGAAGGCATGCCGCTGCCGGTGACGCAAGTTGCGGTTCCGGCATTCCGCTCACTGAAAGAGGCTTATTACGAGGTTGGCTCGCAGATCGCGCATCTGCCTTATTCGCCCGTGTGAGCTGTTGCTAGTCCGGATACGCGGTTCGGATTGAGATACAGCCGCATGACGATATCCTGGTCGTAATCCCCAAACCCCCGGCCGAATATATTCACGCCACCTGGGTGGCTGGCGCCTTCCTCGATGCCGATCTTCATGCGGATGGCGTGATGGCGGTCGAGTCCCAGATCGTCCAGTGATGTCGACGACACCTGCACGTCATTGACCGACGTACCGCGCCGGCTGATCCGCCAGACGACCAATTTGCCATATTGAGAGCCTTCCAGCTTCCACCAAGGCGGTGTGTAACGGCCGCGCTTGTCGCCGAAATCGCCCGGCGAGGTCCAGGTCCCGACCTTCACGTTGTTCACCCAGAGGCTGATATCGGAGGGCCAGTTCGCGTTCGTGCCCGGCACTTCGGATGAGAGTTCCATCGAGAACTCGAGCTGATCGATCCGCGAACCGAGCACCTTGCCGTTATTCGGGAATTTATATTCGACGAAGCCACGTCCGAACCAGACCAGCGAAGCCCGCATGCGGTCCGGATCGAGGAAATACTCGGGCACATCGAGCAGGCCAAGCACGCTCTCGCCGGAGCATAGACCGCAAGGCGCCCGCACATCGCAGGTCGTGTAAAGGCCGATCGGCATGGCCACCTCGACCAGGTTCCGGTCCTGCGGCTTGCTTGGCTCATCCAGTCTGACGATGATCTCGTCATAGCGCACGGAGCAGATCTTCTGTTGGCCCTTGGTTGCTTTCGAGGCTTCCGTGTGGATCAGGCCTGAACGCTCAAGCACCTGAATATTCGCGGCGATGGTCGATTGCGGCAGTTCGAGCGCCTCGCTGATTTCATTGACATTCAGCGGCCCCCGCCCTCGCAGCAATTTGAGAATGCGCACGCGCACCGGCGACGCCAGGCCGCGGATGGCTTCCGCTCCACCCTCAAGGGGGATCGTCAGGAACTTTCGCTGGAACGTCGCCATTCGCTGACCTCGCTTCAACGAGCCTATCCATTGATAAGCTGGCAATCAATCGGTCTATATCGGACTTTCGGATACAAACCCGACTTTTGTTGACGCCCGTTTCGTCCAGGCTTCTAATGCGGACCAAGGGCCAAAGAGCCCGTGCCGGGAGGAAGAAATGCGTATCTTGCGCCTGCTCACCGTCATGTCCGGACTTCTGCTGTCCTGCGTCGCCGCGCTTGCGCAGGGCATCTCCGGCTTGCCGCGAAACGAGACGTTGATCCTCGAAAACCCGGAAGGGACGATCAAGAATCCCGGCTGGTTCAACATCTGGACCATCAATGCCGGCGGCCAAACGACGGGCCTGCAGCAGCTCGCCATGGATACGCTCTGGTATATCGATCCCGAGCGCGGTCTCGATGGCATTTGGGAGAACTCCCTGGCTGCCGAGAAGCCGATCTACAACGCCGATTTCACTGAAATGACGGCAAAACTGCGCTCCGGCATCGCCTGGAGTGACGGCGTGCCCTTCACTTCGGCCGACGTGGTCTACACGGTCGAGACGCAGATGAAGAATACCGGCATGCGCTGGGGCTCGCTCCTCGCGCTGAATGTCGCCAGCGTCTCCGCACCGGATGACAACACCGTCGTTTTCAAGCTGAAGAAGCCGAATTCGCGCTTCCATGCCCTATTTACCGTGCGCTTCAACGCGATCTGGATCATGCCGAAGCACGTCTTCGAGACGGCCAGCGATCCGATGAAGTTCGACTTCAACAAGCCGGTTTCGCTCGGCGCCTATACGCTGCACAGCTACGATCCAGACGGCAAATGGTTCGTCTGGCAGCTGCGTGACGACTGGCAGAAGACCTCGCTCGGCAAATTCGGCAAGCCCGGCCCGAAATATGTCGCCTATATCGACCCTGGCCCACCGGATAAGCGCGTGATCGCGCAGCTCAACCACGATCTCGACGTCATCCACGATGTCGCGCCGGAGGGCATGTTCACGCTCGCCAAGCAGTCGAAGACCTTGAAGACCTGGTTCAAGGGCTTCCCCTTCGGCCATCCGGACCCGACGCTGCCCTCGATCATCTTCAACCTGCAGAACCCGCTGTTCCAGAACAAGGATGTGCGCTGGGCGCTGGCGCTGCTGATCGACATAAAGGCGGTCTCGATGGCCTCCTATCGTGGCGCGGCGACTGTCTCGGCCATCGCCATCCCGCCGACGGGCACACATCCCGACGACTACCACCTGCCGATGCAGGAATGGCTCTCGAATTTCGAGATCGACACCGGCAAGCACAAGTTCAAACCATATGACGCCAAGATCGGCGAAGAGATTGCGGCGATGCTGCGCCCCTCGATGAAGGAGCAGATCCCGACCGATCCCAAAGAGGTCGCGAAATCCTTCGGCTACGGCTGGTGGAAGCCTAATCCGCAGGCCGCCGCCGAGTTATTGGAGCGTGCGGGCTTCAAGAAGCAGGGCAGCAACTGGATGACGCCCGATGGCAAGCCCTTCTCGATCAAGATCATGGTCGAGGGCGAATCCCGCCCGGTCATGACCCGCGCCGGCACGATGATCGCGCAGCAATGGCGGCAATTCGGCATCGACGCCAAAACGGAGGTGGCGCAGGGCACCATGCTCGACCGCCGCGTCGCGGGCGATTTCGAAACGCTGATCTCCTGGAGCGTCGAGACCTATGGCGGCCATCCCGACCTCGCCTATTTCCTCGATAGCTGGCACTCGCAATTCGTTGCGCCGCCCGGCAAGACGCAGGCCCCGCGCAACTACCAGCGCTGGTCCAACGCCGAGCTCGACAAGCTGATCGAGCAGGTGCGCGGCGTCTCCTTCGAGGACAAGAAGACGGTCGAGCTCGGCCGGGATTTCGTCAAGCTCGCGGTGCGTGAGATGCCGATCATTCCGCTGATGGCCTACAACGTCTTCACCGCCATGGATGAGACCTACTGGACCGGCTATCCGAGCGCGGAAAGCGATCCTTATACCGATCCGGTGCCGAACTGGGGCAATTCCCGCTCGATGATGGTGAAGCTGAAACCCGTGAAGCACTGACAAGAGAATCCTCTCCCCGGCGGGGAGAGGATTCACGAGACCGCCGCCTAACCCGCGTGGTGCATGACCCCTTATCTCGCCTATCTCCTGAAGCGCCTCGGCCAATGCGTCACGGTGATCTTCGTCGGCATCAACGTGACCTATCTGATCACGCATCTGACACCGATCGATCCCGTCGAGCAGACCATCTCGGCCACGATCGCCTTCGGCAATACCAGCCCCGAAGCGATCGAGATGATGCGGCACTCGCTCCGCCAGCTCTACGGGCTCGAAGGCAATCCGATCGAGCAATATGCCTCGTTCTGGAAGCGAATCCTGGTCGGCGATTTTGGTCCCTCGCTCTCCGCCTTTCCGACACCGGTCTCGACCCTCATCGGACGCGCCCTGCCGTGGACGCTTGGCCTGCTCGCCGTATCGACGGTGCTGACCTGGGTCATCGGCAATCTGCTCGGGGGATTGGCCGGCTATTATCGCCGCAACCGGGCGTTGAAGCTCATCGGCATCGTCGCGATGGGCATCCACCCGATCCCCTATTACATCGTCGCCTTCATCATCCTGATCATCTTCGGCTTCCTCTGGCCGGTACTGCCGATCTCCGGCGGCGCTGAAATGGCCTCCGATCGCACCGACAGGCTCGCCTTCGCACTCGACGTTCTGCGCCATTCGATCCTGCCGACGCTTTCGCTGATGGCTGTCGGCATCGGCGGCTGGTTCATGGGCATGCGGGCGCTGGTCTCCAACATTGTCACCGAGGATTACGTCACTTATGCCGAGCTCGGCGGCGTCAACCGACGCACGATCCTGTTCTCCTATGTGATGCGTAACGCGCTTGGGCCGCAGGTCACCGGGCTGGCATTGCAACTTGGCGCGATCTTCAACGGCGCGATTATCACCGAACAGGTTTTTGGCTATCCCGGCATCGGCGCGCTGCTGATCAACGCGGTGCATGCCGGCGATTACAGCCTCGTGCTCGGCATTTGCACCATTTCGATCGTCGGTGTCTCGGTCGCGGTGCTGCTGATCGATCTCGTCTATCCGCTGATCGATCCGCGCGTGGAGGCCCGCTGATGGCAGGCTTACGCATCCTGCGCGATCTCCTGCGCTACAACAGGGAATTCGCGGCCGGCATCGTACTGATCGCGATCGTGCTGGCAATCGCCGTCGCCGCCGTTTTCGCTCCCAACCCGGCGATCGACGTCTATGTCGTGCCACCGGATTTGCCACCCTCAGCCGACTACATCTTCGGCACCACCTCGCGCGGACAGGATGTGTTCTGGCAGCTCAGCGCGGCCATCGGTAACACGATGCTGTTTGGCGTGGTCGTCGCCTTGATCAGCCGGCTGATCGCGCTGACCGTCGGGCTGCTTTCCGGCTATAAAGGCGGCTGGATCGACCGGGTGCTGATGTCGATCAACGACACGTTCGTCGTCATTCCGCTCTTTCCCATCCTGGTGCTCTGCTACTTCATTTTCCGCGACCGCATGTCCTGGGGCCTGCTCGCGGTCATCGTCGCCATGCTTGGCTGGGCCTATGACGCGCGGCTGATCCGCGCCATGGCGATGAGCCTCAGAACCCGTGAATTCACCCAGCAGGCGGTGTTCTCCGGCATGAGCACGCCGCAGATCCTGCTGAAGGATCACCTGCCCTTCGTGCTCCCGATCCTGTTCTCGACCACGATGAACAACATCAACTGGTCGATCGGCATCGAGGTGACGCTCTCGGTGCTCGGCTTCACCGATATCAACACGCCGACCATCGGCGGCATGATCTATTGGGCGAACCAGCATACCGCGCTCGTCTCGGGCGTCTGGTGGTGGGTCGCCTTCCCGGTGGCGCTGGTCGTGATGCTGTTCATCGGCCTGTTCCTGCTGGCGATCTCGATGAACGAGTACATCGATCCGCGCAGCCGCCTGAACCGGCTGGAGGCGCGCGGATGACAGCCACCTCCCCTATCCTCCAGGTCCGCGACCTTAAAGCCTATTACCGGCTGAAAGCCTTCGGCGTGACGCGCGAAGTGCGCGCCGTCGACGATGTCAGTTTCAGCATCAACCGCAACGAGATTTACGGCCTCGCCGGGGAATCGAGCTCCGGCAAGAGCTCGCTGATCAAGACCATCGCTCGCGCCATCCGCCCGCCGCTGGAAGTTGTTGCAGGTTCCGTGGAGTTCGCCTTCCGCGATGGCCCGCGCGACATCTATCGGCTCGATCAATCGTCGTTGTCGGCAATCCGCTGGAGCCATCTCTCCTACATCATGCAGGGGTCGATGAGCGTGCTGAATCCGGTGCGCCGGGTGAAGCACGCCTTCGCGGATTTCGCCGGGCGGCATCTCGAGCTGCCCGCTGATGCCTTCCGCAAGGCCATAGAGCAGCACTTGGCGCGGCTCCACCTCGAGCCCCGCGTACTCGACGCCTTCCCGCATGAACTTTCCGGCGGCATGCGCCAACGCGTCACCATTGCACTTGCTACCGTCTGCCAACCGGAATTCATCATTGCCGACGAGCCGACCACCGCACTCGACGTGATCGTGCAGAAGGGCGTGCTGACTACGCTCCGGCAGGTTCAGCAGGAGCTCGGCGCCTCCGTTCTCTTCGTCACCCATGACATGGCCGTCCACGCCAACCTCACCGACCGGCTCGGCATCATGTATGCCGGCCGCCTCGTCGAGGAAGGCCGCACGCGCGACATCTTCCGCAAACCCCTCCACCCCTATACCGCGCACCTGATTGGCAGCCTGCCAAGGCTGGACGACGACACGCCGAAGCAGGGTCTCTCTGGTTCGCCACCTAACCTCTCCGCGCCGCCCGCGGGCTGCCGCTTCCATCCCCGCTGTCCGCTCGCCATCGATATCTGCGGCCGCGAAACGCCTGCGATGGTGGAGCTCGCGCCCGGCCACCGCGTCGCCTGCCACGTCGCCGAGGCCAGGGGAGCCACCGCATGAGCACGCCGCTTCTCGACATCGCCGGCCTCGGCAAGACCTATGGCGGCGGCATGTTCTCGCGCCGGATCGTGCGTGCGGTCGATCGCGTCGACCTGACGCTCTCGGCCGACCGCCCGGAGATCTTTGCCGTCATCGGCGAATCCGGCAGCGGTAAGACCACGCTCTCCCGCATGATCCTCAACATGATCGCGGCCAGCGAGGGTGCGATCCGTTTTCGTGGCCGCGACCTGCGCGACATACGCAGCCGCCGCGACAGGCTGGCCTTCATGAGCCATGTCCAGCCGATCTTCCAGAACCCGTTCGAGGCCTTCAATCCATTGAAACGCATCGATCGCTATCTCTTCAGTTCGGCGCGCCGCTTCATGCGCAGCCGTTCGCGCGCGGATATCGAAGCGCGCGCCGACGAGGCGCTGCGCAAGGTCGGCCTGTCGCTGGTCGAGGTGCGCGGCCGCTATCCGCACGAGCTTTCAGGCGGCCAGTTGCAGCGCGTGGCGATTGCCCGCGCACTGGTTTCCAACCCTGCGCTGATCGTCGCCGACGAACCAGTTTCGATGATCGACGCTTCGCTGCGCATGACGATCGTCAACCTGTTCAAGGCGTTGCGCGACGAGGCCGGCGTCTCGATCATCTACATCACGCATGACCTCGCCACCGCCTATTACATCAGCGACCGGCTGATCATCATGCAGAAGGGCAAGGTGGTGGAGCGCGGCGATGCGCGCGCCATCCTCTCCAACCCCACCCATCCCTATTCCATCCAGCTCCGACAATCCGTGCTTTCCGTCGATGCCGCCTGGCAGGACGGGCCGGCCTTCGGCGCAGCCTCATCATCAACCGAATAAGCCCATCCTGAAACCGGAGTGACACCCATGCGCGACGTCAAGGTTCTCGTTCATCGTGAATTCGGCATCGGCGAAACCGATCCGCGGCTCTTCGGCGCTTTCGTCGAGCATCTTGGACGCTGCGTCTATGGTGGCCTCTACGAGCCCGGCCATCCGACCGCCAACAACAAGGGTTTTCGCGGCGACGTGCTCAAGCTGGTGAAGGAGCTCGGCGCGACAATCATGCGGTATCCCGGCGGTAATTTCGTTTCCGGCTATGACTGGGAGGATGGCGTTGGACCGGTCGAAAAGCGCCCCAAGCGGCTCGATCTCGCCTGGCTTTCGACCGACACCAACGAATTCGGCACCAACGAATTCGTCGACTGGTGCCGCGAGGCCAATGTCGAGCCGATGCTCGCCGTCAATCTCGGCACGCGCGACGGTGACGCCGCGCGGCGCTTGGTCGAATATTGCAATTTCCCCAGCGGCACGGCGCTCTCGGATCTTCGTCGCGAGCATGGCTGGGAAAAGCCGCATGACATCAAATTCTGGTGCCTCGGCAACGAGATGGACGGCCCCTGGCAGATGGAGACCAAGACGGCCGTCGAGTATGGCCGCAAGGCGACCGAAGCCGCCAAGATGATGAAATGGGTCGATCCGACCCTGGAGCTCGCCGCCTGCGGCTCATCCTCCAGGAGCATGGACACTTATGGCGAATGGGAGCGCGTCGTCCTCGAACATACGTTCGAGCATGTCGAATACATCTCGTTGCACACCTATTTGAACAACTACGCCGACGATACGCCTTCCTTCCTCGCCAGCCCCGATCTGATGGACACGTTCATCGAGGAGGTCGTCGCCATTGCCGATGCTGTCGCGGCGAAGAAGCGATCGTCGAAGAGGATCATGCTGAGCTTCGACGAATGGAACGTCTGGTATCGGACTCGCCGGCGTTCGGATGGCAACCGCACGGTGCCCGGCTGGCCCGTCGCTCCGCATATCCTCGAAGAGGTCTACGACATGCAGGATGCGCTCGCTTTTGGCGGGGCCTGCATTTCACTGCTTAATCACGCCGATCGCGTCAAATGCGCCTGCCTCGCGCAGCTCGTCAACGCCATCGCGCCGATCATGACCGACGAGGGCGGCGCGGCCTGGCGTCAGACGATCTTCTTTCCTTTCGCCGATATGGCCAATCTCGGCCGGGGCGAGGTCTTGCGCGCCAAGGTCGACTCGCCTGGCTATTCGACGCGCTATTACGATCCGCGAGACCACGCCGATAACTACTTTCCCATGGATAACGTGCCCTACCTCAAGTTCTCGGCTGTGCATGACGCCAAAGGCGGTCATGTCACGCTTTTCGCTCTGAACCGACACCTGAGTGAGACGATGCCTCTGCAGGTGGACCTGAAGGGCTTCGCCGGGATCACGCTCGAAAAGGCGCATCAACTGCACAATGGCGACCTGAAGGCCGTCAACACCGCCAAATCGCCTGACACCGTCAAGCCGACCGATCTTCACTCGGTAAAGATCGATGGCGACAAGCTGACGGCAACGCTTGCGCCGGCTTCCTGGAGTGTCATCCGCCTCGCTGCGAAGCCTGCCTAAAACGAGCGCGGTCTACGCAGTCTAGGCTTTGCCGTTCTGCTCGCGCTGAACGACGACGCTGAGCAGGGCGAGGACGCCCGACCCTACCATCAGGAAGAACGAGACCGCGTTCAGCACCGGCGTCGAGCCGACCTTCACCATGCGGTCATACATGGTGATGGTCAGCGGCGCGTCGGAGCCGACCAGCATCAGCGTGGTGTTGAAATTCTCGAAGGAGACCAGGAAGGCGACGATGAAGGCGGAGACCAGTGCCGGCATCAGATAGGGGATGCTGATGGTCCGCAGCACGCGAAACCGCCCCGCGCCGAGATTCAGAGCTGCCTCCTCCTGCGCGGTATCGAACTTGCGCAGGCGCGCGGCGATCACCAGCGAGGTAATGGTGGTGAGAAAGGATAGCTGTCCGAGCACGACGAGGAAGGTGCCGGGCCGCAGGAAATTCCAATCCCAGCCGATCGCGTTCTCGATGCCGTTGGCGACCATGCTGGCCAGCACCAGGATCGAGATGCCGAGGATAACGCCGGGTATGACCAGCGGTACGATCATCAGCACGTAGAGCAAGCGCTTGGCTGGGAACTCGTGGCGCTCGAACAGGAAGGCGTTGCAGGTGCCGAGTAGCACGGCCAGCAAGGAAACGATGACTCCGATCCGACACGAGTTCATCAGCCCTTCAAGCAACCGCCGGTCATGAAACATGCCGACCTTCGGATCGGAATTGCCGAAGAACCAAGACAAGGTCCAGCCCTGCCAGGGCAGCGAGGGAAACAGAGAATCATTGAAGGCGAACATGCCGGCCGTGACCAATGGCGCGGCGAGGTAGAGAAAAAACGCCAGAATATAGAGCCGGTAGACCCAGCGTAGAACAGGCGATTGCGGGGCGGCGATATTCATGCCGTCAGCCCTTCGCCACGGTAGAGGCGAGGCTCTGGCCCGTGAGCCTCAAGCCCAGCCAGACGACCGCCGAGGTGAAGACCAGCAACAGCACGCCGAAGCTGGCGCCGGACTCCCAATTGTAGCGGGTGATGAACTGCTCGTAGATCTGCTCGGTGAACCACATGCTGTTCTTGCCGCCAAGCAGGATCGGCGTGAGGTAGCTGCCGGCCGTCAGCATGAAGACAATGATGCAGCCAGCCACGATGCCCGGCATGGCATAGGGCACGACGATGCGGCGAAACACGGTAAGGCGGTTGCCACCGAGATTAAGCCCAGCTTCGATCAGGCTGTCATCCATCCCGTCGAGTGTCGAAACTAGCGGCACGATCATGAACAGCACGACAGTGTAGACGAGGCCGACCAGCACGGTCGCATCCGAATAGAGCAACTCAATCGGCCCGGAAGCGAGGCCGAGACCTTGCAGCGTCTTCGAGACAACGCCCGTCTCGCGCAGCAGGATGATCCAGCCGAAGGCGCGTACGAGATCGCTGACCCAGAGCGGCACGAGACAGAGCAGGAACAAGGCCGCGCGGTCGCGCCGCCTGGCGATCTTGGCGATGTAATAAGCGACGGGAAAGCCGACGAGCAGGGCGAGGATTGTCACGACCACCGACATGACAGCCGTGCGCAGCAGCGTGCGCCAATAGGCCGGCTCTTCGAAAAAGCCCATGTAGTTGCCGATGCCCGCGCCATATTGGCCTGGCCCGATCTTCTGCCTGAGCGAGATCGCGAAGACGCCAAGCTGCGGCAGCAGGATCAATACGCCGACCCAGAGCAGGAACGGCGTCATCAGCAGGATCAGCGACAGGCGGCGGGCGTCGCTGGCGGTCATGGCCGAGCGTTTCCCCGTATGGGAAAACACAGGGTGCGGTCTGGCGCGAAATTCAACCGGACAGCATCGCCGGGACCAGGGCCGCCGCCAGCCGCGAGGTGACGGCCATCGACCTCCAGCAAGGCACCAGAGCCCGCGCGCACGAGTAACCGGCTGTTCGCGCCGTTGAAGAGCAGGCTGTCGATTGTACCGGGCAGACTGTTGCCGCCATCCGACGTGGCATCGCCCAGCGAGATCGCCTCGGGCCTGACGAAAACCTCGACTGGCGCGCCCGCCGTAATCGTGTCGTTGCAGGTGGCAATGAAGGTCTGGCCGCCCTCGATCTCGACGCGCACTTCAGCGCCCTGCACCGACACCGCCTTGCCGCGCCAGCGGTTGCTATCGCCGACGAAGCCGGCGACGAAACCGCTTTTCGGACGCAGATAGAGTTCCTGCGGCGTGCCGATCTGTTCGACCTTGCCGGCATTCATCACGGCGACGGCGTCGGACATGACGAGCGCTTCCGACTGGTCATGCGTGATGTATAGGAAGGTGGTGGCGAACTGATGCTGCAGGAGCTTCAGCTCGATCTTCATATGCTCGCGCAGTTTCAAGTCGAGCGCGCCGAGCGGCTCGTCGAGCAGCAGAACGTCGGGCTCCAGCACCATGCAGCGTGCGATGGCGATGCGCTGCTTCTGGCCGCCCGAGAGCTGTGAGACCTGCTTTTCCGCGACATCGGGCAGGCCGATCCGGCGCAGCACATCCTGCACCTTGCTCGCGATTACCGCCTTGCCTGCGCCACGGCAGCGCAGGCCATAAGCGATATTCTCACCGACATTCATCATCGGAAACAGCGCGAGATGCTGGAAAACCATCTTGACGTTGCGCTTGTTGGGCGCGGTTCCGAGCACCGAATTGCCCTTGATCCTGATATCCCCGGCCGAGGGCGTCTCGAAGCCTGCGATCATCCGCATCAGCGTGGTCTTGCCGCAGCCTGAAGGGCCCAGGATCGAGAAGAAGGAACCGCGCGGAATATCCAGCGAAACATCGGAAACGGCGGTCAGCGACCCGAAAGTCTTGGTGACGTTCCTGCACTCGAGATCGAACATGGCGGCTCCGGCAAGGACGGCGGGGTTCAAACGCCCCGCCGCCGTTCGTCCTTTTACTTCGAGGTTGCCGCCTGGATCTTGGCGAGCGCCTTGCCTTCCATATCCTCAAGGCCCGGCGGGATATTCGCGAAGAACTTCAGGTTTGCGATATCCTTTTCGGTGAAGGCCGCCTGCACGGCCGCCCGCTTGTCTTCCGGCAGGAGCCCGATACCGTTCTTCACCGCGATCACCGCACCGCTTTTGGCCGACATCATCGTCACGATTTCGGGCTGCATGACGAAGTTGATCCACTTGTATGCGGCATCATCCGCCTCGCCCTTGCGCGGCATGGCGAAAGTGTCGATCCAGGCGAGCGCGCCGGTTGCCGGCGGCACGAAGACGATGTTTTTGTTCTGCCCATAAAGCTTGTAGGCGGTGGAATCCCAGGTTTCGGAGGCCACGATCTCGCCGGACAGCATCAGCGCGGAAAGGTCGTCGCCCCCTTTCCAGTAGGCTTTCACATTGTCCTTGCAAGCAATCAGCTTCTCGCTGACCTCGTCGAGGATCTTCTGGTAGGCGGCGAGATCGCCATAGGCCGCGAATGGGTCCTTGCCCATCGCATAGGCCATGCCGAGCAGGATCGTGCGGCGCAGGCGCATCGAGGTGCGGCCCTTGTATTTCGCGTCGCAGAGATCGCCCCAGCTCTTAAGCTCCGGTGCCTTGCTCTTGTCGACCATCAGGCCGGACGTACCCCATTCATGCGGCACTGCGTAGACCTTGCCATCAATGGTGGTGTTGGCCTTGACGCCTTCAAGTAGCTTGGGATCCATCGCCGCCGTATCGATCTTCGACAGGTCAAGCGGTTTGTAGATGTTGAATTCCTTTTGCGCCGCGAAGATGCGGTCATGGCTCGGCTGAGCGAGGTCGAAGCCGGAGCCGCCGGTGGCGCGGAGCTTGGCAACCATTTCCTCATTATTCGAGAAGGTCACCTCGACCTTGATGTCGGGATACTTCTTCTCGAACATCTCGACGACCTTTTCAGGCGCATAATCGCCCCAGGTCAACAAACGCAGCGTGGTGGCCGAGGCCGGCCCGGCGCCGCAGAGCAAAGCAGCGGCGAGCGCGCTGCTGGCGAGAACCTTCAATCGCGTCAGTTTCATGCCGTCTCCCTTTGCCAGGCTTGCGCTGGCTTTTCGCTTGTTCGGCCCGGTCCGGCTGGAACCCGGCACCCTCGCATCTAAGAAGCCATTGGTCTCACGCGGTAGGTCCATTCTACAGAGCGTGGGAGACCATTACGCTCAGACGTTGAGGCCGTCGCGCCAACGGTAATAGGAGACGGAGGCGGCGAGAAACCAGGGGTTGCCGGTGTAGAAGGGACGGGTCTGGAACGGGATGTTGTCGAAGCCGAGCCTGCCCTCTTTCAGCCCAAGAATCTTCTGGCCGGTGCGCATGCCGCAATAGCTCGCCATCGACACACCCGAGCCGCAATAGCCCATGGCGTAATACAT
>FTCZ01000972.1_pt1 | contig 13156 bp, 18 predicted proteins | sample 1658871 | NCBI WGS metagenome assembly FTCZ01 (sample SAMEA3914864, study PRJEB12502) | metagenome | biome: forest; material: soil | place: USA | collected 2012-03-12 | depth 0.3 m
ATTAATCCCCTTTCTATCAATTCCCGTCTGGGAACAGAAAAAGCCTAACCAATGAGGAATATCCGCGCAAGCATGCATATTCGGCACCTGTTGCCTATTAGCCACACTTGAGCGACCGTCGTTGATTTCCTCCCCGGCAGACGCGGCGACAACCCATCTATCGACCTTCGGTTTCGTCGGACGCAAAAAAATCAGTCCGCAAGGAGGCCGTGGTTCCTCAGAGCGGAGAGGATGGCGCTGATCGCCGCCCGCGCCTGCGCGTCCGTAACGGCTCCGCCTGTGGGGTCCGCGATGGCCGACTGTTGCACGCTCACCACTTGCCGGCCGCCCACGACAACCCGCTGGGCGACGACGTCCCCGGTCCGCCAGACGGCCCCGTCGAACCAGACGAACACCTTGTCCGCATTCGACCAAAGGACGATGCCGGCCTGCGGTGCGATGAAGCGCCACCCGCCATCGGTCCATGCGGCCACGACGTTCGGCTGGCCGGCCCACGCGCCCGTGGGCATGGCGCCGACGATCCAGCACTGGCCGGGCGCGGGCGCCGACGGCGGGCCGTTCACCGCCACGCCTTCCACCGCGCCGGACAGCAGCGCGTCGATCCGGGTCAGCGCTTCGTTGTGGAACAGCTCCTTCTGCGCCTGACCGGGGGCGATGAAGGGCAGCGCGAGGCGGGCGGTGGCGTCGGACATGTCAGTCTCCCAGCGGAATGATCGTGGAGGCGGGCGGCAGCGAGGCGGCGCTGGTGCCGATCTGCGCCACCGTCAGCGTCAGCGGCCCCTGCCCGAGGCCGGCCAGGTCGGCGGCGGACAGCGTGGCAGCGGGCTCGCTCACCTCGACGGTCAGCGGCGTCGGGCCGGAGCGGCCGGCGGTCAGCCGGTAGCGTTCGCTTTCCTCGGCGAGCGGGGCGTCGGTGTCGTCGAGCCAGTCCCAGCCGGTGCGGCTCCGGCGCGTCCAGCCGATCCGGAGCGAACCGTCCGCCTGCACCGCCCCGTCGATCGCGACCGGCGCCGGCGGGCGAAGCGCGCGCGCCTGGAAGAGAATGTCCGCTTCGGCCGGGCTGTCGTCGCCGATGCCGCTGGCGGCGATGCGGATGGTGCCGCCGGTCTGGCCGGCAGGCAGCGCCCAGGAGAAGAGCTTGTCCGGCTCGACCAGCACGAAGCGCTCGCCCTCGGCATGACCGGCCATCGCCCATTCGCTCCCCCGCCGCCCGCGAGGAAGGCCCGAGAGGCGGAACAGGCGCGGGCCGATCTGCTGGGCGGTGGTGAACTGGATCAGCTCGTCGCCGAGGAGCGCGAGATTGGCCGTGGCGGATGCGCCCACCGCATCGTTGCCGGAAAGCTGCATGGCGTCGTTGAGCAGCTCGACATCGACCGTCGCGATGTCATCGCGGAGCATCGCGCTGCCGGACGGAAGCACGCTCCGCGCCGCGCCCATCACCGCCGCCGGCGCCGTCTGCCCGATCGCCTGCCAGCTCGCGCCCTCGTCGAGGCTGGCGAGCAGCGGCGCTCCCCGCCATCCCGTCGAGGCCCCCGCCGCCGCGATCAGCAGCGCCGCGCTGGTCGGCGCGTCATGGCCGAGCGAAGGCAGGTCGAGCAGCGCCAGGCTGGTCGGTCCCGCGAGAACGTCCGGCTGCTGGACCGCACTGCCCGAAGCGGCGGGCGGCAGGCCGGCGTTGACGGCATCGGGCAGGCGCTGGGCGGTGAGCGTCACGACCATCGCCTCGAAGGCGCGTTCGGTGACGCGCCATGCCCCCGCCTCCCCCGGCAGCTCGATCAGCGCACCCGCCGCGAGATCGAGATGGCGCCATGGCAGGCTGACCGTCGCGGTGGAGCGCCCCGCCCACTCGCGCGCCAGCCGCGCCTCGCAGATGCCGCGCGCGGTGGAGGCGTCGACGGCGGCGGCGAGGTCGATGGTGCCGACCCGCCGCGCCGCCGCCTCGCGCCGGGCGCTCTGCGAGCCGATCTGCCAGTCGCGCGCCGGGTCGTAATAGCTGATCGACAAGGCCTCGTTGAGCGTGCCCGCCGCCTGCCGGTCGAAGCCGAGACGCGGCGCCGGCTTGGCGGTGGCGCTGCTGCCGAGGTCGGCGGCGTCGATCAGGATCGGGCCGGCGCTTTCGTCGACCAGCGCGAGGCCCCCGGCCCCGTCCGCGAAGGCCACCGGCAGCGCGCCCGCCAGTCCCTCGATCGCCCCGCGCAGGCTGTTCCCCGTCGCGGCATAGCCGATCAGCGACGGGCCGGGCGCGCCGCCCACCTCGCCGCCCGACAGGTCCGCCGCGATGGCGCCGAGCGTGACCGGACCCGCGTCCGCCTCGACCTCGAAGCTCAGCGACGGGATGCGGTTGCCGAAATCGCCGAGCTGGAGATCCTCGAACACCGCATAGGCCAGACCCCGGTGCGCGGGCGTGGTGGCGATCCCCTGCGCCGCGGCGATCAGTGGGTCGACCGCCTGCGCCTCGTCGCCGAGATAGAGGCGGAAGGCGCCGATGCCGCCCTTCCAGTCCCCCGCCGCGCCGCGCAACAGCGATCCGTCCGCCCAGATGCGATGCACCGCCCGGATCGTCCGCGCCGACAGCACCACCGCGAACGAGGCCGAGTAGGCATAGTTCGTCGTGCTCGGCCGCCCCTTGCCGCCGCCCGAGGTCTGCTCGCTTTCCTTGAGGTCGGTGGACCAGATCACGCTGCCCGCCACCCGCATCGTGCCGAACAGGCGCGGCAGGTCGGCGCCGTAGGACGAGGCCTGCACCGCGAGATTGTCGAGCCGCGCGCCCTTGGCGGCCTTGGGGCTGAACAGGCCCTGGTCGATCTGGTTGCCGATCAGGGAGCCGATCGCGGAGCCGATCGGCCCGCCGATCAGCGAGCCTACGGTGCTGAGCACGAGCGTCGCCATGCCAATCCTTTCAGGGGTGTCGCCAGCGGCCGAGTTCCGGCCAGGGCGGCGCGCCGGGCGCCTCCGTGACGCGGCGGAGGCCCGCGTCGGCGTGGACGAAGCCGCGATCGGTGAGGATCGCGAGGTGGAACTGGAAGGGTCCGGGGCGGAGGAGCAGCAGGTCGCCCGGCCTTGGCACATCGTCGGTGGGCACGAGCCCCGCCGCCGCGATCCCTGCGAGGAGATCGGCGAGCCGGTCGCCGCGCAGCGCATAGCCGGCGGGCAGGTCCGCCACGCCATAGGCGATGCCGGCGAGACCGATGCAGTCGAGCCCCGTCTCCGGCGAGCGGCCGTGCAGGCGGAAGCGTGCCCCGACGCAGCCCCGCGCCGCGTCGACGGGGGTCATCCGCCGGTGCCGTAGCGGGTGAGGAGATCGTTGCCCGGCAGGAAGGGCTCTCCACGGAAATTCTCGCCGTTGGAGAAGCGGTTGCAGCAGGTTTCAAAGCGCCGGTCGCACCCCTCGGTCAGTTCGACCAGCTCGCCCCCCGCCACCGCGAAGGCCGGCGGATCGCGCAAGCTCAGCGTCACGCCGTCGGACGTCGCGACAGGGGCGACGAGCCCGGCATTGGCCCCCTCCAGCCAGCGCAGCCGCCCATAGGCATAGGCGCCTGCCGACGGCTCGGCGGTATCGAGGGTCAAGAGCGCCCCCTCCGCCGCGACCACCCGCGCCATCCGCTGGCGGAAGGCGAGGTCGATCCGGCAGCGCTTGTCGCCCAGCGCCGCGCGGCAATCGGGCGAGGTCTGCTCGACCACCGGCCGTTCGAGCAGCGCCGTCGGCCCGCGCAGTTCCGCGGTGAAGGCGCCGTCCTTGATCGAGACGTCGCCGATCTCGCCCCGCGCGATGGGCAGCGGATCGGCGGCCGGATCGCTCCAGTCCACCGCGAACAGGCTGAGCACCGCACCGTCCCAGCGCCCGACCGCGAGGTCGTCGGCGGTGATCGCATTGGCCGTCAGCGCGCCGTCCACGTCGAGCGTGTCGACGTCGAATCCGTCCGACTGGCGCACCGCCGAGGGCAACATGCCGGGGCTCGCGCTGTAGGGCACGCCGCCGACCGTGAGCGTGCGGTCGTGGGTGGTGAAGCCCATCGTCACGCCGTCCGCGCGGTCGAGCCGCCAGCACAGCGCCATGGTGGTGAGGTCGCCCTGGAGCCAGTCGATGCCGCTCATGCCTCGCGCACCTCGACCAGCGGCACGCTCGGCACCTCGCCCGCGAGGAAGCCGGAGAGGCTCACCTCCAGCGTGTCGCCGGCGAAGCGGACGGGGACGTCGAAGAGGAACCCCGCCGTTACCGTCGCGCCGGGCGCGGGCGCGGCGTCGAAGGCGATCTGCCCGCCCGGCATCAGCGACCAGCCGCCCGTCTCCACGCCGTTCACGGCGACGCGGACGCTGCCGGCCACCGGCCGGGTGATGGCGCGGACCTGTGCCTCGTCGCCCTCGCCATAGCGTTTCACCAGCGCGAAGCTCGTCGTCGTTCCGTCGCCCTGCCCGAGCAACTGGTCGGTGGGCGACGGCACCGCCCCGCCCGAGCTGAAGTCGAACGGGTCGCGGAAGCGGAAGGCCCGCGCCGCGCCTCGCCGCGCCCGGAAGAAGGCGATCAGCGTCGCGATGTCCGCCTCGGAGCGCACCCCCGGCCCGGCATCGAAGCGCATCCGCGCGTCGGACCAGTCGGCGTTGCGCTGCTCGACGCCCGCCGCCGTCGTGACGATCGCGGTCGAGAAGCCGGGGGTCACGCTCGCCTCGCGGCCGAGCGCCAGCGGAAAAGCCACATCGTCAAAGGCTTGCACCGGCTCTTCTCCCACGTCGAAATAGGTGAATCCGTCGCGCGCCACCTGCGGCAGCGCCCAGACGAAGCGGCGCGGCACGCCGCGCGCCTTCGCCGCCGCCAGCGCCGCGACGATGCGCGGCCATTCGGTGGTCGCGTCGGGTGCGTTGAGCACGAAGCCCGAGAAATAGTCCTGCCGCGCCACCGGATAGCCGAGCCGCACCGTCGCCAGCGCCGCGCCGCGCCCACTCGCGCCGGCATTGCCCGCCAGCACCCAGTCATAATCCTCGAGCTGGAGCCGATCGAAGGCGGGGCTCGCCCAGCCGACCGGCATGTTCGCGCGCACCGCCTCGGGCATCCGGGGATCGAGCACGGTCGGCAGATAGACGAGCAGCAGCAGCTCGGCCGCCGGCGCCACCGCCCTCACCGCCGCGGCGATCCCGGCCGTGGTTTCCGCCAGCAGCGCGCCCGCCGCATCGAGCACCGCCTTCTGGTCATCGTCGAGCGGGCCGGCGATGCTGGCCACCCGGTCGACGTCGCTGCCCAGCGCGGCGCGGGCGGCATCGTCGTGGAGGCAGATCGTGCCGTCGGCGCGCGTCCACCACCAGGGCTCGCCGAGCTGGAAGTGGACCGGCCCCGCCTCCGCCGCCAGACCCGCGAAGGCACCCGCCACCAGCCTCAGATAGTTCATCGCCCCGGCGCTCGCCGGCGACAGCAGCGTGGAGGGCGGATCCCATCCGGTGAGCGCCTGCGACCCGTCGGGGCCACGCTGCTTCCAGTCGTTCCAGCAATGCTGGTCGAGCAGTTCGTAGGACATCGACAGGATCACGGGGAAACCCAGCGCCGCCGCCCGCTTCAGGAAATCGCGATGCCAGGCGGTCGCGGCGGCGTTCAGCGTGCCGCCGGCGAGGCTGATGAGGTGCAGCCCCGCGCCCGCGTTCCATTCGAGCCGGAAATAATGGCTCATGCCGACATAATGGTCGATCGGCCCGCGATAGCCGAGCAGCAGCGCCTGCCGCAGCAGCCGCGCGGGGGTCTGGTTGTAGGCGTCGTCATAGCCCGTCGCGATCGAGACGCCGTGGGGCGGCACCAGCGTGTCGCCGATCGCGAGCGTCGAGCCGGGGCCGTCGCAGGCGATGCCGGTCAGCTCGGCCCAGGCCTCGGCCGGAGCCGCCAGCTCGCCGTCGGCCGCGGTGAAGCCGGGCGGCACGAGCGAGAGGAAGATCCGGTCGATGTCGCCCGCCCAGACCGGATCGCCCGGCAGCGACCATCCGGCCTCCAGCGCGTCAAAATCCAGAACGATATCCGCTTCTTGCGGGCTTCCCTTGGCATAGTTCCAGAGCCGGACGAACCAGCTCCGCGCCGCGCCGGAGGCATCGCGGCCCTCGATCGTCAGCGTCGGGCCGTTGACCGCGTCGAGCGGCATAATGCCTCCCGAGCGCCAGTGAAAGCGGAGCGTGCAGCCCCGGAAATCCCGCGCCGTCTCGTAGCGGTGGAGCGGATGGTCGATGCCGTCCACCGCATCCCAGATCAGCCCGGCGAGATCGTCGCTGCGGTAGAAGACCGCGTCCACGCGCAGCGCGTCCGGCGCCGTGGTCGTCACCGCGGCCATCATCGGGCGCGGGAAGTTGACCGTCCAGAAACGCGGGTCGAAGCGCTTGATCCAGCCGCCGGCCCGCTGACGTGCGCGCTCCGCATCCTGATCGCCTGCGAGCCAGTACCCCATGGCTCAGCGCTCCGCCTGTGCCAGCGCGCGGGCGACGGCACGCGCCACCTGCCGGCCCGACCGCGCGAGCGCCTGCGGCTCGGCGCCCGGCGGCGCGTTGACGCTGATCGCGACCTGCACCGCCCGGCCCGACGAGGCGCCGGCGGGCACGATGCTGCCGGCGGAGGTCGGCACGAACAGCTCCGGGCCCTGCTCGCCCACCTGATAGGCGCGGCCCGGCGACACCGGCCCGCCCGTGGCGCGGCCGGGCAGGCCGAGCAGCGAGCCGAGCAACCCCGTCGCCAGCGAGGCGAGGCCGCCGCCGCTTCCACCCCCGCTCGCCCCTCCGCCGAACAGCGCGGCGAGGCCGCCTTTCACCGCCTGCGCGGCGATGTCGTTCAGCACCGTCAGCGCCGTCTTGCCTAGATCGTCGAAGCCGAGCTTGCCCGTGCGGACGGCGCGGGCGAGGCTGTTCTCGATCAGCGTGCCGGCCTTGTCCGCGCCGGTGCCCAGCGATCCCTGCAACGACGCCTGCATCGCCGCCGCGTCCGCCGCGAAGCCCTGCGTGTCGGCGCGCAGGCCGACCATCAGCGTCTCGATCGTGTCATCCATCGGGGAATTGCTCCTTCAGGGCGGCGATAGCGGCGGCATCGGGGGGCGGTGCGCCCGCCCCCTCCTGCCCGCCGAGCGCCGCCAGCAACGTCTCGAGTTCCTGCGGCGTGGCGGCCCAGAACTCGTGCGGCCGCCAGCCGGCCAGCGCGCCGGCGATCCCCGCCAGCCGCGCGGCCCTCTCGGCGAAGGTCATTGGCCCTTGATGATCTGGCCGAGCAGCGTGCGCAGCAGCGGCGTCAGCGCGGCGAGGCCGGTCTGGGTGATGAGTTCGCCCAGCGCCTCGCGGGTCATCGCGTCGGGCTTGTCGACGATGCAGTGGAAGATCAGCGCCGCCGTGTCGGCCAGCGTGAGCTGCCCGGCGGCGGCCTTCTCGACCAGCGCGAAGAGCGGGCCGACCTCCTGCTCGGCGGCCACCAGAGCCTGGAAGCTCGGGCGGACGGTGAGCGTCTGGTCGCCGAGCGCGAGCGCGGTCTCGCCGCGCGCGGGGTTGGCGGGCGCGCTCACTGGCTCACCACCGGGCCGGAGGATTCGAGCGCCAGCGTGTAGGCGCGCTCGCCGTTGAAATCGCCGCTGTATTCGAGCTTGGAGAGCAGGAAGCGGCCCTGCATCGTCTCGCCGCTCTCGAAGCTGAGCTGGTAATCGTCCAGCGTGCCGGCGAGCGCGTTGGCCTTGAGGCGCGTCTCCGCCGCCGAGCCCGTGAACACGCCGCTGCCCGCCACCGAGACGCTGCGCGTGCCGGCGCCCGAGAGCAGCTCGCGCCAGCCGCCGGAGTCCTTGTTGGTGATCGTCACCAGCTCGCCGCCGATGGAGAGCTGGGTGGTGCGAAGCCCCGCCACGGTCGCGTAGCCGGGCGTGGGCTGGCCATCGCCGACCTTGAGCAGGAAGGCGTTGCCGCTTTCGGCGGTCATGGGCATTCTCCTTTCTGTTGAATGGGTTGTTCAGTCTTCCAGAGTACGGATGCGATAATCGACCCGCCCCGCCCACGGCCCGTCGGCGTCGCGCACGACGCGGGCGCGGAGGAAGGCGAGGCTGACGATCCGCTGCCCGTCGAGCGCGCGGGGCATCGCCTCGATGGCGTCCTGCGCGTCGGCGACGAGCTGGTGGAGGCGGGCCGGCGTCTGGCCGTCGTCCCAGATCGCGATGCTGAGCCGATGCTCGCGGCCCCGGCCGGTCTTGTGGCTCCAGTCGGTGGTCGAGCCGTCGGAGAGGACGATGTAGGGGCAGACGGCATCCGGCGGCGGGCCGTCATAGACGGGGAGCGCCAAGGCCTTCAGCGCCGCCACCAGCGCGCGCTGGAGCGCGATCGCGGCGCCGGTCATCGGACGAACCCCGCGAAGTCGCGCAGGCGCGCGTCGGTCAGCGAACGCTGCGAGAGCGCCCGGCCGACGAGGCGGATGCCGCCCTCGACCGTAGAGACGGCGACATCGGCCGGCACCTCTGCCGCGATCGCCGCCGCCGCACGCATCTCGGCGTACGACAGCGCCGCGCCGATGGCGGACGCGAAGCCTGGGAAATCGGTCATCGGTCCTCCTCCACCGTGAGAAGCAGGCGGTCGGGCGTCGCCGGATCGGCCTCGACCGAGCGGACGGCGTAGGCCGTACCCCGCCATGTCAGCCGGTCGCCGGGCAGGACGTCGGCGCCGCTCGCCCGGATCGTCGCCCGCCAGCGCGCGGAAGCGCCGGGCCGGTCGCCCTGCCCCCATGCGGCCGGGGCCGCCGGCGCCATCGCCGCCCAGACGGTGACGCCCGCGCTCCACGCGCCGTCCGCCCCGCCGAGATCGTCGCGCTCGCCCGAGCGCCGCTGGAGGCACACCCGCTCGGCCAGCGTGCCCGCGAATTCCGCGCCGCTCATGCGAGCCGCATCCGTCGCCAGGGCCGCCACAGCGCCGCGACCACGGCAGGCGGGCCGAGATCCGTCATGACGTCACGATGCGCGTAAAGGTGCGCGACGAGCCGCAGCACCCCCTGCCGCAACGCCTCGGGCAACGAAGGCCAGTCCGCCGCCAGCCCCGCCCGATACCCGACCGCGACCCGCGATCCGCACACCGGCGCCGAGACCCGCACCCAGCCGTCGCCGGCCGCATCGATGTCGATCGCGTAGGCGTCCACGCCGAGCGGCGTCGCCATGCCCGCGACGTCCAGCAGCGTCACCGAGGTGATCGCCGCCACCGGCGTCGCGGGGAGCCGCTGCCATCCCGGTCCAGGGACGGCCGGGATGGTGTCGCTGCGATCGGCCGCCAGCAGGCTGAGCCCGGTGAAGCGCTCGCACACGCCGATGGCGGCGCCGATCATCGTGCCGATCAGCGCGTCCTCGTCGGCGGCGTCGAGGCGGAGCAGCGCCTTCGCATCGGCCAGCGCACCGTCCGGCGCGCTCATCGCCCCGCCTCCAGCAGCAGCGCGCGGGTCAGCGTGCGGTCGTCGGCCAGCGTCACGCGGTGGCGGACACGGTAACGCTCGCCCGCCTCGCCGCCCGAGATGCGCGCGCCGGTACGGCCCTCCGCCTCGAACGGGTCGAAGGACAGCCCCGGCGGGATCGAGGCCCAGTCGCTCTCGACGATCGGCACGCCGAGCAGGGCGGCGTGCGGCCAGTGGATGGAATAATCGAACGTCGCGCCGGGCGACGTGGTGACAAGGCGCATGGGCAACGCTCCCGACCGAGGACAGGCACAAAAAATCCGGCCGGGAACGCGCCCCGGCCGGACAGTTCGGGCGGAGGGGATCAGGCCGCCGCGAACTTCACGAGCTTGATCGCCTCCGAGTTGGACACCTGCCCGCCCACGCGGCGCGTCGCGTAGAAGTGGACGAAGGGCTTGGCGGTGAACGGATCGCGCAGCACCGCCGTCTCGCCGCGATCGGCGATCAGATAGCCGGCCTTGAAGTTGCCGAACGCGATCGGCGTGGTGCCCGAGCCGATGTCCGGCATGTCGCCCGCCTCGATCACCGGATAGCCGAGCAGCGTGTCGGGCTGGCCGGCGGCGATGCCCGGCTGCCAGACGAAATGGCCGTCCGCCGTCTTCATCTTGCGGATGAAGGCCAGCGTGAAGCCGTTCATCACGAACACGGCGCCCTGCCGGTACGGCGCGCGGAGCGACTGGACGAGGTCGATCAGGATGTCCTCGGGCGCGACGGCCGGGAAATCGCCGTCGACGCCGGTGGCGAGGTACTGGAGCGTGCCGAACGGGCGGGTGCCGTCGTCCTGCGCGCTGATCGGGGCCTTGAGGAAGCCCTTGGGCTTGTTGACGCCATCGCCGTTGACGAAGGCCGCCCCCTCGGCACGGGCGAACTCCTGCCCGATCTCGCCGGCGAGCCAGGCCTCGACGTCGAACGCGGCGTCGTCGAGCATCTGCTGGGTGGCGGCGGGGTTGGCGAAGAGATCGCCCATCGGCGGGGCGATCTCGGCGAAGCTCGGCGTGCCCGTCTCGGCGCGGGCCGCGTCCTCCGCCGCCCAGCCCGAGGCGAAGCCGCCCACCGCCACCAGCTTGCGATAGCCCGACGAACCGACGCGCACGACATTGGCGATGGCGCGGATCGGCGACTGGCTGGCGAGCGTCGAGTCCACCACCGCGTCGATCTCGGTCGGCACGGCATAGCCGCCGGTGGAGCCGCTGGTGCCGTCGAGCGCCTTCACCTCCAGCGCGGCGGTGTTGCCGTGGCGGAGGTAGCGGTCGACGAACTGCTTGGTCTCGGGGGCGCGGGGGCCACCCGACAGCAGGGGCCGGGCGGCGGCGACGGTGGCGCCGTCGAGCTTGGCCTTGAGGTCGGCCATGCCGGCGCGCAGCTCGGCGATGTCCTCGGCGCCGGCGAAGCTCGCCTCCAGCGGATCGGCCTTGGTCTCGATCATGCTCTTCTCCTCATACGTGACGGACGTCATTCGCTTTCCTCCTCGTGGACGGCATGGACGCGGGCGCCGGGCTGCATCGGGAAGGTGACGAGCGAGACCTCGACCAGATCGAGGTCGGTGAGCTCGCGGCCACCCGGCCGGTCGTGCTTGGCGCGGACGCGGTATCCGAAGCTGAGCCCCCCGACGGCCCCGTCGCGGAGCAGGGCGGCGGCCTCGGCGGCGTGTCGGGCTTCGGGGGTGAAGCGGCCGATGACGCGCAGGCCGCGCGCATCCTCCGCAAGGCTCTCGATGCGGCCGATCGGGCGGCCGGGCTGGTGCTGCCAGAGCAGCGGCACGCCCTTGGCCCCGGCCTCCACCGCGCGCCCGAACGCGCCGCGGCGGATGACGTCGCCGCCGCGGTCCGCCTTGTCGAACAGCGCGGCATAGCCCGCGAAGCGCAGCCGCTTCACTGGCGCACCAGCGCGACGAGCCCGAAGCGCACCGCCAGCCCCAGCATCAGCAGCGCCAGCATGACGCGCACCACCCAGCCGACGATCACGTCGCGCGCGGTGCGCTTGGCATCGCGCCACGCCGACAGCAGCTCGCGGAGCTGGTCGAGGTCCGCCCGCGCGCGCGGGTCGGCGAGGCCGAGGCGCTCCATCGCGCGGCCGGCGCCGAGCTCGCTCGCCTCCTCCGCCAGCGCGCGCAAAGTGAGCAGGTCGGCCCCCTGCTCGCGGCCCTGCTCCATCAGCCGGGCGAGCACGGCGCTCTCGGTATCGACGGTCATGATGCACCTCCCGCGGCGCGCGGGGCGAAGCCCAGCATCTGCCGCTTCTCGTCGTCGCTCAGGAAATCGGCGGCGGTGACCTGCCCCCACAGCGCCTGCCGGTCGACCGCCAGCGCCGGGATGGAATCGAGGTCCATCGCCAGCTTCAGCTCCGGCCACCAGGCGCCGAGCGCCGTGCCGATCGCGTCCAACACCTTGGCCGCGAGCGGCAGGATGGTGAGCCGCCACAGCGCGCGGTTGGCCTCGCTGTAATTGGCGTAGGTGTTGTCGCCGGGCAGCCCGAGCAGCATCGGCGGCACCCCGAAGGCCAGCGCGATCTCGCGCGCGGCGGCGGCCTTCAAGTTGTTGAAGTCCATGTCGGCGGGCGTGAGGCTCAGCGCCTGCCATTTGAGCCCGCCCTCGAGCAGCATCGGCCGCCCGGCATTGCCCGAGCCCGCGAAGCTCGCCTCCATCTCGGCCTTCAATCGCTCGAACTGCTCGGGGGAGAGCGTCGCGCCGTCGCCCGTCTCGTAGACGAGCGCGCCGGAGGGCCGCGCCGCATTGTCGAGCAGCGCCTTGTTCCAGCGCGTCGCGGCATTGTGGATCGCCACCGGCCCCGACGCCGCGCCGAGACAGCCGAGGCCATAATGATCGTCGAGCGGGTGCATCGTGCGGATGTGGATCAGCCCCGGACGCCCGTCGGCGGGCGCGGCGGGGATCCGCATCGTGTTGCCGCTGGTGCGATAGAGATAGGCGGCGGGCCAGCCGGTTGCGTCGGGCTCGATCGTCACGCGCTCGGGGCGGAGCGCGTAGAGCATCGCCGGCATCCCGTCCGCATCGGTCAGGATCTGGAGATAGGCGTCGCCGTGCAGCAGCAGGTGCGCCGCCGCCGTCTCCACCAGCGGCTGGCCGAGCCCCGCCAGCAGGCCGAGCGCGGGATGCCCCTCGGGGGTCGCGTCGACGGCGATGCCGCCCGCGCCCTCCGACACGATGCGCACCGCGCGCTGGGCGATCGCGTTGCCGAGATAGGCGGCGCGCACCTGCGCCTCATAGCCGGTCGGCCAGTCGCCGCCGGGGGGCTGGAACAGCGTGCCGAGGGCGCGCGTCAGCGCCGGCCGCGCCTGGGGGCGGGCCGCCTTCCATCCGAAAAGCCGCATGATCGTCTCCTTTAGAGTCGCCGCACATGGGGGCTGCCGCCGCCCGCCAGCATCAGCGCGGTCAGCGCCCAGACGAGCGCGTCGGCGCGGTCCGGCGAGCGGCCGGGGCCGGCATAGCCGCCGCCCGTGACGAGCCCCGCCATCTGGTCCTCGAGCGCCGGGAAGCCGCCGACATGGCGCACCCTCCCCTGCGCGTAGAGCATCGCCACCGGCTCGGCCCGCGCCGCCTTGCCCTGCCGCGCATGGACGAGCGCGACGGGGAGCCGCGAGTCGGCGGCGCGCAGCACGCTTTCCACCATCGCGCCGCCGTTGTTCGCCTCCGCCACCACCCGGTCGGCGCGGTGCCGCTCGGCGGCGGAGGCCACCGCGCGCGCCCAGCCCTCGGGGCCGAGCCCCTGCACGGTCGC
>FTCZ01001711.1_pt1 | contig 13148 bp, 10 predicted proteins | sample 1658871 | NCBI WGS metagenome assembly FTCZ01 (sample SAMEA3914864, study PRJEB12502) | metagenome | biome: forest; material: soil | place: USA | collected 2012-03-12 | depth 0.3 m
AGCTGGAAGCTGCCGCGACCGAGCTCGACATGGACTGCCTCGTCGAGGTCCACGATGAGACCGAGCTCGAACGGGCGCTCCGGCTGCAATCGCGCCTGATCGGCGTCAACAACCGCGACCTGCGCGACTTCACGGTCGACCTCGGCCGCACCGAGGCGCTGGCGAAGCGGATGCCCACAGGCACCCAGATCGTCGCCGAAAGCGGGCTCGCGACGAAGGCTGACCTTGACCGGCTGGCCGCCGCCGGCGTCCACCGCTTCCTAGTCGGCGAGACGCTGATGCGGCAGGCCGACGTCGAGGCGGCGACCCGGAAACTGCTAACCGGCGCATGACAGGCAGTCTCACCCATCTCGACGAAGACGGCGCCGCCCGTATGGTCGACGTCTCCGTCAAGGCCTCGACCGCACGCGAGGCGACCGCCACCGGCCGCATCGCCATGTCGCGCGAAGCTGCCGCCGCGATCCGCGAGGGCGCGGTCAAGAAGGGCGACGTGCTCGCCGTCGCCCGTGTCGCCGGCATAATGGCCGCCAAGCGCACCGCCGATCTCGTGCCGCTCTGTCATCCGCTGCCAATCTCGGGCGTCACACTCGATCTCGTCGTCGAGGAGGATGGCGTCGCGGCCACCGCGACCGTGCGCACCACCCACACCACCGGCGTCGAAATGGAAGCGATGACCGCCGTCTCGGTGGCGCTGCTGACGGTATACGACATGGCCAAGGCGCTCGATCGCGGCATGGTCATCGGCGGCGTGCGACTGCTCGCCAAGTCAGGCGGCCGCTCTGGCGAGTGGCGGGCCGAAGCATGAGTCTGCTGCCCGTCGCCGAGGCGCAGGCTCGACTGATGGCGCTCGCCGAACCGCTTGCCGTCGAGACGGTGCCGCTGGTCGATGCGGTCGGTCGCTGGGCGGTGGCGGACGTGCTCGCCCGGCGCGACCAGCCCAGCCACGATCTCTCCGCCATGGACGGCTACGCTATCCGCTTCGCCGAGCGCCCCGGCCCCTGGACAGTGGTGGGCGAAAGCGCGGCCGGCGCCGGGCTCGACCAGCCGCTCGGCCCCTACGAGGCCGCGCGCATCTTCACCGGCGCACCCGTGCCCGTTGGCGCGGACAGCGTCCTGGTGCAGGAGGAGGCCGCACGCGACGGGGACCGGCTGCTGATGGCGGGCGAAGGGCCCCGCCACACCGGCGGAAATATCCGCCCCCGCGCCACCGACTTCGCGCTCGGCGACCGACTGCTCGCCGCCGGCCAGCGGATCACTGCCCGCCATGTTGCGCTGGCGGGGATCGGCGGCCACGGAACGATTGTCGTCCGTCGCCGTCCGCGCATCGCGCTGGTCTCGACCGGTGACGAGCTTGTTCCGCTGGGCGCCCCCACCCCCGACGCAAAGCTCCCAGCCTCCAACGCTCCGATGCTGGCCGCCCTGCTCGCCGGACGCCCCGCGACCGTTGACGATAAGGGCATCGTGCCCGACGACCTCGGCCTCATCGCCGATGCCTTCCGCGCCGCCGCGCGCGAGGCCGATATCATCGTCACCACTGGCGGTGTCTCGGTCGGCGACCGCGATCTCGTCCGCCCGGCGCTCAAAGAGGCCGGCGCCCGGCTCGATTTCTGGCGAGTGGCGATGCGGCCGGGCAAACCGCTGCTCGCCGGGCAGCTGGGCGATGCGATCGTGCTCGGACTGCCCGGCAATCCGGTGTCGAGCTACGTCACCGCGTGCCTGTTCCTGCTGCCGCTCATCGCCCGGCTTGGCGGCGCGGCCGATCCGCTACCCGCCCCCCGAACCGTGACGCTCGGCGCGTCCCTCCCCGCCAGCGGCATGCGACAGGACTATCTGCGCGCCCGCATCAAGAACGGCCGCGCTTTCGCGCCGGACGGGCAGGATTCAGCCGCCCTGGCCGCCCTCGCCGCGGCCGACGGGCTGATCGTCCGCCCGCCCCACGCTCCGGCCGCGGAAGAGGGCGATACCGCGGAGATGCTGCCGCTGGACTGAGCGACGAGCCGTTGACAGGTCGATCAAGGTTGCCTACACGTTCGCCATCCGTTCCTAATGGGTTGCACGGGGGACCGCCGATGCTAACGCGTAAGCAACATGAGCTCCTCTGCTTCATCCACGAACGACTGGCCGAGACCGGCGTCTCGCCCTCGTTCGAGGAGATGAAGGATGCGCTCGATCTGAAGTCCAAGTCGGGCGTGCACCGACTGATCCGCGCACTGGAGGAACGCAGCTTCATCCGACGCCTGCCCAACCGCGCGCGTGCGCTCGAAGTGGTGCGCATGCCCGAGGGCGTTGTCCCACTCGCGCCCGCGGCCGCCTCTTCGGTCGCAGCGACGGTGGCTGCGCCGAAGATCCCGGTCGCCGCCAATGACGGCGTGATTGATCTTCCGCTCCACGGCCGCATCGCCGCCGGCGCGCCGATCGAGGCGCTGGAGGGACAGTCGAGCCTCGCCGTCCCCGCCGCGCTGCTGGGGCCGGGCGAGCATTATGCGCTCGAAGTCTCCGGTGACTCGATGATCGAGGCAGGCATCCTCGACGGCGACTATGCGCTGATCCGCCGCGCCGAGACGGCCCGCGACGGCGAGATCGTCGTGGCGCTGATTGACGACAATGAGGCGACGCTCAAATATTTCCGGCGTGAGGGCCAGATGATCCGCCTCGATCCCGCTAACCACACCTATTCGCCGCAACGCTATACGGCGGGTCAGGTGCGCGTGCAGGGCCGGCTGGCGGGCCTGCTGCGACGCTACTGAACGGGCTGGGCGCGCAGCGGCCCCATCTTTCGTCACACATGGCGGCCCCGATCTCGGCGGGGCGGCGGCTAGGCCTGAGAGACTGCAGTTGAATCACTTTCTCGGCCCTTCGAGCCGGGTCTGCCGAAGCCTAAACCCCCTTGCCCCCGTCGTCGCTTCCCGCGAAAGCGGGCGCTCGTCCCGAGAGCGTTCCAAGGAGCCCCGATGTCCATCCAATCCGACCGCTGGATCCGCGAACAGGCGATGGAGCACGGCATGATCGAGCCATTCGTCGAGGCGCAGCGGCGCGAGGGCTGCATCAGCTACGGCCTCTCCTCCTACGGCTATGACGCGCGCGTGGCGGACGAGTTCAAGATCTTCACCAATGTCGACAGCGCCACCGTTGATCCCAAGGACTTCGCGCAGAACAGCTTCGTCGACCGCAAGACCGACTGCTGCATCATCCCGCCCAACAGCTTTGCGCTGGCGCGGACGGTCGAATATTTCCGGGTGCCCCGCGATGTGCTGGTGATCTGCCTCGGCAAGTCGACCTACGCGCGCTGCGGCATCATCGTGAACGTCACCCCGCTCGAGCCCGGCTGGGAGGGGCATGTGACACTGGAATTCTCCAATACCACGCCGCTGCCGGCCAAGGTCTACGCCAACGAGGGCGCGTGCCAGTTCCTGTTCCTGAAGGGCAACGAGCCCTGTGAAGTCAGCTATGCCGATCGTGCCGGCAAATATATGGGCCAGCGCGGCGTGACGTTGCCGCGTCTTTGATCGGCCGCGACAACACCGGCTCGGTACCCGCCAGTGCGGGGCCGGGTCGGCGAAGCGGGATAGACGGTCTAGTCGTCGGTCGGGGCACCCGAGTCTGTTCCTCTTGACCAACTCGATAGCGTCTGGCGGCCGAAGCCTTGCTTGAACAGTCTTCGGTCGCGAGCATCGTTTCGCCATTATGAAGGAAGTTCACGCGGAACTCGCAGCCTTGTCCTTCTTGAGCACGAACTTGTGCGCAATCGGACCCTCCATGGAGGGCCGGCGCTAACCTCCATCGGTGGCGGCTGTCGCCAAGTCTCGCTCAACATATTCGCGCCATAACATTACGAGCACCGCCATCGTCGCCGGGCCTACGAACAGCCCGAGCAAGCCCAGCGTCTCCACCCCGCCCAGGATGCCGACCAGCACCCAGAGGAAGGGCAGCCGGGTCGCCCCGCCGATCAGCGCGGGCCGGATGAAATGGTCCGCGATGCCCACCACCGAGAAGCCGATCGCCAGCACCAGGATGGCGCCGGTCACGGCGTCCTGCGTGACGAGCGCGAAGGCGGCGATGGCGAACACCACGGCGGCCCCGAAGGGGATCATTGCGGCGATCGCCGTCGCGGCGCCCAGCAACAGCGGATGCGGCGCGCCGAGCACCAGATAGGCGACGGCCATCACAGCGCCCTCGCCGATGCCGACCAGCACCAGCCCGTCGATCGTACCGCGCACCGATTGCACCACCTGCTGGCCCATCCGTTCGCCCGAGGGTCCGAACAACCGCTGCCCGGCGGACTTGAGCTGCGCAACCAGCGCGTCGCCGTCGCGCAGGATGAAGAACAGCGCGAGCAGGGTGAACATGAAGATGATGCTGCGGTGGATCAGCCCCTTGCCGACCAGCTGGGTGTGGTAGAGCAGCGCCCGGTTGTTGAAGCGGGCGAGTTCCGCCTGGGTCGCCTCCGGTGTCGCGAGATGCTGCTGCCACCAGCCGACCGCCGCGTCCCGTCCGAACGGCAGCGAGAAGAACCAGTGGGGCACGGGAATGCCCGTCTCGCGCACGGTCGTCAGCCATCGAACGATGTCCTGCGCTTCCGCCGCCGCCCGGAAGATACCGAGGCCGACGGGCACTAGCACCAGCAGCGCGATGATGAGCGTGGTGATCGCTGGCAACGTGATACCGCCACGCAGGTGCGGCCAGCGCAGTTCGGCCCGCTCATACAGCGGCGAGATCGCGATCGCGATCACGGCCGCCCAAGCGAGCGATGCCAGGAAATCGTGGATGATCCACACGCCGAGCAGCACCAACGCCAGAGCCAAGATCAGTCGCGCCCGCTTCTGCCGAAGCGAGGGATCGGTCATCGCATTCCCTTCCCCCATCCCGCTCATCGCCTACCCTGATGGCGAATGTTCTGCGGCCGTCCCCGCCGGCCCACCAGCCGCGCACCGGGCCGTCGCGGGCCGCCCAGCATGGGCATGTGACTCGCGCCTTCCGGGAGCTCGAAGCGCAGCGCCCCACTCGCGACATTGGCTTCGACCAGCCGGAGCGTCAGCCGCTGGCCGAGCGTGAAGCGATCCCCGCTCTCCTCGCCGACGAGGCTGTGCGTCGCCTCATCATGGTGGAAGCGCTCGGCGCCGAGCGTCGAGACCGGCACCAGCCCGTCGCCGCCAAGCCCCTCGACGGTGGCGAAGAAGCCGAAACGCTGCACGCCGGTGATCCGCGTCTCGACCAGCTCGCCGACCTGCGTCGACAGATAGGCCGCGACATAGCGGTCGATGGTCTCGCGCTCGGCCTCCATCGCGCGGCGCTCGGCCTGGCTGATGCGTTCGCCGATCTCGTCCATCCGCTTGGCATCATCGCTGCCGAGCTTCGTCTCCTCCACCGCCGGCTTCAACCCATAGGCCCCGACCAGCGCGCGGTGGACAAGCAAATCGGCATAGCGGCGGATCGGCGAGGTGAAGTGGGCGTAGCTCCCCAGCGACAGGCCGAAATGGCCGGCATTGCCGGGCGTGTAGACGGCCTGCATCTGTGTGCGCAGCACTTGGCTCATGATCTCTGGCCGCTCCGGGCGATCGGTAATGCTGTCGAGGATGCGGTTGAAGGTTCTGGGCCGGACCACCTGGCCGAGCGCGAACGGGATGTCGAAGGTGGCAAGATAGTCCTTGAGCGCCACCAGTTTCTCGCGGCTCGGCGCCTCGTGGATGCGGTACATGATCGGCGCCTGCTTCTTCTCGAGCGCACGGGCAGCCGCAACGTTGGCAGCGATCATGAAGTCCTCGACCAGCCGGTGCGCATCGAGCCGCTCGCGCGGAGCGACGGAGGCGATGCGGCCCATCTCGTCCAGCATCACGCGCTGTTCGGGCAGGTCGAGCTCCAGAGGCTCGCGCTTGTTACGCGCCTTGGCGAGCGCGGCCCAGCAGCCCCAGAGCGGCTTCAGCGCGTCTTCGGTCAAGGGGTGGCTCGCCGTGCCGTCGATCGCAGCCTGGGCGTCTTCATAGGCGATCACGGCCGAGATCCGCACCACTGCGCGGCTGAAGCGGAAGGCGGTGACGGCGCCATCACTGTCAATCGTCAGATGGCACGCCATCGCGGCGCGATCCGCCCCCTCGCCTAGCGAGCAGACCTCTGCGGACAGGATCTCGGGCAGCATCGGCACGACACGGTCGGGGAAATAGACGCTGTTGCCGCGCTTCCTCGCCTCGCGGTCTAACGGCGTGTCGGGGCGGACGTAGAAGGAAACATCGGCGATCGCGACGATCGCCTTCCAGCCGCCCTCGTTGGCGGGGTCGTCATCTGGCGTCGCCCAGATCGCATCGTCATGATCCCGGGCGTCCGCCGGGTCGATCGCCACGATGGGCAAATGCCGCAGATCCTCGCGGCCCTCGCCGAGGGGCTGGCGGGCGCTGCGGTCTGCCTCCTCCAGCGCGGCCTCGGGGAAGACGTCCGGAATGCCATATTTGTGGATCGCGATGAGGCTGAAGCTGCGCGGCGCGAAAGGGTCGCCCAGCCGCTCGCTCACCTTCGCGGTGATGCGCGGCGGGCGGCCGGCCTTCTCCGCCAGCACGAGATCGCCGACATCAGCGTCGCCGACATCCGAGATCGGGAGATCGTGGCGCTCCTTCTTGTCCACCGGACGGAGCCACAGCCGGTCCCCCTCTTTGTGGACAACGCCCAGTACGAGCTCCTCGCCGCGCGCCAGCTTCTTGAGAGGGTGCGCCACCCAGCCCCGGCCAGCCTCCTCGGTGCGGGCGAGGATGCGGTCGCCGACCCCCAGAGCGGACTGGCGCCGACCGCGCTCCATCACCCGCAGCCGGGGCGGCGGGTGGCCCTCGGCCACCCAATGCTCGGGCACGGCGATCACCTGGTCACCCTCCACGTCGACGATGCGCAGCACCGTCACCTTGGGCACGCCGCCCATCTTGTGGAAGGCGCGGCCAGGGCCGAGATCAATCAGCCCCTCGTCCGCCATGTCCTTGAGCAGCGCCTTGAGGCGGATCTTTTCATTACCCTTGAGGCCGAAAGCGCGCGCGATCTCCCGCTTGCCGGCAGGCTGATCGCTGCCTTCGATGAACCGCAGGATCTGGTCGCGGCTCGGAAGGCCGGGGACGATATTCGTGGAAGGCTTACGCATCGTCGCGGAGCCTAGCCGCCCCGCAGCGATCCGTCACCTCTGGGCAGGCGGACCCCGAAGGCATATCGATCATTACGGAGGCGAACACGCTACCAATCTCGAGGATGATAGACAGTTGGCGCTTGCTTGCTCTTGCGGTCGCCACACTTCTCGCTGCCGGAATCGGCGCCGTGCCGGCGTCCGCGAACGACTACCCACCGCCGGGCTATCACGGCCACCCTGGTTGGCACGGCCATCGTCAACGGGTTTGCCGGGTTTATTGGTGGCGCCACCATCGCGTCCGCCGCTGCTGGTGGCGCTGAGTTCAAGCGCGGCGCCCTCTCGGCCTAACGGCCGAGCGGCGTCCACGCCTCGCTTTCCGCGAGAGGCGCGAAGATCGTATCGATCATGTGATCGGTGACCCCCTCGGGCGTCGCCGGATTCCAGACCGGGCGATTGTCCCGATCGACCAGCAGGGCGCGCACGCCCTCGGCGAAGTCCGGCCGCTGGCAGACATGGACGGCGACGCCATATTCGGCGTTCATCTCATCGGCGAAGTCGGTCCGATTCCTGCCGTCCAGTACCAGCTTGAGGCTCACCTTGCACGACTGTGGCGACTTCCGGCGCAGCGTCCCCAATGTCGCCTCGGCCCATTGCGAGCGTTCTGCCTCGAGTGCGGCCAGCACGTCTTCCAGCCGGCGGTGGGCGAAGAGCCGATCGATCGTATCGCGATGAGCAAGGATGCCCGCCGCCGGCGGTTCGATCGACGCCTCAGCCAACAGCCGCTCGATCGCGCGCGGATCGGCTGCGATCGCCATCTTGAGCTCCGCCAGGCGTTCCGAAGCGATATAGTGGGTGGCGAGCCCCAGCGCATGGCATTCCGCCCCATCCAGCCGCGCGCCGGTCAGCGCGAGGTACTCGCCCATCGCACCGGGCAGGCGCGACAGATACCAGCCGCCGCCGACATCGGGGAACAGCCCGATGCCCGTCTCCGGCATGGCGAGCAGCGTGTTTTCGGTTGCGATGCGATAGCGGGCAGGCTGCGAGATGCCGACGCCGCCACCCATCGTCACCCCATCCATGAAAGCGACGGTCGGCTTCGCGTACGTGAAGAGCAAATGATTGAGGCGATATTCCTCATGGAAGAAGGCCCGTGCCGCGACCGGATCGGTGGAAGCCTTCACCACGTCGCCACCCGCGCAGAATCCCCGCCCTTCCGCATGGTCGATCAGCACAACCTCGACTCGCAGATCGCTGCGCCAGGCCTGGAGCGCCGCGATCATCGCGGTGCACATGGCCGTCGTCAGCGCGTGGATGGCACGCGGACGATTGAGCCGGATCCGGCCCGCACCGCCTTCAATGATAGTTAGAACCTCGTCGCTCATCCAACCCGTCTCCTCAGATCGGCAACACAGCGCTCCGCCGTCCGCCCATCCCAATGCTTCGGCCGCGCCCGTTCTGCACGGGGTGTTGCCAGCGCCTCGTCGAGCGCCGCCACCAGATTGGCCGCGCGCACCAGCCGGTTGGTTCCCTGCGAGATGGTGATCGGCCGCTCGGTATTCTCGCGCAACGTGAGACAGGGGATGCCCAAATAGGTGGTCTCCTCCTGGATTCCACCCGAATCGGTGATGGCTGCCGTCGCGCCTGCGACGAGGCTCATGAAGCGCACGTAGGGCAAGGGCTCGACGAGCCGGACGCCGCCTGCTTCCAGCTCTGCATCAAAGCCTGTCGCAGCCAGCCGCTGCGCCGTACGCGGATGGACGGGGAAAACCAGCGGCAGCCGAGCCTGCACCTCCAATAGTGCCTCGACCACCGCCTTCAGCACGGCTGGGTCGTCGACGTTGGAGGGGCGATGAAGCGTCACCACGCCATAGGCGGCCGGAAGGCCCAGCGCAGCCGGCTCTGCGGTCGCTTCGATCCTCGGCCGGACCAGTTCGAAGCTGTCCATCATGATGTTGCCGACGTTCGCGATGCGCGCAGGCGGCACCCCCTCGGCGAGCAGATTATCGTCGCCGTCGAGCGAGGGCGTCCACAGCACGTCGGCGATCGCGTCGGTGGCGAGGCGATTGATCTCCTCGGGCATGTCGCGGTCGCGACTGCGCAGCCCCGCCTCCAGATGCACCACGGGGATGCGCAGCTTGGCGCCGACCAGCGCACAGGCGAGCGTCGAATTGACGTCGCCCACCACGACCAGCCAGTCAGGACGCTCCGCCTGCGCCACCGCCTCATAGGCGATCATCACACGGCCGGTCTGCTCGGCATGGCTGCCCGATCCGACGCCGAGATGGTGATCGGGCTGCGGCAGCCCGAGATCGGCGAAGATCGCATCTGACATGTTGGCGTCGTAGTGCTGGCCGGTGTGAATCAGCGTCGGCACGAAGTCGGGCGCGGCGCTCAGCGCGTGCCAGAGCGGTGCCACTTTCATGAAATTGGGTCGGGCAGCAGCGATCAGATGGACGCGGGCGGGCTCGGTCATAAGGTCTTCCTAGCCGGCTTTCATTACGAGAGCAGCATGTTCCGAGATCGATCCGTTCACCCGTCGACCAAGGACGGGACGAATGGATCGGACCGCCTTCATTCGAATTCGAGGATCACCTGGTCGATAGCAAGGCTGGCGCCGACGTCGGCCGCCACCTTGGCCACGGTGGCGCTCTTCTCGGCGCGGAGCATATTCTCCATCTTCATCGCCTCGACCGTTGCCAATGGCTGCCCCGCCTCGACCTTCTCGCCTTCCGCGACCAGCAGCCGTGTCAGCAGGCCTGGCATCGGCGAGACGAGGAAGCGCGACATGTCGGGCGCCGGCTTCTCGATCATGTGGTGGCGCAACGCTGCGACCGACGGCCGCATCGCGTGCACCTTGCGCGCCCGGCCGGCGGTCGTGACTACCATGTGGCCGCGCTTGCGGGTGATGCGGAGCGTGATCGGCTCGCCACCCACCTCCGCCTCGACCAGCGTCGAGCCGGGACGATAGCCAAGCGTCAAGCTGACGCTCGTCCCATCGATCTCGGCAGCGTCTGTCTCCAGGATGACGTGATGTTCGGCGCCATCGATGCGGACGACCCAGCGCGTCGGCGCGTCCAGCGGCGTGCCGAGCTGGCCGTCGATGTGGAGCGCGCGCGCCGCGTCGATCCGGGCGATCGCGGCGGCCACGGCGGCCACGGCGCGGGTCGTGCCCTCGGTCTCCGGCGCGCCCTGGAAGCCTTCGGGATATTCCTCGGCGATGAAGCCGGTGGTGATCTCGCCCGAACGGAAACGAGGATGCTGTGCGAGCGCCGAGAGGAAATCGAGATTGGTGCCGACGCCGGCGATCTCATATTTGTCGATCGCGCCAATCTGCAGGTCGATCGCCGCCTCGCGGGTGGGTGCCCAGGTGACAAGCTTGGCGATCATCGGATCGTAGAACATCGACACCTCGCCGCCCTCGGCGACCCCGGTGTCGATACGCACAACAGCGTCGGTGGCGCGGCTGGCCGCTGGCAAGTGGTAGCGGATCAGCCGACCGGTCGACGGCAGGAAGTTGCGATAGGGATCCTCGGCGTAGACGCGCGTTTCGACCGCCCAGCCGTTTAGCTTCACGTCGTCCTGCTCGAAGGCGAGCTTCTCGCCGGCCGCGACGCGGATCATCTGCTCGACCAGATCGAGCCCGGTTATCTCTTCGGTGACGGGATGCTCGACCTGAAGCCGGGTGTTCATCTCGAGGAAGTAGAAGCCCTGTCCTGTCTTGTCGGCACCGGAGACGATCAGCTCGACGGTGCCGGCCGAATAATAGCCGACCGCGCGCGCCAGCGCGACCGCCTGCTCGCCCATCGCTTTCCGCATCTCGGGCGTCACGAAAGGCGAGGGCGCCTCCTCGACCACCTTTTGGTGGCGGCGCTGGATCGAGCATTCGCGCTCGCCAAGATAGACGATGTTGCCGTGCTGGTCGCCCAGCACTTGGATCTCGATGTGGCGCGGGCTCTCGATGAACTTCTCGATGAACACGCGGTCGTCGCCGAAGCTGGCGAGCCCTTCGCGCTTGGTCGCCTCAAAGCCCTCGCGCACGTCCTGCTCGCTCCAGGCGAGACGCATGCCCTTGCCGCCACCGCCGGCCGACGCCTTCATCATCACCGGATAGCCGATGTCGGACGCGATCTTCACCGCGTCGTCGGTGGTGGCGATCTCGCCCAGAAAGCCGGGGACCACGTTGACACCCGCCGCCTTGGCGAGCTTCTTGGATTCGATCTTATCGCCCATAGCGGCGATCGCGTTGGCCGGCGGCCCGATGAAAGCAATCCCCGCCTCTTTCAATGCTTTGGCGAAGGACTCTCGCTCGGAGAGGAAGCCGTAGCCAGGATGCACGGCCTGTGCGCCCGTGGCCTTGCAGGCCTCAATGATCGCATCGGCGAGCAGGTAGCTTTCCGACGCCGGCGGGGGTCCGAGCCGCACCGCCTCGTCGGCCATCACGACATGAGGCGCGAGCGCGTCGGCGTCCGAATAGACCGCGACCGTCTTGATCCCCATCTTCCGCGCGGTGCGGATAACGCGGCAGGCGATCTCGCCGCGATTGGCGATCAGGATCTTCTCGAACATCCTCTCCCTTTCAAACTCTCGTTCGTCGCCCCGGCCCATGATCACTCGGCCACGACGGCTTCGGCCTTCACCGGCTCGCCCCGCATCGGCGCGATGCCAAGCTTCGCGAACAAGGCCTCATCCTTGCTGCCGCCGGCATTCCCGGTGGTAAGCAACATGTCGCCGGTGAAGATCGAATTCGCGCCTGCCATGAAGCACAGCGCCTGCGTGCTGTCGGACATACTCTCGCGGCCTGCCGACAGTCGCACCATGCTATCCGGCATGATGATCCGCGCAACGGCGACGGTGCGGACGAACTCAATGTCGTCGATACGCGCCGAGGGTACGTCCTTCAGCAGGTCGCCCAGCACCGTGCCCTCGATCGGCACCAGCGCATTCAAGGGCACGCTGCCGGGGTGCTCGGGCAGCGTTGCGAGCGCATGAAGGAAGCCGACCCGATCGGCGCGACTCTCGCCCATGCCAAGAATGCCGCCACAGCACACGTTCATGCCCGCCGCGCGGACGCGCTCCAGCGTATCAAGCCGATCCTGGAAGGTGCGCGTGGTGATGACGTTGCCGTAATTCTCCGGCGAGGTGTCGATATTGTGGTTGTAGTAATCGAGGCCTGCATCGGCGAGACGTTGCGCCTGGTCGCCCTCCAGCATGCCAAGCGTCATGCAGGTTTCCAGGCCGAGCGCCTTCACGCGGCTCACCATATTGAGTAGCGCGGGCATGTCGCGCTCCTTGGGTTCGCGCCACGCGGCCCCCATGCAGAAGCGGCCCGAGCCCGACGCCTTGGCCTCCGCGGCAGCCGCGACGACGGCATCGGCGTCCATCAGCTTGTCGGCCTTGAGGCCGGTCTCGGCATGCGACGATTGGCTGCAATAGCCGCAATCTTCCGCGCAGCCGCCGGTCTTGATCGACAGCAGCGTCGAGAGCTGCACTTCGTTCTCCGCATGGTGACGGACATGCACGTCATGAGCACGCGCGACCAGATCGAGGAAAGGCAGGTCAAAGAGCTCGGCGATCTCCTCGCGGGTCCAGTCGGTACGCATCTCAGGCAGCTTTCTCAGAAGGGGGCATGTTGTGACCGAGGAGCTTCAACACCTCCGCAGCCGCATCCGCAAGATTCGTTCCGGGACCGAAGATCGCCGAGACACCCGCGTCGTAGAGCGCCTGATAGTCCTGCGCAGGAATAACGCCACCCGCTACGACCTTGATGTCGGAGCGGCCCTTTTCGCGGAGAAGACCGATGAGCTCGGGGATCAGCGTCTTGTGGCCGGCCGCGAGGCTGGAAGCACCGACCACGTCGACATCTTCCTTGAGCGCCATGTCGGCCGCTTCCTGTGGGGTCTGGAACAGCGGGCCGGCAACGACATCGAAGCCGAGATCACCGAACGCCGAGCTTACGAGGTTGGCACCCCGGTCGTGCCCGTCCTGGCCCATCTTGGCGACCAGGATCGAGGGCGGACGGCCATCGGCTTCGCGGAAGGCCGCGATCATCATC
>FTCZ01006406.1_pt1 | contig 13146 bp, 12 predicted proteins | sample 1658871 | NCBI WGS metagenome assembly FTCZ01 (sample SAMEA3914864, study PRJEB12502) | metagenome | biome: forest; material: soil | place: USA | collected 2012-03-12 | depth 0.3 m
CACGCCCCAGGCTTTTTCCGCTTATGCCGCCATCGCCCGCGCCAAGGGCTTCCTGCTGGTCGCGGCCTCGCCGCTGACCCGTTCGAGCTATCACGCCGGGGATGATTTCGCGAAGCTCCGCGCCGCTCGCGAGGCGAAGCTGGGCCGCGCCTGATGCCGCGTCATTCCGAAACCCGCCAACTACCCTATACGCCGGAGCAGATGTTCGATCTGGTGGCGGATGTGGCCCGCTACGGTGAATTCCTGCCCTGGATCGCGGCAGTGCGTGTTCGTGAGAACAGCGCGACCGAAATGGTCGCGGACGTTGTCGTCGGTTTCAAGGGCATCTCGGAGCGCTTTACCTCCAAGGTGACCAAGCAGCGCCCGCTCAGCATCCACGTCGACTATATCGAAGGACCGCTTCGCCACCTCACCAACGATTGGGCCTTCCAGCCGGACGGGCAGGGCGGCACACTGGTCGACTTCACGGTGGATTTCGCGTTCAAGTCGCGGCTGTTTGAGATGCTCGCCGGACAGGTGTTCGATCGGGCGCTTCGCAAGATGATCAGCGCGTTCGAATCACGCGCCGCCGAGCTTTACGCTGCCGGCGTCAAGGCCTCGCCCTTGTCGGGTAGCGGCGCAGGCAGTAGCAGCTCCAGCGCGCACAGCGCCGCCTGAAGCCGGATACCGGCGCGGCCGATATCGCCGAACTCGCGCTTGTCGGCCACAACGTCATCGGGGTCCCCGGACCGGCTGGCGCGCGCGAACACGACGGTCCCGACCGGCTTCTTGTCCGATCCGCCGCCGGGGCCGGCGATACCGGTCACAGCAACGCCGACATCGGCTGAGCACTTCTGGATGGCGCCCTGGGCCATCGCCCAGGCGGTCGCCACGGAGACCGCCCCGAAGGTTTCGAGCACGTCGGACGGAACGCCCAGCATACCCATCTTCGCTTCGTTTGCGTAGGTTACGAAGCCGGCCTCGAACACCTCCGAACTTCCCGGAATCTCAGTGAGGGCTGCGGAGACGAGGCCGCCGGTGCAGCTCTCTGCGACCGCGATGCGCAGGCCTGCGGCGCGGTTCTCCTCGATCACACGAAGAGCAGCGTCGATCAGCTCGGGGGGAAGGTTGGTGTCGATCATCGGCTCGGCCCTTCCTCTTTCGGAGCACAAACCGCAAGGCCCTTCGTCTGGTCCGGTCCGGCCACCTCCAACGCGAGAAGAATGACCTCGACCATCGCGTCCCCGCGAAGCGGCGCGGCGAGCGCGACCATTCCGTCCACGGTTGGGCAGTCCCGTGTTGGCACATGGTGCTCGATCTGGTCACCAATGAACTGGCGCGCCAGGTTGATGACCGTGTCGTCCGACGCGAAGCTCGAGAGATCCTGCCCGGTCGCCGCCTCGATTGCGCGGCGAGCCCGGGCGGGATCGACAGGTGCTTCCCGGCGGTACCGGGCGGCCAGCTCGGAGCCCTCGTTCGGCAGGAAGGCATCGGCCGGAAGCACACTTCGGCACCGTTCAGCGAGCCCCTCCACTGCATTCGGCAACGCAACCGCGATTAGCGTGCGCATGTCGCGGGGCTCCACGCAGGCAGGCCGTGCCGCTTCGGCCTGCCCGGCGCCGAGCGCGAGAAGGGCAAGCAGCGCGCGCTTCACGCCTCGGGCATCCTGACCGTCACCACCGCCTGCGCGGCCATGCCTTCGCCGCGGCCCGTGAAGCCGAGCTTCTCCGTGGTGGTCGCCTTCACGCTGACCCGGCCGAGCGGAAGCTTGAGCAGCTCCGCCACGCGCTGCCGCATGGCGTCCCTGTATGGGCCGACCTTCGGCGCCTCGCACATGATCGTCAAGTCAACATGGTCGACGATGCCGCCCCGCGCGGTGACGAGACTGGCGGCATGTTCCAGGAATTTGCCGGAATCGGCACCCCTCCAGCGTGGATCGGACGGCGGGAAATGGCTGCCGATGTCACCGTCCGCGATTGTGCCGAGCAACGCGTCGGTGATGGCGTGCAGCCCGACATCCGCGTCGCTGTGGCCGGCGAGCGCATGGCTGTGGGGAATCTTCAGCCCGCACAACATGACATGATCGCCCTCGGTAAATGCGTGGACGTCGAAACCCATAGCCGTCCGCGAAACCAGCGTTGTGGCTAGACGCGCTTCCGCCGCCGCGAGATCGGCCTCGTGGGTGAGCTTTTCGAGCATGGGATCTCCAGAGACGGATAGGACGGTTATGCCCGCCATACGCGCCACCTGCGCGTCGTCCGTGGGCTCATCCGGCCCGGACCATGCACGGTGGGCCGCGAGTATGGCGTCGAAGCGGAATGCTTGTGGGGTCTGCACCCGCGCGAGGGAGTCACGGGGCACGGTGTCGCCCAGCTTCGCCCCATCCATGCGAACTAGAGTGTCGACGACGGGAAGGGTGGGGACAGCGCCCGCCCCGTCCTCCACCGCGTCGAGCAACCGGTCGATGACGGCACCGGGGAGAAACGGTCTGGCCGCATCGTGGATGAGGACCGCGCCTGCACCACCCGCGGCCGCGATCGCTTCCAGCCCGGCGGCGACCGACTCGCGTCGCGTCGCGCCGCCCGGCGTAACGCTAGCCGGCTCGCGGCCGCCCAATGCGGCGTCGAGCAGCGCGTCCTGTCCGGTCCCGACCACGAGGTGCACCGCGCTGATTGCCGGATGAGAGGCCAGCGCGTCGAAGGCACGGGCGATCACAGCTTCGCCGCCGACCCGCCTATATTGCTTGGGAATGCCGCCACCGGCACGCGTGCCGCTGCCTCCAGCGACGATCAGGGCAACCGGAGCATTCTGCTTAACAGGAGTATTTGACGTCATCGGCCGCGACCTAGCCCTTCGTGGAGGGAGTGTGAAGTATCGACGCTCTCTTGCCGCAGCGCCGCAAAAAGGGTAGGGCGATTGCCTTCTTTTTAGGCAGATTGAAGAAATGCGGAACGACCCGCTTGTGAAGCCGATTCAGGTCGGCCCTGTGACCATCGCCACGCCGGTAATTCTGGCGCCGATGACGGGCGTCTCTGACTTGCCGTTCCGCAAGATGGTACGTCGGTACGGTTCGGGCCTGAACGTCACCGAGATGATCGCCAGCCAGGCGGCGATCCGCGAGACACGCCAGTCGATCCAGAAGGCGGCATGGGATCCGATCGAGGAGCCGGTCTCGATGCAGCTTGTCGGCTGCTCGCCCGCGGAGATGGGGGAGGCCGCGAAGCTCAATGAGGACCGCGGCGCCGCCATCATCGACATCAATATGGGCTGCCCTGTCCGCAAGGTGGTAAACGGCGATGCGGGCTCCGCGCTGATGCGCGACCTGGAACTCGCCGCGTCGCTGATCAAGGCGACAGTCGATGCGGTGTCGGTGCCGGTTACGCTCAAGATGCGGATGGGCTGGGACCATGACAACCTGAACGCGCCCGAGCTCGCACGGACCGCTCAGGATCTTGGGTGCAAGATGGTGACCGTTCACGGCCGCACCCGTAACCAGATGTACAAGGGCACCGCCGACTGGGCGTTCATCCGCCGGGTGAAGGATGCGGTCTCTATCCCTGTCATCGCCAACGGCGATATTTGCACGGTCGAGGATGCTGAGGAGGCCCTGAACCAGTCCGGTGCGGATGGTGTGATGATCGGCCGCGGCGCCTATGGGAAGCCGTGGCTGCTCGGCCAAGTGATGCGCTACCTCACCACCGGCGAGCGCAGGGAAGACCCATCAATCGACGAGCAATATGCCGTTATTGTCGAGCATTATGAGATGATGCTCGAACATTATGGCAGGGAAACCGGCGTCAACATGGCCCGCAAGCATCTCGGCTGGTACACCAAGGGCCTGCCGGGGTCGGCCGAGTTCCGGAATGCCGTGAATCAGGTTCCGGACGCGGAGCGCGTGCTGGCCATGCTCGACGCGTTCTATGCCCCATGGCGCTGCCGGGCGGCCGCCTGATCCGCTTCACCCGTCGCGGAGCGGGGGACGCGGAGGCACCGGCCGCCGCCGAGCTTATCGCCGCGCTTCCCGCCGCCGTGCTGGTCATCGACGGCAATCGCACCGTACGCGAGTGCAACGCGGCCGCTGAGACGCTGTTGAACCTGGCCCGTTCCACGCTGATCGGCCGATCGATCGAGGATCTGATCGGCCATTCGCTCACGTCGATAGCCGCTGACCAGCCCTTCGCGGCTTATGATTTCGACATGATCTTGCCGATCTCACGCGCGTATCGGGGCGACATGGCAGTCGCGCCGCTGCCCGAACGGCCCGGCTGGCGTATCGTCTCGATCCATAGCCGCGCCAGCCACGATCTGGCGGCGCGACGGGGGGAGCGTGCGGGCCGCACATTGCCAGCCGCCGCCGCCGCTTCCTTGCTGGCGCATGAGATCAAGAATCCCTTGTCGGGTATTCGGGGCGCCGCACAATTGCTCGAGAGCGGGGCGGCACCGGAGCAGGGCGAACTCACGCGGCTCATTCGTGGCGAAGTGGACCGTATCGCCGGCCTCATCGATCGCATGGAGGGCCTTTCCGACACACGCCCACGCCGTCGCGAACCGCTCAACATCCATTCGGTGCTGGGTCATGCCCGAGATGTCGCCCGAGCGGGCTTCGCGGCCCATCGCATCATTCGCGAATTCTATGATCCGTCGCTGCCTGACGTGCTCGGCGACAGGGATGGGCTGGTCCAGATCGTGCTCAACCTGCTCAAGAATGCTGCCGAGGCAACGGACGAGCAAGGCATCATCACCCTTACCACCGCCTATCGCCACGGCCTCTCTGTTGAGGCTCCGGGAGGCAAGGGCGATCGCATGGCGCTGCCAATCGAGCTTTGTGTGATCGATAATGGCCCGGGCGCCCCGGAAGACATCGTGCCTCACTTGTTCGACCCGTTTGTCACCTCCAAGAGTTCGGGAAGCGGCCTGGGCCTCGCCCTGGTGGACAAGCTGGTGACCGAGATGGGCGGGATCGTCGAATATGCCCGCGAGGGCATGCCGGAACGGACCATGTTCCGTCTGCTGCTACCACGTGCGCCATCCCGGCGGGAGTTGATGTCATGAACGCGATGCTGACAGGCCGCGTGCTGGTCGTCGATGACGATGCGGCAATTCGCATGGTGGTCCGAGAAGCGCTGCGCCGCGCCGGTCATGTCGTCGAGACGGCGGGGTCAATCGCGGACATGCGGCGTACGATCAGCACCTTCGCGCCCGATGTGCTGATTACCGATGTGGTACTTCCCGATGGCGACGGGCTGGATCTCGTGCCCGAATTGCTCGAACGCTACCCCAGCCTTCCAATCATCGTGCTTTCAGCTCGCAACACGCTGGCGACGGCGGTCAGAGCCACGGAGCAGGGCGCGTTCGATTATCTTCCGAAGCCTTTCGATCTGGAGGAACTGGGCCGAGCAGTGACGGGCGCGCTTGCCGGTCTCGTCGCCGAAGCCGAGGACGGGGCCGACGGGCCCTCGAGCCAGGAATTGCCGCTCATTGGTCGCTCGCCGGCGATGCAGCTTGTCTATCGCACCATCGCAAGGGTGGTTTCCAACGACCTGACCGTGCTGATCCTCGGTGAGTCCGGCACCGGCAAGGAACTGGTTGCGCGCGCAATCCACGATCTGGGCCCCCGGGCCGCGCGCCCCTTCGTGCCGGTCAATATGGCGGCCATCCCGCGCGAGCTTATCGAAAGCGAGCTGTTCGGGCACGAGCGCGGCGCCTTCACGGGGGCCGCCCAGCGCACCGCCGGTCGTTTCGAGCAGGCCGCGGGCGGCACGCTCTTCCTCGACGAGATCGGCGACATGCCGCTGGAGGCGCAGACCCGCCTGCTCCGAGTGTTGCAGGAAGGCGAATTCACGACCGTTGGCGGGGCACGCCACATCAAGGCCGACGTGCGGGTCATCGCCGCGACCAACAAGGATATCGAGCGCCTCGTGGCAGAAGGCGGCTTTCGCGAGGATCTCTATTATCGCCTGAACGTCGTGCCGATCCGTTTGCCGGCGCTCCGACAGCGGACCGAGGATCTCGGCGAGCTTGCCCGCCATTTCCTTGATCGCGCCGCCATCGACGGCCTGCCCCGCAAGACGCTCGACGAGGGGGGGATCGCAAGGCTGCAGCGTCATGCGTGGCCGGGCAACGTCCGCGAACTGGAAAACCTCATGCGCCGGCTGGCCGCACTCGTGCGGGAGGAGCGGATCGGCGCCGCTACGATCGAGACGCAACTTGGCGGCGTGATGTCGGGCGAGGACGTGCCCGCAATCCAAGATGACGGCGGGCTGGGCGGATCAGTGGAACTGCATCTTGCGCGCTATTTCGCCTCTTTCGGGCGGGATCTGCCGCCGGATGGGCTCTATGAGCGGTTGATGGCGGAGATCGAGCCCCCCCTCCTGAAAATCGCGCTCGCTGCGGCGAAGGGCAACCAGATTCGGGCCGCACGTCTTCTGGGCATCAACCGCAATACATTGCGCAAGAAGCTGACAGACCACGGCATCGATCCTGCGGCATCGCGACGAACCGGCTGACAGCCGCGACGAGTCGTCCATAACGATAGCGTTGCAATCGTGTTGTGTCGGCAACGCCCTGTGGTAGAACAGCCACGATGGAGGCGGAAAAGGTTCGTCCGGACGCGGTCAGCACGACCCGACAGCCCCGCTGGCGGCGGCGGCTGGCGGTCGTCCAGCGCCGCGGAATGCTGGTTACGCTCATCGAGATCACGACAATCATTGCGGCTCTCGCAATTTTTGTCGCGAGTTGGGCTTTCGTTTCCCGCAGCGGCACACCGGAGCGCCTGCTGACGCCGCTGGTTGTCGCGGTATTGCTGGTGGCGAACCTTGTCCCGGCGATCGGGTTGCTGGTGCTGCTGGCGCGTCGGATCGCTCGGCATCGTGCCGCACGGGCCGGGGCAGGAAGCAGTGGTCGGCTGCATGTTCGCCTCGTAGCGCTCTTTTCCACCATCGCAGCGGTACCGACGCTTCTGGTGGTGATCTTCGCCTCGCTGTTATTCCAATATGGCGTCGCCTTCTGGTTCTCGGACAGCGCACGCACCGTGCTGGAGAACGCCGACCATGTGGCGCAGGCCTATGTGAACGACAGCGAGCATCGCCTTGAAGGCGAAATGCGCCCCATGGCGACTGACTTTCACAACGTCTTGAACCAGGTGTCGCTGGAAGATCCGAGCTTTCCGCCCTTCCTTTTCCAGCAGTACACCTATCGCAACTTGAACGAGTTGGCCTTGGTTGGAATTGGGCGCGACGGCGTGCCACGTATTCTGGCTCTGACCAATCTCGATTCCGGACGGCCAGCCGCCGAGCTCATTCCCAAACCCGATCTGCCGCTGCTCGACAAAGGCGGCGTCTCGACCAAGGTTGCCCAGGACCGGATCGAGTCACGGATCGCAGTCGACGCCCGGGCGCATCTCTATCTCTACGCCTCCCGCCTCGTTGATCCGCTGGTGGTGAAGCAGGCGTCGCGCGCGAAGACGGCGCTGGGCGACTACAAGAGTCTGCTCACCCGCTCGCGGTCGCTCCAGCTGCGCTTCAACGCGGCGCTGCTCGTGATCTCGCTGCTGATCGTCACGGCGACCATCTGGATCGCCCTCACCGTTGCCGATCGCCTGACCCGACCAATCTCGGCCCTGGTGGGAGCCGCCAGGCGAGTGACGCTCGGCGATCTCTCCGTGCGCGTGGCCCCAGCGACGCGGCGCGACGAAGTGGGAGCGCTGGCCACCGCCTTCAACCGCATGACGCGACGCATCGAGGAGCAGACGGGGGCGCTCGTCACCATCAACCGTCAGGTCGAGGAGCGGCGTGCGTTTATCGAGGCCGTTCTTTCGGGCGTCAGCGCGGGCGTCGTCTCGGTGGATGGAGAGAGGCGGGTAAGGCTCATCAACCAATCCGCCGAACGGCTACTCAACACACGTGGCGAAAGCCCGATCGACCGCCCGCTTGCTGAGGTTGCGCCCGAATTGGATCCTCTCATCAGCGAGGGCGCGCGGGAGTCGATCGTACAGCTCACCAGCGGCAGCGAGGTGCGAACGCTCGCTGTCACCCTCGTGGAGTCGGACGGCGGGCATGTCCTCACCTTCGACGACATCACCCAGCAGCTGCTCGACCAGCGTCGAGCTGCTTGGTCCGATGTCGCGCGGCGTATCGCGCACGAGATCAAGAACCCGCTCACGCCGATCCAGCTCGCGGCGGAGCGGCTTCAACGGCGTTATGGCAAGGAGGTCGCCAGCGATCCGGCGGTGTTCGAGCGGCTGACGCAGACCATCGTCCGTCAGGTCGGCGACCTGCGCCGCATGGTGGACGAGTTTTCCTCGTTCGCGCGTGTGCCCAAGCCGGTGTTCCGCGCCGAACCGATCGTCGAGGTGGCGCGGCAGGCGCTGTTCCTGCACGAAGTCGCCCATCCGGCCATCCACTTCTCGCTCGACGCGCCCGATCCTTCACCCGTGCTGGTCTGCGACCGCCGCCTGCTCGGCCAGTCGCTCACCAACATCGTGAAGAACGCGGTCGAAGCCATTCAGGAGAAAGGCGGCGAGGGCGAACCGGTTTCCGGTGAGGTGGCGATGAAGATCACCACGGACGACAGCCGCCTCACCATCGAGCTCGCCGACACGGGCATCGGTCTTCCCGCCGAACGCGAGCGGCTCACCGAACCTTACATGACCACGCGGGCGCGCGGCACCGGGCTCGGGCTGGCTATCGTCAAGAAGATCGTCGAGGAGCATTTCGGTACGATCTCCTTCACCGATCGCCCTGGCGGCGGCACGGTGGTGCGCATCCAGCTCGATACCGTGAAACTGGCGCCGCTGGTCGGCCACCAGGAAACCCACGCCTCCCAAGACGAGGCGCGTCCCACCGAATTGACCCGTATAAAGGCCGGCTGACATGGCATTGGACGTTTTGATCGTCGACGATGAACAGGACATTCGCGAACTGGTCGCGGGTGTGCTGGAGGACGAGGGCTATGGCGCCCGTACAGCGGCCGATAGCGATTCTACACTTGCCGCGATCCGCGAGCGACGGCCGAGCCTGGTGCTGCTCGACGTGTGGCTCCAGGGATCGAAGCTCGATGGGCTCGACCTGCTCGACGAGATCAAGCGGCGCGATCCGTCGATCCCGGTGCTGGTGATTTCCGGCCACGGCAACCTCGATACCGCCGTCGCTGCGATTCGCCGGGGCGCGACCGACTTCATCGAGAAGCCATTCGAGGCCGAACGCCTGTTGCTGCTCGTCGCCCGCGCGACCGAGACCGAGCGACTGAAGCGCGAGAACGCGACGTTGCGCGCCCAGATCGGCCAGGAGGAGGAGCTGAACGGCCAGTCCGCGGCGATAAACCATGTGCGCGCGACGCTGAAACGGGTGGCTGCCACCGGAAGCCGCGTACTCGTGACCGGCCCGGCGGGTGTCGGCAAGGAAGTGGCGGCGCGCCTGCTCCATTCCTGGTCGAACCGGACGCGCGCGCCCTTCGTCATCGTCTCGGCGGCCCGGATGACCCCCGAACGTGTCGAGGAGGAACTGTTCGGGGTGGAGGAGGGGGGCGAGCTCGTCCGGCCCGGCCTTCTCGAGCAGGCGCACGGTGGCACCCTGTTCATCGACGAGGTCTCGGACATGCCGCTCACCACTCAGGCCCGGATCCTGCGCGTGCTAACCGATCAGAGCTTCACGCGCGTGGGCGGCACGCAGATGGTCAAGGTGGACGTGCGCGTCGTATCGGCGACGGCCCGACCCTTGCAGGACGAAATCACCGCGGGACGCTTCCGGGAGGATTTGTACTATCGACTCAACGTAGTTCCGGTGAATCTTCCGCCCTTGTCGGAACGGCGTGAGGATATACCGGCACTCGTCCATCATTTCGTCGCGCGCTACGCCGCCGAACGGCGGGTGGCGACGCCGGAGATTTCCCCCGAGGCACTGGCCGCGCTTCAGGCCTATGACTGGCCGGGCAACGTCCGTCAGCTTCGCAACGTCGTAGAACGGACGATCATCATGGCGCCCGGCGACCGGATCGGACGCATCGATGCCGACATGCTGCCGCCGGAGGTGCTGTCGGATCACGAGCGGCTGGCGCCGGGGAACGCTGCCAAATCGATCATGGGCACGCCGCTGCGCGAAGCTCGAGAGACATTCGAGCGCGAATATCTGCGGGTCCAGATCCGTCGCTTCTCGGGCAATATTTCGCGGACCGCGACCTTCATCGGCATGGAGCGCTCGGCGCTGCACCGCAAGCTCAAGTCGCTTGGGCTCGTCGATCTGAAGGATGTGGAGGAGTAGGCCGTGGCCCAAGTCCCGCTCGGGACAGGCCGCCCATTGCCGCGAAGCGCCCCGTCGCATACATTCCCGCCGTCCTCGCAGCCGGCGGGGATACGCAACGCCATCGAACGGCGTAACTGCGGGCCACGCCCCGCCAATTTGACCGGAGACAGGTCACATGGCCGAAAAGCCCAATAATCTCCAAGACATGTTCCTCAATGCTCTGAGGAAGACAAAGACGCCGGTGACGATGTTCCTCGTCAAGGGCGTCAAGCTTCAGGGCATCATCACCTGGTTCGACAATTTCTCGGTTCTGCTCCGCCGCGACGGGCAGAGCCAGCTCATTTACAAGCACGCCATCTCCACCGTCATGCCCGCACACCCGATCGACCTCGCGCCGATCGAGAAGGCGTTCGCGGAGAGCAAGCGCGGCACGCTGCTCCAAGAGATCTTCCTCAATGCAGTCAAACTGTCGGCCGAGCCGGTGACGATGTTCCTGGTGAACGGCGTCATGTTGCAGGGCGAGGTAGCGGCCTACGACCTGTTTTGCCTGTTACTCCGCCGCGACGGGCAGTCGCAACTCGTGTACAAGCACGCCATCTCCACCGTTCAGCCGCTCCACCCAGTCAATCTCGCCGAAGTAGGCGACGAGGGGGACGATTGAGCGGTTTCGGCCGGGAGGACAAGGACGGCATCGTTCGCGGCGCGCGCGCGATCGTCGCGCTCCCCGAGATCGGCCCGCATAATCGTACTGCGGATGCACGGCTGGAGGAGGCTGCCGGTCTCGCCGGCGCGATCGGCCTCGACGTCGTCGATCGCATGGCCTTCCGCTTGCGCGCGCCCAAGGCCGCGACCCTGCTCGGCTCAGGCCAGGTCGAGGCGCTGGCCGAGGCAACGCGGATGGCCGAAGCCGAGCTGGTCGTCGTCGATGCCGCTGTCACGCCCATCCAGCAGCGCAACCTCGAGAAGGCGATCGAAGCCAAGGTGATCGATCGCACCGGCCTGATCCTCGAAATCTTCGGCGAGCGCGCAGTGACGGCGGAAGGCCGGCTCCAGGTCGAGCTTGCCCATCTCGACTATCAGGCGGGCCGACTGGTGCGAAGCTGGACCCACCTTGAACGCCAACGCGGCGGCTTCGGCTTCCTCGGCGGCCCAGGCGAAACGCAGATCGAGGCCGACCGCCGAATGATTCGCGATCGCATGGCGAAGCTTCGTCGCGAGCTGGAACACGTCAGCCGCACGCGCGGACTGCATCGCGACCGCCGTCGTCGCGCACCCTGGCCGGTGATGGCGCTCGTCGGCTACACAAACGCCGGAAAATCGACGCTTTTCAATCGGATGACCGGTGCTGAAGTCATGGCGGAGAATCTGCTCTTCGCCACACTCGATCCCACCATGCGGAATATCCGCCTGCCGGGTCTCGACAAGGCGATCCTGTCCGACACTGTGGGCTTCGTCTCGGACCTGCCGACCCAGCTCGTAGCGGCCTTCCGTGCCACGCTGGAGGAGGTGACGACCGCTGACATCATCGTCCACGTCCGAGACATGTCGCATCCCGACAGCGAGGCGCAGGCGGAGGATGTCGCCGCCGTGCTGGCTGAGATCGGCGCCACTGGCGACGAGGGCTCGCCCATGATCGAGGCTTGGAACAAGGTTGATGCGCTCGATGAAGAGGCAGCTGACGCGCTTCGGGCCGAGGCCGCCCGTCGCGACGATGCGGTGGTCTTGTCGGCACTGACGGGTGAGGGGGTCGATGATCTCCGCCGCGCCGTCTCCGATCGCCTCAGCCGCGGCGCGCGCATTCACACCGTTCGTCTGTCGGCGAGCGACGGAGCGGCGATCGCCTGGCTTCACCAGAATGGCGAAGTTCTGGCGAGCGAGACGGTTGGCGAAGTGGTGAGCCTCGACGTGCGAATCAGCGACATTGCCTGGGCGAGATTCGAGGCGCGGGAATAGAGGCGCGCTCGGCTACCCCCTCGCTTCGGCGGACGAGGAGATGGGACCGAGTTTCGGCGATATCTTCCTCACCCCTTCCGCAGGGGAAGGGGTGAAACCTCAGCCCCGCATCAGCTTCCGGGTGAAGCCAATCAGGCCGAGCTGGCGATGGCGTCGCAGCCGTTCTGCACGCAGGATCAGCCGCACCTGCGCGAAGCAGCGCTCGATATCGTCATTGACCAGCACATAGTCATAGCCATCCCAGTGGCCGATCCCGGCGACCGCGCGCTCCATCCGCCGCTCGATCACTTCATCGGCATCGGTGCCGCGCCCGCGCAGTCGTCGCTCCAGCTCGTCCATCGACGGCGGCAGAATGAAGACGCGCACTACGTCGCCAGCCGCCTGCTGGTAGAGCTGCTGCGCGCCCTGCCAGTCGATATCGAACAGCACGTCGCGCCCCTCGGCCAAGGCCTGCTCAACCGGCCCACGGGGCGTCCCATAGCGATGATCGAAGACGTGCGCCCATTCGAGGAACTCGTCGTCCGCGACCATTCGCTTGAATTCAGGCGTATCGACAAAGTGATAATCGCGGCCATCCTCTTCACCCGGGCGGATGGGCCGGGTGGTGGCGGAGACCGAAAGCTCGATCTGTCCGTCCACCTCGATCAGCTTGCGGGCGATCGTCGACTTACCGGCGCCGGATGGCGAGGAGATTACCAACAGCACGCCGCGGCGCTGCGCCTCCGTATCGTGCGGACGGCGGCGAAAGGATGCCGGGATAGGGGCGGAATCAAGGGGTTCGGCCATGGCCGCTTCTGCCGTGCCGCAGCATCGCCCGTCAATCCTTGACGTTACAAACCATATAGGTTAGAAATACGATCGTCCACGTCGCTACAGGCAATGATGCAGTGGACAAGGTCCGATGTCTTGCCAAACAATCGGTGACCTGGGCGGCCGGCGCGGAGCCATCCGGTTTATCTGCCGCTTTGTGTAGCAC
>FTCZ01005884.1_pt1 | contig 13141 bp, 8 predicted proteins | sample 1658871 | NCBI WGS metagenome assembly FTCZ01 (sample SAMEA3914864, study PRJEB12502) | metagenome | biome: forest; material: soil | place: USA | collected 2012-03-12 | depth 0.3 m
GCCGCTCGTCGTTGCCGCGTCGGCGGCCCATGCCTCGTCGGAGGCCGCCTGGGCGCAGTTCAACCTCAACGTGGCGCAGAGTTGCGCGGCGGCCAGCGGGCTCAACCATGCGCACATTTCCGAGATCGTCGGGTTCGACGACTCGCTGGGCAAAGTCGCCGCGCTGGTGACGGGGATCGCGCCGCAGCGCGCGCTGCATGGTGCCCAGATCAGGAAGCTGTGCATCTACGACAAGCGCACGCGCCGCGTGTGGGTCGACGAGGCGCGGGGCTGGAGCGCGCCCGACCTGCGCTGATCGAACGCGCCGCCGCCTTCGCCGTCAGAAGTCCACCGTCGCCGACAGCTTGAAGGTGCGCGGCGCGCCCTGCAGCACCGCCGCGCTGAAGCTGTCGAAGGAGGACGCCCAGTAGCGGTTGTTCGCGACATTATCGACGGTCGCGCGGAAGGTGACGGGCCGCTCGGCGACCAGGTGCACATAGCGCGCGCCGAGGTCCACTCGCGTCCAGGCCGGGATCGACAGCGTGTTGGTGGTGTTCACCTGCTGCCTGCCAGTCTGCACGACGCGGCCGGTGAGCGTCAGGCCGGTCACGAAGGGCAGATCCCACTCGGCATTGGCGTTGATGAGATAGTCGGGCACGCCGACCGCCTTGTTGCCGTCCTGCGTCGGGTCGGCGGTGCGGGTGAGCTTGGCGTCGTTGATCGATCCGCCCGCGATGATGCGCAGGCCCTGCACGATCTCGCCGTCGACGCTGAACTCGATCCCGCGGTTGCGCTGCTGGCCGAACAGGCCGTAGCGCAGCAGCCCCGAGCCACCGGCATCGGGCGCCGCGAAGGCGACGGGCAGCTTGATCTGATAGACCGCCACGCTCGCATGGAGCTTGCCGAAGGCGAGCTTGCCGCCGACCTCGTACTGCACCGAGCGATAGGGCGCGAAGATCTGGCCGGGGTTGATGATCGCCGGGTCGAGCGGCGCGGTCGGCCCCTGCTGGAGCGCCTCGATCCGGTTGAAGAAGAGCGACAGGCCGTTGACCGGCTTCACCACCACGCCGGCGACGGGGGTGATCGCGCTCTCGTTGTAGCGGGTCGCGATCGAGCCGTCGGCGTAGGAGTAGCTCGTCACCTTGAGCGCCTGGAGGCGCAGGCCGCCGGTCACGAGGATGCGGTCGTCCCAGAAGCCGAAGGTGTCCGACGCGAACGCGCTGCCCAGCCAGACGCGGCCGACCGGGAAGGGATGGTCGAGATTGCCGCCGACCAGCGTCGAACTCGGGATCGGCACCACCGGCGTGTGGTAGATGTTGGTGGCGAAGCCCGCGAAGCCGGGGCCGTAGAGGAAGTCGAAGGCGTTGCGGTTGACCTGCCAGGTCGACGAGTAGCCGAAATTGATCTGCTGCGTGATGGTGCTGCCGAGCTTCACGCGCAGGCCCGCGGTCACCGCCTCGTTATTGTCGGTGCGCGGCACGTAGAGCGCGTAGCCGGTGCCGTCGCCCGTCGTGGCGTCGGTCAGGTTCAGGCCGCCATAGATGCCGCGCTCCGCCCCGTCACGGGCGCCGGCGCGGGCGTAGAGCGTGGCGTTGGGCGCCACCTGCCAGTCGATCTTCAGCGTGCCGAAGACGTCGCGGAGCGTCGTGTAGGTCCAGGGCTGGCCGTAATTGTGGCGGGCGGAGGGGACGCGCGGGATGCTCGTCGTGAGGATCGTCACCTTGGTGCGCAGATCGCCCACATGGACGCGCTGATAGGCGGCGTCGAGCGATACGTGGAGCGAGTCGCTTTGGTAGGAAAGCGAACCCCCGAACACGTAGGTGCTGCGGAACTCGTCGTCGACCGAGACGTCGCCGCTGCGCGCCACGCCGTTGAGCCGGAGGCCCCAGCGCCCGTCGTCGCCGAAGCGGCGCGAGACGTCGAAGCTGCCGCCGAAATGGCTGCTGGAGGTATAGTTGGCGGTCAGGCGGGTGAGCGGGTTGGCGCCCGCCTCCTTGGTGATGAGGTTGACGCTCCCGCCGAGCCCGCTGCCGCCCGGAGCAGCACCGTTCAGGAAGGCGCTGGCGCCGTTCAGCACCTGCACCTGGTCGTAGAGCTCGGGCGCGATCAGCTGGCGCGGGGCGATGCCGTAGAGGCCGTTCAGCCCGACATCGTCGCCGTCGAGCGGGAAGCCGCGGATGACGAACTGCTCGGCGGCGTTGCCGAAGCCGTAGGTGGTGCGGATCGAGGGATCGTTCTCCAGCACCTCGCCCAGCGTCTGCGGCTGCTGGTTGAGGATCAGCGCGGCGTTGTAGCTCTTGACGCTGAAGGGCACGTTGGCCGCGTCCTGATCGCCGAGCACGCCGACCTCGCCGCCGCGGATCACCTGCGTCTGGTTCCCGCGCTGCGCGGTGACGAGGATGTCGTCGCCAGACTGCTCCTGCGCGAACGCCGGCGACGCGGCGGAGGTCGCCAGCGCGATGGCAACGAGCGAAGCAGACCGAAGACGCATGAATTCCCCCTTATTCTCGAACGCATGGTGTCGCCGCGGTCCGCGATCCCGCCTTGTCCCTCTCGGTGCGGGCCGGCTGCTCGACCGGCGCGCTTCGGCGCCTTTGTCGATGCGATGGGACGGCTTATGAGGCCGTCCAGCTATTGAGTTCCATTCTCATTCGGTAGCGCACCTGCTTGTTGCGAACAAGTTGCAATCTTGGCGGGAGTTGCGGCGGCTGGCCGGAAGAAGAGGTGTAACCCTTCCGGGTCCGGCGGACGGCCGCTCGTCAAAAGCGGAGTTGCCGGTGAGCGCCGGCGGGCCGACCCTCGCACCCCTCCCGGGAGGTGCGGCATGTATCCGTTCGAGCACGGTCACGTCTTCGTCCGTAACGCCTGGTATGTCGCGGCGCTGAGCCGCGAGATCGGTGACGACCTGCTCGAGCGGCGGATCCTCGGCGAAACGATCGTCCTCTATCGCAGCGAGGCCGGCGAGCCGGTGGCGCTCTCCGGGCTCTGCCCGCACCGCCGGATGCCGCTCGCCATGGGCCGGCGCCGCGGCGATGCCATCGAGTGCGGCTATCACGGCATCACCTTCGATGCCGGCGGCCACTGCATCCGCGTGCCGAGCCAGTCCCGCCCCAGCGAGCAGCTGCGGCTGCGGCGCTATCCCGTCGCGGAGCGCTGGCAGTGGGTGTGGATCTGGACGGGCGATCCCGAACTGGCCGATCCCGCGCTGATCCCCGATCACGCCGCCATGGGGCTGCGCGACGACTGGGAGGCGACACCTGTCGAGCGGTATCCGGTCCCGGCGCGCTATCCGTTGCTGATCGAGAATCTCCTCGACCTCAGCCACATCAGCTTCCTCCACGGTTCCTACATCGAGGACGAGGCCTGGTTCGAGACGCCGGTGAAGCTGACCGGCGACGCCGCCGCCGGTCATGTCGCATCGCGCCACGCGCCGGACAGCGCGCGCTCCGCCTTCCACACCTGGATGTTCCCCGATGCGCCCGAGCGGGTCGAGCAGGATCTGCGGACGGTCTTCCTCGGCCCGGCGTTGATCTATAGCGGCCCGGTCGTGAGCGAGGCGCCACGCGAGGGCCGCAACGGCCGCTATCTGGGCACGATGTACGCGATCCATGCGCTCACCCCCGAGACGCCGCATTCGACCCATTATTTCTCGACGACGACGCGCGATTTCCGCCAGGGCGACGCCGCGATGACCGAAGAGCTGCATGCGATGGACATCGCCGTCCGCATGCAGGATATCGTCGCCCTCGGCGCGATTGAGCAGCATCTCCAGAGCGACGCCGAGCTGCCGCCCGAGGTCTCCGTTCCGGCCGACACGCCCGCGCTCCATGTCCGCCGCATCGTCGAGACGATGATCGCGCGCGAGATCGGCGCCGGATAGCGGCCTTCCGAAGCGGGGCCTGACGGACGGGCCTGCCGGTCCGGCTGTGTAAAGCCGACGGATCGTTCCCGCCGGGCGCTATGTCCTGACCCATCGGGCGTTCTTCCCGGCTTCGAAACCGGCCATTTACCAAATGGGGCTAGACCGTCCTCCAGGACATTCGCAGGGGGGCGGGAATGAGGTGCTTGCTATTCTTGGCGGCCGCGACGATCGCGTTGAACGCGAGCCATACACCGGCTGCAGGCGACCGTGCGGGCGTCGATGCTCGTGTCGCGACGGCTTCTCCGGGCGCTTACCGCGATCGAATCTGAGATGGGGACGGCGAAGGAAGGGTCTGCTTCGCGCCTCATGGCAGCCTTACCCTCGGGGCGTCGGGTGCTCGCTCCCTGTGTTTCCCATCCTTTCCTGCGCCAGATTGCGCAGCCATGACGCCACCCCTTGCATCGCCGCGAGCGCGGCGATTTCTTCGGCGGTGGCCTGACCTCGATTGATGATCGAGACGAGGCGGGAAAAGCGGAACTCGGGCTGCGGGCGATCGACAAGCTGGACCTCGTCTCCGACACCGAGGGTGCCCGGCTCCAGCATGCGATAATACCATCCAGCCCGGCCGGATTTGACCATCGCCTTCGGCAATCGATTGTCGTTGAAATGCAGCGCGAATTTGAAGCAGGGCTGCCGCGGCTGGCAGACTTGCAGCACCGCGCTCCCAACCCGGTGCACGTCGCCGACGCAGATATCGTCCTCCGTCAGGCCGTCGATCGTCAGATTCTCGCCAAAGGCGCCGGGGACGAGGATGTCTCCATGCTCGGGATATTCCGTCCGCCAGATGGGATAGTGGCGCATCGCATAGCCATAGACGGCCTTCTCCGGCCCGCCATGCACGGTGAGATCCGCCTGCTCGTCTCCCGCCAGACCCAGCCCTCGCACCTCGACCCGCTGGCGCGTCGCATGTTTGACGAAGCCGCTGGGCACGCCATCCGGACCCAGCGGGGCGACCCGACCGACTTGCACCGAATGGAGGGTGATCGCCATGGCCTCACTCTACATGCGACATGGGGCTTACGCCAAGAAATGTGCCATGGGTCTCTCGCTGGAGGCGGCCTTTTGCTCCGACCGATAGGTCGGAAGGGGCGGCGTGATCCGCCGGTCCCGCAGCATTAGGAACGGCCGCTTGACGCACCAATGGAGTGCTGCTCCCACGAGCGCCGCGACGAAGAGGGCGGTCGCAAGCTTCGCAGAGAACCCAACTGATCTCGATCGCGCGGAGTGTGTCGAGGCCGGGAAGGCGAGACGTGCGCTGAGAAGCCGTTGAACGCGCGGCCAGGTCGAACATTCGGGGATGAGCTCCGATACGGTGCGACGAAAGGCTATCCGAGGAGGTCGCGGCTCGCCATCCGATAGTTGCGCATGAGGTATGTGGCTGCCGGGCACCGTTCAGGCCCGGAACAGGATCGCCACCAAAAGCAGCAGGACCAAACCTTCGATCAGGCCGCCGACGGCCGACGCGAACGCCAGAACGACGCCGATCGGTCGTTGCGCTTTGAACCAGCGGGTTTCGACCGCGAGGTAGTGAAGCACCGCCGCCGATGCGATGGCGAGGCCGACCATCCGACCCGACTGCGACTGTAACGTCGCGATGGTCGTTCCGACGCTGAGCCCCAGGGCGAACACTGCAGCGGGATAGCCTTGCGCATAGAAAGGCATGCGCAGGCTCGAGCGGTTCAGCGGCAGTTTGCGGCCGCGCACCAATTGGACCGACATGACCAGGGGAAAGAGGGCGAAGACCAGAAGCCGAAGCAGCAAGGCGCTGCTGTTATCGGACACCAGGGCCGCGAGGCCATGGTTGCTGGCGACGATTTTGTCGGTTTCGCCGAGCGCCACCCCGATGCCGTGCGCCAAGGCAAGGGTCGGGGCGAGAAACAGGGGTGGGCTGATCGCGTCGGCATATTGCTCGGCCTCGGGCAGCGCGAGTTGCTGATCGGCATAGTCCATCATCGAGAGCGGGCGAATGATCGTGCGCCACAGAGTCAGCGGGTAGAAGACGAGCCAGCTCATCACCTCGTAAAGGATTTCGTCGAGTGAATTGAGCCACTTCATGAAGTCCATGGTGCATGATCCCTGGCGGCGGTCGGAAAGGCCACGTCCATCCCATGGCAGATCAGGGCATGGGCGCGACCGCATCCATGATCGTGATGCGCTCGCCTTCCGAGGCACCGACGCTGGAGCTGGTCACCAATATCGTGGTGTCGGGGGCGAGCGCCGCCTTCACCGCCTCGTAGAAGCGGCGCGGCATGCGGACACGGTTGATCGTCGCCTCGTCGAGCGGGCGACCGGCATCCTCCTCATGGCCCGGCAGACCCAGATAGATCCACCGTGGCCTGCCATCCGGCCCCTTCGACCGGGTTATGACATGCGAGCCCGGATCGTCGTCGTTGATGATCGCGGCGCTCCGGCCGATCTCGATCCCGTTGCGCAGGACGACGATACGCTGGTCCTTCTTGGCAACGATGATGGTCAGCGGTCCCTTCGGCGATAGCTCGGGCGTCCACCGGAATTCCTCGCTGTCGAGCCCTCTCGATGTCGTGGGATTGCCCCGGGCGTCGATCGGCGCGAGCAGGCTGGCCTCGCTCGTGCGGACATGGTCGACGGCGCTTCCCATCACCACGACCGTGGCGCCGAGCGTCGTGATCGCAAACAGCTGGCGCGAGAATTCGTACGGCAGGTGGACGCAGCCATGGCTCTCGGGATAGCCCGGCAAGCCGCCCGCGTGGAGCGCCACACCATCCCAGGTCAGGCGTTGCTGATACGGCATGGGCGCGCTGTTGTAGAGGCTGGAGCGATGGTCCGCGTCCTTCTGGAGGATCGTGAACACGCCGGTCGGCGTCTCGTGCCCGGCCTTCCCCGACGAGACCGTCGAGACTGCGACCCGAACGCCGTTGCGATAGACGGTCGCCAGCTGCCGCGAGAGATCGACGTAGATGAGCAACGGTCCGGCGGGAGAAACTTGCGGCGCCCACACCCATTCGCCGGGCTTGAGATGATCCGCGAGCCTTGCAAATTCGGGCGGTGAACTGGCTTTCGCGCCCTGGGCATACGCGCTTCCCGGGGAAAGCAGCGCCGCCAGGATCAGAATGGCTTTATGCATGGTTCGATCGATCCAACCTGTCGGGCCCAAGAGGCTTCTTCTTCAGAAACGGCGGCGCTCGCCTGCTCCGACAAGGTCGCAGCCCCCCCCCCGGAATGCATAGCTGGCTGTCCCGACGATGCTGGGTTATCCGACCGATCGCAATCGCGGAAGCTGTGGATCGAGATCTGGCGTTGCCGAACTCGCGACGGGCTCGCCCGATATTGTCAAACGGCGATCCAACGGCAGCGCCTGTCAGAAGCTGACATTCAGGCGCCGACCAGGGCGGCAGGGGGCCGCAAAAAACGCGAAGCCGCTCGGAAGAGCGAAGAAGGCGCGGAATCAGCTGAAAACGAAGTCCAGGCTGGTGAGCGAAGCCGGATTGGTGAGGTTCGCAATCTCGATGGTGATGTGGCCGTAGGTGCCGTTCGCTTCCACCAGGACATGGCCAGCGCCATCCCCATGGATCGAAAGTGCGGAGAAGCTCGAGATGCCGACGTCGGCCAGCGAGATCTTGTCGCCGTCGGCATGGCTGAAATCCTGGATGACGTCCAGGTTCGTGGGATCGGCGGCCGTGACGCTCGTGTCCGCGCCCTGGAAGAGGAACGTGTCCGCACCGGCGCCTCCCGTGAGGATGTCGCTGCCCTGGCCCCCCTCCAGGATATCCGCACCGCTTCCGCCCGAGATCGTGTCGGCCCCGGTTCCGCCCGCCAACGTGTCGTTCCCGTCCTCGCCGGAGAGATTGTCCGATCCGCTCTGCCCATCGCCGATGTCGTTCCCGGCACCGAGTTCTATGACGTCATTGCCTCCACCGCCCCAGGCATGGTCGGCGCCCGCATCGGCGCTGATCGTATCGTTGCCGTCGGTCGGCCGTTCGGCGCCATCGCTGCCATCTCCATAGAGATAGTTGTTGCCCCCGACGCCATCGACCGAGTCATTGCCCGCGCCACCCACGACGGTGTCATCGCCGACATGCCCGGCGCCTTGCGACGTGTCGCCCTTCAGGAGGTCGTTGCCGGCACCGCCGTCGACATAATCGTTGCCGTCATTGCCGGTGATCGGATTTCCGACCACCCCGTCGTCGCCATCGCCGGCGTAGATCACGTCGTTGCCGCCCTGGCCGTCGATCAGATCATTGCCCGCGCCGCCGTTGATGGTGTCCGCCGCGAGATCGTCGCCGCCGAGGATGGTATCCGCTCCGCCGCCGCCGTTCAGCACGTCCGCATCGTCGCCGCCGACAAGCAGATCCTTGCCGGCGCCACCGTAGATCGTGTCCGCGCCCGCGCCCGAATTCACCGTGCGCCCGCCGTCGTCCAGCACCACCGTGTCGGCCCCGGCGCCGAGCTTGTAGATCTCGATGTCGGCGAGGTGGTTGGTCGGATTGACGTATATCGTGTCGGTTCCGTGTCCCGTCATCGTGCCCAGAAGCAGGTTCAGGGTAACGGGTGCGGCGAGCGCCGTCTCGTTGAGCGTGTCGGTCCCGTCGCCGCCCTGAAGCGTGTCGTTGCCCAGACCGCCATCCAGGACATCGTTGCCGTCACCGCCGAACAGGCGGTCGTTCCCGTCAAAGCCGCGCAGTATGTCGTTGCCCGCAAGGCCATAGAGGGAGTCGCTGCCCGACCCACTGTTCAGGACGTCCGCCCCCTGGGTGCCCAGCAAATTCGGCATCGCATGACCCTCGCCTGCGGGCTGGCCGGACAGACTCAGGCCTATCCAGCGAGCGGATCACGCTTTGCCTCCATGCGGAAACCCGTGCCATCCCTCATGCGGATATTACCAATTTTCCCCTCGGGTCGGTGGAGGGCGAAGAGGCTAGTGGTCTCCCGGTTTCGAAATCGCCGTTTCGATCGTAACCCAAGGGATACGGAAGCCGACTCCCGAGTTGCGTGCCATCGGGTTCGTGGTGGGTCCGCAACGGATCTGTCCGCTTCGACGGACTGATGATTGGAGAGTCGCTTGCGTTTTCTCAGCTCCGGTATGCTTCCCCTCGTCGCGATCATGGGGATCGCGACATCCGCCGCGGGCAACGCTCAGACCGCCCCGGTGCAACCAGACGCTGCGGCGGCGGCGGCCGACATCGGTCCCCCCACGCTTCCCGTCCCCAACACGCCCGACCACGCGCATCGGAGGAGCGGTGATCTCTCGCCGGCGAACGAGCAGGGCGACACCCAGCGACCGCCGCCGGGCCTGGCAGGCGACTGGTTCGGCCTGAAGCCGCGGCTGGCCGATGCCGGGATCGGGATTACGGGTCGCTACGGATCAGAAGCGGCATGGAACTATAACGGCGGAAAGCGACACGATGTCGTCGAGACCGGCCAGTTTGATCTCGGCCTGGTCGTCGACATGCAAAAGCTGGTCGGTATCGACGGCGCCTTCCAGGCAACGGTCACCTACCGCCGCGGGCACGACCTCGACCAGCGGGCCGGCCTTCAGACCCTCCAGCAGGTGCAGGAGGTCTATGGTCGCGGCCAGACCTTCCGCCTGACCCAGTTCTGGTATGAGCAGGCCTTTCTCTCGGACCGCCTCGACATGAAGATCGGCCGGACGTCTCCGGGAGAGGATTTCGCCGTTTTCTCCTGCTCGTTCCAGAACCTCAGCTTCTGCGGATCGCAGCCCGGCAACGTCGTGGGCGCCTACTGGTACAACTGGCCGGTGAGCCAGTGGGGCGGACGTCTCCGGCTGAACCTCGGCAATCTCTATGTTCAGACCGCCGCCTATGAGGAAAATCCACGCAACCTCGACAAGACCTTCACCATCGGCCACTTCGGCGGTGCGACCGGCGCGCTGATCCCGTTCGAGGTCGGCTTCCTGCGCGGCGGTCGATCGGGTGGCCCGGTGGGCGCCTACAAGATAGGCGGCTGGCTCAGTACCGCGAACGCGCCCGACGTCTTCCGGGATGTGACGGGCCGGCCGATCGTTCTGACCGACCTTCCGCCGCTCGACCGCACGTCCGGCCATGGCTTCTGGATCAACATCCAGCAACAGCTCACGGGTCGCTCGGACAAGGGCAAGTCCGTCTCGGGGCTCAGCGTCTTCCTCAACGCCACCCAGGCGGATCGCCGGACGTCGACGATCGACAGCCAGGTCGCGGTTGGGCTCTTCGAGAAGGGGCTGTTTCCGTGGTTCACGGAGGATGTCCTTGGCTTCGGCGTGGCCCGAACGCACGTCAACGGCAGGGTTGCCGACGGCGAGCGGCTGGCGGGACAGCCCGTCCAGGGCGCCGAATACGAGACCGAAATCTACTACGGCTTCCATCCGCGCAACTGGCTGGAGCTTCGCCCCAACCTCCAGTGGGTGCATCATGCCGGCGGTTATCGGGACGCCAAGGAGGTTGGTGTTGTCGGGCTGAAGACAGCCCTGACGTTATAACCGCCTGCATGGAAGCCGGATACGACGGCCGAGAAAGGCGGGCGCCACGGCGAAAGCTGCAGGGCAGCGCGCCGATGTCGGCCGTTCTGGCCTTCCGATCATTCTAGGTTATCGGGTAACAGCGGCCTATTCTGTGTCCGATCGGCGACCTGGCGCCGCCGCCGAGCGGAGTTCAGGCTATGCTCGTTACGATCTTCGCACCACGCGGCGTGCATCTGCTTGAAGTCGCCGGCGTGCGCGACGCGCTCTTCGAGGCGAACTGCAAGATCGCATCCGGCGATCATTATCGCGTCAGGTTGATAACCGAACAGGGTGTGCCCGAGGAGAGCGCTTCCGGCACGACCTATGTGCCTGATGCCGGCATCGGAGATGAGTCCGGGCCATGCGACACCCTGATCGTCGCCGGCCCATATGGCGTCCCCGCTCCACCTAGCGAAGCCGCCAGGCAATGGTTGCGGGAACAGGCGCAGCGGTCGCGGCGCTACGGCTCGACGTGCACCGGCGCTTTCCTCTTGGCGCACGCGGGACTGCTGGCGGGTCGCCGCGCAACCACCCACTGGCAATATGCCGAACGCCTTGCCGCCGATTTTCCCGCCATCCTGGTCGAGTCCGACCGTATCTTCGTGCGCGACGGGCCGGTGTTCAGCTCTGCCGGGGTAACGGCGGCCATCGACCTCGCCTTTTCGCTGATCGAAGAAGATCACGGGCGTGCGCTGGCGCTTTGGGTGGCGCGCCGCCTGGTCGTCTTCCTGAAGCGGCCCGGCGGCCAGTCGCAATTCAGCGCGGCATTGACCGCACAAGCCGCCACCACCAGCCCGATCGACAGGATAAGGCTGCACATCCTGGAAAGCCCGCGGGCGAAGCTGAGCCTCGAAGCGCTTGCCGAAGTGGCCGGCGTGAGCCCCCGCCACCTATCCCGGCTGTTCCGCGCCGAACTCGGCATGAACCCGGTCGCCTATGTCGAATTGACGCGGGTCGACATCGCGCGGCGCCTGCTCGAGGACAGCGCCGCTCCGATCAAGGCGATTGCCCATGCCGCCGGCTTCGGATCGACGACGACGCTCAGGCGGGCATTTCTGCGCAGGTTGGGTGTCACGCCGCTCCAGTATCGCCTGCGCTTTCAAACCACCGGATCGGGGAACGCCGTCGAAGACGACATTGCCGCCACTTTGTCCTGAAGCGTCGCTCGGGCGACGTTGAAGCGTCGGCGCTGGGGCCGCATCGTCGCGCCCGGAGGCCATGACATGCGAATTGAAACCGCCGTGCGCAGCGCAGCGAACCCCAAGGGACGCGCGACGGGCTTTGCCCGCATCGGGGGCATGGTTGCGCAATGACGCGTGAAGCAGGTGGCGCCGTTTCGCGGTGGCGCTGGCTGATCGGGCGACCGAGCCAGGCGGCGGTTCCCTCCGCTGCGTCCGCGCTGGCGCTCGACCATATCGGCGAAGGCATGCTCGTCGCCGACATGCGCCAGCAAGGGCAGCCGATCGTCCAGGTCAACCCGGCCTTCGAGGCGATCACCGGATATGCTGCTGCCGAGGCCATCGGCAAGAATTGCCGCTACCTCCAGGGAAGCGACCGGCTGCAGCCCGAAATCGCCGAAATCCGCGCCGCGCTTGCCGAGGGACGCGCCTGTTCGGTGACGCTGCGCAATTATCGGCGGGACGGGACGATGTTTCGCAATGCGCTGCGTCTGGAGCCGCTTCGGGACGACGTCGGGCACGTCACGCATTTCGTCGGCCTGATCCGCGATGTCACGCATGCTGCGGGCCTCGATCGCCTGACCGGCCTGCTCGACCGCTACGGCCTGCTCGACAGGCTGGCGACGATGGACAGGACGGCAAGCTCCGCCCTGCTGCTGGTCAAGCTCGACATCCTGCGTTTCCGCGACGTCAACAACGGGTTCGGCTATGACGTCGGAGACGCGCTGCTGCGCTCGACGACCGCGCGTCTGGCATCGCTGCCGGCGGTGGCTAGATCCCGCATGGGCAGCAACTACTTCTTGATCGCTTTCGAACTCGACGATGCCAGCCGCGCCGGCAGGGTGGTCGACGATGTCCTCGACCTGTTGAGACCGCGCTTCGTCCTTCCCGGCGCGTCGCTCGCGGTGCAATTCGCTGCCGGCTTCGCCATCGGGTTCGCCGGCGCCGATCCGCTTCAGCTCGTCCGGCAGGCCGACGCCGCGCTGCAACGATCCAAGGCGCTGCCCACCCATCCGCCGCATCCGTTCGCAGCGGCGGACGAGCGGGACGCGCGCAACCGCATCCGCTTGGCGAACGAACTGCAAACCGCTGTTTCGAACGAGGAACTGCTGTTTCACTATCAGCCCCAGGTCGATCTTGGTTCGGGCGATCTGGTCGGCGCCGAAGCCTTGCTGCGATGGAACCACGGCGCGTTCGGCCTGCAGCCGCCCGCCCGCTTCATCGGCATCGCCGAGGAAACCGGCACGATGATGGACATCGGGGCCTGGGGCCTGCGCACGCTCGCGGCGCACGCCGCGCGGGTCAATCGGGGGCGTCGCATGCCGCTTCGCTTCGCCTTCAACGTCTCGGTGATTGAATTCACGCGACGCGACATGGTCGCCTTTGTCGAACGGACGCTGGACGAGACGGGCTGCCGGGCCGAATGGCTGACGCTCGAACTCACCGAGAACCTGATGATCGCCGACCCGGACGAGATCCGCCGGTCTTTCGAGCATTTGCGACGCCTGGGCGTCGGCATTTCGATCGACGATTTCGGCACAGGCTATTCCAACCTGCGTTATCTGGAGCGCTTTCCGCTCAGCGAGATCA
>FTCZ01007434.1_pt1 | contig 13134 bp, 15 predicted proteins | sample 1658871 | NCBI WGS metagenome assembly FTCZ01 (sample SAMEA3914864, study PRJEB12502) | metagenome | biome: forest; material: soil | place: USA | collected 2012-03-12 | depth 0.3 m
CGCGATCAAGACCGCGCGCCGCTATCACTTCGTCAACGGCAACCCCGAGCGCCACACGCTGATCGCGTTCAAGAACGCCTTCCACGGCCGCACGCTGGGCACCATCTCGGCGACCGATCAGGACAAGATGCGCGGCGGGTTCGAACCGTTGCTGCCGGGCTTTGCCTATGCGCCCTTCGACGATCTTGCTGCGGCTGAGGCACTGATCGACGAGAACACCGCCGGTTTCCTAGTCGAGCCGGTGCAGGGTGAGGGCGGCCTCCGCCCGGCGTCGCAGGAATTCCTCAAGGGCCTGCGCGCGCTCGCCGACAAGCACGGCCTTCTGCTGGTGCTTGACGAGGTGCAATGCGGCTATGCACGCAGCGGGACCTTCTTCGCACACGAACAGTACGGCATCACGCCGGACATCATGGCGGTGGCCAAGGGCATTGGCGGAGGCTTCCCGCTCGGCGCCTGCCTTGCCACCGAGGAAGCGGCCAAGGGCATGGTGTTCGGCACTCACGGCTCGACCTATGGCGGCAATCCGCTCGCCATGGCGGCTGGGCAGGCGGTGCTCAACGTCGTGCTGGAGCCAGGCTTCCTCGATCATGTGAAGGACATGAGCGAGCGGCTGCGGGCTGCGCTGGAGCAGATGATCCCCAATCACGACAATCTGTTCGATAGCGTACGGGGCCTCGGCCTGATGTTGGGCGTGAAGATGAAGTCCGACAGCCGCCGCTTCGTCGCGCACGCCCGAGACCATCATGGCCTGCTGACCGTCTCGGCCGGCGACAATGTGGTGCGGGTGCTGCCGCCGCTCGTCATCGAGCAGGCGCATATCGACGAGTTCATCACCAAGCTGTCCGAAGCCGCGCGCACCTACGTGCCGCCGAGCGACGACTGATCTGATCGTCCCGTTTCGAAAGTGGGGGCCATGACCATTCGCCATTTTCTCGACCTTTCCGATGCCGGCCCGGCCGCCATCGCCGCGATGCTGAACGACGCGGTGGAGCGCAAGAAGGTGCGCGCCGCGCTGCCTAAGGGCACGCCCGACGCCGACGCGCCACTCGCCGGCCGCACGCTGGCGATGATCTTCGAGAAGAACTCGACCCGTACCCGCGTCTCCTTCGACATGGCAATGCGTCAGCTGGGCGGCACGACGATCGTGATGGATGCGGGCTCGACGCAGCTTGGCCGCGGCGAGACGGTGGCGGACACCGTGCGCGTCCTGTCGCGCATGGTGGACGCGATCATGATCCGCACCGACGATCACTCCAAGATCGTCGAGATGGCGCATCATGCGACGGTGCCGGTGATCAACGGCCTCACCGACATGAGCCATCCCTGCCAGATCATGGCCGACATGCAGACCGTGATCGAGCGGCGCGGATCGCTCGCCGGCAGCAAGTGGGCGTGGCTCGGCGACGGCAACAACGTGCTCCACTCGATCGTGGAGGCGGGCGCGCTGATGGGTTTCGAGGTCGTGGCGGCCTGCCCCGAGGGCTATGACCCCGATCCGCAAGTGATCGGTGCCGCCACCAATAGCGGTGGCAAGGTGCGGATCGAGCGCGATCCTGTCGCCGCCGTCGCCGGCGCCGACATCGTTGTGACCGACACCTGGATCTCGATGGGCCAGAGCCACGCCGATGCAAAGCTCGCCGCGATGATGCCCTATCAGGTGACGACCGATCTGATGGCGCACGCCAAGCCTGACGCGACTTTCCTCCATTGCCTGCCCGCGCATCGCGGTGAGGAGGTGGTGGACGCCGTGATCGACGGCCCGCAATCGGCGATCTGGGACGAGGCGGAGAACCGTCTTCACGCCCAGAAGTCCGTGCTGCTGTGGTGCTTCGACCTGATCTGAGGGTGGATTTTTCGCCGGGCCGTTCCGATATCGCCCGCGATTTCCAAGCTTCCCTTCGGGCTCAGGGCGAACGGAAGGCTTGAGCCTGAGGATTTTGGATGACCACCGCCGACACGACCACACTCGATACTGTTCTCGGCTTCACCATCAGTGCCCGTCATGCGCGTGGACGCATGGTACGGCTGGGGCCGGCGCTCGACTCGATCCTCGCCGCGCACGCCTATCCGCCGGCGCTGGCCCGGCTTCTTGCGGAGGCGCTCGTGCTCGCGGGCCTGCTCGGCTCGACACTGAAGCATGTGGAAGGGCAGCTCACCATACAGGCGCAGACCCAGGGCGGGGTCGTTGACCTGCTCGTCGTCGATTATCGGGGCGGCGAGATGCGCGGCTATCTGCGCCACGACGCCGACAGGCTCGCCATGGCGCCGGTCGAGCCGTCGCTGTTCGCTCTCTTCGGTAAGGGCTATCTGGCGATCACCTTTGATCAGGCCGTATCGGGCGAGCGCTATCAGGGCATCGTGCCGCTTGAGGGTGGGTCGCTGGCGCAGGCGGCGGAGCATTATTTCGCCCAGTCCGAGCAGATCCCGAGCCTCGTCCGCGTCGCCGTAAAGGAGCTCGACGACGGTCGCACCATCGCGGGCGGGCTGCTCGTGCAGCACTTGCCAGAGGGCGAGGAAGGGCGCGAGCGCCTGCACGCGCGACTCGACCATCCTGAATGGCACCACGTAGAAGCGCTGGCGCAGACTGTCAGTCCGGCCGAGCTCACCGACGCGTCGCTGCCGCTCGACGAGCTGCTGTGGCGCCTGTTCCACGAAGAGGAGGAAGTGCGCACGCTGCCGATCGGCGCGATCAGCCGTGGCTGCCGCTGCTCGGCCGAGCATATCCAGTCGGTGATCGCGCGCTTTCCGCCTGAGGAGCGTGCGGCGATGGCCGATGAGAACGGTCTCGTCCACGTCGACTGCGAGTTCTGCGCCCGCAGCTTCCCTGTCGCACTGCCTGCCTGACGTCGCGCACGGTTGACGCCACATCAACAGGATCGCCGCTGGCATTAAGCCGGTATTTATGTGCATGGTGCTAGGCAAGGGTGCGCTCCTCGAGGATGGCGAGGCGTGCATTTCCCCTGGCAGCCCAGATGACGGGCAAAACTGGGCCGCCCTGCAGGGGCGGCCCGATCTTTGAGTCGCCCGGTCGTTGAATCCTTGCGCCCGGCGGCCGCCGAGGCTAGCGCGAGGCACGCAATGACCGACATGAACCGATCCGGCCGCCGCAAGGCCGTCGTGCTGCTTTCAGGCGGCCTCGATTCGATGGTGACCGCGGCTCTCGCCCGCGAAGCCGGCTATTCCGTGCTGGCGCTCACCGTGAACTATAACCAGCGCCATCTCGTCGAGCTGGCCTCGGCGCGTCGTATCGCCGCCGAGCTGGAGGCGGAGCGCCATATCGTGCTGCCGATCGACCTGCGGGCTTTCGGCGGATCGTCGCTCACCGCCGACATCGAAGTGCCCAAGGAGGGCGTCGGGCTGGGCGACGACGCGGAGGAAGCAGGCATTCCCGTCACTTATGTGCCCGCGCGCAACACGGTGTTCCTGTCTCTGGCGCTCGGCTGGGCCGAGGCTGTGGGCGCGCGGGACCTGTTTCTGGGTATCAACGCGCTTGACTATTCGGGCTATCCGGATTGCCGCCCTGCCTTCGTCGAGGCGTTCGAGCATCTGGCCAGCGTCGCGACCAAGGCCGGCGTCGAGGGCAACCGTTTCCAAGTCCACGCGCCGCTTTTGCACATGACCAAGGCCGACATCGTGCGCGAGGCCGCGCGGCTCGGGTTGGATGCGGGAATGAGCTGGTCCTGCTATGATCCGCAGGAAGGGCGGCATTGCGGCCTGTGCGACAGCTGCCGCCTCCGGCGGAAGGGCTTCGAGGAAGCCGGTCTGCCCGATCCGACGATCTACGTGAGCGCGGCATGAGTTTCTCGGTCAAGGAAATCTTCCTCACCCTCCAAGGCGAGGGGCTGAATGCGGGGCGCCGCGCGGTCTTCCTGCGCTTCGCCGGTTGCAACCTGTGGACTGGGCGCGAGGAGGATCGTGCCACCGCCAAGTGCACCTTCTGCGACACCGACTTCACCGGCATGAATGGCGACAATGGCGGCCGCTATAAGGATAGTGCATCGCTGGTCGCCAAGGTGACGGAAATCTGGAACCACGGCATCGAGGAACCGAGCGACCAGGCGTTCGTCGTCATCACTGGTGGCGAGCCGATGCTCCAGGTGACCGAGGAGCTGGTCGAGGCACTCCATCAGGCCGGCTTCCGGGTGGCGATTGAAACCAACGGCACGCTTCCCGTCCCGCGCAGCATTGACTGGATTACCGTCAGTCCCAAGGCCGGAAACGAGGTGGTGCAACGCTCGGGCGACGAGCTCAAGATCGTCTGGCCGCAGCCCGGCATCGATCCCGATGCGATGGAGGAGTGGGACTTCGAGCACTTCCTCGTCCAGCCGATGGATGGGCCGAGCGCGAACGACACCCGGATTGCCGCGATCAAATATGTGATCGAGCATCCCATGTGGCGCCTGTCGCTCCAGACCCACAAGCTGATCGGCCTGCGCTGATCGTCATCATATGAAAAGGGCGGCCATCGCGGCCGCCCCTGCAGTCCGATCGCAATTTCAGCCGATCAGAGGCACTTCTTCTTGATCTCGCCTTTGCGGTCGAAGCAGTCAGGCGCGAGCGCCGGCATCTCCAATCCGGCGACCTGGATCTGCGGCACGCCGACATAGATGCCGTCGGCGGCAGGCTTCAGGCTGTTGCGCAGCTCGCGCAGACGGGTGCGCGCCGTCTCCTCCAGCTTGCCCTTGGGCTGCATCAGCGCCGCTTCGCCGATCCGCGAGGCTGTCTGGCAGAAGCCGATCTGCGCGAACACCGAGGAGAAGCTGCTGTAGGTGCGCGTGTTGAAGTTATCGAAGGCGGCGTTGATCTGGTTCGGGGTCATCCCCTTTTTGGCGGTGCGCTTGAAATAGCCCTGAAGTAACTTGTAATTCGCCGCCAGCTCCTTGGAATGATGGCCGAGCAGCTGGTTATAGTTGGACACCGTCATCAGCGACGGCGCAAACTGGCACTGCAGGGCGGCGAAGTTGAGACCCGCGCGCATCGTCCACACCACTTCGGCATTCATCTCGGCGGGCGTGGCGCCTGGCAGCGGGATAAGCACGTCGGTCTCGTTTCCGACCACCGGTGGGCCCGCGAAATTCGGCGATTTCCAGAAAAGCTGGGCGGATGCCGGCATGCTCGCCGCCATACCCGTCGCCAGCCCGATCAACGCGAACGCGCACCGGCGCAAACCCACTGCCATCGAAACATCCTCTCCGTAGGCCCCAACGGGGGCGAACGCCGCCGGTGCTCAGCCTTAGCCGATCCTGACGCGGCTTCAAGGGAGCTGGCGGCCGCCATGACGGCAAGTCCCGGCAATTTGGGTTGAACCGTTCGTCGCAGATGCAAGGCGTTCAAACGAGAAAGGGCCGCCCGGTCGCCCGGACGGCCCTTTCCAAAAAACCCGATGAAGTATGCTTACATCTGGTTGGCCGAGGCCGTGCCGTTGGTGGCGGCTGCCGCGCCATTGTCCATCGCCATGTTGGCGTCGGTCGCGGTGGCGTCCGTCGCGCTCATGTCGTTGGTCATGCCGGTGGTGCTGTCCATCGTGTTGAGGTCGGTCATGTTGGTATCGGCGGTATTGGCTTCATTCCCATGATGCCCGCAGGCCGCGACCAGCAGAGCTGCACCGGCGACCATTGAAGCCGTGGTCAGCTTCGTGAAGAGATTACGCATGTTGAACTCCCTAGCAGATGACGGGGCTCGGTTATTGATCCGAATACCCGGGAAAATCATGTCGTCCGGTCACATCAAGCGTTGTGTTGTACGTTCGTCAGTCCGGACAGGAAGGATTCAAGCCCGATTTTCAGGGCATCGTCAAACTGTTTCATATCAGTAACTTTTCCGAGCGCGGCGAGGCTGGTCACAGGGAACTCGGGAAGCCCGCACGGTACAATTCCGCTGAAATGGCCGAGGTCCGGGTCCACGTTGATCGAGAAGCCGTGCAGCGTCACCCAGCGGCGCACGCGTACGCCGATCGCGCCGACCTTCGCCTCGGTGCCTTGATGGTCGACCCAGATGCCGACGCGGCCGGGCGCGATGTGTGCGGGTGTGCCGAGCCGGGCGAGCGCCCCGATCAGCCACGCCTCCAGCGTATGCACGAAATTGCGCACGTCGCGGCCACGCTTGTCGAGATCGAGCATCAGATAGCCGACCCGCTGCCCGGGGCCGTGATAGGTGTATTTGCCGCCTCGCCCGACCGGATAGACCGGAAAGCGCCCGGGCGCGATCAGGTCGCTCGCCACTGCACTGGTGCCAGCGGTGTAGAGCGGTGGATGCTCCAGCAGCCAGATCAGCTCGCGGGCCGTACCCTCGCGGATCGCGGTGGCCCGCGCTTCCATTTCCGCCAACGTCTCGGGATAGGGGAGCAGGTCCTGCGTAACCCGCCATTCAATATCGTCACCCAACATGGGCGCGGAGATGGCGCGGGAGGGCGCGATGATCAAGGCGCATCAGGCAGCGACCTCTACGAACGGGACGGCGCGCTTGGCGAAATCGAAAGGGGCGGCTTCCCTCCCGGCCCGAATTCGCTCTAGAGGGACGGCGATGAGGGACAGGACCAATCTGGCGCTCGGCGCCATCTGGGAGGAGACGGCTGCATTCGTGCGCGCCGAACTTTCGCTGTTGCTGCCGGTCGCGCTGCTGGGCTTCGGCCTGCCGACGGTGGTGATGCTGCTCGCGGTGCCGATGGATGCGGCGTCCACCGGCATCCCCAAGGTGGGCGTCTGGATGGCGTGGTTCGTGCCCTGCGGCATCCTCTCGATGCTGGGATCGCTGGCGGTCTCGGCGCTGGCGCTTCGGCCAGGCGTGAGCGTGCGTGAGAGCATCGGTCTCGCCCTTTCGCGGTTGCCGGCCGGGATCGGACTGTTGCTGCTTTATGTCGGGTTGCAGTTCGCGATGGCGATGCCGCTGGGGCTGGTCGCGGCGCTGGAGCTCAAACTGACCGGCAAGCTCGGGCCGACCTCGATGGTGCTCAACCTCGCATGCATTGCGATCACCATCTGGCTGTTCGTGCGGCTGATGCCGATCTGGGCGGTACTGTCCGATCGCGCGCAATCGCCCTGGTCGGCGGTGCGCGCCGCCTTCCAGCTGACGCGCGGTTGCTATCCCAAGCTGCTGCTGCTGCGTGTGGTGATGGTGTTCGCCTCGCTGCTCCTGATGCTGGTGCTTCTGATCCCGATCGGCGCGATCGCTCAGCTGATCGGAACGCTGGCAGGTGGCGCATCGGTGACGATCATGCTGTCCTTCGTGGCGACAGGCGCGATGGTGGCGGTGATCGGCGGGATCTGGACGGTGTTCGTCGCCCGGCTCTACCGCCGGCTGGATGGCGTGATCAACGGGATGTGAGGCGCTGCGTCCGGCGGCAGAAGGCCGGCGAGGCGCGGATCGCTGAAAATCTCGACCGCGCGGGCATAGGGCTCGAAGCCCTGTGCGCGGTAGAAGTTCAGCGCCTTTGGGTGATCGAGCGTGCAGGTGTGTACCCACACGCGCTCCACGCCGCTACGCCAGGCCAGCATCAGCGTGTGCGCCATCAGCCAGCGACCTTCGCCTTGGCCGGTCAATTCCGGCACCAGCCCGAAATAGGAGATTTCGCAGGTGGCCGGCTCGCGGAAATCGAGTTCGAGCATGCCGAGCTCGATTCCGCGCGCGTCGGTGACGGCGTAGACCTCAACCGCTGGATCGCAGATGATCGCGACGAGGGTCTCCTCGGCCATGGCGAGGCGCGAGAACCACAGCCAGGGCGCCCCCACCCGCTGGAACAGTGCGCGGTAGCGGTCGGGCGCCGGCTCGCGCCAGCGATCGAGCCGCAGCCGCGAGACGTGCATCGGCCGGGGTCTGGGCCGCACGGTCATCTGCAGCGAGGTGACGATCGTGGCAATCTCGCCGTCGGGCACGCGGGTGAGGCTCATCGAGCGGAGCCGCTCCTCACTCCCATACCGCCCTCGGCGGCAGGCTCATGAGAATTGCGTCGATATTGCCGCCGGTACGCAGGCCGAACAGCGTGCCGCGATCATAGACGAGGTTGAACTCGGCATAGCGGCCGCGCCAGACCAGCATCTTCTGCTCGTCCTCGGGGGTGAAAGGGGTGTCGCGGCGGCGGCGGACGATCTGGGGATAGATGTGCAGGAATGCCTCGCCCACCGCCTGGGTGAACGCGAAGGCGGGCTCGAAATGCTCGTCGCCGGCCTCGAGATGATCGTAGAAGATGCCGCCGACGCCGCGCTGCACGCCGCGATGGGGGATGAAGAAGTAATCTTCGGCCCATTTGGCGAAGCGCGGATAGTCACCAATCGGCTTGTGCGCGTCGCAGGCCTTGCGCAGGCAGGCGTGGAAGTCCGCCGTGTCCTCCTCGTTGGGGATCGGCGGGTTGAGATCCGCCCCGCCGCCGAACCAGCGCTTGGTAGTGGCGAGGAAACGCGTGTTCATATGGACGGCGGGCACATGCGGATTGGCCATGTGCGCGACTAGGCTAATGCCGGTGGCGAAGAATCGTGGATCCTCGCTCGCGCCGTGGATGCTCTTGGCGAATTCGGGCGACAGCGCGCCGCCTACCGTCGAGACGTTGACGCCCACCTTCTCGAACACGCTGCCCTTCATCACGCCGCGCACGCCGCCGCCGCCCGGACCGGACACGTCCTCGCGATCCCACGGCGCATATTCGAAGCGGGCGGCCGATCCGGCCTCGCGCTCCAGCCCCTCGAAGGCAGCGCAGATTCGGTCGCGCAGGGACTCGAACCAGGCGCGGGCACGGGCCTGTTGTTCGTCGAGGGGAATCATCTCGGCCAGCCTCCTGTCTGCCGCAGCGCCTCGCCCACGCCCATGGCGCAGGCGACCGCGATGTTGAGCGATCGCGCATCGGCGGCGATCGGCACCCGAATACGATAGTCTGCCGCGTCGTGAACGGGGAGCGGTGCGCCACTACTCTCCGATCCGAACAGCAACACGTCGTCTGGCTGGAAGCGCATGTCGGGCAGGCGCGTCTCGCCCGCGGTGGTGAAAAGCAGCAGCCGGTTCGGCTGCGCGGCACGGAAGGCGGTCCAGTCGGCATGGCGCGTTACCCGCGCCCGCTCGGCATAGTCCATCCCGGCCCTCGCCAGCGCGCGATCGGAAAAGGCGAAGCCGCAGGGTTCGATCACGTCCACCGGCAGATCGACACAGGCGGCGAGGCGCAGGATGGTACCTACGTTGCCGGCAATATCGGGTTGATAGAGCGCGATCCGCATAGGATTCCGCTATGCCATCCGGCGGTGGTTTCGCAAGCGCCACAAAATCGTGGTTGGCAAAGCTGCAAAACGAACGCTATCAATTCGATCAACGAGTTCCGGATGACATGGGACCGTTGTGTATGCGTGGGGGGGCCAGCTGTAGTCTACGCCACAACTCCCCCCTGGAGGTGCCGTTCTTAGACTGCCGAGGGCTGAGTGCATGGCGACGCTTGATACCACCGACGACCCCAATCAGCGGCCGCCGGTGATTGGCCCGGATACCGACAACGGGCAGGGACCGCGTCGTCGGGACTTCCTGAACATAGCCGCCGTAAGCTTTGCCGGCGTCGGCGCCGCCGCGGTGATAATCCCGCTGGTGAACCAGATGAACCCCTCGGCTGACGTGCGGGCGCTCGCCTCGATTGAGGTCGACATCTCGAAGATCCTGCCGGGGCAGGGGATCAAGGTTTCCTGGCGCAAACAGCCGGTCTTCATCCGTAACCTGACGCCCAAGGAGGTCGTCGAGGCCGACGCGGTGCCGCTTTCGGCGCTGCGTGATCCCGAGACGCTGGCCCAGCGCACCAAGCCCGGCCACAAGAACTGGCTCATCACCATGGCGGTCTGCACCCATCTCGGCTGCGTGCCGCTGGGCATCGCCGAGGGTGAGAATCGCGGCACCTATGGCGGCTATTTCTGCCCGTGCCACGGCTCGCAATACGATACCGCGGCGCGCATCCGGGGCGGACCGGCGCCGAAGAATCTTGTCGTGCCGGAATACAGCTTCAAATCCGCCACCACTGTGCAGATCGGGTGAGGGTAGAACCAGATGAGCTTTCCCTGGGCTGAGCAATACGCGCCGAAAAATCCCTTCATGCGCTGGATGGACGAGAAGCTGCCTTTGCCGCGGATCGTCTACAACGCGACCGGCCCTGGCTATCCGGTGCCGCGCAACCTCAACTATTTCTGGAATTTCGGCGTGCTCGCCGGCACCGCGCTGGTGATCCAGATCGTGACCGGCATCATCCTGGCGATGCACTATGCCGCCAATGCCGGGGTGGCGTTTGAGTCGGTCGAGCACATCATGCGCGACGTCAATTCGGGCTGGCTGCTGCGCTACGCCCATATGAACGGCGCGAGCTTCTTCTTCATCGTCGTCTACATGCACATCTTCCGCGGGCTCTATTACGGCTCCTTCAAGGCGCCGCGCGAGATGGTGTGGCTGCTCGGCGTGGTGATCTTCCTGCTTATGATGGCCACCGCCTTCATGGGCTATGTGCTTCCCTGGGGGCAGATGAGCTACTGGGGCGCGCAGGTGATCACCGGCTTCTTCTCGGCGATCCCGATTGTGGGCGAGCCGGTGCGGCAATGGCTGCTGGGCGGCTTCGCACCGGACAACGCTGCGCTGAACCGCTTCTTCTCGCTCCACTACCTCCTGCCGTTCGTGATCGTGGCTGTGATCATCCTGCACATTTGGTCGCTGCACCTCCCGGGTTCGAACAACCCGACCGGCGTGGACGTGAAGGGACCGCAGGATACCGTGCCCTTCCACCCCTATTACACGGCCAAGGACGGGTTTGGGCTGGGCGTTTTCCTGATCTGTTATTCGCTGCTGTTGTTCTTCGCGCCCAACATGCTGGGCCATCCGGACAACTACATCCCGGCCAATCCGCTTGCGACACCCGCGCACATCGTGCCCGAATGGTATTTCTGGCCCTTCTACGCGATCCTGCGCGCCTTCACCTTCAACTTCCTGTGGGTGCCGGCGAAGCTATGGGGCGTGGTGGCGATGTTCTCGTCGATCGCGCTGCTGTTTTTCCTGCCGTGGATAGATCGCTCGCCGGTGCGCTCGGCCAACTATCGGCCGGCCTACCGCATCGCCTTCTGGATCCTGGTGGCGGACGTGCTGCTGCTGGGCTTCATCGGCAAGAGCCCAGCGGTCGAGCCTTATGTGCGCATCGGCCAGTTCGCAGCGGCCTATTATTTCGCGCACTTCCTCATCATCGTGCCGCTGATCGCCAAATTCGAGACGCCCAAACCGCTACCGAACTCGATCACCGAATCGGTGCTGGGTCACGAGGCGGCGGAAGCCGCGCCGACCGGCCTGTCCGCCGCCTGATCCTCGGGGAGACCAGACGACCATGCTTCGCTTCTTCGCTCCCCTGATCGCACCGATAGTCGGTGCGATGTTCGTGATCGCGCTGGCCTGCGCGTTCTTCGCCCACCGCGACCCGGCGGTTGCGTTGGCGTCGGACAAGTTCCACGTCGAGCCAAAAGAGATCCACTACAGCTTCGAGGGGCCGCTCGGGAAATATGACCGCGAGCAGCTCCAGCGTGGCTTCCAAGTCTATAAGGAGGTCTGCTCGGCCTGCCACTCGATGCGGCTGGTGGCGTTCCGGGACCTGGAGGAGATCGGTTTCACCGCGCCTGAGGTGAAGGCTATCGCCAAGGGCTGGGCGACCGAGACGCCGTCAATCAATCCGGATACCGGCGAGCCCGCGACACGCAAGTCGATTCCGTCGGACTTCATTCCCGGCCCCTATGCCAATGAGGTCGCCGCGCGCGCCGCTAACAACAACGCGCTGCCTCCCGACATGTCGCTCCTCGCCAAGGCGCGCGAAGGTGGACCGGCCTATATCTCCTCGCTGGTGACGGGCTATCAGGGCGTGCCGGTCGAGCTCAAGCGCCAGTTCCCCGACTTCCAGGTGCCGGCGGGTCTGCACTACAACCCCTATTTCGCGAACCTGACGATCGCGATGCCGCCGCCGCTCACCTCCGACGGGCAGGTGACCTACGCCGACGGCACCAAGGCGTCGCGCGAGCAGATGGCGACGGACGTGTCGGCGTTCCTGATGTGGGCGGCCGAGCCGAAGCTCGAGAATCGTCACCGCACCGGCGTGGCGGTTGTGCTCTACCTGCTGCTCGCGACGTTCCTCGTCTATGGCGCCTACCGGAGCATCTGGGCCGGCAAGAAGCACTAAGCCCCCGCAACGAGGCCGGGTGGGCCGGGGCGCTGCCGGGGGGAGACCCTCCGGTAGCTCCCCGGCCCACTTCGTTTGGGGGGCGGGGTTTTCGACGTCGGGCGGCTATTTCGCGCGAGGGTGGTTCCGCGACGTCGCAATACGCTCTAGACGACCGCTCGCCCCGCACGGGGCGCAGTCGTACCTGCTCTGATCTGAAGGTGCTGTCGTGACCCAATACCGCCCCGATCTTGCCGCGCTGATCCGCACGATCCCGGACTTTCCCAAGCCGGGCATCCAGTTTCGCGACATCACCACGCTGCTGCTCGATCCGCAGGGCTTCGCGGCTTCGGTAAGCCGGCTGGCCGACGCGGCGCCGGCCGCGATCGACCTGGTCGCCGGGATCGAGGCGCGCGGCTTCATCTTCTCCTCAGCGGTCGCGCATCATCTCGCACGCGGGCTGGTGCTGATCCGCAAGGACGGCAAGCTGCCGGGCGCAACGATCGGCGTCGACTATGCGCTCGAATACGGCACCGACCGGGTCGAGATGCACGAGGATGCCTGCGTGCCCGGCCAGAAGGTCCTGCTGGTCGACGATCTGATCGCCACCGGTGGCACCGCGCTCGCGGCGATCCGCCTGCTGCGCAAGGCCGGAGCGGAGGTGGTGGGTGCTGCCTTCGTGATCGACCTGCCCGAGCTCGGTGGCGCCGATCTGCTGCGCGCCGAGGGCGTGTCAGTGACGACTTTGGTATCGTTCGACGGGCATTGAGGCACGCGCGCACTCAGTGCGCGTAGACCGCAGTGTAGGGCAGCTCGATATAGTTGAGGAATGTTTTGGCGCCTCGCTCCACGGGTGAGCGGGACGTGCCGAACAACAGCTCGCCCACGTTGATCCCGATCCCGACGAAGGGCTTGCGCTGGGGCGTTTCGCCCCGCGCCCGCTCGCGCGGCGTGAAGCCCCGGGCATAGTATCCCGCCTGCAGCTCGACGAAGCG
>FTCZ01007699.1_pt1 | contig 13134 bp, 16 predicted proteins | sample 1658871 | NCBI WGS metagenome assembly FTCZ01 (sample SAMEA3914864, study PRJEB12502) | metagenome | biome: forest; material: soil | place: USA | collected 2012-03-12 | depth 0.3 m
AAGGGCGGACGGATGCCGAGGCCGAGGAACGACAAGGCGGCCTCGGAGAGGATCGCGCCGCCCATGCCGAGGGTGGCGATCACGATCAGAGGGCCCAGGATGTTCGGTAGGATCTGCGTGAACATGATGCGCAGGTCGCCGTAGCCCAGGATGCGCGCGGCCTGGATGTAGCCCTGGCTCTTGAGCGACAGGACCTGCGCGCGGGCGACGCGGCAGGAATAGGACCAGGCGGTGAGGCCGAGCGCGATCACCAGGCTCGACAGGCCGGGACCGAGGATCGCCATGATGGCGAGCGCAAAGATCAGCGAGGGGATCGCCAGCATGAGGTTGGTGAGCCCGCTCACCACGTCGTCCCACCAGCCGCCCCAGTAGCCGGCCGTAAGACCAAGGGTGACGCCGATCAGGCTGTTCAGCACTTGGCTGACCACGCCCACCGTGAGGGAGATGCGCGCGCCGTAGAGGATGCGCGAGTAGATATCGCGGCCCTGCGCGTCGGTGCCGAAGGGAAAGTCGAGTCCCGGTGGGATTTCGGCGTTCATCAGGTTCGCGTCCATCACCGGATCGGTGAGCGCGATCAGGGGTGCGGCGATCGCCACGACAAGCGCCAGCGCGACCAATCCCCCGCCGACCCAGAGGGACGTACCGCCACGCAGCTTGATTCGTGGCAACTTCATCGGCTGTACCGGATGCGCGGATCGATCACGACATAGGCGATGTCGACCAGCGTGTTGATGGCGAGGAAGAAGATCACGATCATCAGGATGCAGCCCTGGACTGCCGGCATGTCGCGCTGGAACACCGAGTCGACCAGCAGCGAGCCGACGCCGGGCCAGGCGAACAGCTTCTCGACCACGACGGCGGCGCCCATCAGCGAGCCGAACTGCAGGCCCACGATGGTGACGACCAGCACCAGCGCGTTGCGCAGCACGTGCCAGGTGACGACCTTGCGCTCGCTCATGCCCTTGCTGCGGGCGGTGCGCACGAAGTCGGCGTTCAGCACGTCGAGCACGGCGGCGCGCGTGGTGCGGGCGAGCAGGGCCATCGGCCCGACGCCCAGCGCGACGGCCGGAAGAATGAGATGGCGGATGCCGCCGTCGCCATAGCCGAAGCTCGGCAGCCACTGGAGCTTCAGCGCGAACAGGTACATCAGCATCAGGCCGAACCAGAATTGCGACAGCGACAGGCCCGATATCGCGCCGATCATCGAGACCGTGTCGACCAGGCTGCCGGGCCGCAGCGCGGCGATGAAGCCAAGGCTGACGCCGATCACGATGGCGAAGCTCATCGCGGCGAAGACGAGCTTCAGCGACGGCCAGACGCGGACGCCGATCAGCGTCGTCACCGGCTCGCGCGTGCGGAACGACTTGCCGAGATCGCCCGTGACGACGTGGCCGACATACTTCGCGAAGCGCTCAGGGAGGGGATCGTCGAGCCCCATCTCCTTGCGCATCCGCTCCATCACGGCCGGGTCGATGGTCGTCCGGCCATCCTCGCTCATGCCCGAGATGAAGCTCCCGGGCAGGACGGAGAACAGCAGGAAGACCAGCGCCACGACCGCGACGAGGGTCGGAATCACATTGGCGAGACGACGCCCGAGGACGAGAAGCATCAGGCCCTTATTTAACCGGCGACTTGTCGTCCACCCAGATGTCTTCCGGATACTGGTGCGTGATCTCGGTCGGGTTCGCCTGCAGGCCGTGGATCCACGGCTGATGGGCGAGCACGGCCTTGTTGTAGTTGAAGAACCACACCGGCGCCTCGTCGTAGAGGAGGTTGTTGGCCTTCTTCAGCAGCTCGTTGCGCTTGGCCATGTCGCCTTCCTGGCCGGCGTCGTCGAGCAGCTTGTCGAACGCCGGATTGTTGAAGGCGGTGTAATTGCAGGCCGTGCGCGGCGTCTTGGAGTAGTAGCAGCGCAAGGTCGCCAGCGAGTCGGGGCCGGTGAGGCTGGATGCGATCAGCGACTGGTGCTCGCCCTTCATCAGCAGGTCGGTGAGCAGCGTCACCTCGACCAGCTTGGGCTTCAGCTTGATGCCGACCTTGGCCAGCATCGGGATCAGCGCCTCGACGATCGGCAGGCCCCAGCTCTCGTTCTGGCTGGTGGTCAGCTCGAATTCGAAGCCGTTGGCGTAGCCCGCCTCGGCGAGCAGCTTCTTGGCCTTCTCGGGGTCGTAGGCATAGGGCTTCGCGGTCTTGTCGAAGGCGGCGGAAGAGGGCGGCAGCCAGCTCACCGCGCGATAGGCCTTGTCCTTGACCAGGCGCTTGATGATCAGCTCGGAATCGATCGCGTAGTTGATCGCCTGCCGCACGCGCTTGTCGGCGAAGGGCTTGAACTCGGGATTGAACTGGATCGAGCGCGTGAACATCTCCGCGACTTCCAGGATGCCCTTCGAGAGCTCGGGGTCGGCGCGGTAGGCGACATACTGCGCGGGGCCCAGGATCGAGGTGTCGATCTCCTTGTTGCGGAAGGCCACGTCGCGCGCGGCGGCCTCGGCCATGATCAGCACCTGCAGCGTATCGGCGTAGGGTTTGCCGGGCTTGTAGAACTTGTCGAAGCGCTCCATCACGACGCGGCTGCCGGGGATGTGCTCCTTGAACTTGAACGGGCCGAGGCCCACCGGGGCGGCGGCGAAGTTGGCCTTCTCGACCTCTTCCTTGGGCAGGATGGCCGTCGTTCCGGCAAAGAAGTAGTAGCCCGGCTCGACCCGGTCGGTGATCGTCATCTCGAGCGTGAAGTCGTCGATCTTCTTGAGGCCGGAGATCTCCTTGGCCTGGCCCTTCTCGACGTCGATCGCGCCCTTGATCAGCCGGACGTAGCGTGCGCCCGGGAAGCCTTTGCTGCCGTCCATGATGCGCGTGTAGGAATAGATGATGTCGTCGGCCGTCATCTTGCGGCCGTTGTGGAAGTAGGCGTCGTCGCGCAGATGATAGGTGTAGACCAGGCCATCGGCGGAGACGTCGACCGACTTGGCGAGTTCGAGCACCAGCTTGGTGTTGGCGGTGTCCCAGTTGTAGAGCGTGCGATGCATCGCCTTGTTGACGATGTCGTCCTGGGCGCGTGGGGTGACCTGCGGGTCGAGGCTGCCGAAGCTCGCGGCATAGGGCGCGGTCATGCGGATCGTGCCGCCCTTGCGCGGCGTCTGCTGGGCGCTCGCCGTCGCGGCGCCGATGACTGCCAGCGCCGTCGCGGCCAGCCAAACCAATTTACGCATGAGCATCCCCTTGTTCGCTTCGTTGGCGGCATTCCAACGTGCCGCGAGCTTTCGTGCAAGCGGAATGCCGTCCTTTGGACGCAACCGGCGGCCTTGATGTGCATTGAATCCTGTATGCAAGTGTCGGAGATCATGACCCGGCAGGTCGAAACCGTGCCGCCCGACGCCTCACTTCAGAAGGCCGCCGCCGCCATGGAGGCGATGGGCGTGGGGTCCTTGCCGGTCTGCCAGGGCCGCCGGCTGGTCGGCGCCATCACCGACCGCGATATCGTGGTGCGCGGCGTGGCGACGGGCGCCTCGCCGGTTGACATGCTGGTACGCGACTGCATGAGCGAGGATATCGCCTATGCCTATGATGACGAGGAGGTCGAGGCCGTCCTCGAACGTATGAAGGCGCTGCAGATCCGGCGTCTCGCGGTACTCGACCGCGACAAGAACCTGGTCGGCATCGTGGCCCTGGGCGACATCGCCGTCGAACCGCGCGCCACGGATGCCAAGCATCTCGGCGAGGCGATCACCGAGATCTCCGAGCCCTCGCTGCCGGATAAATAAGGCCTACGCCGGCACCACGTAGCCGTCGCGCCGCGGATCGCAGCCGCCGGTGAAGATGCCGGTCGCCGGGTCGACCGCGACGCCCTGCATGCCGCCGACCTTCATCGTCCAGTCCGGGCCGGTCGTGATGCCGTGGCCGAGCGCGCGCAGTTCGTCATGGACCTGCTTGTCGATGCGCGCCTCGAGCAGGACCTCCGTGCCGTCGGTGAGACGGGCGCGGGGCGATTCGATCGCCTGCTGCAGCGGCAGGCCGAAGTCGAGATATTGCACCAGCGCCTGCGGCTGGGTCTGCAGGATGCCGTAGCTGCCCGGCGTGCCCAGTGCCAGCACGGGCGCGTCGTTGTCGGTGACGATCGACGGCGCCATGCACATCGGCAGCGAGCCGCCCGGCGTCACGCGGTTGGGGCTCTTCGGGTTCACGTCGGCCCAGTATAGGAAGTTGTTGAGGCAAAGGCCGGTGCCCGGCACGACGACGCCCGAGCCGAACACGCTGCCGAGGCTCTGCGTCAGGCAGACGAGGTTGCCCTCGGAATCGGCGATCGAGAACGACGTGGTGTGGCTTTCGGCCTTTGCCGGTTCGGCCGGCATCGTCCACTGCTCGGTCGGACCGACGACGGGCCTGCCGTCGCGCACCCGCTTGCGCAGCTGCTCGACATTTCCCTCCGAGAAGATCTCGGCCAGCTTCTGCGCGCTCGGCACGCCTTCGGCGATGCGTACGCCCGCGGCCAGGCGAATGGCACGCAGCACGGTGTCGACGTGTTGCGTAGAGTTGCGCTTCATCTTGCCGAGGTCGAAGCCTTCGAGGATGCGGAGCGTGAGGAGATACTGGAAGCCTTCGCAGGGCGGCGGCGGCACATGGACCTGCTTGCCGCGATAGGTGACGGAGACCGGATCGACCCAGTTGGCCTTCACCGCCTTCAGGTCTTCCATGGTGAGGCAGCCGCCCAGCTCGGCGAGCCGGTCGACGAGCTTTTGGCCGAGCGCACCGCCATACAGAAGACCCGGCCCTTCGTTCGCGAGCGCTTCGAGCGTTTTGGCGAGGTCGGGCTGCGACAGCACGAAGCCCTTCTTCACGTTGCCGGTGCCGGGGGTGTAGACGCGCGACCATTCGGGATGCAGCGCCTTGTGGGTGGCGAGCTCCGGCGCCGCACTCTGGAACTCCTCGAGGTTGAATTCGATCAGCTGGAAGCCGTCGCGCGCGATCGCGATCGCGGGCGCAAACAGCTCCGGCAGCTTCTTCTTGCCGTGCGCGCGCACCAGCTCGCACCAGCCGGCGAGGTTGCCCGGCGCGCCGACGGCAAGCGCGCCGCGCTGCAGCTGCTCGCGCTTCGAGAGCTTGTCGATCGGGAACTTGAGCGGGATCGGCGCCACGAAGTCGAGCGAACGCACGCGCTTTTCCTTGGCGATGTAGCAGGTGGCGACACCGCGGCCGGCGAGGCCCGACATGTAGGGCTCGACGACGTTGAGCGTGGCGGCGGTCGCGGCGGCGGCGTCGAATGCCGTGCCGCCGTTGGCCAGGATGCGCGCGCCGGCGGCGGCGGCCAGTGGATGCGCGGCGGCCACCATTCCGTGCCGCGATGCGATGGTCGGACGCTTGCCGTGCTGCAACATGATCGATTGTCTCCTCGAATGCTGCGGGATCGTGGCGAGTTCCGTGCGCCGCGACCAGCGCAATTTGCGCATGCCCGTCCGTCCGCGATAAAGGACGACATGGCTCTCACACGACGTAAGACACTGAGCACCGCGTTCGCCGCTCTCGCCCCCTGGCCGTTCGGTCCCGCTGCAAAAGCGGAGGCGTGGCCCACCAAGCCGCTCACCATCGTCGTGCCCTACGCCGCCGGCAGCGCCACCGACACGCTCACGCGCCTGATGGCCGAGCAACTGGCGCCGAAGCTCGGCCAACCGGTGATCGTCGACAACAAGGGTGGCGGCAACGGCTCGATCGCCGGCGGTTACGTCGCGCACGCAGCACCCGACGGCTACACGATCATGATGGCGACGGCCGCGACGCACGCGGGCAACCCCAACCTGATGAAGTCGGTGCCCTACGATTCGTTGGCCGATTTCGCACCAGTCGGCTTCTACGGCTTCCTGCAATTCGTGCTGCTGGTGCGCAACGAGCCGGGCAACGAGACCCTCGAGTCTTTCCTCAAGCGCGCCAGGTCGGCCAAGCCGCCGCTCACCTCGGGCGCGGGCACGCCGTCGGCGCGCGTGATCACCGCAACGCTCGCCGAGCGCACCCAGTCGGAACTGGTCTACGTGCCCTATAAGGCCGCGCCGCAGGCGCTGGCCGATCTTTTGTCGGGCCAGGTCGACATGACTTTCGCCGACGTGGCCATTGCCGTGCCGCAGGTGAAGGCCGGCAAGGTGAAGGCGCTGGTGCTGGCCTCGGACGCACATGCGCCGCAGCTGCCGGGCGTGCCGACGTTTGCGGAAGCAGGCCTCGGCCAGTTCGCGCTCGATGCCTGGTTCGTGCTGATGGTACCGTCGAAGACGCCGCCCGAGGTGATCGCCAAGATCGACGCGGCGGTGCAGGAGATCGTGGTCGATCCTAAGATGGTCGAGCGGCTGCATGCGATCTCGTTCGAGCCCAAGCGCCTGCCGGCGCCCGAGGTGAAGCCTTTCATCAAGTCGGAGATTGACAAGTGGGGTCGTCTCACCAGGGCCGCCGGCATCGAGAAGGAATGACGCCATGACTGGTCCTCGGCGCCTCGAATTCGGATGGTTCCTGCCGACGGCCGGCGACACGACCGCGTACGGCCTTGCGTCCGCGCAGGTGGCGCCGTCGCTCGAGCTCTTCGACAAGGTCGTGCAGTCGGCCGAGGCCGCCGGCTTCGAATACATGCTGGTGCCGGTGCAGACCGCCTGCTGGGAGGCGTGGATCTCGAGCGCCATGATGGTGGCGCGCTCGAAGTCGATGCGAATGCTGGTCGCGGCGCGGCCGTCCTACATCAATCCGGTGCTGCTCGCGAAGATGATCTCGGCCTTCGACCAGCTGTCGGGCGGCCGCATCTGCATCAACCTGATCGCGGGCCAGAGCGAGGCCGAGAACGCCTCCGAAGGCGTGAAGTGGGGCAAGGAAGAGCGCTACGAGATCATGGACGAGGAAGTCTCGATCCTGAAAGCGCTCTGGACCACCCGGGGTCCGCTGAACTTCGACGGCAAGTTCTATCAATTGAAGGGCGCGCAGATCCGGCCCTATCCGCTGCAGAAGCCTTATCCGCGGTTCTATCTCGGCGGCGGCAGCCGACAGGCGTGGGAAATTTCCGCCAAGCATTCCGACGTGCATCTGTTCTGGGGCGACACCTACGAACGCATCCGCGCCAACATGGCGGAGATCAAGCAGATGGCGGCCGCGCACGGGCGCGAGAAGGACATCGGCTTCGGCATGCGCCTGCAGATCGTCTGCCGGTCGACCGAGCAGGAGGCCTGGGACTTCGCGCACGGGCTGGTGAGCCACGCCAGCGAGGCGCAGAAGGCCTTCGTGAAGGAGCGCTTCGCGACTTCCGAGGCCAACCGCCGCGTGCGCGAGCTGGCCGCGATCGGCGAGACGATCGAGCCGCATCTATGGACCGGTATCACCCAGGTGCGGCCCGGCGCCGGCATCGCCGTGGTCGGCAATCCCGAGCAGTGCGCCGACGCCCTGCAGAAGTTCATCGATCTCGGCTGCCACTCCTTCTGCCTGTCGGGCTACCTGCACGACGAGGAGGCCGAGCGGTTCGGCAAATGGGTCATGCCGATCCTGCGCGAGCGCAATAAAGAGCGAATGTTGGCAGCCTGACGCCGCTCAGGCGGCGCCCGCCTGCGACGTGTCCATCCACATGATCTCCCACACGTAGCCGTCGGGATCCTCCGCGCTGCGGCCATACATGAAGCCGTGATCCTGCTTCGGATTGGGATCGATCTTGCCGCCTGCGGCGGCCACGCGCGCCACCGTCGCATCGACGGCGTCGCGGCTGTCGGCGCTGAGCGCAATCAGCGTCTGGCTCTCGCGCCGCGCGTCGCCGATCGGGCGCTTGGTGAATTGGCCGTAGTGACCGTGCGTCAGCAGCATCACGCCGATCGAGTCGGAGAACATGAGGCAGCTCGACATCTCGCCGGAAAACTGCGGGTTCACCTGGCCGCCGAGCGCCACGTAGAAGGCGGTGGAGGCGGCGAGGTCGCGCACGGGCAGGTTCACGAAAATCATCTTGGCCATGTCTTCTTCCTCCTTTGATACGGCGCTCTGTAGTCTCTCGACAGAATCCAGGCATTTGAAAGTATCGTGACTTCCGAATTCGCTTGACTTTGCGTGCGGAAAGCGCAATACTGCGCGGTCGCCGATTTCCACTGACGGAATGGCGCCCGTTATTTTCCCGTTTGTTTAACGGCAGGCCCGCTCTTCAGAGGCTATCTTGAGGCCCGGAGGATCGTCCGTGCAGTTCCAGAGCAAAAGCTACGAAGCCGAGAGCATCTCGGCCGTCCAGGAGCTCTATCACAGCAACGGCTGGACCGACGGCCTGCCCGTCGTCCCGCCGACCGAGGAAGCCGTGAAGGAATGCCTCGATTGGGCGATGATGCCGCCGGACCAGCTGATCGGCATCGAGCCGGTGCGGGGGCTGGCGATCACGGCGGAAAAGCTCGCGATCAACGCGGTCATGGCGGGCTGCCTGCCGATGCATTTCCCGGTCGTGCTGACGGCCTGGACCGCGATGATGCAGGAAGAGTTCCTGATGCATGGCGCCACGGCCAGCACCGGCGGCTGCGCCGTTCTGGTCGTCCTGAACGGGCCGATCCGCCTCGAAATCGGGGCTTCGGGCTCATTTAATGCGCTCGGCAACAGCGATCGCGCGACGGCGGTGATCGGCCGGGCGATCAGGCTCTGCCTGATCAACCTGATGGACGTGCGGCCGGGCGTGATCGATCGCTCGACGCTCGGTCATCCCGGCAAGTTCAGCTACTGCGTGGCCGAGGACGAAGAAGGTACGGACTGGGATCCCCTGCATGTCGTGCGTGGCGTCGAGCGCGCGGCCTCGGCGGTGACGGTGATGGCCGCAGGCGCGCCGCGTCAGCTGATGAACGAGTGGACGACCAAGCCGGAAGAGATCCTCGAGACCTTCGCGGCCGAGATGCGCGCCAATATGCGCCACTACTCGATCCATCCCGGCAACTACGCCATCGTCATCCCGCAGCAGCTGCGCGAGCACCTGCAGGCGGCCAAATGGACGAAGAAGGACATCGCGACTTTCATCCACGAGCGCGCGCGCATCCATCGCCGCGAATGGGCCGACGTCGGCAAGGGCGCCGTGGTGCGCGACCGCGGCGACAGCGTCTATACGGCGATGGAGTCGCCCGACCAACTGCTGGTCATTGCCGCGGGCGGACCGGCCGGCGGCTTCGGTGCGGTGATCCCGCCGTGGCTCGGCCACAAGAGCCACGCGGTCACCTTGCCGATGGGCGTGTGCATCGATTGCGAACCGCCCAAGACGTAGAGTCAGGAGGAGCGTCATGACTTTTCGAGTTCTCGATCCCACCCCCGGCACCGCGCCGCCTGTTGGCCAGCTGGCGCCGCGCCTCGACACGCTGAAGGGCAAGACCGTCGGCTTCATCTCCAACGGCAAGGAAGGCACCAAGGGCTTCTTCACGCATCTCGAGCGGATGCTGAAGGAGGATTACGGCGTGGCCAACGTCGTCTTCCGTACCAAGTCGAACTACAGCGCACCGGCCGATCCGCACATCGCCGCCGAGATCAGGTCCTGGGATGCCGTCATCTCGGGCCTGGGGGATTGAGGCAGCTGTTCATCGTGCAGTCTGCACGACGCCGTTACCGCTGAACGAGCCGGTGTCCCCGCCTTCGGGGTCATGACCGAGCGCTTCTCGAGCGCCGCCGAGATGATGAGCCGCGTGCTCGGCATGCCGGGCTACGCCTTTGCCGTGATCGACCATCCGGTCTCCAGCGCGACCGACGCCCAGTTGGCGGAGAAGGCCAGGACTGCAATCGAGCAGGGGCTGAAGATGATGGTGAAGGTGCCCTAAGTATCCTCCAGGGAACCTGGAGGCGGGGCCGGCGTTACGTCGGCATGAAACCCATCGCTATCCTCGGCATCGTCCTGATCGTGGCCGGCATCGCCGGCCTCGGCATCGCCAATATCTCGTTCACCGAGCAGAAGACGGTGATCGACGCGGGTCCGCTCAAGGTGACGACCGCCGAGCAGCACAACATTCCGATCCCAACCGTGGCCGGCATTGCCGCCATCGTCGTCGGTCTCGGCCTCGTGTTCATGGGCCGCAAGACGGCCTGAGGGCCTTTAGCCGAGCGGCCAGGTGAATCGGATGTTGTCCTTGGCGAGCCCGTCGAGGACGACCTGCACGCCGCCCGACTTCATCATCCATTCCAGACGGTGATCGCGGTACTCCCGGCGGATCGCGCCTGACGCGAGCCGCTCGGCGGCGTTGCCCATGCCCTGGGTCGCGGCCTCGAATTCCTTGAACGTCGCGGCGACCGAGGGGCGCGCGCAGAGCCGCTTGTGCCACGCCGCCAGCGGCGTGTTTGCCGCGGGTCCAAGGCCATAGTGCACGGAGCGATTGAGATAGGGCGCGACGCTGAGATCGGCCCAGCCGAAGTTCGTGCCGCCGAACCATTCCTTCGTGCCGAGCTTGCCTGTCAGCCAGTCCAGCAGTTCGCGCGTCTGCGAGGCGGCCTTGGCCTTCATGTCGTCGGCGAGACGTCCCTCGGCGCGCTTGAACCAGGAGATCTCGCCCAACCCCCAGTTAATCGCCTCGTAGAGCGTGTCGCAGACGTCTTCGATCATGCGTGCCTCGGCGCGCGCCAGCGGATCGCGCGGCAGCAGGGCAGGCGAGGGATGCTTGTCCTCGAGATATTCGAGAATGATGGTGGAGTCGAAGATACGGGCGTCGCCATCGACCAGCGTCGGCACCTCCAAGCGCAGGCTTGCCGCGGCAAACGGGCCGGCCGACTTGCCCGAGCCCAGGCCCTGGGGCGTTTCGAGATCGAAGGCGAGGCCCTTCTCGCGCAGCGCTATTTTGACCTTCTGGGCATAAGAAGACAGCGGATGTTCGTAGAGCAGCATCACGGCAGCTCCAGCTTGACCTCAACGGCGGCGCTGGCGATCACCGCGGGATCGTTGTTCTCGGGATCGAGCACGTCAAGCCCGCCCTTCACGGCCTTCACCGTCACGATGCCGTGCGGCAACGACAGGCGGACCTTCTCGAAGTCGACCTTGTCGGGCTGCTGCACGCCGATGGTGACGTTCACGAACATCTCGGTCTTGGCGTTGACCTTCAGCGCCCGCAGCATGGTGAGCGAGGAATGATGCAGGGCGTCCTGCACCGCGCGCAACGCGGCCTTGGTGTAATCGCCGCCGTGCAGGTCGTTGCCGGTACCCAATTCGAGGATGACGCGCTTCTGGGTCATGGTCGTCTCTCCTAGAGGTCGAGCCGCACGATGGCGGCGGCGTGGGCGATCACCGTCTTGTCGGTGCCCGCCTCGTTCATGATCTCGAGGCCGCCCTGAAAGACCTTCACCGTGCCGGTGCCGTGCGGCAGCACCGCCAGCACCTGCGCTTTGTCGACCTTGTCGGGCTGCGGCACGCCGATCTGGACCTCGACCTGCATGTCGTCGCTCGACTTGCCCAGCGCCGTGGCCACGGTCAGCGAGTTGTGCCACAGCGCGTCCTTGAGCGCGCGCACGGCAGCCTTGGTGTAGTCGCCGCCGCGGATGTCGGTGCCCATCCCGATCTCGAGGGCAACGCGCTTCAGGGCCATGACGATCTCCTCAATTCCTGGCGAGTCCCGCCTTGATCAGCAGCGGCTTCACCTCGACGAAGTATTTCTCCGCATAGGCGCGGAATTCGGCCGGACTCTTGTACCACGGTGCCTGGATATAGGAGTCGAGCAACGCATCGACGCGAGGATCCTTCATCGCCTCCTTGAAGGCGAGATGAACCGCCTCGACGATGTTGGCCGGCAGGTCCTTCGGCCCGACGAGCCCGTAGGGACTCTGGCCCACGACGTTGATGCCGCGTTCGACGAGGGTTGGCACGTCCTTGTACTTGGGAATGCGTTGCTCGGTCGCCATGGCGAGGATGCGGAACTTGCCTGAGTCGACGAACGGGGCCCACTGCGCACCATCGCAGATGAAATGGACCTCGCCCGCGAGCAACGCCTGCGACCACTCCGCCGTGCCCTTGTAGGGCACGTGGGTGAAGCGCGCGCCGGTCGACTGCTCCAGCTCGATCATGGTGAGCTGGCCGGTGCCGCCGATGCCGCTGGTCGCGTAGTTGTACTTGTCCGGATCCTTCTTGCCCGCCGCGATCATGTCCTCGAGCGTCTTCCAGGCTGAATCGCTGCGCACGACGATGCCGATCGTGTAGCCGGTGAGGCCGATGATGTAGGTGAAGTCGCGGATCGGGTTCCAGTTGGTCGGCTGGTAGTGCGGGTAGCGCAGGCTGTTGATGCTCATGCAGGCGAGCGTCTGCCCGTCCGGCTTGGCGTTCAGCAGCAGCGCGGGCGCCAAAGTGCCGGCGGCGCCCGGCCGCGAATCGACCAGGATCGGTTGGCCCAGGATCGGGCCGGCAGTCTCGCCCAGGAGGCGAAGGTGGACGTCCGTGCCGCCGCCCGCCGCGAATGGATTGTAGATCGTGATCGGCTTGTCGGCCTTCCATCTTGCCTGGCCGCGCGCGATCAGCGGTGTGCCGATCGCGGCGGCCGCGCCGAGAAGGCCGAAGGTGCGGCGAAGCACCTACTTCTTCATCGCCGCGTCGAGGCTCCACGGGCCGGGGCCGGCGACGCAGATGTAGAGGAAGACGAAGCAGTAGACGACCGCGAGCTCGCCGCCGTTGAGGATCGGGAAGAAGCCCCTCCGGAAGTGCACCATGAAATAGGCGACCGCGGCAAAGCCCGAGGCGATGAAGGCCGCGGGCCGCGTGAACAGGCCCAGCACCAGGAGGATGCCGCATATCAATTCGACGAAGCCCGCATAGCCCGGCCAGGAATTGAGCGCGAAGGTCGGCGGCACGGCGCCCGCGGGAAAATGCAGGAGCTTGCCCGTGCCATGCTGGAGCAGCGTGAGGCCTGTCATGAAGCGCAGCACGCTCAGCAGACGCGGCATCCAGGAGGCCGGAATGATCGTGATGTCCAAGTCGAAATCTCCCCTTTTTGATGCGACGCATCAAGGCGACAGCTTTGTTTTCCGACAAGCGATGCGTCGGGGAAAGCGAGTCACTGTTCCGTTAGTCATAGCTCGCACTATTGGTGCGGTTTGCTATGATCAGTACAACCACCGGACGGAAGAGCCGGGTTTTACGAGTAAGGCGGCATCGCCGCCCTGCGTGGGAGGATAAATGGCGACGGTAGACATCCGTGACGTCCGCAA
>FTCZ01007099.1_pt1 | contig 13125 bp, 9 predicted proteins | sample 1658871 | NCBI WGS metagenome assembly FTCZ01 (sample SAMEA3914864, study PRJEB12502) | metagenome | biome: forest; material: soil | place: USA | collected 2012-03-12 | depth 0.3 m
GCGACTCGACTGCGATCGTTCGAGGGGTTCGGCCAATGCGCTCCGCTCGATCCGCGTGGATCGCGGTGCGATTCCACGTGCATCCAGTCTAGGAACGGCACGTCGGTCCGGGGGCGCCGCGATGGCGCGCGGCAAGTCAAGCGAGTGCGATTTCAGGCCAGGCCGCGCGGTCGGGCGGGCCGACATGTCGACGCGTCGTGGAAAGCACCAGCGACCGTCGCGCAGAAAAGTCCTGGCGATCCTCCACTTTGTGCAGGGGCATGCGCCTGCACATCTCCTATCGTCTGCACACCCGGCTGCGATCCGGGCCAGTCGACAGCCTCGCGTCGTTGTCCGGCGAGCTGCGCTGCCAAACCCAGGAGACACCCGATGAAATTCCCTTCCCCGCCGAACAGGATCGTGCTGAGCATCGCGATCCTGGTCGGTGCGCTGTCCGGCTGCGGGGGCGATGGAGACAACGTCACCAACGCCACCAACGTGGTGGACAGTTCGACGACGACCAGCAGCCTGAGCGCCGGCGCGGGCGCGGCCGAGATCGTGTTCCCGGCCGCGATGTTCGCGACGCCCAGCGCCATCGAAGGCTTCGGCGGCACGGTCCACGACAACCCGCACGCGCGCGTGATGGTGCTCTCGACCAACAACAAGGTGGCGATCGTCTCGCTCGAACTGGTGCGCACCGACGCGGACGCCGTCGCCATGGTCAAGGACATCGTCAACCAGTACACCGGCACGCCCAAGGCCAACATCTGGGTGCACTCGAACCACTCGATCACGACGCCGCACGAGCCCAGCGACCCGGCGCTCAAGAGCCTCTGGATGGCGGCGCTGCAGACGGCGATCACCACGGCGGCGCAGGCGGCGGCGACGTCGTTCCAGCCCGCGACGGCCGGGTTCGGCACCGGCACGAGCGACGTCAACGAGAACCGCAACGTCCTCATGTCGGATGGCCAGTACCACATCGGCCTGGGAGGCACAGGCACGTCCAACAAGACGATGACGATCCTGCGCGTCAATGCGACCGCGTCGGGCAATCCGATCGGCTTCATCATGAGCTATGGCGTCAAGCCGACTGCCATCGACAACGCCGGCCAGGCCGCGGGCGTGCGGCAGATCTCGTCCGACGTCCCCGGGCTGGCCTGCAAGCTGATGGAGCAGCAGTTCAACGCGCCGACGCTGTTCCTCATGGGCGCGAGCGGCGACCAGACTCCGAAGTACGACGCGCTGCGCGCGGTGGACAACGGCAACGGCAGCGTGACGGACAACGTCGACTTCTACCCGCTCGTCGGCATGGACTTCATCTTCCAGCAGATGACGACCCTCGGCACCCAGATGGGCACCGACGCCATCGCCATCGCCAAGGCGATCTCCCCCACGAATTCGCACCAGGCCATCACCTACACCACCACGGCCTTCCAGTGGCCGGATTCGACCGGCACGACATTGACGCAGACGCAGGTGGATTCCATCCGCTTCGGTGACTCGGCGTTCGTCGGCTTCAAGCCGGAGATCGATGCCGCCACGGAGGCGCAGTTGCAGACGGCCGCGCAGCAGCTGGGCTTCACGCACGTGATGCTCGACTCCTTCCTGGCGGGCGATGCGAAGTACATGCCGCATGCGGCGGCGTACACCGCGCCGTTGACGGTCGAGGCCAAGAAGACGGGCTTCGGCGTCGGTGCCGCGGAGGAACTGGTGACGACATCGCTCAAGCTCCTGAACGGGTTCATGGGCAACGACGTCGCCGACACCACGCCGCCGTCCGCGATCACCTCGCTGTCGACCACCGCCGCCACCGCCGGGCCGGTGGTGATCACCGTGTCGGCCTACGACGACGTGAGCGGCATCTCGGCCATCACCACGCCGAGCGGCAGCATCGTGCAGGCCCCGAGCACGACCTACAGCGTGACGGCGAACGGGACGTACACGTTCACGATCACCGACAACGCCGCCAACACCGCGACGGTCTCCGTGACGGTGTCCAACATCACGCCCTGAACGAGGGCGTCGCACCGGGATGGGCGAATGCTCATCCGACACGCAGGAAGCCGCGTCGCTCGAACGATGTCGACCGGCCCGCCATTCGCCCATTCGAATCCACTTCACAACGGAGACAACATGACCCACCGACCCGACCTGAAGAAGTCCGCAGCCTGCATCGCTGCCTGCGCATGCCTCGGATTCGGAGCTGCCAACGCCGTGGCGGCAGCTTCGAACGCAGATTCCGACGTGTCCGCGAGTGCCCGGAACGTCAAGCCGACGACCGTGACGGCCGATGGCGCGATCACCGGCATCACCACGACGGGATTCGTGGACGTGGACGGCGCCAAGGCTCAAGCCATCACGATCAAGTACAACGTGAACCTGAAGGGCGCCAACATCGACCTGGGCACCTACAAGGTGTGGGACTACGCGCAAGGACAGGCCGTTCAACTGGGCTCCGATCCCGGCGTGCCCGTCTCCATCCACATCCACGACGAACCCGTCGATTCTCACGGGCAGGCCGCCTCCGGCAACTACGTCGTGATCAAGCTGCACACGGACTACCAGCTCGCCGCGGTTCCCGGCTACCAGGCCGCGATGGCGGCCGGCATCACGCAGGTCGCGGGTTTCACGACCGCGGGCAAGGTCACCGTGGCCGCGAGCACGACCAACTTCACCAACTACACGGTCGTCACCTCGACCAACATGCAGGGGGCCACGGTCTCCACGAACACCGCGACGCCGTCGACGGTCACGCTGACGAACGTCGAGGACTTCAAGCGCTTCACCAACGACTCGCCGGCGGTGCTGGGCTACACGCCGGACGGGGCGGCCTTCCACGCCACGAACTGCTTCGACGAGGTGGACGGCAAGCTGCATGACGTGGACCTGCCCTACGCCTTGTACGTCCCGCCCAGCTACGACCCGCGCAAGAAGTACATGCTCGTGTTGCACGTCCATGACGCGGGCGCCCTGGGGACGGACCCCACCATCACGCTGACCGAGTCCAAGGCCAACGCCAACTACGCGTCGCCGCAAGTGCAGCAGCTCGCGAAGGACCAGGGGTTCGCCGGCTTGATCGTCGTGGCGCCGCAGATCTCGCAGGCGCTCGTCACGTCCCGCGACAACTATTCGCAGAGCGCCGGCGTCCCCGCGACCTGGCAGCTGCTGGACCACATCCGGTCCAGGTACAACGTCGACTCGGATCGCATCTACGCATCCGGGCAATCGATGGGCGGCATGCAGGTCATCTCGATGGCGGCGCAGCGCGACAACTACTTCGCCGCGGTCTGGCCGATCGCGTCGCAATGGGGCAGCAACAACGCGCTGCAGGTGCCGTTCAACGGCGCCGCCTACTACCCGTCGACCGACGCCACCATCTGGAAGACGGATGCGCACGGAAAGCCTGCCAACTACCGGAACTGGTACTACATGATCTCCGACGACAACGTCCTCATCGACGACTGCCTCGGCGATCTGTTCTCGCCGACGATCTGGTCCGAAGCCGCCTCTCTCTACCGCGATGCCACCGACCACGCGATCGACATCAAGGCCAACCGGTACGTCGCCTTCGACCCGGTGGCCACGACATTGGCAGGCCAGAACGCTGCCGTCAGGGGCCTGGTCGCGCAGGGCAAGCGACAGTCGCGCAGCGACGATTTCGGATTCATCTGGGAAGCGTACGACGGCGGCAGCCATTTCCTGACCTGGGTCTATGCCCACAGGCTCTTCGCGAACTACCAGTGGCTCCTCAGCCAGACGCGGCAGTCCGAGATGAAGCGCAAGAAGCTGGACCTGGACAAGCCGTACGTCCTGGCCCCCACGCAGCTGACCGACAGCTCGCACCTGATCTTCCCGGGGCAGACTTACTACTTCAAGACCCTCGCGGCGGGCTCGGGCAGCGAGGGGTACAACACGACCTTCGCGAACCCTCAAGGAAAGATCGTCCGGCTGCCGGGCTGGACCGCCGCGGACTATGGGTACTGAGTCGACGCGCTGATCAGGGAGAGGCGCATTCAACGATGCGCCCTTTCTCTTTCCGGCTGACCCGTTGCTCACACCTCATGCGACGCCTCCGACCGAAGCACCTTCGTCATCCGCCCATCGGCGCTGCGCGCCGTGCTCGCCCGCAGGCATTGGATGAACGCCGTGTGCGCCGCCGTCGGCAGCCAGTCGCGGCGCGTCGTGAGGCCCTTGAGGAGCACGTCGTCGAGGCCGGAGCAGGGCAGGGCGACGAGGATGCCCAGGTCGAGGTCGTTCTGGACTTCCGAGCGCGTCATCAGCGTGACGGCGTCCGAGTCCATGAGCAGCGCGCGGCCCATGCCCAATGAAGAGGTCTCGAGGTTGAAGCGCGGGCGGCCCGGCAGCCCCTCGAAGATGGCCTCGATGCGCTTGCGGCGCGGTGTGCCGGCGGAAGGCACGACCCACTGGCACGTCGCCAGGTCGGACGGCGAGGCCTCGGCCTGGCGGGCCAGCGGGTGCTGCGGGCGTGCGACCAGGCAGTAGCTGTCGCGAAACAGCAGCTCCTCGCTGATGTCGCTCGCGCTGGCTTCGCGACGCAGCATGCCGAAGATCATGTCGATGCGGCTGTGATGCAGGTCGCCGAGCAGCGAGTGGTATTCGCTCGAGACCAGCCGCACCTTGACGGTCGGATGGACGGCCATGAAGCGGCGGGTGGCCTCGGCCAGTTCGTGCGAGCCGGCCATGGGCATCGCGCCCACGACGAGCTCGAGGTCCTCGGTGCCCGCCTCCAGCAGGATCTCGCCGCGCGCGAGTTCGATCTCGCGCACCGCGCGGCGGAATTCGCGCCCGAGGAACTCGCCCATCTTGTTGGGGATCGGGCCCTGCGCGGTGCGGTCGAACAGCGGCTTGCCCAGCGCGCGCTCGAGCGAACGCGCGGAGCGCAGCAGGGAGGCGGGCGACAGCTCCAGGCTGCGCGCGATCTCGTCGACGCGGCCATGCTCGCCGGCGACGATGAACGAGCGCAGCTGCGTGCCGGTGAGCAAGCGGTCCGCATGGGTGGCGGCGCGTCCCGTCGCGCCTTCGTGGCGGCCCAGCACGTGCGCGATGGCGCTGTCCAGGATCTCGAAGAAGCGATCGATCCGCAACAGGTACTGCCGGCCCATCAGCGTGGGATACGTGCCCGTCGCGCAGCGCTCGAAGATCGGCGTGCCGATCTCCGCCTCGAGATTGGCGACGGCCTGCGTGACCGTCGGTTGCGACGCGCACAGCTCGCGCGACGCGCTGCTCACGCCGCCCATCTTCCCGATCACCTGCACCATCCGGAGGTGGCGCAGATTGGGAGTTTCCGAGAACTGGAACATGGTGTCCTATCGGCTGGGCGCGTGATCCGCCGGCAGCGTGGAGGCCTGGCACGAAGGCGGGGAAGTGCCTGCATCGGATCTTAGTCCCGGGGCATAGGAAACGTCCCCATTGGATCTTCTTCAAGGCCATTGGATTTGAGCGCGGCGGCGTCGATTCCCGCGGGAATCCCCGCAAACTTCCGGCCATTGCAAGACATCCCGCACCGACACCCATCCAGAGGATCGCATGCACCCCAACTCTTCCTTCGTCCCGCACGGCCGCCACGTCGTGGCGGGCGCGCTCGTGTCGACCGAGCCGCAGTTCCGCTCCTCGCCCGCGTGGGGCCCCGCGCATGCGTTCTGCGCCGGCACGCCCGCGATCGTCGACGACGCGTGCCGCCAGGCCGAGGAGGCGTCCTGGTCGTTCGGCAACAGCACGCGCGACGAGCGGGCGCTGCTGCTCGAGGCGATCGCCGACGAGATCGACTTGCGAGGCGACGCGATCACCGGGATCGGGTCGCAGGAGACCGGCCTGCCCGCGGCCCGCCTGGTGGGCGAGCGGGGCCGCACCGTCGCGCAGTTGCGCCTGTTCGCGGCGCACATCCGGCAAGGTGACTACCTCGATCGCCGGCTCGACGCCGCGCTGCCCGATCGCGAGCCCCTGCCGCGTCCGGAACTGCGCCTGATGCAGCGACCCATCGGCCCGGTCGCCGTGTTCGGCGCGTCCAACTTCCCGCTCGCCTTCTCCGTGGCCGGTGGCGACACGGCGTCCGCGCTGGCCGCGGGTTGTCCGGTCGTCGTCAAGGGGCACTCCGCGCATCCGGGCACGTCGGAGATCGTCGCCGAGGCGGTGCGCGCCGCGGTCGCGCGCTGCGGCGTCCATCCGGGCGTGTTCTCGCTGATCCAGGGCGGCAAGCGCGATGTCGGCGAGGCCCTGGTGCAGCACCCTCTGATCCGCGCCGTGGGCTTCACCGGCTCGCTCGCCGGCGGCCGGGCGCTGTTCGACCTCTGCGCTTCGCGGCCCGAGCCCATCCCGTTCTTCGGCGAGCTGGGCTCGGTCAATCCGATGTTCGTGCTGCCCGCGGCCCTGGCCGCGCGGGGCGCGGAGATCGGCGCCGGCTGGGCGGCGTCGCTGACGATGGGCGCGGGCCAGTTCTGCACGAACCCGGGCATCGCCGTCGTCCTGCGCGGCGCTCGCGGCGACGCCTTCATCGAGGCCGCGGCCGCGGCGCTGGGCCGCGTGCAGCCGCAGGCGATGCTGACCGACGGGATCGCGCAGGCGTATCGCACCGGGCGCGATCGCATCGCGGCCGCCGGCGGCGTGACGGCGGTGTTCGCTTCCGACTGCACGCGCCGCGAAGCGTCGCCCAGCCTGTTCGTCGCCAGCGCTCGCGAATGGCTGGCCAACCATGTGCTGGCCGAGGAGGTCTTCGGCCCGCTGGGCCTGGTCGTCGTGGCGGAGGACGTGGCCGGGATGCGCAAGATCGCCCTGGCGCTGGGGGGCCAGCTGACCGCGACGCTGCACCTGGCCGACGCGGACCACGCCGCCGCGCGCGAGCTGCTGCCCATCCTCGAGCGCAAGGCCGGCCGGGTGCTCGCGAACGGCTTCCCGACGGGGGTCGAGGTCTGCGACGCGATGGTCCACGGCGGCCCGTATCCCGCCTCCACGAACTTCGGCGCGACCTCGGTCGGCACGCTGTCGATCCGCCGCTGGCTGCGGCCCGTCGCGTACCAGAACGTGCCGGCGGCGCTGCTGCCGCCCGACCTGCGCTGAGCCCTCGCGCACAGCGCGTCCGTCGATCTCCCGCCCAAGCCGCTCGCCAGCGGAAGACAAGACCGTGCCCGATTCCCGACGTCCGCTCCCCGCGCCCCTGCGCGTGCTGCTCGGCACCCAGCTCGGCCCGTTCTATGCGGGCAACGGTCTGTCGCTGATCGGCACCTGGATGCAGCGGACGGCCTGCGGCTGGCTCGTGTGGGACTGGACGCATTCGGTCCTCTGGCTGGGCATCCTGTCCGCCGGCGACCTGCTGCCGGGGATGCTCGTGGGCCCGTTCGCCGGCGTGGCCGCCGATCGCTGGAACCGGCTGCGCCAGAACATGCTGGCGCAGATCGCCTCGGCGGTGCTGGCGGCGCTCACCGCGATCCTGCTGGCGTCCGGCCACCTCGGCCTGGTCGCCGTCATCCTGCTGATCACCGCGCAGGGCACGCTCACGGCGGCCATCCAGCCGGCGCGCATGGCGATGGTGCAGCAGATCGTGCCGCGCGCGGACATGCACACCGCCGTCGCGCTGAACTCCGTCATCGTCAACCTGACCCGCATGATCGGACCGGCCCTGGCCGGCGCGATGATCGTGCGGTCGGGCGTGGTGTGGATCTTCGCCGTCAACGCCGCGGTGACGCTCGCCTTCGTGTTCATCCTGGCGGCGCTGGACGTCGCGCCGCATGCGCGATCGCCCGGCGGCCGCAGCTTCATGGGCGAGATGGCCGACGGCTTCGTGCACATCCTGCGTGACCGGGCGCTCTGGCTGATCCTGCTGGTGATGCTGTGCGGCGGGGCCATCGTGCGCGCGATGATGGAGCTGGTGCCGGCCATCGCCGCCGGCACCTTCCGCGAGAACGCGACGGGCCTGGCAATCCTCACGAGCGCGGCGGCCTTCGGGGCCGTCGCGTCCGGCCTGGCGATGGGGCGCGTCCGCGCGGCGAACATGCTCTATGGCGTGTTCCTTTGGTGGGGGCTGGGCGCCCTGGCGGCGATCGCGCTGACGCAGGCCCGCGGCCCCGTGTTGGCCGTGGCGTCGGCCATCGTCCTGGGCGCCGCGATCACGCGCGGCCTGGTGTCCACGCAGACCTTCGTGCAGCTCACCACGCCCGATGCGCTGCGGGGACGGGTGCTGGGCGTGCACGGCATCATCGCGCGCGGCAGCCCGGCGCTGGGGGCGCTGGTGATCGGGCTGGCCGCCGACCGCATCGGCCTCGCCCGTGCCGTCGAGGTGTCCTCGGGCGCGCTGCTCGTCTCGTTGCTGGCGCTCGTGCCGCACGCGCGCCACGCAGCGACGAAGATCGATGAGGCGGCGTCGCGGTCCTTCTGAGGGCCCGCCAACGCGAAGACCCGCCCCTTCTGGATCGCACGGGGCGAACAGCGAAGGAGCGGGCCCTGGATCACGGATGGCGGCCTCGCGACCGCGTGTCCTCAGGCGAGCGTGGCGGTCACGTCGTCGAACAGTTCGTCCACGGACAGGCGCCGCGGAATGATCTTCTGGTCCAGCGCCCAGTCGATCGCCAGCTGGATCCCCTTGCGGTTGGCCTCCAGCCCGATGGGCGGGAATGCGGCCGGCGGCGCGGGATCGGCGAGCCGCCGGCTCTCGACGACCATGCGGTACAGCTCGCGCACGACCTCGGGATGCTTCTTCGAGACGTCGGCGTGCACCACGAACATGTGGTTGATGGGCACCACGCCCTCGCGCTCGTACCAGGCCCTGGCGGCCTTCATCGCGTCGGGCACCAGCGTGCGCACGCGCTCGTCCTTGGGCATGTCCTCGCCCAGCAGCGCCGCGGCGAGCTCGCCCTTCATCATCATGTCGGGGATGTTCGAACCCTTGGGCAGGCGCTCGCAGTTGACCGGGTCCGAGTACTCGGCCAGGTGGCCGTCGCCCAGCGTCATCCAGGTGACCTTGTCGAGGTCGACGCCATACTCGTGGCGCAGGATGCCGCGGATCCACAGCGCGGTGGTCTGCGTGTAGGTGCGCACGCCGACGCGCTTGCCTTCGATGTCCTTCGGATCGAGATGCCCGAAGTCGATGTTGAAGCCCGCGCAGTGGTGCTGGAAGCGTCCCGAGATCGGCGCGGGCAGCAGCACGTACGGCTTGCCGTAGGCCTTGGCCTGCAGGAAGGTGACGATGGCCAGCTCGCCGCAGTCGAACTGGTTCTCGCGCACCATGGCCTTGAAGCCGTTGTGCGCGGGCGTGGGGCCGCAGAAGTCCAGCGTGACCTTGTCGGACGTGACGCGCCCGTCGCGCATCGCCTTGGTGACGGCGTATTCGGCCAGGTTGGTGCGCAGCGTCGGGACGCCGGCGGTGGTGGTGCTCATGGTGGTCTCCGTGGGAGTGGCTGAGGGCCTAGAGGCGGACCTCGATCAGGCGCGGGCCCGGCTCGCGCGCGGAGTCGACCATCGCCTGGTGGAATGCTTCGGCCGTGTCGACGGCCACGCTGGGAACGCCCATGCTGCGGGCCATCGCCTGCCAGTCGATGCGGGGCCGGTCGATGTCGATCATCGACAGCGCGCGCGCGCCCGGCGAGCCGGCGCCCATGTTGGCGTACTCGGCCTTGAGGATGGCGTAGCTGTTGTTCGCGAAGATGATCGTGGTCACGTTCAGGCCTTCGCGCGCCTGGGTCCACAGCGACTGGATCGTGTACATCGCGCTGCCGTCGCCGACCATGCAGAACACGCGGCGATCCGGGCAGGCCAGGGCCGCGCCGGTGGCCACCGGCGTCGAATAGCCGATCGAGCCGCCCATGTTGTTGATCAGGTCGTGCGGCCGCGCGCCCATCGTGTGCCCCATCGATTCGCGGCCGGTGGTGAGCGACTCGTCGACGAGGATCGCGTTCTCTGGCAGCGCCGCGGCGAGCGCGTGCGCGATGCTCAGCGGGTTGAGGGCGCCCCTGGGCACGGGCGTCGGGATGCTCGCCTGCAGCATCGGCGCGCCGTGCGTCGCGCCGAGCGCATCGAGCAGCATCTCGAAGGCGAGGTCGCTGTCCTCGTCGGCCTCGACCAGCGGATGCACCAGCGTGCCCTCGGACTTGAGCAGGCTGGGCTTGTCCGGATACGCGAAGAAGGCGACGGGCTCGGTCGTTTCCACAGTGACGATGTGCTTGAACTGCTGGAGGAACGCCATCGCCTGCGGCACCGCGTACGGGATGCGCTCGATCGGCGTGCGACCCGCGCCGCGCTCGATGCGCGCCGTGAAGAACTGCGAGCCCAGGCGCGCGCCGGTGGCCACTGCGACCTGCCCCGCGCGCGCCAGGGCCAAGCCGCGCGTGGCCTTGTTGGCCAGGATGATCAGGGCCGGTTCGCCCGAGTGCAGCACCCGCGCCACGTGCTCCACGCGCGCGAGCGGGGGCGCCTTGCGCGTGACGCGCGCCCGCGCAGGCACGACGGGGTCGCCCGCGTGCTGCCACGAGGTGTCGCCCGGCAGGATCAGCGTCGCGATCCGGCCGGGATGCTCGCTGGCCTGGGCGACCGCGTTGGCCGTGTCCCACGCGATCGTGTCCGCGGAATCGGCGCGCCGGACCCAGTGGCTCAAGGGGCGCGCGAGCCCTTCGATGTCGGACATCAGCGGCGGGTCGTACTTCAGGTGCGACGCCGAATGCTCGCCGACGATGTTGACCATGCCGGACGACGCGCGCTTGGCGTTGTGGATGTTGGCCAAGCCGTTGGCCAGGCCCGGGCCGAGGTGCAGCAGCGTCGACGCCGGCGTGTCCTTCATGCGGTACCAGCCGTCCGCCGCGCCGGTGCACACGCCCTCGAACAGGCACAGGACGCTGCGCATCCTCTCGTTGTTGCCCAGCGCCGCCAGGAAGTGCATCTCCGACGTGCCGGGGTTGGCGAAGCAGATGTCGACGCCCTGGTCGACCAGCGTCTTGACGAGGCTCTCGGCACCGTTCATCGCATCGCTCCTCAGTAGCCGGCCATCTCGCGGGCGAGCCCCACGACGCCGTAGGTGCGCTGCGGCGCCGACAGCAGCACCCGGTAGCCTTCCTCGGTCAGGCGCCGATGGTTCTTGGCCGTGACGTGCGGATTGCCGACGACCACCTTGTGCTTGTGGCAAGTGGCGACGATGCGGCGCATCGCGTCCTGCACCTCGGGATGTTCGTACTGGCGGGGGTATCCGAGCGCCTGGCTGAGGTCGCCCTCGCCGATGAGGATGAAGCCGATGCCGGGCACGTTGGCGAGGATGTCGTCGAGGTTGTCGATGGCCTCCGGGCTCTCGCACATCAGGCCGACGATGATCTCGCCCTCGGGCACCAACGGCCAGACGTCCGCCTTCTTATAGTAGTCGGCCATGCCCAGGCCCCAGTAGCGCGCCGCGTTGGCCGGGCCGTCGCCGCGCACGCCCTTGGGTTCGTACAGCGGCGCGCCCTTGGGACGCGCGTAGCGGCACGAGGCCACCGCGTTGTACGCCTGTTCGACGGTCGCGATGTGCGGCCAGATCACGCCGTAGCAGCCGCGGTCGAGCACCTGCTTGGCGAACGACTGGTTCATCTCGGCGCCGTTGGCCGGGATGCGCGCGATCGGCGTGACCTGCGGCGCGATGGCGCCGGATTCCGCGATCTGCTTGCGATTGAGCATGTACTGCATCGCGTCGCCGAGCGCCGAGACGTCGTACGGGTTGTGCTCCATCTCGAAGACGATGCCGTCGTACGGGGCGTCGCTCATCTCGATGGCGGTCTGCTTGTCGAGCTTCGAGAAGGCCATGTGCGCGGCCTTGCCGGACTCGAGCGCGCGGATGATGCCGTTGAGGCGATGGGTGGTCATGGAGGTTCTCCGAGGCTCAGCGCAATGCGGGGTAGAGGTGTTGGGCGGTCTTGCCGAAGATCCATTCCCGGTCCGCGGCATCGAGGCAGGCCAGGCCTGCCTGGGCCTCGGCCAGGATCTCGGCCAGCGTGCCGGGTGAGGTCGGGAAGTTCGAGCCCCAGGCCAGGCGCCGCGCGCCGAAGGCCTGCACCACGCGCGGGAAGAACGTCTCGGCGCTGGCCTGGCCCTTGCGCACGTCGCCGAAGATGCGCGGCGTCAGCTTCAGGTAGATGTTGGGCAGGTCGGCCAGCGCGAACAGGCCCGCGGCGCTCGCGTACGGCGGGCCGTCGAGCACGTCGGGGCGGGCGAGGTGGTCGAGGATGATGTCGACGTTGGGGAAGCGCCTGGCGAGCGAGGTGACCTGCGGCAGGCCGACCGGGCCGGTCTGGATGCACATCGGGATGCCCAGCTCGCCCAGAACGTCCCAGGCCTTGTAGGCGCGTTCGTCCTCCAGTTCGGACGGGTCGAAGTCCTTGGTCGAGCCGCCGGTGAACACCCGCAGCCCGGCCAGGCCCTTGGCGACCCAGCCCCGGATGACCTCGACGGAGTCGCTCGCCGGCAGGTCGACGGAGCCGACCGCGACGAGGCGATCCTTGTACTGGTTGCAGCCGTCGACGACATAGCGGTTGTCGAAGCCGTACGTGGTCGACGAATGGACGACGGCCGCCTTGGCGACGCCCGCCTCGTCCATGGCGGCGATGAGCGAGTCGACCGTGTTGGGGCGCTCCTTCGACCACTCGGAGCGCTTGCCGAACAGCGGCGCGGGCGGGTAGCGGGTCTCGTCGTCCGAGACGATGTGGGGATGGATGTCGATGATCTGCATGGTGTCTCCTGCGCTCGTCCGGATCAGAGGCCCTTGGCCTTGAGCAGCGCGTCCAGGCGCGGATAGACGCGGCGCGCGTTGCCTTCGTAGATGGCGTGGCGGTCCTCGGCGCTCAGCGCGGCGATGCCGTCGACGTAGCGCTTCGTGTCGTCGAAGTAGTGGTTGGTGAACGGATCCTTGCCGCGCACGGCGCCGATCATTTCCGAGCCGAACAGCACGTTCTTCGTCGGGATCACCTTGGTCAGCAGCTCGATGCCGGGCTGGTGGTAGACGCAGGTGTCGAAGAAGACGTTGTCCAGCAGACCCTCGAGCGGCCGCTCCATCATCTCCAGCGACATGCCGCGGTAGCGCCCCCAGTGGTACGGCACCGCGCCGCCGCCGTGCGGGATCACGAGGCGCAGCGTCGGGAAGTCCTTGAACACGTCGCCCTGCAGCAGCTGCATGAAGACCGA